>Ga0209285_10000115_pt1 | contig 28696 bp, 19 predicted proteins | sample PPLLak3March2015_2_FD_187249 | JGI IMG/M metagenome (GOLD analysis project Ga0209285, IMG submission 187249) | Freshwater sediment microbial communities from Prairie Pothole Lake near Jamestown, North Dakota, USA - PPLs Lake P8 Core (3) Depth... | ecosystem: Environmental > Aquatic > Freshwater... | reverse complement strand
GCCATCCTTATTGAGATTCCCACTCTTGGTTGGAGCTGGACCATCACAACTAATTCCGAAGGGCAGTACACATTAACATTCAACGCTCCTACCATGACAGATGATACCGCATGCGGAAGAGAAACCGGATCTGGTGGTGTTCTTGTGACGTGTACCAGCGGTGGTGTATCCGGGTATCGTGTGCAGACATTGACCACCCTTCAAGATACCCCCCCGGAGACTCCCGCCATCCAGGGTCCCACCGAGGGAAAACCCAAGATATCCTATGATTATACCGTTATTTCGGTTGATCCAGAGGATGATGATATCCTCTACTTTATTGATTGGGGTGATGGTACCAACAGTAGCTGGGTCGGACCCTACGAATCAAACGAGAACGTGACTCTGAGCCATACGTTTGCGAAAAAAGGCAGCTATACTGTGAAGGTCCAAGCACGGGATATCTACGCTGCGACAAGTGAATGGGGCTCTCTTCAGGTGACCATGCCTTCTGTTGCATCGGTATTCCTGATGAAATGGCTCTTTCATTTCCCTCTATTGTATAACTTGCTTCATCAGCTCCTCGGAGAATAAATATTCTCCCACCTCCCCCTTTTTTATATGAATAAAATTTATATAATGTGCTGATGTATTAACAGCTATGAAGAACAACCTGAGACACGGGATGGGAATTCTCCTCCTTGTATTTCTTGCGTTTCTCTGTCCTTCTCTGTCTGCTTCACTTTCAAATCATTCACTCTTGGGAACTGATTCAAATGAGATGATTTCGATTTTCCTTGATTGTTCTAACATCAGTGGCGTCATCCGTCCCTATGGAAATATTAATGATGGTCCTGCCCCGATAAAGAATGAACCACGATATGCTGACATCACCACTCAATATCAGGACATCGGTATTACCTCTATCCGCACCCATGACTTGTTTGGTCCAACGGACATGACAACGATTTTCCCAGACTGGGCCGCAGACCCAACTATCGAATCCAATTATCATTTCGAGACTAGTGATGTCCTCATCACCCGAATGATTGATGCAGGATGCGACGTGTTCTATCGACTTGGTGAAAGTGCAAGTGATAATGAGACCTTACGCAGACTACCTGAGAACTTCACAAAATGGGCTGAGGTCGCCAAACGTATCAGCATGCATTACAACGACGGGTGGAACCATGGATTTTTCCATAATATCATCTACTGGGAAGTTTGGAATGAGCCGGATCTCAGCGGATTTTGGAATGGAACCGCTGAGCAGTACTACGAACTGTATCATGTTACCGCAGACACGATGAAATCATGGAACGCCTCACTGAAAATCGGAGGCCCCTGCACATCATCGATAACCAATGTAAGTTACACCCAAGGATTCCTTGAATACATCACGGACCATGAAGTCCCCTTGGATTTCTTCTCCTGGCATCGTTATGCAGCCACACCGTTTGAAATCTACAACGCATCCAGATATATTCGCCAGCTACTTGATTCATATGGATATTTTGATGCTGAAAACATTAACACAGAATGGAACCTTGATATCCTTACTCCCCAGCGCGATAAAGACAACGCCAGGAACGCTGCGTTTACCGCCTGTTGTCTTACGGTGTTCCAGGATGCGTTGCTTGATCATGCATACCGTTATCGGGGGAATCAAGAAAACAATTGGCTGATGCGTTTTCTTGGACTTGACCTTAGTCTATTCACCTATACTGGTGTCTATAAAAGACCAGCGTTGACCTATCAAGCGATGAAGGAGATCACCAAGGATACACCCTTGAGAATTTCCACACCAATAATGAACGCTTCCACTGGCATTACCTATCTTGCCGGGATCTCAGAGGATCACACAAACATCAGCATCCTTATCAGTAATTTCGACGCAGATGACACGCAATATGCTCTTGAGCTCTCCAACCTGCCGTGGAATACTTCCTACACTGTTGTTCAGTACCTCATCGATGAGTCCCATCATCTTGAAATAACAAACAAAACAGTACAGGACACATCGCCATATACATTGACACAAACATTGAAATCAAACACCGTCCATTTCTATCGCTTCACCACCTCATCACAGATACCTGCGGAAGGACCCACCGTCGCAAAGATACCGTTCCTCCTGCGACTTCACTTCCTTGATCCACTGACCAGGATTCTTGCTGTTCTGCTCTTTCTTCTTATCTTTTCCTAGACAAAAGGAAACAAACGGATTGTCGTAATCTTCATAAGAAATATCATGATTCATTCTACCTGATGAAGAAATTAGATTTTTCAGAAGAACGTGTGCTTGAGTTAGCAAAGAAATCATACGAAGCTGGAGAGGTGAAATTCGACGTTATCCCTGAAAAATGTGCGTTGATTGTAATTGATATGCAGGATGAATTTGTCAAACCTCGTTGGTCACCGTACTGGGTCCCTGAGGCTACCAAACGAGTCCCTAACATGAAGCGACTAATCGAGCAGTGTCGTTCGAAGAACATTCCTGTGATTTACACGGTGTATTCGAACACCCATCGTTATCTAGATCGACCGAAAACATTACCGCTCATGCCCAGTCGCTTCCCTGATTTACCTATTGATCAATCATCATATTTTGTTACAGGGGACGTATGGCATGAACTTGCACCTGCCGATGATGAGATCGTCATCCATAAGTCATCGTATGGAGCGTTTTTTGAAACCCCTTTAGAAACCATTTTAAAGAATCTCGGGAAAGATACCGTCATCATCAGTGGGACGCTGACGAACTATTGTTGTTCCACGACCGCACGACAAGCATATGAACGAGGCTTCAAGGTCGTGTTCGGTAGCGATGTGACAGCAGCACATTTCCCAGCCTTTCATGAGATGGAACTGCAGGTGTTGCGTCGTGGTTTTGCGAAAGTTATGACCTTACAAGACCTCCTGAGTGCACTCAGTAAATAGCTGATATTTTTATCGTTGACAAAACATTTAAATTAGCTATCTGTATTGATACATATGGAGGTATTGTATCATCCGGCAGAAACTTATTAGTCTGGCGATGTGTATTCTTTTCTCTCTAAGTGGTATCCTTAATGTTGTTCAAGGAACAACAGAGCGCATAGATGGTTCGATAGGTACTCAAACACGAATAAATCAGGAAAATAATCATATCTTGGTTGTGATGGACACCCAGTTGTATCCTTGGATACAAGCGAAATTTACTCGATATATGAAGAACGTAATGGAATGTTTTTCTGTTGAGTTCTCCTTGATACAGGTCAATGGTTCGCAGAGTAGAAACCCTATAGCACCAAGAGCACTTCGAGAAATCATACAAAAAGAACATACCGTGAATAACACGATCGGAGCCTTGTTTGTCGGTCAGATCCCCTACGCATTATGGAAACAAGGAGTTGGCAACAACAGTGGGCAGATCAGTGTGTTCTATGAGGATTTAGATGGTGCTTTTGAAGATACGAACGGAGATGGTTTTTACGATTATCATACCTTCGGTCCGCATGAGGGGCCTGAGATCTGGGTGTGCTGGATGAGGCCACCTCTCTTCTGTCAAATATTTTTCATGCAGAGGTTTTTAGAAAAAACGCATCGGTACTATACCGGTGAGCTTGTTACCACAAAAAAAGCCTTTGTCGCTTGTCACGAGGATTATGATAATAATTTCTACGGACCGGTCGGTGTCGTTCCCGTGTTACAGGACATCTATGGCATCACGAACGTTGATACCGATGGCGAGGGAGCCGATCTTACGATAGATGATGAGATTTGGAAACAACTCCGTAAGACTAGATATGAGGTTTTTGACACATGGCAGCATGCAAACTCCAAGTATCAGGGATGGGACGTCGATGGTTTTTCATCATTTAAAATCCTTGGACTTTCTCGGGGTGCTCTGATGACATTTCTTTACGGGTGTCATAGCGCTGATTTCTGGACAGCACCTGGAACCACACCATTGAACATCAACATCGCGGTTTCCTACGTGTTTGGGAGGTCCATTGGCCAAGCAGCATCCGGGACATCATGGAGTTACGGCACTGAATATAAATATCTGGTTTATGAGGCGATGAGGGATCATCATATGTATCTTGGGAACGCCTGGTTTGCGATGGAATCCTTTGTGGAGACCGCCTCATTTGTCCAGCAGCGATATCCGGAGAGAAATCCCCATACGGAATGCGCGGGGAACACTCTTATCGGGAATCCGTTCCTCCTTGTTAATTTTTAAAGTTCAGCAGACTTGGATAAAAATTATTTTTTTGTCTAAATATTGTCTCTTTGTACAAAAAATTTAAGGATACCTTTTAATTCTCTGATAGTACTAAGACATATGTAGGGATACTCAACTAGGTATCTTGGGATTGTATCTCCCGGTATCATTCAGAATCAACTCTAAGGTAGAACATGAAGCAAATACTTGTATTAGGATTAGTCATCAGCCTATTTTCTGTAGGTTTGTCAGGCTGCATCAATCAAGCAGGGAAACAGAATCAAAAACAAAGCGAACTGCTGACCATTGGAATTTCTGATGACCCTCATGGGTTTTTTCCCTGGATTGATAGCTATGATACCAACACCCTTGCAATCAATTTCAATATCTTTAATCCCTTAGTAGAATTTGACAAAAATTTCAAGCTCTTTCCCAAACTTGCGAAATCCTGGAATAATCCAGATAATTGCACATGGAGGTTTTTCCTCAGAGACGATGTCACATTCCATAATGGGTATCAATTTACAGCATTTGATGTCAAGTATACCATTGATCTCCTCAAGAAAAACAACAGTCATGTCCTTTGGGATCTGCTGACAGAAATTGAAGCAGTCGAAGTTGTCGATGAGTATACTGTGGACATCAAAACCTATCAGCCGTTTCCGATTCTTTTAAACAAATTGACAAACATCCCAATGGTTTCCCAGAAATATCAACAGGAGACGACAGAGAGATGGCCAATTGGAACTGGTGCATATAAACTTCTGGAGAACGTGTCAGATGACCATATTACCTTGGTGCGCAATGAGAACTATTCAATGGGTCAACCTGCCATAAAAAAAGTCATTTATAAGATCATTGGAAAAAGTGAGGATCGAAAAAATGCACTGATTGCAAAACAGATAGACATCTTAGAGCACGTCCCTGAACGATATGTTTCTGAGATTCTCAATAGTTCAGGTATTACGATTAAAAAAGTCTCAAATCCTACCGTATTTTACCTTGGGTTTGACTTCAGGGAGAACAATAGCACTGGGTTCCCTGGGACGAAAAATCCTTTAGCAGATGTCCGTGTAAGAAAAGCGCTGTACCATGCAATTGATGCCAATAGTATCATAAAAATTCTTGGGTTGGCTGCAGAACCCGCCTCTCAGTTTTTATCACCGTTAATTTTTGGGTATAACCCTGAGATAAAACGATTATCATATGATGTGAATCTCTCCAGGCAGCTTCTCAAGGAGGCTGGGTATGAAAACGGGTTTAATATTACAATCGAGTGCCCAGATTTTTATGTGGTACAAATCGAGATTTGCGAAGAGATCGCACGTCAGCTTTCACAGGTCATCAACGTCAACGTCACTCTCCTTCCCACTGAAGATGAGTATTATATGAAATTATACCGGGGTGATTATCCTGTTTATTTGATGGGTTGGATCCCTGCAACTGGTGATGGTGGTGAGATTTTCGATTATCTCTTACGCTCCGAGAATCATCTACTGGGGAGAGGATCGTATAATTTAGGGAATTATTCGAATCGGACTGTTGATGAAATCACTTCAGAAATCAGCTCTATTATGAATCAAAAAATTCGAATGGGCATAATGCAGGGTGGATTCAAGGTAGCCATGGATGATGTTGCCTGCATTCCTCTTTACATCAGTGTCTGTAATGTCGCGTTTCCAGAATACCTTATTTGGAGTCCACGATCAGATATGAATACGCTTGTGGAAGAAATTACTGTTAAATAACCGAGGTGGGATACATGGTTATTGGTGCGGTACGGAATGGAGAAGTTCCACAGTGTAAAATTAAAAATTTTTTTTCCACTTCTTGTGATACTTCTTGTTGTTTTTCTCACAAGCTCCTTAGTGATCATTGAGCGAGAGTCAAAAGCGGCAAAAGACACTATTATCAATACCGCTTCTTCTTTCTCTAGCCTCTCCATCGTTTATGTGATTTCTAACTATAATGTTTATTATGGATCCGGTTTTTACACATTTGCTGAAATCATCGATAATTTAATGAAGCTGAACAAGAACCTCGTTGAATTACAAATTGTTGATGTGAACGGTAAAATCCTCTTTGATTCAACAGAGATAGTGGATGGAAAATATGATGAAAATACAAACGGGGGGCGAGTCTTAGATAATGAGACACTGAAACAACGGGTCGGCGATCCGATATCATCGCTGTTTTTGAATGAAAAAACACGACGTGTTGATATCATTCAACCCTATATCGAGGAAACAGGCAGACATGCCTATACTGTGCGGTATATTTTTTCGCTATCAAGTTTAGATACGATGACAGAAGAGATGATTATTACCACCTCCCTGTATTCTGGTATTTTCATCATCGTCTCATTTCTCTTGATATTTTTCCTTTTCAATTATTTCATTTCTGCACCGATAGGGGAGTTGACTAAGGGTGCTCGTCACATGAGCAAAGGCGCACTAGGGTATGAAGTAAAAATCAAATCAAAGGATGAAATCGGCGAGCTTGCGACCGCGTTTAATACGATGAGTGCTGACCTGAAAGTCTCCAGGGATAATTTAGAAGATTACAGTAAGAACCTCGAGGAACTCGTGGCTGTAAGAACGAAAGAATTGGAGGAAAAAACCAAGCGTCTGCAGCAAATCAACCAAGATTTAACAGTCGCGCGAGAGGATCTCAGTACATTAAATAAGAATCTGGAGGGACGAGTACAAGAACGGACAAAAGAAGTAGAAAAATTACTCAAACAAAAAGATGAGTTCATCAATCAACTCGGTCATGATCTTAAAAATCCCTTAGGTCCGTTGATAAATCTAATCCCACTGCTTGAAGAAACAGAAACAGATGCCGCGAAAAAAGAGATGCTTACTGTACTGCATCGAAACGCGGATTATATGAAAAACCTGGTGGTAAAAACACTAGAACTTGCGATGTTAAATTCCCCAAACACAAGGTTCTCTATTGAGGTGCTCCCTTTATTCGAAGAGATCAATCAAATCATCAGCAATAAAAAAATCCAGTTTGTTGACAGCAATGTAAAAATCATCAACAACATCGATAAAAGCTTCTCCATTAAAGCGGATCGATTACGACTTGAAGAGCTACTGACCAACATCTTTGAGAACTCGGTGAAATACTGCCAAGAAGACTGTAAAATAACTATGGATGCAACACGAACAAATGATTTTATCACGATATCTATCAAGGATAACGGTATCGGGATGACCAAGGATGAGATTGACTCTATCTTCGATGAGTTCTATAAAGCAGATTCAGCGCGACATGATATTCAAAACACAGGATTGGGTATGTCTATTTGTAAACGTATTGTTGAAAAGCATGGAGGAACTATCTGGGTGGAAAGCCCTGGTCCTGGGAAGGGCATTACCGTATTTTTCACATTTCCCGTAGGTTTTCCTACATAAAAACGTTAAATAATGTTGTTTTCTCATTTTCCTTTTCTTTAGCCGTCTTCTCTTGACCCTGTGGAAATAAATATTAAAGCCTTCCTTGATATATCATGAGAGGCAGAATGCATCATGAAAAAAATCATGTTGGTAGATGATGAAAAAGATCAGATCTTCTATATTAAAACATCTTTTGAGAATTTGTTTGGAAAGGAGTATATGATCATTCCAGCTGAAAGTGGCGAAAAATGTTTTGAACTCTTGGAAAATAAAGAAATCCCACATCTGATTCTGCTTGATATCATGATGCCAAAGATGAACGGCTGGGAAGTCTTTGACCGTTTACGCGCGAATCCCTTATGGAAAGAGATCCCTATTATATTTCTCACCGCCCGAACCGATGAATTTGCTGAACAGGCCGGGGCACTTATCGCTGAGGATTACATCAAGAAACCTATCGAAATCAAAGAGTTAAAAGCACGCATCGATGCAGTGTTACGGAAAGCAAAGAAACAATAATAATACAGAATTCTCTTGCTTCTTTCTTCAAAAAACCTCTCATTAACAATAAAGAATCTTATATTTTTTCAGGCAATATGTTTGATTTGAAGACCTCGGTGACATAGAGATAATCGTAATTCGCGATATCATCTGGGAATTTTTTCCGTAAGTCCTCCATGACCCGATAAAAATGCTCAAAGTTAGTCGCATATAACGTGATTTCCAAATCATACCCGCCGATTGCTTTGTGGATCTCCCAGAGAAATGGATTGTCACTTAGGTACGTGATAATCTGGTTTTTCTTGTTATAATCACGCAAGGATAAGTTCACGATGAACTCACGTAACCCAAGTTTATTGATGTCCATCGTGATGGAATACCGTTGGATCACCCCTGATTTTATTAATTTAGTAATCCGGGAATGAATGGTCACCGTTGACACATTAATTTGACTTGCGATTTCGACACTATTAATCCGTGTGTTTTTTGCTAGTAGATTTAGTATCTTGTAATCGACCGCATCGACATCAACGGTTTTTCCGTTATCCCGGTATTCATATGCTCGTTCATTGGTTGTCGTCAGTTCAGTAAGCAACAGTGAATGTTTGTATCCAAATGATTCGTACAATTGCGAGAAATATATTTCTTTGAAATAATATCGATACTGTCGTAAGGTTTCTTCATAGAACGCATAAAAATAATTCGGGGATTTGACCAATATGGTAATAATTAAATCATACCGTCCCTTGGTCGATGCGATGCTCCAAGTATTATTATGGTTGACAAAATGTGCGACGATCTCTTTTTCTTTATCTGGTGAGGCATATTGTAAAACGATGTAGAGTCGGTAGACGGAGAATCCAAGTTTGAAGACATCGACCATTGCATTGAAATTTTTTATGATTCCTTTCGTCTGCAGTCGTTTGATGCGGTATTCGACAACGCTTTTTTGAAGACCGACTTTTTTTGCTACTGATGAGAGCGATTGTCTGGAGTTCAAGAAGAGATGATATAAGATTTTATGGTCCTTGGAATCTAATTCTCGCACAATAGAAATCATCGTTTATAGTGCTAATAAATTTTTCCAATCTTTTCACTAGCAAGAAAAACATCATAAAAATTATTATATGGTTCAATTGACGCAAATATTTATATTTATTTATTTTTCCTTCTGATGATTAGAATATTTTCCATACCTTTAATTCATTGGTGGCACTTTTATCATTTTTATACGCAATCACTTTTATGAGATGAGAACCGAGGGATCGTTGACTCCACGACCAACTAAATGGGGCTATGGTGTCTGTTTCTTGCAGTTGACCATCGATATAGAACTCCACACGATCAACTACAGATCTATTCACCTCTTCGACTGATGCGTGAACCTCGATGAAACCGAACGCCAGTGGTATGAAGAACGGCAGTACTTTCATGTTTGCAACGTAAAGACCGTTCTCTGGTTTGGTGATTGTAACAGAGAAGAAAGGTTCCTGGCTGATTAACAATGTCAGTGTACCTGCGGCTGGAAGGTATTCCAGTGTATAGGTATCTGAGTTTTCTTTGAGAAGCTCCCCTGATTCCGTGTACCAATATGCAGGAAATGGGAGATGTAAAATAATGTTCTGAACTTGATGGTCATAGGTATTGGTCAGCATACAGGTGATGATATCTTGCTGGGAGCTACATGCTGCCCGGATGTATTGCCATTCCTGAAGTCCAACCGATGAATAGGCGGTGTTCCAAGAGTCATAGCGATGAAGCAGCCAATCGCCGTTTCCCTTGCCTATATCAAAAGCGTACATGTTCCAACCATCAGATCCACAGAGCATCATCCCATCGACGATCGAGGGAGGGGCAGTCACACTGGCACCGATAGGATATCGCCAGAGTACGGCACCAGTACTTTCATTTAACGCATAAAATGCACCATCTGTCCCATCGCGGGTACCAATAAATAGAAGCCCACCGCTTATTGTCGGAGAGCTGATGTCACAGGAGTCTCCGATGTCTGTCTCCCAGAGCAAATGACCAGTACTTCCGTTTAACGCATACACGTATCCGAGGGTGTCTGCGATAAACACACACCCGTTATGATAAGCGTTAAACGATAAAGAACCACCATGGAGCGGATACGTCCAGAGTAACTGCCCGGTATATTCATTGTACGCATTCATCGTATGATCATAATAGATGGCTAAAAAGATGCGACCTTTACCGTCCGCGGTAATAGAATTATCCCAGGGACCAGCGGATAAGGAGACATTCCAGAGTTCATGGCCGGTGGTTGCATTGATTTTATACAATTTCCCCACATTATAACTATCCCAAAATGCGCCGTAGACTGCGTTATCCTTTAACATCGGTTTATTTGGGCAGACGGAGAACCCTGTTGGGTACGTCCAGTTGATACTCCCGTCGTTTTTGTTTAACGCATACATTTTTGTCTCATAAAAACCAGAACAGAAATACATCTTCGTTTCATCGTACTGAACTGACTCTGCGATACCACCGTATATCGGTGTTTTCCATAATTGTTCCCCGGTGAATCTGTTAAACGCGTACATATATTCATTCTCAGGGTCATATCCGTGAGTTGAACTACCGATGTAGACAACGTCTCCGTCGATGACCGCACCGACGTAGCCTGGTCCTGTGTCATTGCTCCAGATGATTTCTCCTGTGATTGTGTCGACTGCAAAGATCTTATCATAGCCGGCTCCATGGGTGCTGCATGATCCAATATACGCGATGCCATCGGCATAGGTCACTGCGGATTCTTCGTAGTTGGTACCGGTTGTGTTCGCTTTCCAGAGAAGTTCCTGTCCGTAAGAAACACCACTGATATTCAAATCGATACGGGTTTCAGCATCGACATCAAAAATAAGCAAAGGTTCTTGGGTTTTTGTTAACAAAGAAGCCTGGGCGTACATCGGTTCAAAGCAAAGACAGAAACATCCAATGAACAGGATAATCTTCCAACTTTTTTTCATTATGATGTGAACCCCCTTCACAACCAATATTATTCAATCAGATGGAATTTAATATATCTATGGGTTATTTATCCTCTTCCATTTTCCTATTTCATAGCGTTTTTTGTTTCTTTTTTTCTTGTTTTTTAACTAATACCCTATATCCAAATGTTTTGTTCAAACAGTAATTTTTTCCAAATATTTTGTTTTTTTGTACAAAATACTCAGTAGAAGCTTCTTAATCTTTTGAAAACCTTACAATATCTGGAGGATACGTATGAAAAGTAAAATAATTGGACTATGTGTTTGTATGCTGTTGTTTGGAACAATCCTACCAGTGATATCAGCTACTCAACCAAAACCAACTGAAATACAACGTTTTAATTCTTGTTATATCGTCGCAGACGGAAAGCTTACTCAAAAAGATTTTCCATCAATAATCGGAACAAGTATGTGGAAGATTTGTTATACACGGCCATTTAATACTGATCGTGCGAATGTTGTGTATTGGTTTATCCGTTTCAATGAAACCTCAACCGTGACGATCTATGCTGAGGAAAATGGTGAGGTCCTCTGGCAACATCAGGGAAACACAGTCCCACAACTTCGCATGCTTATGTTTAAAGGGATCTACCTCAATGAAATGACTGAGGATGGACAGTTGCATATAGAACTTAGAGGAACTAGTAGTTTTATACAAGTCATTGAGAAATAAACAAGGGAGTTTCTTTTCCCTTTTTTTTTTTTATCGAACAATACGTCCTCAAGAAAATAAAACCAATAGCGAAGAGGATTTCTCTGCCATACAAAGATTATTAATATCCTTTTCTTTATAAATATAGATGATGAAACCATTCACCGCAGTCTACCTTTGTTTTTTTCTTCTGATTTCTTCGTTATCCATCCCTGGGATGGGGTCTGAAGTACATAATCATCTTTCTTCAGTATCATATCCTCATCAATCCATACGTAACTCTCTCACAGACGCAGTGGTTGTCTCTGATAGCGATCCCTATTTTAGTCTCATCAGCACGAGTGTTGCCTGTTGGTATGACAACGAAACGAATACGACAGGACTTCTTCCTTTGCTTGTGCACCATGAGGGTAGTCTAACAGATTCACAGACCAGGTTTTTTGAAAAATATCTTGGTTCAATAGATCGTAGTCTTTTGATTCTCGGGGATCATGTACAGACTTCCTATCAGACATTCGAGATTCTTGGGTCCCCTGCTGCAGTATCTATCATATTGGCGACCTCTGTATTTTCGGTCGCTCCGGTTGTTCTTATTATTCCTTATGAAGGTTCAGAAGCCTATCAACTCAGTCTCCTTGCAGCACCTCTCGGAAGCTACCTGAATATACCGATCCTAATTTTTGATAATAATGAAGTGGAGATTCAAACCGTGTGCACACAGCTTCAAACAACCCGTGCGTATCTCGTTGGAGATGTGACACTTAATCTTGAGAATATGAGTGTCATTCCCCTTCAAACTGAGGCAGAGATCACTGATACGGTTTTGACGGTTATCAAAGAGCAATTTGGTTCTCTGAGTTATCTGACTATGACGAATCCCTCAGACGTTGTCCCCCCATCAGTTATCAACACAACTGATATTTTATTCACTGACCATATCGTCAATAAAAAAATCATCATCCTAGGTAAAGAATTCGATATTGTTGGGAATGATACCCGAAACTATACGATCTACGTGCCTGATGGTATTACTCGTGTCCAGATTTCTGGGGAAATCTTTCAAACACATGGTTTTTTTCTCGGACGTTTCTCCCCGATTGTTCCTCTTCTTTTCATGACCCTTACCGATGCGAAGGGGCAGATTGTTGCCTATGCCAATAGCATGGGGTACGACATCGGAAAGACGTATGTCGAAACACTCTCCTGTAACGCGTCAGGGTTCTATACTCTCCATTTAAAAGTTTACAATGGTATAAAAGGTGGTTTTTTCGTTCAACGAGGGTTCTCGAGTGTCGATGCCAATATCACGATTATTGCGACACTCTCAACTCTCAGTTCTCCTCATCTTCCGTTTGTCCCCAAACTCTCCAGTCTTTCGCCATATCTCGCTGCGGCGCATGGAGGACTCATTATTGCTAATGCCTCTTGGGAGCTTACCGATGACTTTTATGCATCTGCTGCTGAGGGATCAGGAGCTGGCCCTTGGTACAACGAATCTCTGCATCATTTTACGAATACGAAAGTCAATAGGACCGTCCAGCAGCTGAAGAACACATTGGAGCGGTTGGATGCTCATGGTCTCTTGTCAGGGTATCTTAATGGATCAACATGGCTTGCTCTCCTTGCAGATACCACGATGATTCCAATGTACTACTACGGTCCTTCTCAAGAGGATATTCCTGATCGAGGATTGCCATCGGATAACCCGTATACACTGAACCAGAGTCTCTCCGTTGGGCGTCTCATCAGCTGGGATGTGCAGGATGTAAGTGTGTTAATCGCTCGGACATTCTTTTATGAGAATCTCTGCGGTGAGCCGGTAGGCCAAGATGATTGGCATCATCGGTTCCATTTCGTTTTCGGAGAGGGATATAGTGAGACTGGTGGGATTTTCCATCAGATCCCTTATGCAAGAGAAATCAGGGAGTACGGGTTTACTTCAAAGGTCTATGGTGACTTTCGAAACAGTCGGCAGATCGCCGAGCTCTTTGATGTATACATTGGTGCGAATTACCTTGAATATCTCGGTCATGGAGATTGGTTTTGGTTCCCTGCTTCACTCTATGGGTTGGATAGTTATTCGAAAGCGGTGGATGTCGCCCATGCAAAAGACTGGGTGTATGAGAGGCCTAGCATTTTCTTGTCCTCAGCTTGTTTGATGGGGCGTACCGATGGTCTTCCCCCGCAGATGAACATTGGGCTTGCTATGCTTCATGCTGGTTGTAACGGTTTTGTGGGAGCGACAAGGGAAACCGGTCAAGAGTCTGGCCTTACGGTCCTGGAAAATCATTTGATTGTGGATAACTGGAGTGTTGGTGAGGCGTTGCGTGGGGAAAAACGTATTGATACCGAGCTTCCAACATTCTATGTGCGTGTCTTGTACGGTGACCCTGCGTTTAACCCCTATGAGCCACAGCATGGTTTTACCAATCAAGGACGACCAACATTGTTAGGACCATAGACAGTTTATTGTAGTAGTGGGAGGAAAGGTGGACGTAAAATTGGGGAAGGCATCGAGCTGGTGAGGCGAAGAGGAAAAGATGGGAAAAAAAAACCACACTCCCTCATATTTTACGTCCCTACTTAACAATTGTTAATTCTGATTTATATTACTTTCGTTTTTTCCAGGTTTTTAAGGAGAAAAAAGCAGTAAAAACCCGAAACAGGACAAAAACATAAAGAAAAGAAAGCAACCAAAATGAACATGTTCTTGACGATATTTTTCCTTATTGTGACAAACATTTATAACTCATTGCTCTATCCTGAAGAGACGTGGTACCTTATGGTCACAGCACAAGATATTCTCAGAAAAGAAGTAATAAAAAAAGATTCGAACGACAGCTTCTCTCAGGCCATTAACCTTTTCGACAAAACCGACGCCATCATTATTACAGATCATAACAAATATCAGGGGATGCTCCTAAAACGAACGCTAATGGAGCCAAACGTTACCCTCCAAACAAAATTACACACCCTGCTGACACATCCTCCTAAACTCACTCCGACGACCTCTCTTGAGGAAATCGCCTGTGCCATGGTTGAAAACAACATCTATACCCTTCCGGTTCTTCACAATGACACTTTACTCGGCATGGTCACCGCAGATGACGTCATCAAAAAACTCACTGAGCAAACCATCGGGACACAACCTGTGAAAACCATCATGTGCACCACGCCTCTTTCCGTTAGTCCTATGGAAACAATTGGGAAAGTCCTTCATCTGTTCCGGCAAGAACATTCTCCCTATCTAGCCGTAGTTGATCATTCGACCGTTGTCGGTGCTATCACTATCAACACAATCATTAACAAGGTCCTCCATAGTCATAGCAACATCGAAGCACGAGACAGCTTCGAATCAGAAAAAAGACAAAAACTTGATCTCTCAGCAAAGACTATCATGAATGAACAACCCTTACTTTTGTCACCTGAAACATCTATCCGGGATGTTCATAGCAAGATGCATCAATTCGAGCAGCCTGGAATATTCATCGGTAAAGATAATCATCTACACGGCATCGTCACCCATAAGGAGCTTCTCGCTCCGTTCACTGGAACCGCGAACGAAGAAACTATCGCTATCCAGTTCCATCACCGCAACAGCAAAGTCGAAGGGTTCGATAAAGAACAAACAGTACAGTTCCTTCGTACAGAATTTCTGAAAAACTATGAAAAATATCTTCAAGTCGGCTATCTTCATGTCTCTCTTGAACAACACAAAGAAGTCAAACAAGGGCTTTTCCGAGTCGTCTGTGAAATGAAGCTTTCAGGTAAACCTGGTGTTTTCTATGCGACCCAGGAAGGGTACGGTCCTCAGCAGGCGATGAGGAACGCGTTTCTCGCGATCGAACATCAGATCAACAAAGCAAAAAAAACATAGAGAAGACCATATGATTTAGTTCATATCATTCTTTTTTTTTTTTGCAGTTAGAGATACCACGGACTTATTGTAAAACTCTTTTGTTTCCTTTCGTTTCCGTGCGACTCTGCTCATTTCCATTGCATCAACCATGAAGTTATCATTACTGATTTTGTTGTTATTTTTGGATAATTCGATAGGATGTGGTGATGGGTACCGATGGTCTTAACATCGCTGAGACTGGACAGTATTTCTGCTGTGAAAGTTCAATGGCGCGTTCGAGGTGTATCGGATTTAAATCTATGCCAACAAAGACGAACTCAAGATGAATGTTCGTAAACACTCGTGGGTGTTCCTCAGCACGTTGTGCGTCGATATGGATCTCAAAATCTTGCAATGATACTTTCTTCTTTTGTAGAATTGATAAAACGTCACAGCCAGTACAACTCCCTAATGCGAGAAGCACAAACTCCATGGGATGTGTCGCGGCATCAGACCCTGACACTTCTTTCTTCGTGTCAATTGATACCCAATGATTGCTGTCTGCTTTTCCGATGAAGGAGCATCCTTGTATTTGTTTTACTATCGCTTTCATAGGTCTTCACAAACGTATTGTCGATATGGTTCTGGAGTATTAATCCTATCGTTGTGTCATCTGATTGAAATGCATGTGCGTTCTGGTTGATTTTAAGATTCGTTCATTAGTTAATTATCGAGATATTTCTCTTTCTTGAATGCAACACATGGCAAGTAGAATTACTGATGGGTGGAAAGGTTGAAACGGAAAAAATATCTCTCATCAGCAATTGTATCTCTCTCTATTAACAATTGCTCTTTTAGATTTTTATACGTTTCAATCTCCGATAAAACCCCCCCGGATTAATTTGTTAGACTACTCTTTTCATAGATGGGTTTTTATAACATCGAATTATTCTTTTTCCCATGTACTTATACCTTCAACTTCTCTGCATTTTTGTTATCGCCCCCAACATCGCTCTTCTATATCTGAATCGAAAAAAAATACATCCAAAATCACTCGTTGTCGCACTCTTCATTTTATTTCTCATTGCAGTGATATGGGATCAACTCTCAGTCCGAATGGGACTTTGGATCTTCTCCCAAGATGAGATTGTAGGAAACCTTTTTGGATTACCCATAGAGGAATACTTGTTTTTCTTTTTCGTCCCGCTTCTCTCTATAAATATCTATCTTTTCGTAGAAGGAATTCTTTCGAAATCCAAAAAAGGTGAGTACAAATGAATGAAAACGAATTGAAAAACACTCGATATCAAAAGACATGTCAAAAATGTAAAACAGACATCGGTGGGAAACCATACTATGTCGTACAACTCGATTGCATTTATGATGGGAATTCTCTTACTTCCTGTGATAAAATCGTTGTTTGCTCAGAATGTTTTCGTACTCTTAAGTCCTGGTTGAACCTTTCTTAAAAATTCACCAAGCAGAGCATGAAACAAATTATAGGAAGTAAATTGTTGATGAGGATTTGGGAGGAAAGAATAAAAAAGATACGCTCATCAACAATTACACCTCTCTGCATTAACAATTGTTAATGCCCTATATAAATGTTTCGTTTCAGGGAGAACGAGCGAATGAGACGAGCTGAAAAAGAAATCACCAACAGGAGAGAAATCGATTCGATACTCTCAAAAGCAATCGTCTGCAGAATCAGCATCATCGACCATGAGACACCCTACATTGTCCCAATGAATTTTGGGTACAAAGACGACATTTTGTATCTCCATTCAGCACCCGAAGGGAAAAAAATCGACTTACTGAAAAGGAATCCCCTGGTCTGTTTTGAAGTCGAAAGCGACCTTGAAATCATCAATACAGGAATCCCTTGCAAGTGGTCGATGAACTATACAAGTGTGATCGGATATGGAAAGGCAAAGTTCATCACGGATATAGAACAAAAACAAAAAGCATTACACATCATCATCGACCATTACTTACCAGGATCATCGTACATTTTTCCAGAAAAACATCTCAAAGAAGTTACCGTTATTAAAATTGAAATCAGTGAGATGACTGCAAAGAAATCCTAAAAATAAAAAGAGATTACACTAATACAAATATTTAAATCTTTATTATATTATTAAATTTTTAATGGTCGGCATTGAAAACAAAAGAGGTATGAAGTATTTCTTATTCGGCAGCCTCTATTTCTCAGAAGGATTAATGATTGCGATAACAACCGTCGCTACCTCCCTTTACCTGCGAGAAAAGGCAGTATCAATACCCCTCACCACCCTCATCATAGGGATCGTGAACATCCCCTGGATGCTGAAATTCGTCTGGGGGCCGATCGTTGATTATTTTATCAGATTTGGACGAAAAACCTTCATCATATTAGGCGGAACACTCACCGTTTCTTGCATGTTTTTCGTCTCATTCCTAGACCCAAGCGCGTCCCTTTTACCTTTTACTCTTCTGATATTTCTAAGCCATGTCGGTATCGGCTTTATCGATGTGTCAGCAGATGCCTGGGCTATCGATGTATCAACAGAGAAAGACCGGGGGAAGATTAATGGTTCGATGTTTGCTGGCCAATACTCAGCTTGGGCACTTGGTGCCGCTCTTTTTCCTTTGATCGGTTCGCAATATGGGTATCATTTTGTTTACCTGATTAACGCACTGCTCATTTTCCTTATTCTTCTGTTCCCTTTTATTGTCAAAGAGGGCGTCAAGAGAAAGGTAAAAGAAAAAATAGCTTCTCTTGTTATCAAGGAATTTAAAACAAAAACTGTTCTTCTTATAGTGCTTTTTTCGCCACTTGTCTTTATGAATGAAGGCATCATGTCCTTTATCATTCCTATCTATATGAGAGATGGTCTTGGTCTGAGCGACGTCCAGATTGGTTTTATCGCTATGATCCTGCCTGTGTTTCTTGCGGTCGGTTCTCTTGTTGGTGGTGTTATCACTGATAAGATTGGACGAAAATCAGCGCTGTATCTTTTCATCGGATTAAACGTTGTGTTTGTCGCTTCCCTTATTTTTGCGGATACTTGGTGGAAACTCTCCCTTATTTATGGCATCATCGGGTTTTTGATGGGAGGTCATTCGACGGTCTCATGTGCACTGTTCATGGATGTCACAAATCCGAGAATTGGGGCAACACAGTATGGGATCTTCACCGGGATTGCCAATGTTGGGTTAAATGGTGCAGGGATGATCACTGGTTCTCTTGCGGTCAGCCTTGGTTTTGCTCGAACGTTTCTGTATGCCGCCTGGGTGTTTGGCCCTGCGCTGCTTGTGTTGTATTTCATCAGAGTCAAAAAAGGAATAGAGCGTTCCTAACAAAAATTTTTTTTGAAAGGACTATTCAAGATAATCCTACTTGTAGTAGGCTAGAAACAACTCTTGCTTATCTCCTTGATCATTCGACATTTCTTTGGAATGCAGGTAAATCAAGTGTACTCCAATCGTCATGATCGTTCCTGCCACGAGAACCATCAGAATAATCAACCAGGAGATAGGTGTACCCGTAATTCATGCAGCTTTTATAGGGTCGCCATTTCCACCAGTTAATGTTCCAGGGAAACCCACTTTTTTCATCATGGCCACCTGGTATTCTTATGTCAAGGGTATGTCCAAGCTCATGCATATAGACACTTGCATAGCCGATCGCCTTACCTGCGCCGTGGCTACGTTTATCGACACGACTACTTGAAATCTGATACGCACCCCAGTACCCATCATCCACACCAAACATATATCCTGCATAGGTCGCATCATAGACAAGTAAGCCGTAATGGAACACGCCTTTTCTCCAGTTATCAGCATCACCATGAATGAAGTAATCCTGATATAATAGGATTAATTCTTCACGAGGTGTTTCATTGTCAAACGGTATCCATTCCCCGCCGCCCATCGATCCATCATCCAAATGAAGACAGATATTATACTTATCAAAAGCATCCCTGAGAAGATCCTTGCCTAGTTCTGGAAAGACACTGGCTTGTTCCCCGTTTGGTCCTGCTTCCATCTGGTCAAGCTCCAAGAAAATATCTTTTCTGTAAGGATCAGAACCCCACTCTGATGTCAGATATTCCTCAACATTGTTGAGTCCATCGTTATCTGGATCCAACATGGAATGATCCTCCCATACAAATGGATCATAGTACGAAACGAACACCCAGGTGTCGGAATACCAATCATAATCACGGAAAGCGCCCCATTTGAACTCCCATTCGATTGGGACACCATCACCGTCGTCGTCTCTCGCCGTATCATTGATTTGGGGATCGGTATGATAATTGTTTACTTCAACCCAATAGGGAATGTTATCTCCATCGTAATCATTTTGAGTGATATCAAAAACAATGAGGCTATCCCGTTCATTTTGGTAGATGCTATTGTCATCACAGCCATTGAGTCTCCCATATCCGCTGGGGTCAGCCCATGAGATGTAGGGGTAGTTATAATCATCCCCTTCCCAATGACCTGTTTTGAGGCTATAGACAAGGTCGATATCATAGTTGCTCAGGAGTAACGCACTGTTATCGCTCAGATCGCATAATCCACTCAGACCCAGGTTCCAATCCCATAACCGGATCTTTATCGAGACGTTTTCTTCCTCGTCTGGCACATTGAGCGTTGCTGACCAGGGCTCGTTGATGTAATTTTGATTCAAGAATACTTTACTTTTAAATTTTTCATCGTTGATGAAGACGACTACAGAAAAATCTGCTTTGCCGATATCATCAATTTTTTTCAGGGCTCGTATTTCCTTTATTGTCACTGTTACTTCTAGGTCTACTAACGGGTCGATGTCTCCTTCGTCCCCATTTAATGAGGTTTGTACGAATTGATTAATTATATTTGTACTATTATTTTCGTCATTTGTTGGTGTTTGAGAAGTCCTGGCTGCGGAGGCATTCAGAGAGCATAAAAAAATACTCATCATGAGTAGGCTTACTATTTTTTTGGTTATCTTCATATGATTAATCCCCTTTTTTATTTCCAGTTATTATATTATTTTAATGATTTATAACTATTTAAATAATATGCTACGACTATTTAAAATTAACACTTGTTAATTATTTACAGCCCTCCTCAGAATTTTTTGACAATATACATTCGAGCAAAGTATTTATTAAAAAACCTAGAATGCCAGAACAGATAAAACTAAAATTAATTATTATTCGAAGAAAGATGCCTGAAAAACATTTAAAATAGTGGGTAATGTCCTTCTAATTGTTGTTGGGCCCGTGGTCTCGTGGTTAAGAGGCCAGAAAAAGCGCCCATAAAAGTGACGGTATTATCGACGAACTTTTTCCTCTCTTTCTTTTTTTCCAGGAGAATGTATATAAGGAAACGATGGACCGAAATGCTAATATTGGGGGTGTTGCTACGCAGCCAGAATGAACGGTAGCCTGTATATGCATGGTAGACTACCCATGATCTTAGAAGGTGAACACATATGGAAACTATTCCTTGTGATCCCGAAAGTAAGAAATGGGTCAATTGCTCCATCGAGCAACTCTATTCTGATTTGAAAACAAGTCCTACTGGACTTTCTTCTACGGATGTAGATCAACGGCTACAACAACATGGATTTAATATTCTACCTGAAAAAAAGAAACACAGTCTCTCTCGAAAACTCGTGATTCAGTTCAAAAATCTGTTCAATGTATTACTCTTAATTGCTGCACTACTTTCATTTCTTATTGGCTGGTCAGCACATGATACAGCATCCATCCAAATGGGGTTTGCGATTTTAGCAGTCGTTATTCTCAGCGTCCTGTTCAATCTCTTCCAGGAGCATCGTGCGGAGCGTGCTGTTGAGGCTATCCGAGATCTTGTGCCAATGAATACAAGGGTGATACGAGATGGTCAAACCAAGCAAATCCCTATTAAGGACATTGTTCCAGGGGATATTATCTCAGTCGAGGAAGGGGATAAAATCCCTGCTGATGCACGTCTACTGATCAGTTTTGAATTTTCGGTTGACAACTCAACACTGACTGGAGAATCAGAACCGCAACCCCGCTCTCCAGATCTACAAACAAATGCAACGAAGAACCAAATCATCGAATGTTCAAACATGATTTTTGCTGGAACGACCGTCGCATCAGGGACAGCGACTGCGGTTGTGCTGGCGACTGCATCAAATACGCAGTTTGGAAAAATCGTCACTATCACTCAAACCATCGAAGAGCCACCAAGCCCTCTGCAGCGAGAAATTGATTATTCAGCAAAACTTAATTTCGGGGCAGCGATAGGAGTCGGAGTTCTTTTTCTCACAATTGCCTTGTTTTTCCTTCATCTTCAGATATCTGAAAGCATCCTCTTCATGATTGGCGTCATGATTTCCCTTGTTCCCGAAGGTCTACAGATCACAATCACTCTTTCGTTAGCGCTTAGTAGTCTTGCCATGGCGAAGCGGAATGTTATTGTCAAACGCTTGTCATCAGTAGAGACACTCGGATCGGCAACCGTTATTTGTAGTGATAAAACTGGTACAATAACAACCGGTCAGATGACGGTCCGGAAAATCTGGATTGGTGGGCGGACCTACGAAGTGACTGGTGAAGGATACGAACCGGAAGGCTCAATTTTCTTTGAAGGAAAGAATATCGGTTTTTCAGATCGGCAGGATCTGTCTTTATTGTGCCATGTTGCTGCCCTTGATAATAAAGCAACGTTGGTACCGCCTCTTGATAGAAAAAAATCAAGATGGGGTGCACTCGGTGATTCAACAGACGCAGCATTATTAGTACTTGCAGCAAAATCTGGGATCCAATACAAGCAGTTATTAAATCAGAAACCACGGGTAGGAATGATTCCCTTTGATTCAATACGAAAAATGATGACGAGCATTCATAGGGATCCCGATGGAAAATTGACTGCGTATGTGAAAGGCGCGGGGAATGAAATTCTCTCGAGATGTACCACTGTGTATTGGAATGAACAAGTCGTTCCTTTATCTGATCAATTGACAACACAAATTCATAGCGAGATTGATTCTCTTGCGCGGCAGGCGTATAGAGTATTAGCCCTGGCGGTTCGCAATCTCCCAAGCAGTCAACAAAAGTTTGATACACAATCTGTTGAAAACACATTGACGTTCATTGGTCTTGTGGCTATTTATGATCCACCTCGTCACGATGTCCCTATTGCAGTGCAGAAGGCCCAAAATGCTGGTATACGCATCATCATGATGACTGGTGATCACGAACTGACTGCTGAGGCGATTGCACGTAAAGTCGGTATTATCACCTCGAAATCGTACGTGGTGACGACGGGGTATAAGCTCGCTGACATGTCAGATGAGGAGCTCACGAAGCTTCTTGACGTGCCAGATATCGTTTTTGCTCGTATAACCCCTGAGCAGAAATTGCGGATTGTATGCTCACTGAAAATGAAAGGGGAAACCGTGGCAGTTACCGGTGATGGTGCAAATGACGCCCCAGCATTACTTGAGGCAGATATCGGAATAGCTATGGGAATCACCGGTACAGACGTTGCACGTGAATCTGCTGACATGATACTCATGGATGATAATTTCGCGTCAATCGTCAGTGGCATTGAGCAAGGCCGTTCCGTCTTCGATAATCTCCAAAAATTCAATGTGTACGTGTTTACTCACAATTGGGCGGAGTTGGTATCATTTATCGCTTTTGTCCTTCTTCAAATTCCACTGCCGCTTGCCATTGTCGGAATTCTCCTTATCGATTTGATATTGGAGATACCTCCTTCGCTGGCTCTGACCCTTGAGCCACCTGAACCAGGGATTATGGAGCGACTCCCTAGGAAAAAAGAAAACCGGTTGTTCAGTTTCAAATCCTTAGCTCGATCATGGTACATCGGAACATTCATTGGTATTGTCGCCTTAGTCTGGTGTTTGTATGCGTGGTTCCAGTCCGGCTGGAGTATTGGTCAACCGACTATTACAGATCACGCTGCGTATCTCAAGGGTACAACCCTGGTGATCGTCGGGATTATGGCTGGTCAGCTGGGGATGCTTATTGCCACCAGGACGAATATTAAGTCAACATTTTCTGTACCCTTACGAGGCAATAAATGGCTTCTATTTGCTATCCTTGTAGAACTCATAATATTATTTGCTGTCGTGTATTTACCTTTCGTAAATCCTATATTCAATACGATAGCATTACAACCATTAGATTGGGTATTTCTTTACTCCATTGTTCCTTTTGTTATTCTTTTTGAAGAAGGTCGAAAACTACTTCTTCGAAAATATTTCCTCACCCCGACAGCAGTTTCTGTTCAGCGGGTATCGTCATCAGTATCTGGTGAACTTGAGTTGCCCGTGGAAAAAAAAGCACCATCGCCTGTTCAATTTATCGAACGGAATAACCCGATTATCCTATCGCTTACCTCTCAAACTAGAGAAGATAACATAGCGTCTCTATCTATGAATATTGCCCGTAACAATGGTTCGCGTCTTATTGTGCTGCGAACTTTAAATGAGCAACTCAAAACATCATTGGATTATCACCTGGAGCGTTCTCTGAGAGATACTGCCGAAGAGCTTGGAATCCCCTATCAATATGTTGATATCCGTACACCACAAACCATCGAGAGGAGTGTTCAAGAGACCATAGATAAGATGCATGCTGACACACTCATCGTTTCAGTTCCGAGAAATGTTTTTTTCGGTGGTAAGCATACCGCTCGGTTTGTAGAGTGGATTGGGCAATTCCCTGATACAAAAATTATCCTTATCAGCAGTCCAAGTAAACCTCTTGAATCATTACATCCTCCATACCGTATTCTCATTCCTGTATTGCATGAATTCAGCGAAGAGCCTTTTAAGATAACTACCTTGTTGACAGCGAATGCAGCGATTCCAGATGTAGATATCATAGCTGCCAAGGTGATGGAATTTCCACCAACAGTCCAACTCTATTCTCGATATTATCCAGAGACGATGACTATCAAGAGCAGTGAATTTTCAATTCTTAGGCGTTCTCCTGTTCAAGCCCTGAGACGTTCAATCACTCCGTTGACATTATTCGTCCAGGAGATCAGTCGAGGAATTGCTTATTTCGTCGAAGAACGGAATATCGATGTAATTATTATGGACGGTACTTGGTCTGAAAAAGAACATGGTTTTCTTAAAACAGCTGAACGTAAAATCGTAAAGAAGGCACAGTGCTCTATTATTGTTACTCTGAGAAAACACCATTAAACGTTATTGTTCACCTACTTCCCACGATATAAAAAGGTGGATATGAGAAATCATTTTAACCTTGTGGTTATATCATGGTTTCAACTACGAGTACGTAGGGCTTCGAAATTCAAAGCTGAAATGATATAAATAGTTACATTTAGAATAATAAAAACATTAAAAGGTTATTTAAAAGTTAAATATATGTTATATTTGTTACAAGGGCCAGTGGTCTAGTGGTTATGACGTCGCGCTTACAACGCGGAGATCGCCTGTTCAATTCCGGCCTGGCCCACTTTTACTTTCTCCTGGAGTCTGCGTCGAGGTTATCGAAAAACATAGGGTCTGTAGACGCCCCCTCTACATATAAGACGTTATCCAGGGTTGTTTCTTGAATCGCTTTTCTGATGTCGTATTCAACGGCGTGGAGATACCGTGAAGTTGTCTTGATGTTGGAATGACCAAGAAGGATCTGAACAATCTTGACGTGAATGCCGTGTTTTAAGAGATTTGTCGCATAGAAATGACGGAATGAGTGTGGGTGGATCCAGCCCATGCCTGCTTTTCGTGCGGCGGTTTTGATGTCCTTTCGTGCTTGTTCTTCTGTGATTTTTCCTGATTTCTGGGTAAAAATATAAGATGCATGTGTTTTGTAGCGATGATTTTTTATATAATTCACGAGGCTAGGATGTTGGGTTCCGTGGAGAACATAGTCTTTGACCGGGATGATTCTGGTTTTTTGTCCTTTGCCGGTGACTATGAGTTCGTTTTTGTTCCAATCGATGTCATCGAGTTTCAAGTTGCAGAGCTCACCGATGCGCATGCCGGTGTTGGCGAGGAGATAGATGATGGCTTTTGTTCGTTTCCCTGTTTTGCTTCGATCGCAGCTGCGTAGGATTAGGTTGATGTCTTGGGCGGTTGGTGTTTTGATGGGTTTTTCGTAGGATCTGTATGTGATGAAGGTGTGGTTGATGCCGCGGAATTTGCACCATGAATTCAGTGATTTGATATAGTGGTTGAGTTGGTATCCTTTGGTTCCGTTTTCGATTCGTTTTGCAAAGTAGTCATAGGATTGTTCTGGGATGAAGTTGATGAGGTCTATTCCGTGTTTTTCGAGGTGGATGAGTTTTCTGATTCGGTCACGTATGGTCGTTTTAGGATTGTATTGCAGTCTGGTGAGCATGAATCGTTCGAATTGTTTCCAGGTTTCAGGGTTAACATCCATACTTTACAAATCCTTACGGAAATGTAATTATTAATGGTTAATAAACTTTACGGAACTGTAAGGAATAAGTATTTAAGGAAGTTAACGGATTTGTAAAGAAATGGCTGAGAAATCAATCACCGACATCGGAAAGGTTTTCAAAGATAAAGATGGCGCATACAGGATCTATGTCGGTAAACAGATTGCCAATGCTGCTCATTTTGAGAATAAAGAAAAAGTAAGAGTAGACTATTATCCTGCTGAAAAAAAGATTGTGATAAGAAAAATTACTGAATTATAAGGTATACGATCTAATTTTATGATTGCTTGTATTCAGATTTGTTCAATTGTTTATACCATATAATATTTTTGCAATATATTTATATTTCACAAGAACATTCGATTCTATAGAACTATATTTTAAGAGGAGGAAAAAATGAGGAAAAACTATTTGTTAGTGACGTTTGTGATAGTATTAGTTCTGTTAACGTCTCTTCAGATTGGATTTAAAAATTTAGAAGCAGTAGCCGATACACAGGCTCCAGAAATCACCTCACTTTCCGCTGATCCTGAGACAGTCGGTTTTGGTTTTAATGTCTCAATCACTCCGACGGTTACCGATGATCTCAGCGGCGTTAATTGTGTGAAGATAAACATCACATTTCCAGATGCTACATTTGAAAATTTTACAATGGACAAAATACGAGAAAATTCGTACAAATATGAATTCACTGATACATGGCATACTGGTCAATATAATTATACCGTGTGGGCGGTTGATAATGCAAGTAATGCAAATCACTCTTCTCAGTATAGTTTTAATGTTTCTGCCCAACTAACGGTGGATGTCGCCACATTAAAAAATAATTATACTGACAATGAATATGTGAATCTCACAGATCCACCCATCCTGCCTGAAGACTATAGTGTTGTTGATCGGGGATTAACTTGGAACAAATATTACAATGCATTAACAGGGAACAATATTCTGGAAATATATGACACACCAATGAACTATCAAGATGCATTTCATACGTGGATACCTATTAATGAGACAATCGAACAACTTATACCAATCCATCAGGCGTATACGTATGGATATCGTTTTGGAAATGAAAAAGGATTATACCATGCGTACTTTAAACCGAATATCCAAGATTCATGGCCAATCGCATTTGCTTTCAATAAATCGACAAATCCTGCCGCTCATATTATTAGAAGTAAACTTTTAGGAGTCGGGTATCTTGACCCGGAGAATAACTGGGCGTATCACTATCTGCAAAATGTTCAAAGCAGTCAAGGTTCAATCAATGGTGATTCTGTTCTCTATGAAGATGTTTTCACTGGTGTCGACATTGTCTATAGTTATGAGAATGCCAAATTGAAGGAAAACATACTTCTTAGTAATGCAACAAAAAATATGCTGCTGACTCATCCGCCATCACTCTATGGTTGCAGTGATACTTCTTTCCTTGTTTTCATCACAAAATTAGATTTCCAGAATCTCCATTTGTATAATTCTTCGACTCCGATTACAGGTAATCTTACGATTTCAGAGGGACAGATTGATTTTAGGACTACTTCAGGAATGTTACAATGTTCGCTGCCAATTGGTGACGTCTTTGAAATGATGAATGAAACAGCTCGACGTCAATTGGTCTACCGGATTGTCCATTTCAATGGGAATTATTACCTTCTGTCAGGGGTAAGGATCGATGATTTGATGGAAATGGATTTTCCGGTTATCGTCGATCCTAGCCAACAGCAGAACACATGGATGTCATCAACAAACGATGGATATATCTATAAATCAAGCAGCACGAGTTATAATACCGCCTGGTCTTCTGGTACTGGGACAATTTCATCTTCAGCTGATTACATCACTATCGGACAAAATAAAGGTTTTACATTTCCCAATCCCACGTATTATGTGTATCGTGGATTCTTATTTTTTAACACCTCATCTCTTCCCTCCAATGCCTATATCGATAATGCGACACTTTCTTTGTACAAGAAAGGGGACAACTCAACGACTGATTTTACTCTAACGATTCAGAATGGACAGCCGACCTATCCTCATAATCCTCTTTTATTCGGTGATTATAATAAGAGCTACTACTCGGGAAATGGCGGTGGTCTTTCTACGACGAGCTTTGTGAATGGGAGGAATAATATCACGCTTACTAATCATAGTTGGATTCAGAAGGGTGGGTTGACGAAACTCTGTCTTCGTAGCAGTCGTGATATTAATGGGACCTCACCTACTGGGAAGGAGTATGTTGATGTGTATAGTCGGGAGAAGGGAACGTCATTTGCTCCAAAACTCAGTATCTTTTATAGGAATCAGTCGAAAATCAAGAATGTCGGATCAACTGATATAAAAGGGTATCTAAAAATACAGGTGCAGTATTATTGTGATGCTATCAATCAGTGGATTGTTGACCATACAACGGTAGCCGAGGATACGCCGCGGACCATTCATGCTGATGAGTATCTCGCTCTTGATGGGATTTTTAATGGTAAAGTGAATAGCTCAAATTTGATTTTTTGGAATGGTACTTATCGAGTGTATGCTGCGTTATGTGATCCTGATGGGACTGTGTTGAGAAGTAATGATGGTACACTCGTTTCTGAGGAGTATGCTTTTCAGTATTTTAGGGCGCTTCCTTTAGGATGGCATTGTATCATGTCTGATGGTTTTGGACAGGTGACAAATATTGCGACC
>Ga0209285_10000114_pt1 | contig 28780 bp, 13 predicted proteins | sample PPLLak3March2015_2_FD_187249 | JGI IMG/M metagenome (GOLD analysis project Ga0209285, IMG submission 187249) | Freshwater sediment microbial communities from Prairie Pothole Lake near Jamestown, North Dakota, USA - PPLs Lake P8 Core (3) Depth... | ecosystem: Environmental > Aquatic > Freshwater... | reverse complement strand
CAAACATTTGATCTCGAGGGCGACGTATCAGAAGTATATCTGATGCTTTATGACCAAGATCTAGGGTATTACTGGAACTCGTGGGAGACAACACCAACATGGCACCCATGCACAAACGTAGGTCCTAACTTATGGGCTTTTGATTCATCTGGTGTAGAATGGACAAACGGTCACACCTACGAAGCCACCTCAAGAGCATACGATATCTACGGCAACTATGTTGACGACTTGAATACTTTTACCATCATCGTTTCAGGTGATTGTAACGCAGATGTAACATATACAACAGATGCTGATTTCGATCAAGGAATCTTTGTTGGAGGAATATATGCTGAAAATGATCAACTGCAGCTCACACCAGGGCAAGGAACCACGTATCCTGTGATGTGGATTGCCAACAATGGGGAAGCAACCGTGTCGAAATGGGACACCGATAACAATGTTGAGTTAGCACGATACCCAACTTGGTTTGGTACTGGTGTTCGATGGAGCACTCATGATGGTCCAGGACCGTCACGAACCTGTGTTGATTCTGAGGGGAACTGTTACGTTGCAAACCGTCAACTTGGAGATGGCCGACCGACGGATGTCATTAAAATTTTCGCAAATGACTGGATTGATCGAAATGCAAATGGAATCCTTGACACCTCATGGGATATAAACGGAGATGGAGCCATTTCAGTTGATGAATTACTGCCGATGACGGATACAAATGGAAACGATCGAATCGACCCTGACGAAATCATGGATGAACGAGTCGCCTGGGCTGTGACGGTCGGTACAGCAAATGCAGGTGGTCGTTCGCTTTCTCTTGATCCCAATGGTAATATCTGGGTTGGTCTCCATTATACAGAGGTGTATTATAAACTGAGTAGTGTTGACGGAAGCATCCTAGCTGGACCAATTAGTACACCTGGTCATACGCCGTACGGCTCTGTTGTAGATAAATATGGTATTCTCTGGGGAGCATCGCTTGCGAATAACCTCTTGAAACTGGACACAAATACAAACACCTTCATCAGCACCTATTCATTGCCTGATCTTTCCTACGGAATTGCATTAGGATATGATTCTGCGCAGAACTCGATTGTGTACCTTGGTGGACGATGGTTTTCGAGTTTTGTAAAATTCAATTCCTCATCTGAGATCGCTTCTACACCTGCTGCGCTTCAATACGCAGCCTTTGGAGTCGCAACTGATGCGCAAGGAAACATCTGTGTTGGAGATGGGAGCACGGGTGAAATGAACAAGTTTGCTCCTGATGGAAGTCTCATCTGGCATGCAGCAGCACAAGTGCCTTCCCATATCAGAGGAACAGTTGTTGATTCAAATGGTGATGTGTGGGCATTGCATTTATATGATTCTAAGATGGCGAAGTTTGATGGACAAACCGGTGCTCACCTCGGTGTGTTTAATAGTGGTGCGTATCCGTACACGTATAGTGATGCCGCTGGAATCGGTTACAGTGTTTCTGTTATCAGCGGAAAATGGAGTGTTATCCATGATAGTCAAGCATCAGGAACAATCTGGGATACGATCGCCTGGACCAGCGATGAACCAGAGGGGACAAGTATAGCGGTGAAGGCACGAAGCTCTGAGGATGAAAATGCATGGTCATCATGGGAAGACGTACCAAATAACATGCCATTGATTTCGACACCGCCAGGTCGTTACATCGAAATCGAAGTTACCATGAAAATAACATCTGGAGAAACTTCACCAATACTCTACGACATAACAATTGATGGAACCTGCGTAGGTGGACCACAGTGTGAACCAGATTTTACCATGGAAAAAACAGTCTGGCATGATGAATACTGGGATGAATACACAGAGGCAGACGTCGGAGATATCGTCACGTTCAATATAACAGTAGTAATTGGACCAGATAGTTGCCCTATGCTTCATGGATCTCTTAATGATTATTTACCAGTTGGATTAAGCTACGTAGAGGATAGCACAAGTATTAAGTTCTATCATGACGGAGTTTTTGCCTACGGAATTTCTGGTGAAGATTGCGAGCCAGATATTACACCAGGTGATGGTTACAACCTTCTAATATGGGATTCAGAGAATGGATACGGTGAGAACGTGCCACCTAATTCAATAGGGTATATTGAGTTTAATGTGGAAGTAATGGACTGCGATGATTATACTAACACTGTAAATGCAACCGGCTATTACACATGTTGTGACTATATTCAGGATGAGGATACAGCGGAAGTCTGGGTTGCAGAAACATATTATTCAATTTTGGGGGAGATAACCTACGATGGAGGACAATCTGGGCCACTTGTTGTTTATTATGTTGATGAATGGCCACCACAGGCACCCATTGGGAAGATAACAAACAACCCCGCATACTTCCCGTATTCGTATGGTTTTTACGCTCTCAATCCAGGAACCTACTATGTTGGCTCGTTTATTGATGTTAACATGAACAGCATGTACGATGCCTATGAACCAATCGGATTTGCTATCCACCAGACATGGAACGCTGACCCGCTCATAATCACCAATGATGATATCGAAAATGCAGATATCACACTTGTTGACCCAGCGCCAAGCATTCAATACTGTAAAGCAGTCTGGGATGGAGAAACTTGGGCTGATGGTGATCCAGAACCAATCGTAGAAGTCAACGTAGGAGATATCGTCCACTACAACATTACAGGATATAATGATGGAAACGTGATTCTTACTGGTGCTGAACTGTCTGATACCCTACCTGCAGGACTCAGCTACATGGAATCCAGCAGCACCATCCTGGTAGTATTTGAAAATGGGACACGATGGTACTACGATGCCTCTGAACCTGAGTCACAGCCTGATATCACGTTTAACCCTGATGGAACTACCACCCTGCATTGGGAATATTTTAAAACAAAACCGCTGACTCCCTGCCATGCCTACATCGAGTATCATGCACAGGTGATAGAATGCAGTGAAACTCCTTATGTGAACTACGCGGTTGGGGATGCATACTACTATACAAGCAATTTCCATGGTGAGGATGACGCATGGGTGCAGACAATCTGTGGACCTTGCGAACCAGCAATTGATGTTGAGAAATACACCTGGCATCCAGATGGGTATTGGACTGGTGAAAACACCTACTATGGCACTAGTGATATTATCCTTTTTAACATCACTGCGATAAACACAGGGACATGTCCTCTCACCGACTGGTATATTGATGACTGGATGGAAGAAGGACTAGAATTCAACGATGGGAGTTGCACTTGTACAGTCGTTCAAGGAGATACCGTCTGGCATTCCACAGGACCTGAAGCTCAACCACAAGAAATCCTTTATCATGTTGAGGATGTATATTATTACACGGTTCTAAAATGGTGGGAGACTGGCGGAGAGCCATTCAGCTTTGACCCAGGGACTATCATATACATTGAATTGACTGCGACTGTAAATACTCTTGATCCATGTGATATGTATGAGAACTGGGCGTGCGCTCATGGATATTACACTGATGTTGATCGTGTTGAGGATGAAGACTGGGTTGTGGTTTGGGTGAATTGCGAAGCACCTGAGCCAAGTATTGATCTTCAAAAAACAGTCTGGGACTCTGACAATTTCATTTGGACAGATTTTGTTGAAGTGTGTATGGGGGAAACTGTCCGGTACAATATCACCGTCATCAATGATGGACCCTACGTCTTATCTACTCTCAATATCACTGATTACCTGGTTCCCTATTGTCAATTTTATTATGATAATATGATGTTGACCATCGATGGGGTTTCCTATGATATCGACCCAATCGAATGGGGTACGAATCTGTCATGGGATCTCACAGGAATTGATTTCAACCCTGGATCCATCCTCTATCTAGAGTTTGATGCTGATGTCCTCGACGTGATTTCTGATGGTGATCTGAATGTCGCTGATGTGACCGCGTATTGCGAGTACACTGATACAGACGTGTACGATACGGATGATGCGATGGTGTACGCATGGAACTGTAACCTTCCACCGTTTATGCCCCATGATCCGGTGCCAGCTGATGGAGAAATCAATGTTCCAACTGATGAAACCCTTGAATGGTATGGAGGAGATCCTAATGGAGCAGCAGATGGAGTCATGTACGATATCTATTTTGGTACCGAATTAGACCCCCTGTTTTATGATGATACCTCTTGGTCCTCTGGTCGTGTGTACTGGAATGGATGGAGTGTTGGCATTCTTGAGGAAGGAACAACGTACTACTGGAAGATCATCGCAGAAGATGAAGGCGGTCTGGTAACAGAAGGGCCCATATGGAGTTTTACAACAGAACAAGTATCTATATACGATCTCTCAGGAACAATTTATTATACAGGTCTAGAGACCGGTGATCTTAACATAGCACTTTTTGATCAAAACCCAGAAGATATCGGTGTAACACCAATATATAATATAGAAGTTCTTGAAGAAGTTCTGACATTCCCGGTTGTCTATACATTTTCAAACCTTCCCTCTGGAACATACTATGTTGCAGCGCATATAGACATGAACGACAACGGTGGTCCACCGGATGCAGGTGAGCCATGTGGTTGGGCCATAAATAACATCATGTGGGAAGAATCACCAGATCCACTTTCAATCGTTGATGCTGATTTCACTGGTGCGGATGTAACCTTGAATGATCCAGAGCAAGTCTGTATTTTATTTGAAGCATGTGTTGATGGGAGCGACTGGTTGACGATTGAAAACTATGAGCTTTCTCTTGTTCATGGGGATTGGAGTCCTATCGGAGATTCTGATGATTGTGAAGATTTCCCCGAGTACTGTGGATTAATTGCGGTTGATGGTGTGTTTTATCCTATTGAATACATTGGAGACCAATATTATATTGATGGTGAAACATCTCTTACCGTTCCTATTGAGGAGTTGAACTGGTTTGATGTCCTCGACGGACGAGGGAATGTCATCTTGGATGGAGACCATACAATCTATATCGATGATCCTGAAGGTAACGGGGATTTGTATGCCATTCAGCTGTGTAGCCAGGAACCATCACAACCACCAGTTGTTGATATCATCTACCCCGAAGATGAAGATTCGTTCAACTACACCCAAGCAGGTCAACTCACGATTACTGGTTTAGCTTATGATGTAGACACGTATGTGGATGCGGTACAAATAGCATTGTACTGTATCGATGGAGGTACAACAAAATATTTTAGCATGATGAATGGATGGACTACTACCGAATACTATCTACCCATTGGTGGTACTGGAAGTGGTACTATAGGTGATCCCTTACAATGGGAATACATACTTGAACCCTATAACTGGCAGCTTGAATACGGACCATACTTTGTTCATGTTCTAGCATACGATCATGATACGGCTCCGTTGATGGGTGAGGATACGAACTATTTCTGGGCTCCAGAAGCACCCCCTGGGCTTGTTCATAACGTTCATACCAATGAATGGTTCATGGAGATTCAGACTGCTATTTCTGACACCGACACGGTGAGTGGACATACCATCGAAGTGTACCGAAGTATCTATCATGAAAACCCTGATATTGATGATAAAGAACTCTGTTTAATTGGTATCGGCATGCCTATCATTGAAGGCTATGATGATGATTGTGGTGTATGGATCTCAGCTGATAATGTTGTCCTTGATGGTTTTGAGATTCGAGATTGTAACAACCTTGTTGCTGGTATCTTGGTGGCATCCGATGCGACAGATGTTGTTATTACTCATAACTATATCCATGACAATGATGTTGGAATCTACCTTGAAGTAGAAGATGCAACCATTACTATTGTTGACAATGTCATTAGCAATAATTATTATGGCGGTATTTATGGCGAGGTTAGCACATATGCAGATATTTACATCCTGCGAAATACTATGGAATTCAATGACTGTCCATGGGATTCCTATGGTCCTGGTGGGGCAATCAGACTCCAAGGATTAGACAATTCTGTTTCAATCATTCATGCTATCGTTAATGAGAATATGATTAATCAACTTGATACTGAGGGTGGTCATGTTCGCATTGGATGGACTGATACTGAAGCGACAACCAAAGAAACCTATCTAACGATGATAGATAACTATATGACTGGTGGAAACAGCGGGATATTCAAACTTAACGCTGATTATTACCTTGAAGTCTACGCTGAGGGCAACCATTTTGTTGATCTGCAAGGATGTGTCAATAAAATCGGCTGGTGCGATGATTCTTCAGCATGGGTAGATGATATGATGGTAACCTTCATTGATAACACATTTACCGACGCACCGTACGCAGATGGGTATGGGATGCTTAAGATCACCGCGTTTGACACTGTTGATGCAACGTTTATCGGAAACACGTTTAGTCATTCACCTGCTGCTGGAGCGTTGCGAATTGGGTGGGTTTGCGATGGCGGCCCTGGGATTTCACAGGTAGTCAATGCAGTTATACAAGAAAACACATTCACTGATAACCATGGTGGTGCCATACTTGTTTGGGCAGAAAGCGAACTCTCAGTTGATATCTCTAATAATTATCTCAATGGAACTGAATGCAGCGGAATTCGTCATGCAATTGAAGTCGTTAGTGGTGCTGATCTTGAAGGAACTATCAATTCGAATACTATCACCAACTTTGGGATAGCAGGAATCTATGTTCATGCTCCATATTCACCTGGAGTTGAGATAAAAGATAACGATATCAGCTATGGTGTTGGAGGAATTGTAGTTCAAAGTGAGAACGCAGTTATTGAAAACAATACTGTAGCACATATGGTGTATGATGGCATTGTCCTTGATGGATCAACTGGATGTACTGTTATAGATAACTATGTTGATGATTGTGGAGATGACGCCTACGATCTTGATGATTCATTTTACAATACTATCATCGATAACACAGGGATAAATTGTGTTGAGGATGGCATCGATCTTGAAGAATCTGATAACAATGACATACTGAATAATATGTTCATCGGGAATCTTGGTGATGGTCTTTCTATTGATCTTTCAGACGATAATACCATATCAGGAAATACGGTCACCGCCAATGATTACGGTATTAACATTTACGGGCCAAGCACGAACAACATTATTTACAATAACTATTTCGACAACACCAATAACGCATGGGATGATGGGACAAACCAGTGGAACCTTGAACCAGCAGTCCCAGGCACCAATATCATTGGTGGCAGCTGGCTCGGGGGAAATTACTGGTCTGATTACACCGGTGAAGATACCACAGGTGATGGACTTGGAGAAGATCCCTATCTAATTTCTGGTGGGAGCAACCAGGATGAACATCCGTTAGTAATGACGCAACTAATGTTCCATGGGTACAACCTGAGAACTGGTGAGGAATTCGTAACGATTCAAGAGGCAATCGACGACCCAGATACAGATGATGGGGATACTATTGTATTCGAACCAGGAACCTATATGGAGAACGTGAATGTCACTAAATCGCTCATTATTCAATCTCTTTCAGGAAACCCTGAAGACACCATTGTTCAATCGACCAAGGAAAACGCAAGTGTTTTTCATGTTCAAGCTGATGAGGTGACTATCCAAGGATTCACATGTACTGGAGCTACGGGATGGTGGTTTGGAACAGGGATTTTATTGGACGGTGTGGATACCTGTACGATAAAAAATAATATATTAACGGGGAACAACGTAAGTGCTATTCTTTCCATTTCTTATAGTTATGACAACATCATCGAAGGAAACAACGTCAGCGATAACCAAGGGACTGGCATCGCCGTTGATCATTCAGAAGAAATCACTTTGCGGGGAAATATCATACAAGGGAATAATCAAGGAAAGGGGGTTTTTTTCTTCCATAGCGATTACAACATTCTCGAAGGAAACATCATTCAAAATAATACAGATGATGGTATTATGCTATGGATCGCTGCTTATAATACGATTCTTGGAAACATAGTGTCGAACAATGGTCGGGGTATTGCTACGTACTTTGATGATTCCCATGGGAACCTTATCTACAACAACTATTTCAATAACACCTACAACGCAGATGACGACTATGATAATGATTGGAATATCACTCCGATCCTTGGTACGAACATCATTGGTGGAACCTGGCTTGCCGGGAACTACTGGTCTGATTATACCGGGGCAGATGCCAATGGGGATGGTCTTGGGGATACTCCTTATCTCATTGAAGGTTACGTTAATCAGGATAATCATCCATTATTCAATCCGTTAGAAAACCATCCACCAGGTATTCCAGCTATTGTCTCACCAACAAATGGTGCCACTGGTGTCAGTGTTGATACGTTTCTCACCTGGACATGTACCGACACAGATCCAGCTGATATCTTACACTACACGGTATATTTTGATTATGAATATCCTCCTGCAAACTACGCAAGTGACATCTTTGATACCACATACGATCCTGGAATAATTGCTTATGATCAACTCTATTATTGGCAAATCGTTGCGTTCGACGATCATGGCAGATCCACTAAAGGGCCGATCTGGAGTTTTACCACTGAAGCAGCACCAGTGAATAACCCACCATATACACCAACTAACCTTGAACCCTCAGATGGTCTTACAGACGGAAGCATCGATATGAATCTATACTGGAGTGGTGGAGACCCAGACACAGGGGATACCGTATCTTATGAAATCCACTTTGGAACGGATCCTGTACCTACATCAATCGCTACAGTAACATATGATAGTTCCACAACCACCAGAGAGCATGACCTTGTAACACTGGAATACGATACAACTTACTATTGGTACATTATAGCAACAGATGACCATGGTTACTATTCCATTGGACCAACTTGGAGTTTCACAACCATGGACTCTATGCCATAATTTCATCCAATAGATAGGTATATAAGATGAAGACAAATAAAACGCATATAAAAATATGGGGAAGTTCAATATGAATCAAAAAAAAATACTTTCAATAACGCTAGTAAGCTTAATGCTAATATCAACAGTGGTAGCAATTGCTCCAACAGCATCAGCAACTGCATATCATGCTTTATGGGGGAAATTGAACATAAACGGTGCGATTGCTGGACCTGGAGTTAAGATACATTTGACAGTTCCATCAAAAAGTTTCACCACAGATATAACAACGACATCGGTTGATTCAAACGGATATAATTTCTATGCGGGATTTGACAATCCAACTTACCATGGAGCAAAGGCTTATTTCACTCTGCTTCCAAGACCGACAACAGAAACAAACTCTATTACACTCGACAAGAAAGTGGAATCTGTAGAGCAATACTTTTTAGTTCTGGATTTCACAAACAGTCACCCAACTACACCAAGTAGTCCAAACCCAACTAATGGTGCAACTGGTGTAGAAACTAGCGCTGATCTTTCTTGGACATGCAGCGACCCAGATGGAGACCCAATAACATATGATGTATATTTTGGTACGACAAACCCACCAACCACAAGAGTATCATCTAACCAGATTGGTACTACCTACGACCCTGGAACACTAGGCTCAAGTACAACATATTACTGGCAGATTGTAGCAAAAGATAACATAGTTTGGGATATAGGATATACATCTGGGCCAGTATGGAGTTTTACAACAAAAACTGGTAGCACAGGTGGCGGCACAGGCGGCGATACCGGTGGCCCTGGTGGAGGTACAACTACTCCTGAGGGTGGCGTTCTTACTGCTGATGCAGATGGACCATACTTTGGAGCACCAAACTCTGCGATAACTTTCGATGGAACTCAAAGCAGCGATACAGATGGAACCATAATACAATACGACTGGAAATTCTTCAACACCGACACCTGGTGGAACAACATCGGCTCAACACCAACACATACCTATACGGAGGAGGGCACATACCAAGTGTCACTAAGGGTAACTGATGACGATGGAAACACAGATGAAGACACAACCACAGCAACAATAACAGCTGGTAACAACCCACCAACAAAACCAACATTAACAGGAAATACTACAGGAAATAAAAACGTTGAATACACATACGCTGCAGTATCAACAGATCCAGATGGAGACACAATAAGTTATACATTCAACTGGGGAGATGGAGAAAGCACAACAACTGGATATTATCCAAGCGGTACATCAGTAGACAACGCAACACATACATGGGCGTACGCAGGGGTATACAACATATGGGTACAAGCCACTGACAACAAAACATCATCAGATAAAACATATCTAACAATGCTAATAGACACAATCAAAGCAGGCGAATTAGGTTACATAATTGACATTGATGGAGACAGCATATACGACGAATTTGAAACCTTAGGCGGAAGTTTAACAAACATCACAAAACAAGCAGATGGAACCTATCTAATAGATAGTGATGGGGACGGTGACTGGGAATGGATATACGACCCACAAACAGACACACTTACGCCATATTCTTCCGGAGCATCTGGAGAAACATCTGTAAAAGATAACACAATATGGTACGCACTAGTCGCAGGAACTATAATAGCGATACTAGTCATACTACTAATCTTCATTGCAACAAAAAAGAAAAAAGGGAAATAATTTTTTCCCACTTTATTTTTTTAATTCTCTTTTTTAGAAAACTTTTTTTTCCAAATAAAACTAATAACATAAGTAAAAACGATACTAAAAACAAGCAATAAAACCGGCGCAACAACATTCTGTAAAAGCCCGAAATCAATTATAAACAATGCACCAAAAGAAACAAGCATAACACCAGATAACAGCTTCAAAACACGACCATGCCACTCACTGATTTTAATATGTCCAAGAGTAAACACAAAAATAAGGACTATAATAATCAACGGAATCACATAAACAATGTTATAAAAAAATATGTATAAATAAGAATCAAACATTGGCAAATTATACGTTCTAAGCTGATTGGTAAACACAAGCGGGAAACCAGATGTGCAAAGAAGCTCATAGAAATTAACAGTAGCAGCAAGAACAACTGTACCAAAAACAACAGCGGTGATCTCAGGGTGTTTAACAAGGTCTCTCATTCTCTTAAACAAACCAGGTTTTTTCTCATCAGGAATGCTAAGGGAAACACCTTTTTTAAAAAAGAAGAAATCCTTTATATTAATAGCACCAAGAACAACCACTATACAACCTAAAATAAGTGTGAGAACACCAACAAACCCACCAGCTACCACAAGAGTATTATACAAAACAAACATGAAAAGATAATACCACAAACCAGAAAAAAATATGAAAACGCCACCAACCAAAAGCATACGCTTACGAGAACGGGCATACAACATAAGATTCAAAAGGAAGATCAAAATAAAAAAAGCACAGGGATTAAAACTATCAAGAGCACCAAGAACAACAGTCAGAACAGGTAGAGAACTACTAGAAACATTAATAGTCATATGCAAACCAAAAAAATCAATAGCAATAAGATCACCACTCCAAGTCTGATTAGGAGCTGTACCATTTAGATAAGCATCAATCACTCTACTAAGATCAGCAACAGTTATATTCGGTTTAAGAAGCAACGTAGAATTAGAGTTGTTTTTAACTAAAACAAAGGGAGTATACGCCGTACTGTAGTTTTTTTTAGCGGCCTGATAGTCTTGTTGATTGGTTGTATTTTTAGCGATATCCTTCCAATAAACAGTGATTTTATCTTGATATTTTTCTGCTGTCTGATTTATAATTTGATATTTCGCTCTGCAGCTACCACAGTTGCTGCTATAAAAAAAATCAACGGTTATACCATTATCAGCCAAAACTGATTGAGCTATAAAACTGAACAAAACAAAAAAAACCGCAAAAAACAACAACTTCTGACAATAGCTTTTTCTCATAATTTTTCATCCAAAATAACAACACCAGATAAAAACCTATTTATTTCATAAAAAATGTTTTTAGGAGAGATTAGGGTGGGCTGAGGTCCGAAGAGGTTAGCTTCGAGAAATAGTCCCGCCACAATCCCTCTCTAAAAAAGCCAACACATATATGTTTTTAAACCTTCCCACCAATTATCGACAATTGTCTAATATTTTTACAACAAACAAAAACAGAATTAACAAATCTAAAAAACAGTTATTTAACAGAGATTTTTAAATAATAGTAAGAGATTACGTGTGTTAACAAGTAGCCTAGATCGGAGAGGAAAAAATAATGAATAAAGAAGAAAGATGTGTACTAACAAGTGTAATTGAAACAGAAATGGAAATATTAAAGAGACATATTCATGTGCTAAAAGTATTAAAAGAAAACCAACCAATGGGGATAATAAAACTATCAGAACTAACAAAATACCCACAACACATGGTAAGATACTCATTAAGAATACTAGAACAAGATGGAATTATAGAGCCATCACCACACGGAGCAGTAACAACAGAAAAAGCATCTAAAATCGCAGTCACACTAAAAAAATCACTAAAAAGAATGAGCGAAACATCCGAAGAAATGATAAAAACACTTGGATAAAAAAGATACATAATAAGCAAAAGTTTTATTCATATAAATTATGCCGCGGTAACTCAGCAGGGAGAGTGCACGGCTGAAGACCGTGATGCCGAGGGTTCGATCCCCTCCTGCGGCACTTTTTTGTTTTTTTCTCCTGTTAGGTGTGTTGTTAATTTAAGGGAAAGATATTTAAACTTACAATATATGTATGAAATTATGATACAGTTGTATCAAAAAATCAAACAGCTGACTATTTTAAAATTATTCCTAGAGAATCCTCACAATAGCTATTACCTTAGAGAATCTGCACGGCTGTTAAAAATGGATCCGATGACTATAAAACGAGCACTTACCTTGTTCGTCGCAGATGGAATATTACTCAAAACCGAGGAGAAAAATCAAATCCTCTACAAAGCAAATATTGAATCACCTGCTTGCCGATATCTAAAAATCTCCTATAATCTTTCATGGCTACAGAAGAAAGGAATAGTTGAATTTCTTAACCGCCATATGAACACAGTCACCTCGATTCTTCTATTTGGAAGTTATGCAAAAGGAGAAAACGACAGTGAAAGCGATGTGGATATCCTTACAATTTCACTTTCAAAAAATACACCAGTAGTTGAGTTATCAAAATTACTTAAGCGTGATGTGAACCTCATTAACTTTACACCAGCGCAATGGTCACAACAAGCAAAAACCAATAAAGCATTCTATCTTGACGTAATCCTTGATGGGATCGTATTATATGGAACGAAGCCGGTGGTTTGATGAAAGCAAGTGAATGTTTTCAGAAACGTTTACTACGCAAAACAAAACCTGATCTGCTTAAGGTAACAAAAGCATTAGAAATGGCTGAACTTAAAAGGGAACGGGCTCAAGATCTCTTTGAGAACGACTTTTTTGAGGAATCCATTGTATCATCCTATACAAGTATGTTCCAAGCAGCTCGTGCGCTCTTGTTTCGTGATGGGATCATCGAAAAAAGTCATGCCTGTGTTGTCGCATACCTCAAAGAATATTATTCATCAGAATTAGGACAAGATAAGATCAATTGGTTAGATACTTATCGACTGGAGCGTCATGAATCATTCTACGGGCTAGAAAAATACAATGTCGATGAAAACGAGGCAGAAGATGCACTTGAGAAATCTGAAAAATTCCTCGAATCAGTTCAACAAATTCTTAACATACATTAAGTGAAAATCGGGGCGGGCATTTCACTATAGATTGTAATCCTCTCCGTGGCACTCTAGAACCTTCTAAACGTAATATTTTTAACGAACTCCAATATTCTTTCTTATATGAAAGAACAGTATCATATTTTCTGGGAACTTATTCTGGTTATCGCATCGGTTTTTATCTTCAGAAGCCTATGGCTTCTTCTCGATACCTATTTTGGATATTCTTTGTTAATTCCCTTTCTTATAACAGGGATATTGCTATCGATACCACCATTATTCATATTGAATAGACATCTGAGGGAAGGAAGAAAAGATAATCAATAAAGCCCAATCATTAGGTTCTATTCATCTTACTTTTTCAACTTATCATAACACTCTTTACAAATAGGGCCATAAACTTTATGGTTATAAAGATCACAAGCAGGAAAAAACCTTCTACATTGATGACAACGCCTTTTACTCTCACTTTTACCACACATAAAATCTCAAAACACTAAAAACAAATAGTTGTTTATAAAACCCACTCAAATAATATAACAATCTAACCTATAATAACTCCAAAATCTTATATACCAAATATTTGTTACTATCAAACGGGATGCAAGGCATAACCCACTAAAGATCAGGGTTAATGCTAAAAAAAAGATGGGAAGGGATGTGGTCTGCACCTTAAAGAAATTCAAATGGAAAATTTCAAATCATTTGGAAATAAATTAGTTGTACCTTTTTTCCCGGGTTTCACAGCAATAACAGGTCCAAACGGGTCAGGGAAAAGCAACATAGCTGATGCGATACTATTTGTTCTAGGGCCTAGAAGCTCAAAAGTAATGAGAGCAGGCCGGCTAACAGACTTAATTTTCAACGGCGGGAAAAAACACAAAAACCCTGCGAAATACTGCAAAGTGTCTTTAGTTTTTGACAACAAACATAGGAAACTACCGGTTGAATCAGATGAGGTAACACTAACGAGAATGATAAAAAGAGCTCCACTAAAAGACAACCCAGATAACTACTATAGTTACTTTTACATAAACGACCGTGCAGCATCTTTTTCAGATTTCATAAACCTACTAGAACACGCCCGCATATCAGGAGACGGCTACAACATAGTAAAACAAGGTGATGTAACCAACCTCATAGAGATGGGGTCTGTTGATAGAAGAAGAATAATAGATGGGATAGCAGGAATCAGCGCCTTCGATGATGACGTTAAAAAAGCAGAAAAAGAACAACAAGACGTAGACGGCAACCTAGAACGCATAAGCATCATACTAGGTGAGATATCAAGTCAGATACGACAACTTAAAAACGATAGAGACAGTGCCTACAGATACAAAGAACTGAAAGATAAACTATATGAAACAAAAGCAAAGATAGCTGTAAAAAAGAAACAAGAAATAGAATCACAGATATCAGAAATAACCCAACAAATACAATCGTATGATACAGAAAAAACTAAACTAGAAGAAAAAAGCACGGAACTCAAAGATGAATATACAGAATCCCAAAACAAACTAGAAGAACTAGAGAAAAAAATCGGAGAAGTGGGCGGAGACGAAGTAAAAGAAATCAAAACAAAAATCGACTTGGCACGGGCCGAGGAAATAAAAGTAGATGAGAGGGTTAACTACTCAAATGATGAGATTAAGTCACTACAAAACGATGAAAAAGAACTAAGAATCAATTTAGAGGCAATGGAAAAAGAACTAGAGGAAAACACACAACAAAAAGAAGACATAACCAAAAAATTAGAGGAAAAACAAACAGAACTAAAACAAAAAGAAACAGAACTAAACGATTTAAAAGAAAACATCGCAAAATCAGATGACAAATCCATGGACTTAACAAAAGAACTCATAACGATGCGAGAGGAGTACAACGAAAAACAAAGCACAGTCCATGAGTTTAAACTTAAATGTGATAGGATAAACGAAAAAATTGGTGCGTTGGATTTACAAATAGCTGAAATGCAGGAAACCAAATCAACCTATGAGTTTGAATTAAAAGACATTGATTGGCAAATAAGCGAAACTGGTAAAGAACATAGTGAGAAAAGCAAAAAAACAAAGGACATTGAGAAAAAAATTTTCGATAAAAAGAAACGCGAAGCAAAAATCACAGAAGACCTTGCTGATTTAGAAAACGCTATAAGATCGCTTCAGCGTGAACAATCAAAACTACAAGCAGAATATGATGCGATACAATCTGTTCAAGGCAAATACAACCAGACTGTTAACGAGGTTTTAAAAGCAAGAGACAACGGCTCACTGAAAGGCATTCATGGTACAATAGCTGAACTCGCAAAAGTTGATGGCAAATACGCTGTGGCTATGGAGATAGCAGCTGGTGCTAGGATGCAGTCCGTAGTAGTTGATGACGATGAAACAGCAGCAAAAGCAATCCAGTTCCTACAAAAAGAAAACCTTGGCAGAGCAACATTCCTGCCCTTAAACAAGATGGTTGCTGGTAAACCACGCGGCAAAGCACTGATGGTAGTTAAGGATCCAAACTCTCACGGTTTCGCAATTGATGTTGTAAAATTCAAAAAAGAATACGAGGGAGCATTCTGGTATGTTTTTGGTGACACAATAATTGTTGATAGTCTAAACGATGCAAGGCGTCTAATGGGTGGCGTCCGCTTGGTAGACCTCAAAGGTGCTTTAATTGAGGCAACCGGTGCTATGATTGGTGGGAGCATCCCAAAAACAAGGCTTTCATTCAGCAGCGTTGACAGGGCTAAATTGGATGAAATATCCCAGAAACTACAAACAGCCATACAAAACCAGGATCAATTGTCTGAGGAAATCACAAGCCTAAAGAAAGAAATCTTGGAGTTGGAAAACAGCCTTGGTGGTTTCAGAACTGAGATTGATGTTGATGCACAGGCTAAAAACCTAGATGTCCGCAAAAAGGAGTTCACAGGCAAACTGGACATCTTGTTGAAAGACCTGGGCGCCAAAAACAAAGAAAAACAAGAACTAGAAAACGAGAAAAACGGTATTGTTTCAGAAATTGAGAAACACGAGAAACGTATACAAGAGATAGACAAGATAAAAGAAGAAAAAGGCGGCCTACTGTTGAAGGGGACAAAAAAAGAACTGGCTCAACAAGCACGAACCCTGGAAAAAGATGTATCGACATTACAAGAAAACACTTTGAGTCTACGCTCAGAACAAGATTCCCTTGAGAAAAAAATAGAATTACTAGATGACAGAAAAAATGAGATTTCCACAAAAATAAAATCAATTAACAACGAAATCGAAAAACTAAAAACATCAATAAAAGATTTCAAAGAATCCAAATCAAAATACAGAGATGAGCTAAAGGCTTTGATGAACGTAGAAGAACAAATATCAGGAAAAATAAAAGGCCTGGCAAACGAACGCGATAAACTATACAAACAAAAAGTATCAGTTGAAAATGAGTTGGACAAAATCAATACTCGTCTTGAATCCTACATGGATCTAAGATCACGTGCTGAATACCGTTTACCAACACTTGAAGGCTCAATAAAAGAAATAGAACAAGAACTAAAACTATACAACGTTGAAATAACAGACAAAAAACTACCAAATGTAGAGGCATTAAAAGACACTATTAACGGCATAGAGGCAAGCATGAAAGAGCTAGAACCAGTTAACATGAGAGCTCTAGAAGAATACGAGCACCAATCAGATAGGAAAAACAAAATGGATGAAGATGTTAAGCATCTAAAAGACCAGAAGAAAAACCTTGTGAAGCTCGTAGCTGAGATAACAACAAAAAAGAAAGACAGATTCTTCGAGGTATTTGATGTTATAAACAAAAACTTCAAAGATATGTATGCACAACTATCTGAGGGTGGCGAAGCAGAACTACAACTAGAAGACCCTGAGAACCTGTTTGATAATGGATTAACTATAAAAGCAAGACCACGAGGCAAAAAAGTCCTATTATTATCAGCATTATCTGGTGGAGAAAAGAGTATCGCATCAATAGCATTCATATTTGCTATACAACGCTATGACCCAAGCCCGTTCTATGTTCTTGATGAGGTTGACATGTTCCTTGATGGCGTTAACGCAGAGATTGTATCAAGGATGATAAAAAGCAACGCCGAGTTCTCACAGTTCATAATGGTCTCATTACGTAAAGTGGTTTTGAAAGAAGCAAACCATGTCTATGGTGTAACAATGAAAGAAACAGGTGTGTCTGAGATGATAGGAAGAATAGACCCAGAAATAGTTGGACCAAAAGGAGAAATAAACCTAATTGAAGGAGGACACATACATGCAACAGCTTAAACCAGTTGATACAGATGTGATAAACCATCTGCTTTTCCATAAATCATTAATAGATGAGAAAGACGATGCATCAAGAATAAATTACTACGTAGATATGTTACAGAAAACAAACGATGGCGAATATGTGTCGATGGATAGCCCTTTTGACAGATCTATAGCAATAGCGTTTGAGCTTGTTATGAGAAACCAGCTGAACCCATGGGACATAGACCTAGTTAGTTTTTCAACAATGTACCTGAAACGTGCAAACGAAGAAAAAATTGATCTAATGACAGCAGGTCGGATAATATACATGGCGTGGAAGATACTGAAACTACAAAGCGACAACCTTGTCGTGACAATGGAGGATGCACAACAAAAACAAGAAGAACAACAACCATTTGGCTGGGAAGACATGCCGACCAGCATATGGGAAAACCTGGATGACTACTCATATACAAATCTTATAATGAAAAACCCAGAACCACCACTAGACGAACCACTTAGAAGAAACTCACAAAGAAAAGTAACACTAATAGAATTATTGGATGCATTCAACCAAGTTAGAAAAGAATCAGAGGACTATCAATTACTGGAACAACAAAGACAGGAAGAAAGAGACAGAATAGACCTATTGGCACGTGAACATATGGTTGGAACAGCGCATGAAGACCACCTTGAAGAGGACGTAATGTTAGTCTGGCAAAAAATCCAAAAATTCCCAAACAAAACCATGACCCTGCAAGAACTATGCGGGAAGAAAAAAGACAAAGAAGAACTAATAAAAAACCTCGTATCAATACTGTTCCTAGCATACGACAACAAAATAACTGTTTACCAACAGAAATTCCCATATGGAAAGATTTTTATTAAAAACATAGGATACACATGATAATGGGGAAATACAGATGGGTGTAAAAGAAAAAAGATTAGTCGAATCAGTGCTGTTCTCAGCAGGCAAACCGGTATCAATAGAAGAAATACAAGAAGCAACAAAACTCACACCAAAAAAAATAGACGAATCACTAGAAGAACTCATACAAGACTACGATGTTACACGCAAAGACGAAACATCGATGGAGATAGTAAAAGCAGGAAACAAATTCACAATGCAGATAAAGAAAAAATTCACAGACCAATCAATAATGGTGGCAAAACCAGAGATAGAAGGTAATGTACTAAAAACACTGGCGCTGATAGCATTTCACCAACCAGTAAAACAATCAAACCTACGCAGAATGATAGGCGAAAAAGTATACGAACATGTAGACGAGCTTGTTGGAATGAAACTAATAAACACAAAACCACATGGGGCAACAGAGTTGATAACAACAACCAAGTTGTTCCCAGAATACTTCGGCATAGACACAACAAGACCGGAAGAAATCCGCGAGTTCTTAGCAAAAAAAGTAATAGGTGACATAAAACAAACAGATATCACAATAAAAAAAGAAGACAGAGAAGAGCAGACTGAAAAACAATAGCTTATATTTTTCATAGAAAACTATTTTAATCATATTAGGTTTTTATAATTAGAATTTAAAGGAGGCAAAAATGAGAAAATTATTAATTATAGCAATATGTGTTTTGTTTGCTAGTGTATCCATAGCAACAGCAATGCCATTCTCAATTGAAAAAACACAGACACAGATTTTGGCTCAAAGTGGTACTTTCGATGGAACAATAGGTTACAGAGCGCAGGGAAACTGGACAGCGGTTGGAACAATCAATGGAACCTACGAACAAAGAACCCGAGGTTACAGATTTGATGGCACATGGACATTACAAGGACAAAATCAAACATTCGCAGGAACAATGAGGGGCGTATTCGGAAGGCGTATATTGATCGGAAGAGTCACTGCAGAAGGATACAACAGAACCTTGCCAGTAATTGGATTCATCGTCTTTAAAGAAGGAAACTTTGGCGGACGGTTCATGGCACCGATTGGTCCTGCACTTTACTTCAAGGGTACATACAATTAAAACCCACTATTTTTTCTTTTTTTATAATATTCTTAGTTTCAAGAAAAGTATATTTTATCCGTTCATAATTTTAAACAAAAATAATTTTTGGTAAGAGTTGTAAAGAAATCAGGTAACAACTGTACAACAAGTCGTTTATAAGGAAAAAAGCAAAGTATAACATAGAGCTGTTGGAAATGGGGAGAAAAAATATTTTTTTCCATCCTTTCACCTCCTCTCTTCCTCTCCAAACTCCCCAATCCAACATCCTCTAAAAACCAATTTTTTTTGTCTTTAAGCATATGTTTATAAATATCAATCTCTTATCAATCGTTAATTTTGGGGTGGTAAAAATATGGAAAACATATCTAGAAAAATATTGATTTTTTGTATAACGCTGTTGTTTATCGGAACCGCAATTGTAACATCAATAGAAACTAAAACAAGTATGACACCATCAGAGCCAGTTAAAATACAGGTTTTAACAAATGGTTACCCTGTTGAAATAAAATACACAATAAATGGTTTCAACAAGATACCGGTTAGAATAGACGGCAAAGAATACACACGTATTACTCTAGGTGAAGAGTCAAATATTTTGATAAAAGGAGCACCTGATTTACCAAACATCTGCCGAAGCATAATAATACCTGACAATGCTCAAATGAAAATAAAGGTTAAATCATCTTCATACAAAGAATACAAAGATGTTCTTGTCTCACCATCAAAAGGCAACCTGTTGCGAACAATAAATCCAGATGATGTACCATATGAATTTGGAAAAATTTACAAAATTGATAGATTATACCCAAATAACATAGCTGAACTTAATGAACCATACATGCTAAGAGATTTTCGCGGCCAAGTCATAAAGATAAACCCAATACAATACAACCCTGTTAAGAAAACCCTCCGAGTCTATAATGAGATAACTGTGGAGGTTTACCAGGATGGAACAAATAGCGTTAATTCCATAGATCGTGATAATCTACCTGCTAAGCTTCAAACTGATTTTAAACAAATATATGAAAATCATTTCATAAACTTCAACAACCTGGGACGTTACACCCCTGTAGAAGAACAGGGAAACATGCTTGTTATTACTTATGACAACTTCTGGGATCAGATGATACCTTTTGTTGAATGGAAGAACATGAAAGGCATTTCAACAGAGATGGTAAAAGTATCAACAATAGGTGATGCTAATGCAATCAAAACATACATTGCGAACTACTACAACGATAATGGATTAACATTTGTATTACTTGTTGGAGATGCTGCTCAAGTACCACCCTACATTTATAGTTACGCAGCATCAGACCCGAGTAACACGTACGTTGTTGGTAGCGACCACTACCCTGACTTGTTTATCGGTCGTTTCTCAGCAGAAAATACTGATCAGGTTACAACTCAAGTACAAAGAAGCATCGAATACGAGCGAGATCCACAACCCGCTGCCGAATGGTACACAAAAGGAATAGGAATTGGCTCTTCACAAGGTCCCGGGGATGACAACGAAATGGATTATCAACACATAAGAAACATACGTACACAACTTCTCGCTTACACATACACACTTGTTGATGAACTTTATGATGGTTCCCAAGGCGGCGAAGATGCCTCAGGAAATCCAACTCCATCTATGGTTGGTGCTGCTGTAAGTAATGGACGAACTATAGTAAACTACTGTGGACACGGATCACCCACCTCGTGGGGAACCTCAGGTTATAGCAACAGCGATATAGCATCTCTTGTGAATGATAATATGCTGCCGTTCGTACATTCTGTAGCATGCAACAACGGAGAATTTGACTACGGCACATGTTTCGCAGAAGCATGGATGCGAGCAACCCACAACGGAGAACCCACTGGAGCAATTGGAGCGTTCATGTCAACAGTTTCACAAAGCTGGGACCCACCAATGGAAGGACAAGATGAATTCAACAACCTTGTTGTCCAAGCGTACACTGATAATATAAAAACCACCTTAGGCGGAATGACAGCAAACGGATGCATGTCAATGAACGATAAATATGGTGCCGATGGCTGGGGAGAAGCAGACTACTGGACCCTATTCGGTGACCCATCATTACAATTCAGAACTGACATACCCGCTGAGATGACCGTATCACACGACCCTCAGATGGAAGGAGGGACAACAACATTCGAAGTGACCGTAAGTGATGTTGAAGGTGCGTTATGTGCTCTATCAAGAAACAATATACTGATGGGCTGTGCTTACACAGATGCTAGTGGTAATGCTCTAATAGAGTTCACAGAACCAATAAACGGAGAAGAACCACTAGACCTAGTTGTAACAGCCTACAACAAAATACCTTACATAGCTGAAATAACAATTATAACTAATAATCCACCGAATAAACCAACAACACCAACTGGACCAGCGAGTGGAAAACCAGGAGTTTCATATCTGTATACAACAAGCACAACTGATCCAGATGGAGATCTTGTTTCATACATGTGGGATTGGGGTGACGGAACAGTAAGTAGTTGGCTGGGGCCATTTAATTCAGGAGCAACTGCCACTGCAACACACTCTTGGACTGAACAAGGAACTTACTCTATAAAAGTAAAAGCAAAAGACATCTACGGTGATGAAAGCGACTGGTCAGATCCGCTAGCAATTACAATGCCACTAGACTATCAATCAGGCAGCCATATCGTTCTTAAAACCCTGCTTAAAAACCTAAAATAAATTTTTAATTAATTTTTTCTTTTACTAAAAAATATATAGCTTATATGCTATAATGCTATACAAACTTTAAGTTTGGGGGTTTGATATATGAGGAAAATAACTATATTAATAATTTTAGTAATACTATTAGCAAGTACGTTATCAGGTGCAACAAATTATTCTCAAAATAACCAAAACGTCTCATGTGAAAACAATTCTGTACAAAACAATTTCGTAAAAATGCTTGTTAATTATTTCGAGGAAAACCTGGAGGAACCACTACCAGATGATTTAGAGAGTTGTTGTCTTAAAAAAACATACATGGTTCCAATGCGAGATGGAATAAAACTAGCGACAGACGTGTACCTACCGATTTTACAAGTTAAACCACACGGTAGCGTTTTACTACGCACACCATATAATAAAAGCGACATCGCGATCGTTGGTTACATATTCGCCTTCTTGGGCTGGCCAACAGTTATTCAAGACCTGCGAGGTCGTCATGCATCAGAGGGAAACGATACAGTCTACCGCAATGATCACACAGATGGTCCTGACACCCTGGAGTGGATTGAAACACAAAAATGGTCAAATGGAAAAGTAGCGACAGTCGGACCATCAGCATTAGGCATTGTACAATATCTTATGGCTGGAAACAACCCACCTGAATTGGCATGTCAGGCCATAATGGTAGCTTCACCAAATCTATACAAAACTGCAATTTATCAGGGTGGACAATTCAGAAAAGAACTAGTGGAAAGATGGCTAGGAGGACAAGACGCTGAATACATGCTACCAGAAATATGGGAGAACGAAAACTACACGCTTGATTTTTGGACCAACGTATCACTAGACGACAACTGGCCAGATGTAAACGTACCAGCTATACATTTCGGCGGATGGTACGACCCATTCCAACAAGGTATAACAGACGGATACAACGGCTACCAACATCTTGCAGGACCCGGGGCCAGAGGAAAATCCATGCTAATAATGGGGCCGTGGTACCACGATGGATACATAACAACAGAACAAGGACAACTAACCTACCCAGAAAACTCGCTATGTTGGTTTGCAGTAAAAATATACTTAGAAATGATTAAAAAATATACGATGAACGAAAACAATCATTTCGACGACTACCCGACAGTCTATTATTATACTATGAGTGATGTAGACACAATTGATGCACCAGGTAATGAATGGAGAACTGCAAACGACTGGCCAATACAGGCAACAAACACATCATGGTACTTGCACGACAATGGTTTATTAGATACAAACCTCCCAAGTGACTATGAACCAATTACCTATCAATACAATCCAACAAATCCTGTACCAACAATTGGTGGACAAGTACTGGAAATGCCACCAGGACCATACGACCAAACACCATTAGAAAACAGGGAGGATGTCCTCGTTTTTACAAGCCCGGTTCTAACAGAACCTTATGAGGCTACAGGTCCAATAAAAGCAAAACTATATGTTTCATCAGACTGCGTTGACACAGATTTCACAGTAAAACTCACAGACGTTTATCCAGATGGTCGCTCGATGATAATAACAGACGGAATATTAAGAATGAGAAACAGAAACGGGCAAGACCACTGGGAATTCATGCAAGCGGGGGAAATATACGAGATAAACATAGATATGTGGAGCACATCCTATATATGGAACACAGGACACAAAATCAGAGTAGCAATTTCGTCATCAAACTACCCACGTTTTTTAAACAACCCAAACACAAATGATCCAATATACAAGAACACAACATACAACATCGCAAACAATACTCTGTACTTAGACAGCCAACATCCTTCATGTATAATACTACCAGAAATAGAACAAAAACCATCAAGTAACCCGCCTGAAAAACCAACAAAACCAATTGGTAGAACACATATCAAAGTTAACCAGAGATACAAATATTCAAGCTCTACAAACGACATGGATGGAGATCAAATTTATCTTTTATTTGACTGGGATGACGGGACAAGCAGTGGATGGATAGGACCATGCAACTCAGGCGAAACAATAACAGCAAAACATAAATGGACAACAAAAGGCAACTATGAAATACGAGTAAAAGCAAAAGATATTAATGGAACACAAAGCGAATGGTCAAACCCATTACCAATATCAACGCCAAGAAACTTTATAATAAAAAATATGCTATTCAATAAACTACTAAATAAATTTCCATATGCGTTTCCTATTTTGAGATATCTTTTCATCAAATAGACATCTGCGAATCATATCTGTAAAGGAATATAAATACAAATATAAATCTTAACATTAAAAACATTAAAAATTGTTAATTTTTTAGATAGTCTAATCAGGATTAAAAACCGAAAGCTTTAAAAATCAAAATACGTATAGAATATCAAATAAATCGGGGGTAGAAAATGGAAAAAAGATATGTATCTTATTTTGTAGTAGGACTACTATTAATCAGTAGTTTTGCTGCAATAGGATTAGGAAAAGAAGCTAGTATTTTACAAATAGTGAAGAAGAACGCAAACATCCAGAAAATAAATCTGGATTTGGATTTTTCAGCACCAACTGTTTCACCAATAACTATCGGTGAAGACACATATTCGGAGTTGGATGTTTCAGGTGCTAATAATAAATTATTTGTGCCTGGCGCGCCAGTAATGTCTTTCTATACAAACACATATGAACTGCCATTTGGATCAAAAATCATCAGCGTGGCCTGTAAAACCAGTCAAGTGCAGTTAGAGGCAATTCAATATTATATATTGCCAGCTCCACAACCAGTGCCAGTCTTGGCAGATACAGAAAACAGTGTTGCCGAATATGTAATGGACGAAATAATATATAATTCGGTAAACTTATTCCCTGACAACTGGTTTGCATACAATGCTGGTGGTGGGCTTAACAGCAATGGCGAGCATAAGACATTTTTAACAGTACGTGCGTATCCAGTAAAGTACAGCCCGGCAGCTGGCACTATCCGATACGTAGAAAATCTTGAATTAACAGTAACATATCAAATACCTTTGCAAAACCCGATTCCAACAAATGATGCCTTCGATTTAGTGATTATAGCTCCATCGGCATGGCATAGTGAGTTGCAAAAATTAGCCACTCACAAAAACAGCATGGGCGTTCCTACAACAATAAAGGACGTAGAGGAGATATACACTGAATACGATGGTGTTGACGCACCAGAGGACATAAAGCTTTACATAAAAGATGCAATTGAAACACTGGGTATTAAATACGTGCTCCTTGTAGGTGGTTTAAAATCTCACATAACAGGAGTTCCAAGAGACGATGCTAATCAGGGCACAGACGATTGGAAAATCCCAGTGAGATACTCAAATCTTTGGGACGGTACCACAGGTATTTTTGACCCAGGATATGCATGTGATCTCTACTATGCAGATATATACAATTCCACTGGTGACTTCGATGATTGGGATTCCAACAACGACGGCATCTTTGCAAAATGGATAGGTATGACTGGCAAAGATAAATTGGATCTATATCCTGATGTCTATGTTGGTAGACTTCCAATCAGAAATAAAAACGAAGTTAAAATCATGGTTAATAAAATAATTAACTATGAAAAAGAACCAGCCGGATCATGGTACGATAATATGATTCTCATCGGAGGAGATTCTCATGATGATTCGGATGCAGATAATTTTTATGAAGGAGAAGTTGTAACTGATTATATCTGGGAGACACATATGTCCAGTTTCAACCCTGTTAGATTATATGCATCTTATAAAAACACTGATCCTACTCATACGCCAATAAAAAAGAACATTATTCGAGAGATGAATGCTGGTGCTGGTCACCTGCTCTTCGATGGACATGGAAATCCAGCCAGCTGGAGCACCCACTGGCCATTTGATCAAGGTGGTGGCTGGGCAGATGGTATAGAGAGCTATTGGTTCGTACTATTCAGAAATGGTGGTAAACTACCAGTTACAGTAGTTGGTGGTTGTCACAACAGCCAGTTCAATGTTTCAATATTATGGACATTGTTGGAAAAACCTATGATGTGGACATACGGTACCCCAATTCCAGACAGCTTTAGCGAATGGATAGTCAGAAAGATTAATGGCGGATCCATTGCCGCATTTGGAAACACAGGCCTTGGTTATGGATGGGTAGGCGGAGTAAATGACTTAAACGGCGATGGTATAGAACAACCAGTATGTCTAGAAGGTCTTGGTGGGTATCTACAAGTATTATTTTACAATGCATTGAATGAAAGTACAACTAAAATCCTTGGAGAAGCATGGGCTGGAGGAATCAGCGACTACGTTGATGTATTTAGCCCGTTCATGTCTAACCCACCAGGAGATGGTGACCCACAGATTGATTGTAAAACCGTTCAAGAATGGCCAATGATAGGTGACCCAAGTCTAAAAGTAGGTGGATACCCAGCTGCTGCAGGTCTTAAAGCAAAGATCGGGGATATGACAAGTGGTGTAGAAGCAGATGTTGGTGAGTCCGTCGAGTTCAATGGAATAGCATATGATGGTCAGGGACCATACACATATGCATGGGATCTTGACGAAGATGGAATATACGATGACGCCACCGGAGCAACAGCATTCAAGAGTTGGATTATACCTGGTGTTTACTGGGTTAGCCTAAAAGTTACTGATGGCAATGGTAAAGTCGCCACATATGATACCATCGTAGGTGTCGGTGACTGGATAGGCCTAGGTAACTGGCTTAACAACTTTGAAGAAAACCAAAACAGCGATCCACTTCCAGGGCAATCACAAAGCAGTCAAAACCAACAAATAATCGGCATGCAATCACTGATACTAAAATCAAAAGCAGTCAACAACAACTAAAACCAACAATCTCTCTCTTTTTTTCTTTTTTTTATTTTTTTAAACTTTTTAATCTAATTAAACAATCATTTTAAAAGACAACATATAAAATAAAAGCATATTATTACACGTATTAAATGACAATTGATTATTATACTATATTGTTACTAATCATCGCTGGTCTAAGTAGCGGGATATTTGTTGGTGCGGCATCCGGGACCGCAGGAATGTTCATAATCCCATGCTTAACAATTTTTATTGGATACTCAGTTCATCAAGCTATAGGTACCAGTCTTTTAGTGGACTGCATAATAGGCCTCATAGCTGGTTTGATATTCCTAAAAAATTCCAAGGTTGATCTAAAATCTAGTTTTCCTCTTATTTTAACAGGTGTTTTAGGCGCGTTCATAGGTAGTAGATTTACATCAATAACATCTGAATCAGGACTAAACATAGCTCTAGGGATTCTGCTTGTGGTATTTGGTTTAAATCTTTTAATAAACGGTGTCCGAAGAAACATAAAATACATAGAATCTAAAATTAATTTCAAATTTTTTAAAGAGCATAAAACCATCTCCTTTGTTGTACTTGGTTTTTTCATTGGCTTGATAAGTGGTTTTTCTGGTATGGGCGGCGCTGCTATAATCACAATAGTACTAATTTTCATATTAGAATATGATGTTCACAAGGCTATTGGAACCTCTCTTTTTGCCATGTTTTTTATAGCAGGTGCAGGAGCCATTGGTCATGTTGTGAATAACGAGGTTATTGTATATGCTTTACTAATAGCTGGATGCGCAGCCGGTTTAGGTGCTTTTCTGGGGTCTACTTTTGCGAATAAGATTAACGAAGATAAACTTGGCAGAATAATAGGCGCTATAATAATTATATTAGGTTTAGTCATATTCATTAAAATGATATTTAGATAGATAAAAATCAGGTATCTGTTTTTTTTATAAAATATACGTCTCTATTCAATGGTTTTGAAAAAAGGTTAAAAACCAACATATGCTAATGTTTCATGGAGGTCTATGTTTATGGACAAGAAATTGAGGGTTTGTTTTGTTATTTTAATTAATTTTTTATTCTTTTTTGGATTTTATTCAAACAGCGCATTTGCTAGCGATGTTTCTTTTATTGTGCAAACAGATGATACGAACGTTGGAACCTTTTATATTCCTCCTGCACCAGTACGTCAACCAGCAGAGTTCGAGCCGATGGAAGGTGTTCTAATCCGTTATTCTTTTGGCATATCTTTTGAGGCTATTCGTGAGATGGCAGAGGATGTTCAGGTTGTGACGATCGTCGCAAATGCTGCGCAGCAGAACACAGTTCAATTACTTTATCAGAGTAACGGAGTTGATCTATCTCATTGCAGTTTCTTGATAGCACCGACTGACTCTTACTGGACGAGAGACTACGGCCCCTGGTTTATTTTCAATGGAGATGAT
>Ga0209285_10000113_pt1 | contig 28824 bp, 23 predicted proteins | sample PPLLak3March2015_2_FD_187249 | JGI IMG/M metagenome (GOLD analysis project Ga0209285, IMG submission 187249) | Freshwater sediment microbial communities from Prairie Pothole Lake near Jamestown, North Dakota, USA - PPLs Lake P8 Core (3) Depth... | ecosystem: Environmental > Aquatic > Freshwater... | reverse complement strand
TATGTTGGTGGATTTGGCCAGTTGGTATATGCATCAACTATGTATGCCTTGATGTTTTCCTTTGTAGGTCCACCAGAAATCTCAGATGTTTTAGTTACAGTGGTATCAAATCCCTTACTATCTTTCCAATTGGCAAAGGGTTGAATGTTATCAAAGAATGAATCATAAACAATTATCAGATATCCATCTTGTCGTTTGGGAGTGTTATATACAAAATTTTCGTAATAACCGTAGTTTACAAATGTTTTTTGTAAAAGCGGCTCAAACGATGAAGTAGAATATCGTTCGATGTTTGTAAGCGTTTGTTCTATATCGCTATGTGGTAAGTTAATTTGTAGCGTACAACTAGTAATTATTTTCAGTTCACCTGTTGACGGGTTATATTGAACAGGAGATACTTCCAATAGAGCAAATCTGTGTGATCTAATCTCGCCTGTTTCAGTTATTTTTGCTATTTCATTTGGAAGAAATGCATACATATTGTAGTATTCGTCGTTAATTACAAACTCTTGGTTTACATTTGGTATTTTTGGAACGGGTGGTTGAACTGGCACAATCATCTTTGGTAGATGTGCTTCGTCAAGTGAGATATATTCCCAAGAAGTTGATTTGATTTTTATCTCTGGTTCCGAGTCTTGTGGTATTTCTATCATTCTTGTTATTGTTGGTAGTTTTGCTTCGCCGATTTTTGTAGTATATCCCTCATTTGGTAATTCCAATGTAGAATATTCTCCTGTTATTGTTTGAATGTTTGAAAATTTTAAATCAGGCGGATTCACTATAATTTCCATTGTTGTTTCATCAATTTGGTTAACCTGAAAAACTTGGTTGTTAACCTTTTGGTTTACGATATTTGATTTTATGCCTATTCCAAAAACTGAGGTTATCATCGCTAAAAATAGTACAAGAGCTGCACCAATAACCCTTATTTTTTTTGTGTTTCTCCACATATTTATATAAACCCCCAACGCAGTTAACTGGTGTTAACTAGATATAGTTTTCGTGCAATATTAATTAATAAAAAATATGAAGAGAGTTTTTATTGCAGATTCAATAGAATTTGTTTTATTAATGGAAATCGCTCTGTGAATTTTTCTAAAAATCTAATGAATATAGAATTAATTATGAACTTACTTCTTGGCACTGTGATTTCTAACAAATTCCAATCACTTTCTTCATCGTAGATATCTTTTGCCTTAACTTTTACTGTATATGTGCCTTTCTTGGCCCATGTGTGTGTTAGTTCTATTTCTTCTCCAGAAGTGTATGGTCCAACCCATCCGCTGTTGGTATTATCCCCCCAGTCAACATAGTATGAAACTTTGTTGCTATCCGGGTCTGTTGTTGAAATAGTATAGATGTATGCTGTACCTGGTTTACCTGATGTTGGGCCATCAATATCTGGTGTGTTTGGTGGAGTGTTTTGTACGATTTGAACTGTAACTTTTTTTATTGTACTGAAATCGCCCCAGGTATACTGGGTGTTATGTCCTTTTACTCGGTAGTAGTACAAACCGTCAGTTTTATCTGTTATGTCATAAAAGTCATTGGTTATTGAGCTTGATAACGTGTTTATGTTGTTGAATTCGGGAACAGGCGATATATCATCTACATAAAACCCTTCTTGCAGAGTGTAGTCATCAGTTGCATAACGGAATCTTATAAATACAGACTCACCAGCGTAATTATCTAGGCTGTATTCTTTGAAAACCCAGTTACTAGATGAACCACTGAATGAGTCTAGCATTTCGTAGTATCGCCCGTCTTTACTAACTTCCACAAAAGCATAATCGTAGTCATCTTCAGTATTGTACCAACACCAGAAAGATAGCTTTGTGCCCTCAACAATTGGCAGAGGCGTAATTGTTGTCATTGATGATACATCGTTATTTGTGTATCTAGATTTATAACTGTGGCTGGATGAATGATATCTGTTGGTAACGAGAGTAAAACCATTTAGGCTCCATAGATCAGAACTTGACTCAGCATCATCCGTATTTAAAACCAGGCCAGTTAATTCATCGAGCTGGAAGTAATCAGGGTTTGCATCAGGATTTTTCTCCTGCCAAGTTATCGTGTAATCTCCATCTGTATCAACTGGTAATTCATCAATCACTGGAGGTGCCACTCTTGGCATAACAGTGTCTTTTATATTTTCAGCCTCTTGAAGTAAATATAATGCACCATCGAAATTTTCTTGGCAAATTTGATCAAGATAGCTGGTAGATGGTTGGAATGTTGAACAGGCTTCTATTGTATAAGCAAATGTTGGTCTACCCTGGATATAATTAGCATAACCATACGCCCAATCATCTGTATCACCAGTGGTTGGATAAAGAGCGCAGCTCTGCTGAGGCGTATAAGTTCCACTCCCATCTTGCTGCGTTATACGAGAAGCAATCTGTTGACCAACTTGCATTAAATAGGTTCTATCTGGCGCATAGTTTGATGTATAACCCCAAGGCCACATTACAAGCTCACTATATGTATGCCAAGTTATAGATGCACAGATGTCATTGTTTAGGAAAATATTGCGTATTGCTTGTGTTTCAAATTCAGAGAACGGAGAAGGTCCACAATATACTTCTTGACTTGGATCATGAGTAGCACCACCTTCAAAAACAGATCCCCAAGACCCCCAGGGATCGCCATTGCTTGAACCACCATAGTTACGATTTAAATCAACGCCGATACCGCCAGAATACGGTTTTCTGTTTTTACGCCAATCATGACCTTGATCATGACAATAATAGTATCCATCAGGATTTACACAGGTAACTAACCATAGACGTACATTATTTACGGCATCAGTAATTGTTGGGTCACTACCATAATTAGATGTTAGTTCATCAGCAATCTTCAAACATATCTCAACAGTTGGCCATTCACGTGCATGATGAAGTCCCATAAAAAACACACCTGGCTCGCCTTCATCAACACCTGGGTTATCGGATATTTCTAAACACCATATATTACGGCCTTCGTAGGTTGTACCAATGCTATACAGACTGGTGATACTAGGATAATTACTTGCTATGCTCTGGAGCATATTTTCAATCTGAGCTAAAGTATGATAAGAACCTCTCACTGAATTTTCATATTCTTCCAAATCCCAAATAAGAACACTATACTGTAGATTTAAATCTTCTATATCTGACAACATATCTTCAGGTATTATAACATCAATATATTCGCCTGTTTGACCACCTACATATTCTGCTTCACGAAGAATATCAAAATTATTTTGTGCGGAATTAATTCTGACAAGTAAAAGAGTTGAATCAGAATTATCAGTTCCGATCGCAGGCAAAACAGCAGCAATCATCAGCGTAATCAAAAAAATAATTGCTATTTTTTTTCTCATAACAATATCTCCCCAAGTTAACAGACGTTAATACGTGTCTCATTATTAAATTTTGCATAACTAAAAATAAGATATTATTGATAAAAAATCAAGTAGATGGAATTAAAATACCATCAGAGAAAAATTCTTTCAACCTTTTTATCGCTTTAATCTTCTCTTTATCACCTATCTTTGCTTGTTGTACACCGGAATGTATAATCTCTGTTGCCTCATCCATCGCCTTTCTATCAACAGGGAAAGGAACGCCATCTTTACCGCCTACAGTAAAACTATATTTTATTGGGTCTTTCCATGATGGTTTATCACCATAGATAAGATCAGAGATAAGTGCCAATGCTCTAACAGTATTTGGACCAACGCCTCTTATCGCAAGCAGTTCTTCGTAGTTTTTTGGTTGAAAATCATATATTTCCCTCATTTTCTGCCAGTTTATACTACGGGGCATATTCAGATACTCAATTGGCCTACTGTTTTCATTAGCTTTCATCCAGTTATCCAACGTTCTTTGATTGTTTGGTCTTGCCAACTCGGCCCAATCTACTAGGAGGTGATTAGGGTTGTCATTAATTAGATCGACAGATGTTTTACGGGTGGATTCACTTTTTGTTGCTGTCATATCTAGTACTATCTTCTGTTCTGTTTCCCCAAGTATCGCATCATGTGGTTCACAGACAAAATCGTCAAAATTTTCAGAGGACCAGTGATATCTGCGAGCATAATTGTTATCAGAGTTCATGCCCTGCTGGATGACACCCCATAAACCTTTTTCAGAGAACAAAAAAACATGATGATACAAATCGTATCCATCCTGTACTGCTGTGTTATCTATCTTAGCAGCCATTCTGCTAGAGTATTTTAGCTCCTCGATTTTAGCTGTTGACAAACTAAATTTTTGCCCCGTTTGTTCGATTTCTTCAAGTGTTTTCCGTGATGCTTTACCTTTGCCACCAGTTATTGTAAAACCGTATTGTTCTGAATTTATTGCTTCTTTTAATGCACCGCAAGTTACAGTAGTTGTACCACTTGAATGCCAATCAAAACCAAGAACACAAGAAAGAGCTTGAAACCAAAACGGATCTGAAACTCTTCTTAAAAACTCATCAGAACCATATTCATAGGACATTACTTCTACGATGCCTTTCGATAGTAAAACCATTCTTTTAAACAACCATTTTGGTGCTTTACCGCCGTGAAGAGGGAGGTTAACAACGCCGGTTCTCTGCATATCTAGTTTTTTGATTGAGCTAATCAAATATAACCTTTTTCCAGAGGTCAGTAAAAGTATTCTATGTATTCGAATAGTTTCAATGACCCCCCTCGTAAGTATATAAGTATGGAGCGACAATATTAGTGTCAGATACGACGGATGTTGCGGGGGACATGCCAGTATCCCAAGATAACGGGCTGGCATTTCTGCCACATTTAACAGTTTAGATTTATCTGATTCCTTCCAATCCCATCCTCCTCTCTTTTTTTTATTTTATACGACAGTCTTTTTTAATGATAGAGCATACATACCAGAGGAATGAAGCGAAATTTATCATCATTTGACATCTATGCGATAACCGATGAATTGCAGGAACTGATTGGATGTTACATAGATAAAATATATCAACCTACTCGTGACGAGTTAATTATTAGAGTTAATAATAGTAGAACCAAACAGAAAGAAAATTTGTTTATCGGAAACGGAAAATTAATATGTCTCACACAGAAACAAATAGAGGCACCTACAAAGCCAACTAATTTTGCTATGGTTTTACGTAAACATGTACTTAATGGTAAAATCTTTGAGATAAAACAACATGAATTTGACAGGATAATCAAGTTAGGTGTCAGCAAAAAAGAGGGAAACTATTTTTTGGTTATCGAGTTTTTTTCAGATGGAAACATAATTCTTGTAGATCCGAATGGTAAAATTGTTGCTCCACTCATATCTCAAAGTTGGTCTCACAGAACAATAAAAACACATGAAACTTACATACCACCACCTGAACAGGTAAATCCGTTCAATATTAACTTTGAGGAATTCGTTGAGATATTGGAGAAGAGTAAAGCAAATCTTGTCAGGACCTTAGCAGTTAATGTTAATCTTAGTGGGCATTATGCTGAAGAGATATGCAAAAGAGCAGATGTTGATAAAAATATCAAAATTAAGGATTTAGATGAAAAAAGTATTAAGAAGATTTTTACTGTTTTAGTAAAATTTTTAGATTTGTTCAAAAACAAAGAGTTTAAACCAGTTTTAGTTAAGAAAGATGATGAAATAGCCGATGTCCTAACTTTTGAGTTTAAAAATTATTTTGATCATAGTTTCGAAAAAATAGATAGTTTCACTAGAGCTTTGGATGTTTTTATTGATACTGAAAAAGAAGAAAAACAAGAGGTTAATATAAAAGAGAAGAAAATTGAGAGGCTGCAAAGACAGCTATTGCAACAGCAGGATTCCGTGATTGAACTGGAAAAAAGGATAACGAAAATGAAACTAGAGGGCGATCTTATTTACCTGAATTTTCAACAATGTGATAAATTATTAAATGAGATAGCTGAGGTACTTAGTCATAAAGATAAAGGGGAAGGGATTGAACATGTTAACAAGAGCGAGTTGGTTAAAGAGTTTGATCCCTTGTCTGATAAACTTGTTGTTTTACTTCATGACAAGGATAGAAATGGTTTTGAAGTAAACCTTGATTTTCGCGTTAATGTAGCTGATAATGCTAGCAAGAAATATGATGAGAGCAAGAAGTTAAAAGATAAGTTAGTTGGTGCAATTGATTCTATCGAGAAAACAAAAAAGATGATGGAGTCAGTTGAAAAACAGTCACTGCATGAAGGGAAAAAGAAGGTAAAAGAGTCTGGTAAAAAGTTTTGGTTTGAGGAGTTTAGGTGGTTTATTTCTAGTGACGGCAACGTTGTTGTTGGCGGCAGAGATGCTGGTAGTAACGACAAAGTTGTAAAGAAATATCTCAGAGAAGGTGACAGATATGCTCATGCTGATGTTCATGGTGCATCTAGTTGTGTGATTAAAACTAAAAATGTTAATGATGAAACAGTTCCTATTTCCGATAAAACTTTAGAAGAGGCTTGTTTGTTTGCATCTGTTTATTCAAAGGCTTGGAAGCAGTTTGCTGAGGCGCAGGCGTATTGGGTCAACCCTGAGCAGGTGAGTAAGACTCCTGAGAGCGGCGATTTTCTGCCACGTGGCGCTTTTGTTATCCGCGGTAAAAGAAACTATTGCAGGTGTAAACTGGAGATGGCAGTTGGGATTGTAACGATAAATAATACAATGAAAGTTATGGGTGGTCCTGTTGATGCTGTTAAAAAATTATCTGATAAATATGTGGTATTAAGTCCTGGTGATATGAAAAAAAGCGTTGTGAGTAATAAGTTGTCAAAAGTGTTTGATGTATCAACTGATGTCGTTGATAGGGTTTTGCCACCTGGTGATTTAAATATTGTTAAAACAGTAGGTTTTGAATTAAGTTAGAGGAATATCAAAATGAGAGTAGTTCATAGAGATCTTAGACATGGTGAGATGAAACTTGTACCAGAGAACCTTGATGATATTTGGCATCTTTACAACATCATAGACGAGGGCGACCTAGTTCGCGCTATCGCATTTAGAACAGACGAGCAGAAAGAGGATAAGATACGATCAAAAAAAACAGAGAAGAAACGCATGAAGCTTGGTATCAGAGTAAAGGAGGTTAAGTTTCATGAGTTCTCAGATCGTCTACGCGTACTAGGGATCATAGAAGAGGGGCCTCAGAACCTGGGTGCTCACCACACCTTTAACATAGAGGCGACTCAGACAGAGCCGATAGTCATAGTTAAAGAGGAATGGAAAGATCATCAACTTAAACGCATAGATGAGGCTGTTAAACTAAGTTATCAACCCATAGTAATATTTGTTTCGCTAGATGAAGACTCAGCAACCATAGCCGTTCTTAGACAAAGTGGCGTACAATGGATAGCTGATATTGATTCCAGACGATCAGGTAAGATGTACGAAAGCGAGGATAAAACAAGCGAGTATTACGGCGAAATAATATCTGTGATAAAAAACTACAAGAATAAGGATTCGCCGCTTGTTGTAGTAGGACCTGGTTTCACAAAAGAACATTTCGTGGAATACGGAAAAGACAAAGACAAAACACTTTTCGAAAAATGCTATTCACATGGAACAAGCACTGCTGGCATAAACGGTGCACAAGAAGCAATAAAAACAGGGGCCGTAGAAAAAATAACGAAAGAAAACAGAGTGGTTTTTGAGACAAAACTAATTGAAAAACTTTTTGAGGAAATAAAAAAAGATGGATTAGCAACCTACGGGGAACAAGAAGTAATTAGAGCTGTAAACAGCGGGGCGGTAGAGAGACTATTAGTATCAGATTTTATGATTAGAACACCCCGAGGCGAAGAGCTGCTTAAACTAGCCAAAAAAACAAACAGTGAATTCACTATTATTAATAGTATGAATGACGCGGGTAAAAAACTAGAGGGGCTAGGCGGTATAGCAGCACTGCTAAGATTTAAAATATAAAAAAAGAAAAAATATGATTTTTTAGATACGACCAAAGTTGCCCGTAGCAACCATCATGCCAAGATAAGAAGTTTCCTCAACAGGTGGTTCTTCGGGTGGCATTTCACCATTAGGTTCTTCTATCATTGGAGTGTAATACTCGTAATAAACCTTCAAATTGAAACCGTTGCCTTGGTCTCCAAGGTACTTTAGTGGCCTACGGATTTTTTCTCCGGTTTTCACACTGGCCGTAACATCAAAAGAAGCACTGTTTTTACCGCTGAACATGTCCATTATAATTTCTTCTGCTATGTAACTATCATTTGCCTCTACAGAATCAATTGATGGCATATCACATATTGTAAACGGAAGGGTTTCATTTCCGCTACCTGTACCTGTATGCGTCAGAGATCCTCCACCTACAAGACCTATCTCAACAGTTAATTTATCAAATCCTTTCTTAAAGATTAAGCCGTAGGTATGATCATCTTGCCATTTTACTTGAATTTTAACAGATGTCAAAACACTTCCATCAGGGACATCATCAATACTAAAAGTGCCAGTATACGGACTCTTTTTCCCTGCGTATAAACCATCGGTAATAGTTTTTTCACCAGGATGCATAGTCCAAGTGACAGGGTATGTTTTTTCAATCTGACTTTCAATTATTTTAGTTTCGGCTGGTTGGTAAAGAATTATTGCTATTGCTGCTACAATTAGTATAACTACTGCCAAGCCAGCTATAATTTTATCATTTCTACTTAGTACCATAAGTTCACCATTTTATTTTATCTATTTATTGATATTTTTATTTTTCTATATTTATAAGTATGTTATCCCCTTTATTAACTTTTTGCTTTAATTGTTACCAATTTATAGATATAATATATAAGATATAGTTTATTAAATTTTTTGTTTTTTATAATTATCTAGTATTATCGAAATAGAGCCTTTACATTTTGAGCATTTACCGTCTTTAAAACCACCAATATCTATAGAATAGCCATGTCGCTCGATACAAAGATTACCACAACTAGGACAATATGTGTTTTCGTAGTCCCCGTGAGGAACATTGCCCAAATAAGGATATAAAATACCTGATTCTTTAGCCACATCAAATATTTTTTGGAGGGTTTTCATAGGTGTCATTGGTACATTGATCAATTTGTTATCTGGATGAAAACGGGAAAAATGCACTGGTGTATCAGCACCTAATTTATCTACAATCCAGCTACAGAACTTTTTAATCTCATCCGTAGCGTCGTTATATCCTGGTATAACAAGGTATGTTAGTTCTATGTGTATGCCTAGTTTTTTTGCAAGTTCGCATGTTTGTAACACCGGCTCTAACTTGGCTTTGCATATCTTTTTATAGAAATCTTCTGTGAATGCCTTTACATCTATGTTCATAGCATCCAAGTATTTGGATAGTTCTTTTAGTGGTTCTTCATTAATGTAACCGTTAGTCACGTATACCGTGTATAGTCCGTGTTTTTTTGTTAAAACCATGGAGTCGTAGCTATATTCGTGCCAAATTGTAGGCTCGTTGTAGGTCCATGCTATGCCTCTGCAACTATTTTGTTTCGCTAATAAGACTGCTTCATCTGGCATAACCTCTCTTATGTAGAAATGGTCTGGCGTAGCAGTAGATATAGTATAGTTTTGGCAGTGTTCGCATTTAAAATTACATCCTACAGTACCTAGTGAGAACGCGTTTGTGCCTGGAAAGAAATGGTATAATGGTTTTTTTTCTATGGGATCTGCAGCCATGGATGAACAAGAGCCATAGATCAGTGTGCATAGTTTACCTTCCTCATTTTTGCGGACCGTGCATATGCCGGTTTTACCATCGTTTATTTTACAATTATGCGGGCAGAGATGACATTGAACCTTTTTATCAACAAGTTTCTCCCAAAACTTTGCTTCTCTCTTCATTACAATTTTTAGATACTAGAATAAGATGTTTATATATCTTTTTCTACAAAGAATTAAAAGAAAAATAGATGGTTTAAACATCAGGTTTTTTGTTTTGAGAAAAAAGATATTTTGTGGTAAGGAAGGCTAGTGTTGTACCAATTAAAATACCTGCCATAGCAACGATTTTTTGGTTCAATGTAGCACCCTCAAGGTTTTGGATTGCAAAACCACACATCAAAATTGTTATCGCACCTATTAGGTATTTCACATATTTGTCGTTTCCATGCATTGTTTGATGGTGTACGTCTAGCGGGGTTTTCGCTTGTACTGGAACAAACATTTTACAGGAATCACAGTACCAACCGTCTTTATTGGGAATTAATCTTAGCGGGTAATTACAAATTGAACAGTGAGGGTATGGATAGTACAAAGATTTGGTTTTTCTTTTTCCTATGCGTTTCAGCAGAGTTGATACCATACTCTTTTTTAGTAATGGGGGTGTTATAAGAGCACTTACTATAATTAGTAAAAGTGTCGCTATTTTTACCTGTTCAGCAAGAAGGCCAGTGGGGTCACCAAAGATTCCTTTATCTATCTCAGTGGTTACAATGATTAGTGCTACGCCCATGATTGGCATCATCCCTATACCGACGCTTACAGATTCCTTTCTGGTCAATCCTGAGAGTTTTGCGCCAATAAATCCTCCAAAGAAATTTCCTAAGAGGGCAAAAATTACAAAAAAGGTGATGAAAAATAGAAATCCGGTGAGCTGTTGGGATTGAGTGCTAAAGAGATACAAGAAGTCAAAGCTTGCACCAACATATACGAAAAAGAGTGGTATAAAAAAGGCATTATCCAATCGTTTTAATGTAGTCAGCCAATACATTGGCCTGTGGTGTCTTGCGGATGAAAAGACCTGCTATGAACGCACCTATTATTGCTGTTAGTCCCATTTTGTCTGCAAATGCTGCGAAAAAGAAACATATCACCAAACCTGTTGTTATGATTATTATTGGCGCTTTCCTTTTTGCATTATTTTTCGAGGCATGACGAACTATGATAAATCCTAGAATCAATGCTAGAGCGAAAAAGAAAACAACTTGAAAGAGTATTGTAACAGGGTTTCCGTTGCTGAACACTAAAGCAAAAATGATTATCGCTAAGATATCATTGACAACAACAGCTGTATGAATAGCTAAACCTACACGAGTGGTAAACATATCTGCATCAGCCAGAATCCTTATGGCTATTGTGGCAGATGTAGCTAAAAATATTGCACCGAGGGCCATACTCTGTGTAAAATCTAAAAGAAATATTAGACCAAATATGCAGCCAAAGATAAACGGTATTACTACAGCAAATATTCCAACAAAAAGTCCTGCTTTTTTTGTCTTTTTTAAGTCACTCATGTTGGTTTCCAGTCCAACCATAAACAAGAGGAAAATTACGCCGATGAAAGCAACTTCTTTAAATTCCGTACTTCTCAGATTTAGACTGAAATTAAACAAAGGTGAACCAAAAAGCATCAGGGACCCTGAAAGAGAGCCTATGCAACATGGACCCAAGATTATACCTGCAAAAATTTCTCCTATTACTCCTGGTTGTTTTAGTTTTTCGAATAAGAGATTTAGTATTTTTGCGAAAACAATTGCTAGAGTAATCTCGAGTAACATGCTGCGCATCCCTTTTGCTAGAATGTAGAATAATAAATCAGATATTTAAAATCATGCGAGCATTACAGACCAGGTTTAAATATAGTTATTCTGATTATCTCTTGAAAAAATGAGTGAAGAAAACGATTTCATAAAAAAACTATACAATATTAAAGTTAAAGATATCATGGAACCTGTAAATCAAGATATACTGCTCGTGGAAAAAACCGCCGATATCTCCTCTGTTTTACCTTATTTAGATAAAAAGGATCATGTTTGGGTGGTTGACAACAAAGAAACATCACACGTAATAGGGGTAATCACAGAATATGATACTATATCCCTTTTTTCACCACCTTATACGCCTCTGCAGTATTTTGATAAACCTTCCATTCAATCTTTCCAATACGGGGTCAATATAACCGTAGAAGAGGTCATGTCCAAAAATCCGATATCAGCCTCCCCTGATGAGAAAATCATGGACGTTATACTAAAAATGAAGCAACATAAAGTAAAACAACTTCCCGTTGTTGATAAAGAAAACAAGTTGCTAGGTGAAATAAAATTACATCACCTTATAGATAGATACACGAAAGAACAGGCTGCTGCTCAAAAAACAAAAATTCTTTAAAATCTTTTTATAAGTACATACTGCCTAGACTTCGTATAACGCCTCTATTTGGATACTGGTCGTTTATCTGCGGCTCCATCTTCTGATAATCATCAAAAACTTTGCTGTTTCTAAGCGTGTATCTAGCATAATAGAATGCTTCTTCTACCGATACTTTGCCGTCTTTGAAAATTTTTAGTCTCGTTCGTCTACCAGTTTTACTTATCCCTGGTCTGAAACCGTCTGCATTACCGGTTGTAATACCATCAAACCACAACAACGTAAACAGAGGACCCTGTGTCGTACTAGCATAGCCGACTCTGAATTTACTTGCACCTGTCATAACAATTCTACCGGATTTTGGTATTTTTGAGTGAAGTAGGAATAACGTTGGTAGGTTGAGTATTGTTTTATCAGCAAAACCACCGCTGAAACAGGCGTCAACGATTACGCATGTTTTCTTTGACCTTAGACCAGATAGAAGACCACCGAACTCTGAATCTGTAACTGTGTCATCCCACAGGAAAAACGCGCTTTTTTCCATGATTTTTCCACCTGCTAAAGAGTTGTTTTGGTCGCCATACCCATGGCCGAAAACCCAGATGAAAACCTCACTGTCGCTGTATTTGTTTGATTGATCGATAATATATTTTATGGCAACTTCCATGTTTGTTTTCGTGGCACCACCGTACACAACATCGTATCTGTGCATACGCTCCTGAAGAGTTTTTATTCTAGTGCCATAACCATTATCTGTTCTTATCCATCCATCGTCAAAAAGAATAATTATGTTTGATGTAGGGTAATCGCATTGTTCAACAAGATAAGATGTTATATTTTCAGCAAGAAAAAGACCGCCGTTACCTAGTTTGCTCTCATTATCTTTTGGGAAGTTGGCAGCTGCAATAAAAATTGCCCATTTATGAGAATCTGATTCTCTGGCATCAGGGTTGTCGACCACCAGTGTTATCTCAGCTATATCTGAGTAATCTGTGCCATCCCAAGATCGTGCATAAACAGAGTAAGAACCATCTGTGATATTGTATGTTCTCCAGTCATAGCTCCATTCGGTAGTACCATCTACTATATTCCATTCCCCATCGTTGATTTTAACTTCAACGCTAGTTAGTGTATCGTTACCGTCTTCATCAGAGGCAATGCCACTTATCATTACAATCCCTGAAACAGTCATTCTACTACGAGGGTATAGAATTTCTACCACTGGCTTATCATTATCTACTCTAACCTCACCCATACACCCAGCTAATAGTGGTGTTATGACTACGATAAGCAGCAGTAATGCTAGTATTCTTCTACTCATAGTGTACACATATAACTTTTTGCTTTTCTTATTTAAAAGCTTTGTTTAACATATATTATCCAATATAAAGGATTAGTAAAAGGCTCTTTTTATAAAATGTTCGTATCCTCTGTTTTCAAGAGTTTGTATTTTATCTTTGTTTTTAATCACAATTTTTTTGCCTTTCGTTACCCTGCCGATCATGGTTAGACTGTTTCCTGTGCTTTCTATGGTTTTTTGTGCTTCTTTAAATGTATTTTTAGGCATGGTCACTAGTAGTTCGTAGTCCCCACCAAAATGTATAGCGTTAGAATATAAGTCAAAATCTTGTTTTCCTTTAAGTTTAAGCAACGTTGGTGACAATGGTATCTTTTCTTCATCTATTTCAAAACCAACTTTGTTTAAATCCTGTAGTTGGTAGAGTGATGATGACAACCCATCTGATATGTCCATTGATGAGGTTACAAGTTTTGTTTTAGCCAATACTATGCCTTCTTTTATTCGCGGGTTTGGTTCTAAAAAACCTTTCAAAGTCTCTTTGTTTTTTATACCATGTTTAAAAGCATAATAGCCGGCTGCTGCCTTACCAAGTGTTCCAGTGATAGCGACTATATCACCTGGTTTTGCTCCCTTTCGACTCATAAACTCGTCTTTTTTTACTAAACCAAGGGCTGTTCCGCACAATGTAATTTTGTCGTTTTCTTTTGTATCACCGCCAACTATTGTTGTATTGTATTTGGTTGCGCATTTATCTGCGCCTTTCATCAAGTCTATGAGAAATTGTTCTGATGTGTTTTTTGGTAAACCAAGTGATAAAACCAAACCAATTGGTTTTCCGCCTTTGGCAGCTATATCGCTTAGGTTGATTGCAACAATAAACCATCCTATCTGCCATGGGCTCATTATTTTAGGAATATGTGTTTTCTCTGAAATCATGTCTGTGGTGACTAAAAGATAGTTTTCTCTGAAATCAAAAGCAGCACAGTCATCTCCGATTCCAACAGCGACTTTATCTTTAGAAAGAATATTTGAAATTAGCTTTATTGCTCTTCTTTCACCTAAATCTGATAAGTTTTTCACAATTAACCACAATCCAGTATAATTCAAAAAGTTTATGACAGTAATAGTGTTTTCGGCTTACAGGATACGGAGGCGTTTAATTTGAAGAAAATGACATATGCAGATAGCGGCGTTGATATTCACCAAAAAGAACATGCAATTGAAAAATTGCTTTCTAGCATTACTATGAAAAGAACCGGCATAGGCAAGCCTATGGGTGGTCACTATGCTGGTTTGATTGATTTCGGTGAGTACGCACTTGTTTTGTGTACAGATGGTGTTGGCTCCAAGGTTAAGGTTGCTTCTGCATTGAAAAAATGGGACACGGTTGGTATTGATTGCATTGCCATGAATGTTAATGATGCTTTGTGTGTAGGTGCAGAGCCGCTAGCTTTTGTTGATTACCTTGCGATGGACGATCCTGATCCTGAGATCGCACGTGAAATTGGTAAGGGTTTGCAGAAGGGTGCTGAGCAATCAAACATTTCGATTGTCGGTGGTGAAACAGCTGACCTGCCCGAGATAATTAACGGTTTTGATTTAGCTGGCACATGTCTTGCGTATGTAGAAAAAAAACGTATCATCCTTGGCGAGAAAATTTTCCCTGGCGATGTCATAATTGGTTTGAGTAGTAGTGGTATTCATTCAAATGGTTATACGCTTGCACGTAAGGTTGTGGATATTGCTGGTTTCAAATATACTGACAAGTTCCCTGATGATTTTTATCCTGGTAAAAAAATCGGCGAGGTTATGTTGACGCCAACTAAGATATATGTTAAAGAGATAGTTGAGTTGTTAAAAAAAGTGGACGTGCATGGTCTTGCGCATATAACTGGCAGTGGTTTGCGTAACCTGCCAAGGCTCAAAGAAAAAGTAAGGTATGTTATAGAAGAGCCTTTTGAGCCACAGCCGATTTTCAAGTTTATCCAACAATATGGTAACATTGATGACAAAGAGATGTATCACACATTCAACATGGGCATGGGTTTCGTTGTTATCGTGTCAAAGAACGATACAGATGAGACGCTGAGAATTATAAAGAAACATTCTGATGCATCTGTAAAGGTTGTTGGTGTAATTAAGAGAGGCAGCGGTGTCGAAGTACCAAGACTTGGCATAGAATATTAAAAGTTTTTTAAAAAAAGACTAGATAGATAATAGCTATGATTATTAGTTGATGCAATAGATATATTACAAGTGAATGTTTGCCCAGTAAACATATGAACTTGGCAATAATATTTTGTGAAAGGTTTTTTAGTTCGAACGTTCTTTTTCCATCCTTGTAAAAAGTATTACCCAGAAACATTCCTATCAAAACTACACCTAGCCATGGAAGAAGCGGAAAGTAATCCAGTGTATAAAATCCAGTTGGAACGAAGCCTAGCCAAAGTAACCAATTAAAATCAAATATCATCTTATTTAGTGCAAATCCTAGAACGAGTATTATGATGCCAAGTATGAGATTTTGAAATCTATATTTTATGAGAGGATACACAAGAATAATTGATATTCCGATGCAGTGCAGTATACCAAAGATTATGAATCCTTCATGTAGATAATACCAAGTAGCAATTGTTATCAATAGACCTAGACCAAATATTTCGAACCCTCTTTTTACAAATTTTAAGTGTAATTGTTTTTTTGTCAAAATTGTTTTTGCTTTTGAATAACTAAGTGTTAATGACAAGCCCACTAAAAGAAGAAATATTATTCTTACAGGGTATAAGAAAAGTAAGTAAGGATCTGAGTATAAAGGTGTTTTATAGATTTTGAAATAATTCAAATCATATAATAAATGAGAGATAACCATCGCTATTATTGCTATTCCGCGTAGGAAATCTATCTCCCAGAAACGTTCTTTTTGGTTGTTTTTCACAAGATTGTGTTGAAATAAAATATGTTTATAAATTTGCTGGAAAAAGTTAGTAGCGAGGAATGGATTTGAACCATTGGTCTACGGGTTATGGGCCCGTCGGGATCTCCTAACTACCCCACCTCGCTATCTTAAGTTATTCTTATGGAGGAGTATCTTTCGGAATATTATTGCTTGTACTTAAAGCTAGTACATAAAATTCCGTCATCTTACAAAATTTTGGTTTGAAAACTTATAAATATTGGCAATAAGCCTTTTATTATAGTAGTAAATTAAGTATATTGGGGAAGTGTAGATGGAGACAAATAAAGTAGATACTCGTTTGGTGGTTAGGCAATCAAAATTTCCCACCGTATGTATATCCTGCAATAAAGCGATCAGTGCTGACGAGACACATTACATTGAAGAGGGCAAGATCGATCATCTTCATTCCTTGATCGCTAGGAAGTTTTGTTCCTCTTGTTACGCAAAATATGGAGAACAAAGTCTTCTGAAAGGACCTAGTAAATAATCGGTATTTCTCAATGTTGGAACTTTCAAAAACATTTTTCATTAAGATTGTTATTAGTGTTTTGAATTTTGCAGGGGTGCCCAAGCTTGGTTAAGGGGCAGGGCTTAGGACCCTGTGGCGTAGGCCATCGAGAGTTCAAATCTCTCCCCCTGCACTATAATGTGGGTTGTGTTTGATGAATGATGAAGATAATTGCTTTCACAGGTATGCCTTTTTCAGGTAAATCAGAGGCTGTACAGATTGCTAGAGATAAAGGGATATTGGTTTTTAGGATGGGGGATTTGGTTTGGGACGAGACAAAACGCCAAGGTAAAAAACTTGATGATAAAAATGTTGGTGAAGTAGCAAATAGTATGCGTATAAAATTTGGTAAGGATGTGTGGGCAAAAAGAACTGTCGATAAGATAAAATCATTTAATGAAAAGAATCTTGTTGTTATCGATGGTATAAGAAACAACGAGGAGATTGAGGCTTTTAAAAAATATCTTGGTGATGATTTTATTCTTGTTGCCATAACTGCGTCTGATGAGGTTAGGATGAAGAGAGCGATGAACAGAGGTAGGGAAGACGATAGTAAAAATCTTGGCGGCATAAAAGAGCGAGACCAGCGTGAGCTTGGTTGGGGTTTAAGTGGCGTTATAGCATCTGCAGATATAGTGGTTTCAAATGATGGAACCTTGGAAGAATTTAGAAACAAAATAAAAAAAATATTAGAATAGTATTATGTTTTTTTCTTTTTGTAAAAAAATATGGCCGTTATTGTAATAAGTACGGTTATCATGATTAAAGCAATAAAGATGTTTTGGTCAAATATTTTATTTTCTGTCTGGTTTTTGTTATTATTGTCTAATTCTTTTGGGGTATCTATGTAAACTCTTATGGAATGAACCCAGTTAACAAAACCGGTTGAACCAAGTCTAAATGTAGCCCATACCTCCCAGCTCTGGTTCAGATTTTCTTGAGTTTCAGGCATGTTTAGATATATGTAAAAATGTGCAATATCGCCTGGTGATGTGTTATACCATTTTGGTTCTATGTCCACCCAAGATAGGCTTGTGATGTTCGTTCTATTTTGTCTTTTAGATGCAGGAGATGGGTTTTCTATGTACCATGTAAAATTGATCTTTTTGTCTTTGTCATTTGTTATTGTGATCTCTTTTGTTGTGTTTCCTTTTATGAATTCTTGATCCATTGTGATCCAAATTTCGTATGGTTCAATTGGTACGTTCTGTGCTATGCATGCGGGATAAGATATCAAAGGTGTTAAAAGTAGTATCATCAAAACAAATATCACAATGTTGTTTCTCATTTTACATCAGATTTCTCTACATCTTTGTTTTCTTTATCTGCCTCTGATTCATCATCTGTGAATAGTAGGTTGTCTATCTCGAATTCAATTTCTTCTATGTCCCTTGTTCGTGGATGTTTTTTTCTTATCGGTGTTTTCACTATTTCCTCGTCTGTCTTTTTTTCTTTTTCTTGGGGTTGGGGTGACACCATTTGTTCTGTTATTTGTTGTAATCGATCCATATATATCGTGAAATCTTGATGTATAAGTTTTAGGAGTGTTCTTGTTTCATCTATCATTTCTTTTTTATCTGCAGGATACTCAGTTTTATCTACATGGTACTCAGTTTTTATTATAGGCTGTGTCTCTATGTTTTCTATTGTGGGTTTCTGAATAATTGTTTTGGTTATTATGGGTTTAATTGGTCTTTTTATAATGTAATAGAAGATGAGGATGATTGTTACGATTATTAAAATTATTATGCCAATCCAAATTGTTAGTGTTAGTGATAATTGTTCTTCTTCGATTTTAGATACCGATCCGTCTAGAGTGTTATAGTTGTAATCCCATTTTCCATCATTATTTAGATCGATTAGGTAGTTATCACCGGATTTTTCTAAACCTGAGCTTGTGTTTGTTGATGGATCGTAGAGAAGATCATATGTATCATCTGCGTTTATATCAACGAGATAATACATCTGGTTCTTAATGAAAACTTTCTTAACATCTGATTTGTCTTTTGGATTTGAGCCGAGATATAATTCTATTGTATCGCTTAGACCATCGTTGTCACTATCTGTATCTACAGAATCAGGTATACCGTCACCATCTGTATCTATTGGATAGTTGTCTGGATCATTTGGATCTGTTCTATATAGTATCTCATCTGTGTCGCTCCATCCGTCTCCATCCGAATCTATGAACGTGGTGTCTATGGAAAAAGTAATTGAGGCATATTCGGTTGTTCTGTTATCTTTGGATACTGCACGTACATAGAATGTGTGAACGCCGTCTAAAATGTCGTCTGGCGAAGTCCAATTTAAAGTATTTCCTATGAATTTTTCTGGTTTGTTATCAATTTTAACATAGTATCCTTTTATGCCAACAACGGAAAATGCAGGGTTCCACGTGAATGAAGGCCTGCTGTCTGATCTGCTTGTGGTGAGTGTAATAAGCGTAGGTGCTGTTGTTTCATCTGATAGTATCATTGATGTCAATGGATAGTTATCCACATTTCCTTCAGATATTGTGTATGATGTGTCACTTATACCATCTTTATTAGAGTCTATTGTATCTAAATTGTCCCAATAATTGCCTAGCGAGTTATTATCCCACCGGTTAATGTCTTCTGCTCTTGCGTCTATTTTATTTCTCAAGAAGTTGTTTAGATAAACTTGGTTATTGTTGCAGTTTTGCCATATGTAAATGCCTAAGTTGTTGGCGTAAATGTTACACTCAGTAACTACATTTCTATCTGAGTCTATTCTAATGTCAATTGCTTCTTCGTTGTTAAATAAATTACAATTTGTAATCAGGTGGTTGTCTGAGTTGAGTAGTAATATAATTGCAATGCTAAATCCTTGTATGTTACAATCTTTTACAAGACTTCTAGATTCACGTAACATAATTCCATTACCGTAGGTGAGTGATGCACCTCTTATATCGCAATTTATGATGTTTGTTTCAGGGCCGCGCGCATAAATGCCAATCGAGAGAGTTTGGTCTATGAAAATATTTGATATCTTGCATTTTGCAGATACTTGTGAAACATAAATACCGTATTCTATAGAATTAATAATTTTTAAATCACTTATTTCTATGGATGATGTATTTAATGTGAAACCTTGTTTTTCAGCACAATCAATTATTGTATCTATTGCACCTTCACCTTGGATTGTTACCATTTTGTTTACATTTATGTTGTTTTCGTAGTATACTCCTTTCTTTATTATTATAGTGTCGCCGCCTTTTGCGTTGTCTATTGCATCTTGTATTTTTGTGAAATTTCCCTTTCCATTTACATCAACAATCCAGGTTTTTTGTGGTATTGTTGGGACAGATTTTGTTGTTAATGCAACTGATGTTAATACAAGAAGAGAGATTGTTAGAAGGGTGGCTAGTCGAAGTGTCATCTTTCTGTTCATCTTCGATCCCTCCCTTGTTTCTTGATTTTTAGTATGCCTTTTTCTGTTACATACATTAGAACGATGTTTTTGACTACCTCTGCTTCTGAGTTTCCTAAAATGCCTACTTGTTGTTTTATTAATTCTCTGATTAATGGTGGAAAACCGACGGGGATTCTTTGCATATTACCCAAGGTTTTTCCCTCCCTTTTTATTTCCTTGGGTTTTTAGTGATCCATGTTCCGTAAAATATATGAGAACCATGTTTTTGACTACTTCGGACTCTGAGTTACCTAAAATTCCTACGTGTTGTTTTATTATATCACGTATAAAAGGAGGAAAGCCGACTGGAAATCTTTGAGTGTTACCCATCCGTGAATCATATATGAATCATTTATTTATATACTTTTGTGTCATTAATGAGTCATATATGATTCGTTTTTTATTCAAATTAGATTCACATATGATTCATATATGAATCTCTAAAGTTGTATTTTAAAAACACGAAAAAATGATTATTTATATAATAACAAATAGACTAAAGAATATTGATAGCTTAGTTCTAGGCGTTATTTTTTTTAAAATAAAAAATGGTCGGCTTTTTATTAGATCGATTTTTCTTACTCACTATATTCTTAACAATAAATAAAACAGCAGGGATGACTATAAAAACCATAAAAATTATTAAAAAATTGTAGTAATCTTTTGGAGTTTGCATACTTATTTCCCGGGGGGGAGTTTTAATTAAAATCCTAACCATATACTGCGTTTGGGTATCCACCCCAATTAGTCCACCATTTACATCAGATGGAAAATTAGGAATTATCCATATCCATGCTTCCCAGCTTTGATTATAATGAAGAGGTTTTTCATTGTCAGGAATTTTTATACTAATCTCAAAAACACCTGAAGATTTAGCAGGTATTTCTAAAATTCCGGGAGAGACGACGACCCAAGATAAATCAGGAATTGTAATATAGTTTTCTCTTAAAGACCAAGGTCTAATAGCTTTTGCAGAAACCCAACTCTTAGTAATATATGGGTTTGTGACTTTAATATCAGTTTTTGGTGTATACGGCGGGTAACCTTCGTTCATTTCTACGTGTAACTCTGCAGGACTAACACTTACACCTGCTTTAACATTCGAGGACGAAGTTGATAAAATTGTATTTAACGATAGTAATAAGATTAAGATGAAAGACCATGTTTTTTTTTGCGTAATATCCCCTGCCTTTAATCTATAGTAATTATTTCCATTATATTTTAAGAGTTTACAGACTGGAACAGGAATTAAACAAATTTAAGGATCTTTATGCTGCTACTCCCGTGATATTTATCCTAGTATGCTGCGCAACAAGATGAGTACTCGCAGAGGCATTACCCAGCTGCAAGGTCAAACCAAACAACTTTGTCGTACCAGCACCAGCTAAACTAGAAATAAAACTTGTATTGGTACCCTTTACGTAAGCCACACCAAAAGTCGCACTATTATTCCATCTCTTAATAATATAGTTATCAGTAGCAGGTGCTCCTCCATCGCTATCAAGAGTCCATTCCTGTGCAGGAGTACCATTTGTAGTAAGATTTGTCCACATGTAAACATGTGCTGCAACGGTTCCATTATTATAAAGAGTATAAGTTGCACTAGTTGCACCCTCAGTACAAGTATCATTAACAGTACCGGCTGCTACAGAACCAAAAGTTGCAGTGCCTTTAGTGACATCAAGAGTAATATCACCAGTAGGAGTAAAAGTCACCTTAATATAATCAGCATGAGCACCACCAAAAACAACAGGCGTTAAAAAAGCAAAGACAAACATACAAAGTATCAAATAAATAAAAAACACATTCTGCAAACTATCAACTTTTCTTTTGGAAATACCCCTCTTTGCTTTTACGCATCCCATAATTACCCATCCTCTCTATTACCCAATCCAATATAAATTTAAAAGTGCCTAATCTAAATCCAAACAGTGTTTATTAAATGTTTCGTTTCTGGGCACTTGGAAGTTATTTTTTGATATTTATTATTCAAATTCTAAAAATGTTATTTGTTAACACGCTAAAATATGTGGGGAGCATTATCAATTAATTTGATAACATATATTTTGAGTTTATTATGCTGCTACTCCCGTGATATTTATCCTAGTATGCTGCGCAACAAGTTTAGCACTGCCGGAGGAATTACCCAACTGCAAGGTCAAACCAAACAACTTTGTCGTACCAGCACCAGCTAAACTAGAAATAAAACTTGTATTGGTACCCTTTACGTAAGTCAAACCAAAAGTCGCACTATTGTTCCATCTCTTAGAGTCCATTCCTGTGCAGGAGTACCATTTGTAGTAAGATTTGTCCACATGTAAACATGTGCTGCAACGGTTCCATTATTATAAAGAGTATAAGTTGCACTAGTTGCACCCTCAGTGGGAGTAGCATTAACAGTACCGGATGCTACATTACCAAAAGTTGCAGTACCTCTAGTAACATCAAGAGTAATATCACCAGTAGGAGTAAAAGTCACCTTAATATAATCAGCATGAGCACCACCAAAAACAACAGGTGTAACAAAAGCGGAGAAAAACATTGTCGCAATTAAAAAAATCATCAGCGTCTTCTTAATTTGATCCATATTTTTACTAAAATAGATTTTATTCGCTTTTCTGCATCCCATCCCATCACATCCTTTAATATGCCTTGGAGAATCTGATTTGTTAAACTACGTTCTCCAAATTAATATACGTAGGTTACAACACAACCCATTTAACTCCTAGTTAAGAAATAAAATAAAAGAGTTATTTAAATGCGTTTTTCGCAGATAAGTATGCATATGAATACGTATGTGGAATAGCTTGCAGATACTGAAAAAAATAGGGACGTACTTAAAATTGTGCACTTTTTTAAAGAATTTTAATTAGTATTGATTTGCTATGTGTATGAAAAATGAAAGTCATGTTTTCTGCTTAGAAAATATTGCTGATTTTAACTGCTATTGTAGGTTTTATTTTTGTATTTTTTGTAAACTAGTAAAGCAATTATTGTGACGATTATGGCCAATATTAAAAACAAGGGTATACAAAGATATAATCCTCTTTCTTTTACAGGCATCTCGGTTCTATCTGTTATATTAACTATGGCTATATCCATGTTAGTTAGGTTTTCATTGTCTCTAACTATTAAGATAACAAGGTAGTATCCTGGTTTAGAATATGTGTGTGATGGGTTTGCCTTATATGATTCTTGGTTGTCACCGAGATACCAAGTATAGTTTACTATTATACCATGTTGGTCGTAGCTGCCGTTGCTACTGAAATTAATGGTTTCGTTTGTGTAGCCTTCGTAAGGTCCATTGGCCTCTGCTATAGGTAGTTGTTGTGTTGGTTCTAGCTGTAAAATTGTGATGGTATGTGTGGCTGTTGCAGTATCAGCCATTGTGTCTTTAACCTGGAGTTTGATTGTATAGTTGCCTGGTTTTGAATATTTGCGGATAACGTATATTTCGTCGCTCCAATCTGTGTCGAATAATCCATCGTTGTTGAAATCCCAGCAGTAGCCTGTTATTCTTCCATCTGAATCGTAGCTATCGTACGCGTAAAAAATCAATGTTTGGTTCACATATCCCTGATCCGGACCGGTTATTTTTGCTATGGGCATTTTGTTAGGAGTTGAACTTTTGTATTTTGTTGTAAAATGGAATATAGCTGTTATATTGTGAGATGAATCGTTTACAGCAACCTTCCACCAGTATTTTCTGGAATAACTTTCTGCTTGCACGAAAGTCCATTGGTAAGTACCGTCTGGTACTAATGTGTTTTTATGTCTCAGTACCCAGCTTCCTGTGGTGTTTTCGTACCAGTATATGTTCATTGGGTTTCCATCTAAATCTATGACATCTATGCTGCAAATAGGTTTTAGTTTTAATTTTGTTGATTCATTTGCTGGTATTTCATTTAAGATCATTGGGGGTTCGTTTGTTGGTGTGAATGTTACATCTATGTAATCTGAAGACGCTGCTTTAATAGAAGTAAATTGAGTTGTTAAAATAAGGATGATTATTGTTATGAATATCTTTGTATTTTTGCTTTTTTTGTGTTCCATCTCGTTTCCTTTCCAATTTATATTGATAATTGGTAACACGATACATTCTATCACTGATTGTATTTAAGTATACCCTGTTAAAAGGAGTTATTTGACAAAATAACAAATTGACAAAACGACAAAATGAAAAAACAGAACTTATTCTAGAATATATTCAAAAAAAAAAAAACTTTTACTAAGATGCAACCGATCTCAAAGTGATAGTAACAGATAGTGCTACAAAAAAATCAGAGTCTGTTGCATGCAGAAACTTCAAATCAAAGGTTTTGGATTCGCCAACATCAATATATGTAGCAAAATTAACATAAGACCATGACAGATTAGTCCAGCTGGTATCACCGTTCTTTTTGTATCTAAGACTAAAAATATTATCACCAGGGGAGTTAGCAATAGTCCACCTTTGTCTACCAGCCGCATCTGTAGCGTTAGTGGCGTTTATCGTTACATCCACCATTGTTCCACCAATGTTTTCTATGGTGAAATAAGGCCCTGCCGTTGTATTAATGGAGCCAAGCGTCACAGTTCCTAGAGCCCATGTGTATGGAGTTACATTAGTAAATGTGTACCAGTCCAGATCTTCACCCGCATAGTATTTGATCGTTGTGCCTTCAGCATATATCAGAGCATACTCAACATATGGTACGTCGGTTGTATTGTAAGGGTATCTAGCCCATACCAAATTAGGATAATAATCATCGTTGATTGAGACAGTAAGATTTGACGGGGCCGACCAGCTTTTAAAAATAGCATCTGATATGCTGTATCTTATTTCCAACCAGCTACCAACGCCGCTACTATAACCATACCAAAACGCATAAAAATACATATTACTACTTTCATATGATAAGGAAGGATTTTGTTGATTAGTAAGACCACTGGTTATATTCTTAGGTTGACTCCAAGTACCAGCAAAACCTGATTTGGAACTGTAACGAATTTGGTTAGCAATTATGCTTCCACCATGGTTACCATGCCACACAATTACATAGAAATTGTCGGAAGTATCGATGGCTATTGAAGGATAAGATTGACCATATGCTTTGTTAGCGCTGATATTAGTTATGCTTGACCAAGATCCAGTACTATTCCGATAAGACTTATAACGAATTTGATAGTATGCTGAAGCTGAGTTATTACCATACCAAACTACACTGATATTGTTACCAGAATCTATAGCTATGGATGGTGATTTTTGCTGTCGGTTTGATGAAGCCTCATTTGTTAGATTATATATTCTGCTCCAGGTGCTGTTTCTAGCCCACCTTTCTTTATAACGGATTTGAAACCTTGTTGTACTACCACTATGGTTACCAGACCATACAACGTGCAGATTATCGTTACTGTCAACAGCTATTGCTGCAGACTCATGCTTATACGTTGCCGTTGGGACAACTAACTCTGTTTCAGCTGCCCAAGTTGAACCTCCATCTGTAGAATAAGTATAACGTAATCTTTTAGAAGTAGATCCACCAGTTGTCCCATTATATACTACATGCAAGTAATTGTTGCTATCTATGGCTAAAGTAGGGTTAAATAAAGCATCATCAGCAGCACCTGTACCACTACTATCAACATAAGAATAAGTCCATGTTTCGCCGCTGTCGGTAGATTTAGCTAAACGTATATTATGCGCAGAACTCGAGGCGTCACTATCGTAAACACAATAAAGTGTATCATTGGATGCCTTCACAAGTTTCCGCTGGTTGGTATAACCCATACTAAGACCAGATGACTCAGTATCTGTTTTAACAATAAACGGAGGCCCTGTCGTAAAACTATATGTGTTGTTATCATAACCGCCGGTGGGATCACTAACGTTTACACTCCACCAATACTTTGTGTTAAGACTTGTAGCCTGTGCATAGTCAATCCATTTTACATTGGCAGCACTGGAAACACTAACACTACTGTTCGTCTGTCTAAGAACCCATATTCCCGTTGTATTCTCATAAAACTTTACAGTAACAGTTCCACCATTTATATCTGATACTGTCACGTTACAAATAGGTGTTCTACACAAACCAGTTAATGTATCAGATGGATACGGATCACTTGCCTCAGGCGGTGTATCCCAAGTGAGATTAGAACTACTATAGAATGCTAGATTATACGTAGTTCCACTTCTATTTGTAAAGATAAAAGCATAACCCGTCTGCGGCATGTTTAAGCTAGATCCAGATAATCTAGGATAAATCGCCCAGATTAAGCTAGGCCCATATCTGCGATAAGCACCGCTTGTTAAGTTGTATGTTGTACACCATTTTGTTGTATATATCTTATATCTAATATAGATATTACCCGAGGCATTTTGCCACACCACATGTATATAATCATTCCTATCAATAGCTATAGATGGATAAGTTTGGGTTTCAGGATTATCAAAAGTTAGGTTTGTAGGAGTTCCCCAAGAACCTGTTGTACGTTTATTATAACGAATTTGGCTAATACCGGCGCTGTCATTGCCGTACCAGACAACATGAGGGTTTTCGCTACTATCAACAGCAATACAAGGACGATAATTATAAAATCGTCTTCCCCCTGTAACATCTTGAATTGAATTCCAAGCCGTATCATATAATCTATAGCGTATCCGGGGAAGTGTAGGACTGGTACTGGTCGTACCATTCCAGGCTATGTGCACATAATTTTTTTCATCGATAGCAATAGATGGGTAACACTGATGATAAGTTCCAGATGTGAGATAAATAACATTACCCCAGCTGCCGCTACTATACTTTCTATATCTTATTTGTTGGTATTGCAGTCCGGTAAGGTTTAAACCATGCCAAACAACATGAATATTGCCACTGCTATCAACAGCAATAGCAGGAGCGCCCTGAAACTCATTAGTATTAACAGTAGGAGCTAGGCTTGTTTCACTCAACAAACCAGTCGATGAATACCTCGTATAATTAAGCCTCCAACTCCCATTATTATTTTGCCTTGCATTATACACAATATGAATATATGTACCATTTGCGCTAGCAGCTACAGAAACGCTATCAACATCATATGTTGTGTAACCTGTTACCCTTGTTTCCCCATCCCAGGTGGCTCCATTATCTGTTGAATGAGAATAATTAACATTATATTTATTACTCCAACTTTTAAGATAAAACGCATAAAGAGTGCCATTTGAAAGTCTAACCAGTTTACGGCCATTATTATAATATGTCGCAAAACCATAAACGCCAGAAGAAATTGTGTACTCAGGGTCAAGAACCATGTGAGTACCACGAACAACATCATCGCATCTAACACTAAACCAGAACTTACCATCAGAAACACCCTTAGTTATAACAAGACCAGGTAAAACAGCTATATCACTATAATTAAAAGTAAACAAAAACTGACGACCAAACGCAGAATAAGTGAGACTAACAACATGATTTGCATCATCAAAAACATAATTCTCAACAACAAAATCAACAGACAAATTCAGACGATAACTAGTAGTTGGAGAATCAGCATTTGCATCAAAAATAAGAGTAAGTTTCTTTTTGTTATCTGAAACATTTCTATACTCAATTCTAAGACTTGAAAGATCAGCCCAACTACCGCCATCCAAAGCCTCTAAACCCCAAGAAGTTTTATTCAAAAAATACTTCATAGCCCAAGGATAGTTTATCCTATAAGTATCACCTGTAATAAAACCTGGCTCATCAACTGGTAACCAAAAACCTTCAACAAGGTCATCTGGTATTTCATTGTATTTGCCGGTCGTTGGATACCCAGAATCAATCCAAGCATTTATACTACCATCTAACAAGAAAACTTTAGAGAAATAATTATCAAGTAAAATCTTGCAACCAAATAAACTATCATTGTTATTTTTTCCATAAACAATACACTGTAATTTCTATAAATAAAAAAGGTACCATTAACAGAATAGCTATAATTCAAATCAGACGAAGATACATGTATCGCACCATCAATATGTCTATACTCATAATCATAAATAGAACGAATATCAAAAACAACAACGCGCTCACCAGAATCAATCATACTTTTGGCATCAAAAACAGAAATCAACTTATACTTGGCAACAGTCTCATTAATCGATGGCTCACCAGTCTCATTTGTTGTTTGATTTGATGGCACCTGAGTGTTATTACCTGTTTCATTAGTCGGTATCTCTGAATGATTTTCATCCTCAACGGTCTGATTGTTTGATTCATTACCGGTTTCATTTACAGGCAAACCAGAATTATTATTCTCATCAATCAGACCACTTGACTGATTCACCTGATTGTTAGTTTCATTAGTCGTCACATCAGAATAATTTTCATCATCTATAACTTCATCAACTAAAACACTCCAAACGGCCCTTGACGCAAAAGAAACATTATCGCCATTCAAAGTAACAATCGCAACATAATCACCAACACCAACAAAAGAAGGCACAGCCCATAAGCCATTCCATATTTGCTCTTCACCTGAATCTTCGCTCAAATACAAATTAATATTTTCAAAACCACCCATATCAACAACAACAGAACTAACATTAAGA
>Ga0209285_10000112_pt1 | contig 28906 bp, 22 predicted proteins | sample PPLLak3March2015_2_FD_187249 | JGI IMG/M metagenome (GOLD analysis project Ga0209285, IMG submission 187249) | Freshwater sediment microbial communities from Prairie Pothole Lake near Jamestown, North Dakota, USA - PPLs Lake P8 Core (3) Depth... | ecosystem: Environmental > Aquatic > Freshwater... | reverse complement strand
CCAGACCGGTATCTCGGCTTTTTCCCGCAATGTATCCAGGATATAGAAGCATTTCGGGTTTGAAATATCTTCCAGATTCACGCCGCCAAAGCCAGGCTGTAACATCAATACGGTGTTGATGATGGCATCCGGATCTTTCGTGTCGAGCATGATCGCTACACCATCCACCCCACCCAGGTATTTGTAGAGCAGGGCTTTCCCCTCCATGACAGGTAAACCTGCCTTCGGTCCGATATCGCCAAGGCCAAGAACGCGAGTTCCATCACTGACCACGATTACGGTATTCCACTTGTTGGTGTGTTCATACACCAGTTCGGGATCTGCAGCGATTGCCTTGCATGGAGCGGCCACGCCAGGGGTATACCAGATGGCGAAATCGTTAAAGCTGCGCACCGTGCACTTGAGCGCAGTCTCAACCTTCCCCCGGTAGAACGGGTGAAGCTTCATGGCGTCCGAGGCTGGTTTGGTAGCCTTGGCCAGAAGCTGATCAACGTTCATTTTCTGTTCTGACATATGATCTCCTTTTTAGATGGTGTCCATAACCAGCAATCGATGCACAAACCCTTCCATCGATCACTGACTTAAATAACCCTCGGCATAAATAACCTTATTGAGCAGGATTTGAACCGTCTTCCAGATAGCACTCTGCTCTGGATCGCTCAAATCAAAGTCTTCCCGTTGTGGCTCTTCGCTGGCAGCGATCCGGTTGGCGATCTTGTTGTAGAGCCGGCTAAGTGGAGTGGATTGATCCTTCGTTTCGATCCAGCGGATCACATCATTCTGTGGTTGATCCAATGGATTGGCAATCATCATTTGCAGGCCAACGCCCATCAGCATTGCCAGGTAGACGCGGTTGATCAATGGACGATTTTCATTCGGTACAGCATTCGAGACATTCGATAATCCAACCGAGATGTTTGGTGCAGGATCCCAGGCATACTGCAAGGTTCTAACAGCTTCAATCAGATGCGGACAATATTCCTGGCAACCCGAGACTGTCAATACCAATGGGTCAATGATCAAATCGGATATCGGAAAATCAATCTCCAACATCCGCGGGATTAACGCCTCAACAGCAATATTGACGCGCGCATCCGCATCCACTGGAATGCCCTCGGTACGCATGGTCAGGGCAATCAGCTTGGCATTGTATTTCTTGGCAAGCAGCGGGAGTTTTTCCAGGCGCTCCGGTTCGGCAGAGGTCGAGTTGATGATGGGCTGTGCCTTTTTGATGGTCTTCAGGGCAGCCTCGATGGCGTCGATATTCGTGCTGTCGATGCACAACGGAACATCGACAACCGTCTCGATTGCTTCATAGATCCACGGTATGATTTCTGCATAATCCTTCTTGCGTGGACCAAGGTTGACATCAACCGAGTTGGCGCCGGCCTCGACTTGCTTGACCGCCAGATCCATGAAAAACTCACGGTCCCTGTTGTTCAAGGCCTCCTTGACCTTGTCAGAGAGAATGTGGATATTTTCACCTATGATGTACATAACAGCCTCCTCCTTTTGGGAATAGAATAGGTATCATCTCAATAACTTGGGGGGCGGGGGGTGTGTGGGCAGCTTCGCCGCCCACACACCCCCCATCTTCCCCTATTTATTGAGAAGGTACTTGAATAGGTTCTTTCTTAGAATTCATCGACTTTCGGAACGAGCGAAAGCATTACAAATACGACATCGGTCGTATCTCCATCCGGGAACATAAAGAAATCTTCCAATGTACATTGGGCTTTGAAACCCAATTGCTCGAATGCGCGCACAACTTTTGGCTGATCGGCAACAATTTCACCGATTAGGATGCGCAGCCCCTGTTTGCGAGCCAGATCGATCATGGCACGTGCCATTTTAATCCCCAGTCCGCGCTTGCGGTAATCTTTGGCGAGGAAGAGGCGAATTTCACCGACATGGCGCTTCGAACCCTGGAAGAAGTGCAATGTAACGATCCCTACGTTACGTTCCTTGACCAACGCCAATAAAGGCAAAACACGATCGTAGTTCAAATCATCACACCATGATTGAAGCAGGGCAGGGTCCTTGACATTATGCCGGAAAAAGTGCAAATCCTCGTCCGTAATGGCATTGAACAATTCTTCAAGGTGATGGCGGTCCGTTGCAACCATTGGGCGGAGCAAGACGCCGGTCCCGTCCCGCAAGGTCACCATATCCCTGAAATTCCGGATTTGTTCTGGTAACATGATCTCTCCTTTTCTATCTACTTTCCAGGATCGAAGTAACACTGGGAAAACGCGCCAGGTCGGTATGCGGCAGGAACATTGCCGACATGAACGCTTCATAGAAAGTGTTGTCCGCCGATAGTTCGATGTACGTCATCCGTTCAGCAATCGCCTGCACACGCTCACGGGATTGCCGATCAAGCAAAGCGTAATATGCGCCTTTTACAGCAGTATTTCCCAGGAACTCGAATCGCTCCCATGGCATATCGGGCAGGAGGCCAATCTGAACAGCCTTTTCAACATTTATATATTTTCCGAACGAGCCGCCAACCAACATCTTCTGGATGGATTCCATTGGCACACCAACCTGCTCTGCCAGCACATGGTAGCCTGCATATATGGCCGCCTTCGCTCGTAAAAGGTTGTCCACATCTACATGACGGATCACGATATCCTCGTCCGATGCTGTTTCTGTAGCCCAGGCAACCACGTATTCACTCCCGTGTTCGCCCCGGCGGACACGGTTGGTCTTGGCACTCAGGTTGATATTCCCGCCCTTGTCCAGGAGGCCGGTCAGGAACATCTCCGCCATCAAGGAGATCAGTCCGCTCCCACAGATCCCCCGCGGCTTCGATGCACCAATGACCCGATAGGCTGGCTCGAATGTCTCGCTGTTGATCCAAATCTCTTCGATCGCGCCATCAGTCGCCCGCATGCCGTTGTAAACGCCAGCGCCCTCGAAAGCTGGCCCGGCGGAACAGGCGCAGGTTACCAGCCAATCGCGGTTGCCCAGGACGATCTCCCCATTGGTACCCACATCGAGGAATAACGTAATTTCATCGCTGGCATCGGTTCCGCTCGACAGCACGCCCGCTGTGATATCTGCGCCCACATAACTGGCTACGCCCGGCAGGCAATCCACGGTGGCATCATGAGCCAGATTAAGTCCAAGTTCATGCGCAGTTGTCGGAGGCGGGTTGTTCACCGCAGTAATGAATGGGGATAGCCGAATGCTTACAGGGGGGATCTTCAACAGCAGGTGGATCATCGTACTATTCCCAACAACCGTTGCCTTGATAATAGATGCCGGGGTTGCTTTGACCCGCTTTGAAGCAATATCCAACAACCCATTGATCGTATCAAGGACACGTGACTGTAACTCCTCGCCACCGCTATCTTTGCTGGCATAGATGATGCGCGAAATTACATCTTCACCACGGACAATCTGGCCGTTATATTCTGCCACCTGGGCCTTCACCTGCCCATTCACCAGGTCAACCAGCCAAAGCGAAACGGTGGTTGTGCCAATATCGATTGCGGCTGCCCAGAGTGGGTCGCTATCTTCATAATGACCCGGTCGCAGGTCAATCAAGCGGGCAGGAGCTTCTGGCTCATCTGCCACGGTATCGAGGATGACATGTACGCGCCAGTCTCCCTCTCGCAATATTCCCCCAATCTTCTGTAAGAAAGCCACCGAACCACTGACCCTAGGAACGTTAGCCTGTATCCTCAAGGCGGTTGTCAATCGACTCCAATCGTCGGTTTGGTCATCCATACTGGGTGGAGTAAGCGTCAGGTTATACCTGCGGATGGTTTGTGACCAATGGAAATCATATCGATCCGGTACTCTGACTTCAGCCGCCGTCCGGTCGGAGGTAAGCCGTCGGGAAACTGTCTCCTGTTTCGGAACAGAGATGGTTAGGTCACCTTCCGCAATCGTCTGGCAGGCCAGGGCATAACCGGCAGCAACATCCTCGTTGGTTAACCGTAATTCACTCCGTCGGCGAACCTTGCCCTCTATCACCTGGACGATACAGCGTCCGCACCGCCCCTGACCTCCACATGGCTGGCCAATATCGACACCGGCGAGGCGCGCTGCCTCCACCAGCAAAGTGCCGCTCGGAATTTCAGTCCGAGCCACTTTGCCATCCTCAGTTGTGAAGGTAACTTTATATGCAGACATCAACCATTCAACCGTTCGACAATTAAAGGTGTCGTTCTATTCTCCTGAAGCATTCCCAGTTACAGTGTAACGAGGAATGGGCAACGAAAGCAAGTGTAACTCGTCACGCATTCCTCGTTTCTTTATCCTGCTCTCTTATTACACAACTCAACCAACGCCTACAGCGCCTGTTTCATGAACGACGGGATATCCACTGCTTCACGTGGGCCAACTTTGATCTCCCAATCGGGCAGTTCAGCCTCCAATTCACCGGAAAGAACGGCCACATGGCCTGGCAATACGACACGCCTCTTCGACACCTTGCTGGCTACATCGAATTCCTTGATCGATTTGGCGATCCGTTCGGCATCGAACTTTCCAGCTGCCCAGGCCGTCAAAACGGACATTCCTTCTGCATCGCACACCACCAGCCAGGCTGGCTGGCCGGATCCCTCCACTTCATTGGCAACGCTGAAGTAGGTGATGCTGAAGTTCGTGGTAACCAGAACCGGGCTTTCGGCTGTGGGATGATTGATCTCATAGATACCTGGCTGCACCTGGATGGGTTTTTGCGGATCGGTGTAGATGTTTTGTCGCAAAACCAGCAACGGATAGAGCAGTTCTGGCGCAAAGCGCGGCAAAACAATGAAACCACTATACTTGGCAATTGCATGCGCAGCAAAAACTGCATCGCGCCCGTTATCGCCATCCGCAAATGAGATGATCGGGAAACCCAAGGCACGGAAATTCTTCAAGGCTAGGCGGCGCACCTGGGTAGAAAGGGCCAGATGCTGGCTCATTCCAGGCGCTTTGAAATCCAGGGCAATCTCTTCGACACCCTTTCCCTTGATCTTCTCTGTCAGATCCGCCAAGGCTTCCAAATTGTCACCCACCAGGGCCAGGGATGCGCCAGCTTTTTTGGCCAAATCAGCCATTGCATCCCAGTTCGTGGCATCCGCGCCGTGGATCATCGGTTTTTCACCGGCCAGGATGGCCAAAACCGGATCGAGGTCCGCAGCGCTCTTGCCGCTCAAGATCAGAGGGCGTTTGCTGACGGCACGTACAGCCTGTACAGCCGCGCCAAAATCGCCGCCATCCGCAATCACGGCATACCCATCGACGGCCAAATCGATTCCGACATAATTGACGGAATAGGCATCAGCAGCCGAGACCTTCGCCTTGATGGCATCCGCGCCTTCGCTCGCCTTGACCTGCACAAAAATACCCGGGCGATTATAGAAGGTCTTCTCGTGGCGGAAGAGCACCGTCTCATTACCGGCTTTGACCTCGCCACCAGCAGCTTTCAGTGTCACCAGGCGAATGGGGGGTGCAGAAGATTCTTCCAACTGTTTCTTCGAGTTATCTGTCACATAGGGGCAGGCGGTCAACTCGGCCTGCTTGGCAGCCAGTTTCATGGCAAATGCCAGGCACGTGGGAAACCCACATTCCTTGCAGTTGGTTTGGGGTAATAACTTGTAGATTTGAATACCAGTGAGTGCCATGGCTGCCTCCTACACCGTCACCAACTCTTCAATGGCCGCCTTGACGCGCTTGACGCTTTCCGGATGGCGGAGAACAAGGATATCGGCTCCTGACTCGACGAGCGTTATGGCCGTCAAGGTTTCCCAGTTGATGGCGCGCTCCTTCCAGTCGCCCCAACTGGCTGGTACACCCTCGCCAACTTTGGACTCTTTGGTTTTCCAAGCCTCGAAACCGGGCGTGACGATCATGGGCTGTTGTGTCATGGCATCACCCTGGAGGGCTGCCAGGCGCAAACGCTCCATTACAGAGAAACCATACTCAATGCCGTAACCCAGTGCCCCGGTGGTTGGATCCATGATGATACGGTCCGCCGGCATGCCCATATCGCTGATCAGGATGTTCAACTGCTTGGACAGGTTGACATCCATTGGGGCGCGCGCGGTGACCAGATGCCCATTCGCCATGGCCGTAGCGACAATCGTGCGGTAGTTCTTGTCTTCACAGACACCCAGAACGATACGCTCACCCTTGGTCGCCTCTGAAACCGGAACGAGCAACTCGTTATCCAGGTCAACCTGGCCAGGGCCATTGACAATCACGGGCAGGCCGGTTGCCCCAAGAATGGCCTTGACCGCTGCCACCGCAACTTCCGGAGTTGTAGGCTTTCCATCTGCTCCAGTGACACTCAACGCCAGCATTATGATATCCGCCCCGGCAACCTCCGCGGCTTTTGCCCAGGCGCCCGGGTCATTCAAGGCATCTCCCCAGGCCTCCTCGAGAAGCTTGGACCAATCATCTGGCTTACGGTCCTTTACTTCGATGGCGATAACTGGCTTGTTGGGCATGAGGGTTTCAAAATGCATAAACGGTAATGAGGCCTGACCGCCGACCGTAACCGTTTTTACGCGTGTCCCCCCCTCAGCAGCTATTGCTCCAAGGGTGACCGCCCGGATTTTTCCAGGCCATTTGTCCTTCGGAATTTCGACAGGCATATACTTTGCTCCTCCTTTTTTTTATGAACGATTGGTTAAATTTCGTTTCTTTGCGGAATCACGCCGCTTGATAAATGCTTCCACTGGCAATTCTCTTTGAGCCTGAATTCCCAGATCTTTCAGTTCTTCATCGCTTTCAGCAGCAAGATATCGTACAAGGTGTCGAAAAGTAATGTATGCCGCAGGATAGATCGTGCCAGCCGAATTATGAATCGAGTATGCGATCCTTGTATTTTGATCCCGCATGAACTCAGCTGCCAATTTGAGGGGAATATCTGCCGGCAAGGTTGGCATCCCTTCCCGCATAACATCCTCAGCAACCAACTCCTGGATCTCCTTACGTACATAGGCCTTCACTAACTGATCCACTCCTACCAAGCCGATACCGTTCCCATCATCATCCAGCACACACATCCCTTCAACATTATTGTCTACCAAAAAACGAGCGATCTCCACCACGGGGGTATCTCGCTTACAAGTAGGAACCCCCACAGTCATTAAATCACGAACGTATTGTGTTTCAACCATACTTCCCTGAAAGGGTTTAACAGGGACTAGCATAACATCCCTAGTCCCTGTTAAACTTAGAACATCGGATCCATTGTCAGCGCCGGGTGGCTGTGTTCCTCCAGCCAGGCCAGTAACTGATCAACGGTTGTGACATTCCGCTCATCAGCGATCTTATTCAATAGATCCGGATCGCCTTCACGTTCAGCCACCGCCTTGAACTCTTCCGCCATGCTCTCCTTGAGGACACTGCTCATCCAAACAATCCGCTTGAACCCACCGTCAGCAGAGATGAACTTCGGGCTGAGCAGGTAGAACTTGCCCACGCCCATCACGCCCGGGGTTTGCAAGCCACCACCCGCAACACCAGCCAGTGTACTGAAGGTCATACCGGCCGGCGTCATACTGGTATCCTCGCGGGAGACAACCATAACGCCATTGGCCTCTGGGATGAGCATTACGATGCACTCGAAGCAGCCACAAGCCGTCATCGGGTTTTCCATAATGGAATACATGGTTACTTCCTGGACAACCCCATGAGAACCGACTTTGGCGTAATCGTTGATGCCTTCCCAGTACCCTTTGACTGGATCGACAATCCTGCCCAATTTGATGGGCTGGTTCGGTCCAGTCGGATTGATGCTGAAGGATGCCTTACAATCCAGCCAGTTATAGGCTCCACACAGGCCCAATCGTTGCGGACTGACCACGCAGACATGGTTAGGTGCAAATGACTGGCACAACGTGCACGAGTAGAACTCCTCAACTTTATCATCGGTAAGGTCTGCCAGGCGTTTGTTTCGGAAATCGTACGCTGTGCGAGCCTTTTCCAACCATTCCGCATGCTGGGCAGGATCGGTTATTATCGTTACCTGAACCTTATCCACAATAGCGCCAAAATCCTCATGAAAACGGGCGTGAAGGATCTTCCCAAAATGTTCCAGATTGAAACCTTTATCTGCGGCGGCATTCGAAATCCGGATCCAGGCAATGTCACGTTGCCCCACATGCTGGATGCCGGACGCGCCGTTGACAAAATAGTGTACCTGGCGTTCCAGAACTGGTTCGAAATCCTGCTGCATCTGGCGTCCTGCCACTTCGATAATGATCCCCATATCCATGGAGCCTTGCGGATCGACTTTCGAGAAATCGGGGCCAACCACTTCGATCTTGCCATCGGTTACTTCGTCCAGTTTCTTCATGCGTAAATACTCGTAACAACGCGAGTATTTACCACCGAACTCGATCCGTAAGTCTGCCTTGCGAACCACTTCACCCTCAAAAGCAGAGCCGTACGGAACAGGTACATCTACGTTGGACACCTTGACCTTGACGCCGCGTACTTCAATGCACTTCTGGACAATACGCTCGGCACGCTCCAGATCATCCTTGCCATCAATTTCATCAAAAGGCATCGATACCACATGCTCGTAAGTCGTAACACCCGTTGGCAGGATCTCAGGGATAACTGTATCCGCAATAACCGGGAAACCAAAATTGATGGCACCAGCAGCAGCTGCGTACTTGAGATCATCCACTTCTCCAAGCGCCAGCACAAAAGCAAAAACGCGCTCCCGGTTATAAAGCAGGATTTCGCGCGCCATCCCGGCTTTGAGACCACCGAAGGTCAGCGCTGAACGGGTGGCAAAGCCCAGGGCGTATATGGCACTGATGGTGTCCGTTCCAAATGGAACGGTGTACGTATCATATCCAAGTTCAACACCTTCTTCCTGCAACTGGTGGATGATACTTCGACCATTCACATTCCCGCTCAGGAAACACAGGATGTTGCGGCGCTGCAATTCGCGAACGATTCTTACAGCCACTTCATTCGACTTGGCACATCCAACAATCGCGGCAAATCCAGGCATGCGGCCATCCACCAATTGGATACCCCATGAGCGCAACTGGATGTCATCGATGGGACCGTTGAGGTGGTCTTTCCCATCTTCGGCGCCATAGGATGTCCCACCAGCAAGTTGGAATCCTGGGAAATACTCGGGTTGTAGCCCATAAACAAAGCGGATTGTCTCGATGGTTTCAGCCGCCAGCAAGGTGGCCATCCCGCTATCCAGAGTCTCACCGAGGTAAGGGGTCCACTTGGAATCGGATGGAATCAAGTGCACCAACTCGCGGGCATGCTCCATAACAGGTTTGAGTTGCCCAAGCTTTTCAACCTGTTGTCCAGTCATGCCCAGTATGGTAGGCAGATAATAAGCCGTATTTGGGAACGTAACAGGCATATCCGGCCCTTTTTCCTTCAATGCCCGATTGAGCATGATCTCGGCTTCGGTAACGAGGGCGTTTGCGCCACGGATGGCGCGAGTAGCAATGTAGCGTGACATATCAGGCTATCCTCCGTTAATCTGCTGCTGTTCCGTAAATGGCGGCACGACGCTCGGAAAGGGACAACTTTTCAAACTCAAGCATACGTGTGTCGCCACTCTTGCCAAAGCGTGTCGGGTCGTACTCCGGCAAACCAAGGGCAGCGCGTTTCTTGTCGATATGTTCCAAGGTTGCTCTAATCATCTCAGCAGGATCGGGAATGAATTCCAGCTTGCCACCGAAAAGTTTTTCCCAACCCTGGCTCATATATTTCGCAACAACATCGCTATCCGAGACACGGTCTGGCATACCGCCAACAGGAGATGTACCGCCAAAGATAACATATGCCCCCGATGCCATGCAGTATGTTCCAATTGAGAGCGCTTTTTCGCTCATCCATTCTGGCGCGAGACCTACAGCGGGAATCTGGTCGATATCATCGCCGAGGCCGCCCTCCTCAACCATCTGTGTCAGAACGGTGAGTATGCGAGAGTTGTCAACGCATGAGCCCATATGCAAAACAGGTGGAATCCCAACCGTCTCGCAGATCTCGCGCAAACCGGGACCTACCTTCTCCAGGCCTGCTTCCCCCAACATCAACCCCTGCTTGGCTGATGCAATGGCGCCGCAACCCGTCTCTACCACCAGTACATCCTGCTTGAGCAACTCTTTGGTCACATGCGTATGCAGGTAATCATGCTGGCTGCGTGGATTGTTGCAACCCACTATGGCCGCCACCCCACGGATGCGCCCGCTCATAATCGCGTCATTCAATGGACGGAAGGAAGCGCGATACGAACCGCCCAGCATGTAGTTGATATATTCGTGTGAGAAACCCGGAATCAAGTTTTCGCGCACATCAGGGATTTGCACCTCTCCGCGATGTTTGTAATTATCAATCGCTGTTTTGAGGATTTCTTTGGCGATGGTAAGCGCGTGATGTTCATCAAACTCGATGTGGGTCGCACCTTTAATCTTAACTTTAGGTGAGGTTGTGATAATCTTTGTGTGGAAGTTCTGTGCCAACCCTACCAAAGCCTGCATGATACATTGAACATCTACCACCATAGCTTCCACTGCGCCCGTCATAATCGAAAGTTCCTGCTGGAGGAAGTTGCCGGCAGCAGGAACTCCCTGGCGCATGAGAATCTCATTGGCGGTGCAACAGATCCCCGAAAGGCTGACGCCCCGTGCGCCCGCATCGCGTGCATACTCGATGATTTCCGGCAGCTGGGACGCAGCAACGATCATTTCACTGAGGGTTGGTTCATGTCCATGCACAACCACGTTGACATAATCTTTCTTTAGCACACCAAGATTCGCTTGTCCTAAAATTGGGGCGGGTGTACCGAAGAGAATATCGGAAATATCAGTGGCAAGCAGGCTGCCACCCCAGCCATCGCCAAGGGCAGTACGAACTGCATGTTGAAGGATATGAACAGGGTCCTGGTCGTCGCCAATATGGGTGCGGTGTAGACATTCGACAATTTCACGGTCAATGCCGCGAGGCACCACCCCTGCTTCTTCCCAGCGCTTTTGACGCTTGGCAGGGGCACGCTTGGTGAGTACAACCCGCCCTTCCTGCTGCCCAAACTGGGCGAGATAGAGATCCGCCAAATCATTCGCAATTTCTTCGGGTGAACGCCCCTCGATGGGGATATCATACAAAGCAGCAATGGTGCGAAGTTTTGCAACGTCACGGATGGAGTATCCCTCAGCCTTACCGTTGGCAGCAGCCTTGAGTGTCATGGCCATGCCGCGCCCATGGTCAGAGTGCGCTGCCGCTCCCGCCGCAATGGCACGCGTCAGGTTGCGCGCCTGGATGGTATCGATTGTGGCACCACATACGCCCACTGAACCATCTTTTGTCAAGCGACAGGGACCCATACTGCAATTCTTACAGCACATCCCTGCCCCGCCGATGTTGCAAGCTGCCATATCATCGGCGCGGGTAAAAGCTGTTTCGATGCCAAGTTCCTCAGCACGCGCGATCATCTGTTGGGTAGCAGGATCAGTGCTATATTCGTTAAGCTCTCGTTTCTTAGCCATAATTCACCTCAATACCTCTATTCATCCATTGTTTTCAAAACACCCATGCCTGGGCACGGCCATAGGGGCCTTACTTGATGTTCTGTTTTTCGGGAAAAACTTACTACCTTGCGCGTGGTCTGATAGGAAGCAGTATGGCGAAAAACAACCTTTCCACCTCCCTCCACGCCCACCGCCTTATTCGTCTCACGCATCGTGGACCAATCCCCCAGATAGCCCGCATCCTGGAGTTTTGTTTCCAGTTGCAAGTCATTGATCTCTTTAGGGTCGTACGTAACTTCTATTACCCGAAACGCACTGCTGGCGTAAACATCCTTCACGCCTGGGGTTTCCAACAAAATACGGCGCACCTCCACCACATGGTGGTCGCCGTATAATGCGGGAATCTCAAACGTCTTTGTTTGCATGAACACCTCCGATTAAGTAAAATTTTTTAATATCCTTTGACAGAACACACTAAACGACAGATGGATTCCACCTACCGATCGGTAGATTCCTTGCATATTTTAGCAGAAGCATTCGCAAGAATGATGTGAGTATTGTCAAGAGAAACATGGATAAATGTACCGCATCAAGCGGTGATTTTTGTTGTGAAGTATCGTGAAAAATAGCCTGTTCAAACGGTATAATCCTGACATGCGTAGAATTGCCGCAATGCTGTCGATTATTTTCATCTCTTCGATCATAAACATTCCCCCATTTGTTCAGAACAGCGCAAATTATCCTGCGTCCAACTCCCTACCCAGCCCATATGATCTAATCGTAGAAGTGAACGCATTGCGATCTGCCAATGGGCTGGCCGCTTACAACGTTCACCCAATACTCATGTCCGTAGCTCAGGCGCATTCAGAATACCAAGCATCGATAGGTACATGGACACACACAGGAGCGGATGGCTCCCGCCCATTCGAACGCGCCCTGGCAGCAGGCTATCCCGTTGCCGGAGACTTGTTGCTTGGCGGTTGGTTTTCTGAAAATGTCGCTGCGGGCAATTTTTCGGTTTCCGATGTGATTTCTCTTTGGATGGGAGATGCTCTGCACCGCAATACGATGCTATCCTCCATTTTGCGCGATGTAGGCGCAGGCATTGCCATATCGGGAAATACCATTTTCTACACGCTGGATGCAAGCCTCGCAACATCAGACCAACCTCCCGCCTGGTTCACCGCCAGCCCGGCGCGCATACTTGCTCCGCCGAAAACCCCAACCATGACCCTGGCACCATCCACGCCAAGGGATGACGGCGCGGTCATCCACATCGTCCGGTCCGGCGATACGCTATGGTCAATTGCTCAGACTTACGGTGTCAGTGAAGATGATATCAAAAGACTTAACAACCTGAACAGCAACATGATCTTCCCCAATGATCAGTTGATCATCATCCCGCCGTTTACACCAACACCAACCCTACCCACCCCAACGAACACACGCCGCCCCACAGCCACACACTGGCCAACTTCCACCACCACCCTCACGCTGACACCAACCATAACGCCCAACCCCCCTAATGCAACAATGCCACTCACCTGGGGAATCGGGGTGGTAGCATTGATCGTTTTGCTTGCCCTTGGTATCGCCGGGGCGGCTACCTGGTCAAGCTCCAGAAAAGAGAAGGAGGAATAAACTTACTTTGCACGCCCCTGGGCAGCAACCGCCTCTGCAGCTTTCCGGGCAGCATCCGGATCACCCAGGTAGAACCGGTTTATCGGACGCAACTCCCGGTCCAGTTCGTATACGAGCGGGATACCGGTTGGAATGTTCAACTCTGTGATCTCATCATCTGATATTCCATCCAGATATTTGACCATGGCGCGGATACTATTGCCATGCGCAGCGACCAACAACCTCTGCCCCGATTTGATCGCAGGCGCAAGCACAGCCTCCCAATAAGGCATAACACGACCCAACGTTATTTTGAGCGATTCTGTAGATGGCAACTGCTCTTTTGTCAGGTTTGCATAGCGCGGATCAAAGCGAGGATGGCGCTCATCATCCCATTCCAATTCGGGTGGAGGGGTATCATAACTGCGACGCCAGATCTTGACCTGTGCGTCTCCAAACTTCTCGGCCATTTCAGCCTTATTCAATCCCTGGAGAGCCCCATAATGACGTTCATTCAATTGCCAAGCGCGCACAACCGGGATCCACTCCAGTTCCATTTCTTCCAAAACAATCCAAAGTGTTTTAATAGCGCGTTTCAACACAGATGTGTAAGCTATATCAAATGTATAACCCCCCTCGCGCAACAACTCCCCGGCCGAATGCGCCTCTTCCACTCCCTGCTCCGTGAGGCCTACATCTGTCCAGCCGGTAAAACGGTTCTCCAGGTTCCAGGTACTCTGACCATGACGAAGAAAAACCAGCTTATAGCTTTCCATAATTTTTATCATGCTCCTCATGCTTCAATAAAAATCGCCGTAGAGACCGCAGAGATTGTTTTCTCGGCGATTCCACGGCGTAAAATATCAACCGGAATGATTAGATCGCCTGCTCAGTTGCCGGATCGAACAGGTGGCACTTATCCATGTTGAACGCAACTTGTACCTTGTCGCCAATCTTGAAATCGGTGCGTGGATCGACGCGGGCCACAAAGATATTCGCTCCACTTGCCAGGTACATAAAGATTTCATTGCCCATTAACTCGGTCACATCCACCTTGGCTCCCACATTTTCTGCATGGATGCCAGGAGGGGTGAACTTGGGGTTATAGATGTCTTCAGGTCGGATGCCAAAAACAACTGGCTTTCCGATATGATCCTGAACTTTCATGGTGCGCTCGGCTGTCAATGCAACGGCAAATTCGCCTGCATCCACCATGACTTTACTGCCATCCTTGCGCAGGTGTGCCTTGAAGAAATTCATCGCGGGCGACCCAATGAAACCAGCAACAAACATATTGTCGGGGCTGTCGTACAGCACCTGGGGGGTGTCCAACTGCTGGAGCATACCCTTGTTTATAACCGCAATTCGGGTCGCCATGGTCATGGCTTCCATCTGATCATGCGTCACATAGATGAATGTGGTTTGGAGACGGTGATGGAGCTTGCTGATTTCCGTACGCATTGCCACGCGTAGTTTGGCATCCAGGTTGGAAAGCGGTTCGTCGAAGAGGAATACCTTCGGTTCCCGGACGATGGCACGTCCCACCGCAACACGCTGGCGTTGACCGCCGGAAAGCTGGCGGGGTTTGCGGTCGAGCAGATCCCCGATCCCCAGAATATCAGCCGCCTCGTTAACCCGGCGCTTGATTTCATCTTTGGGGGTTTTGCGGAGTTTCAGCCCAAAGGCCAGGTTATCGTATACCGACAAGTGCGGATACAAGGCATAGGACTGAAAAACCATCGCGATATCGCGGTCTTTGGGCGGAACATCATTGACAACGCGATCGCCAATCATGATACGCCCCTTGGTAATCTCTTCGAGACCCGCCAACAGGCGCAATGCGGTCGTCTTGCCGCAGCCGGATGGCCCAACAAAGACAAGGAATTCCTGGTCTTCGATCTTGAAGTCAAGGTCATTGACCGCAACTACACTGCCGAATTCCTTTGTAACGTGATCATACGTAACACTAGCCATGGGTGAAGCCTCCGTTTCTGGGGAATATAGTGAACATATTATATCCCGTTTTCCGGCAGTCCACCATCAATTTGACATTAATTTCTCCTTCCCCCCTTGCCCAAATCGCCGCCTAATCATACAATGTCTGCATGAGCGATGACGTAACCCCTGTTCGACAACAATATCTTGAAATCAAGCGGCAGTACCAGGACGCGATCCTGTTCTTCCGCCTGGGTGACTTCTACGAAACCTTCGACCAGGACGCTGAACTCGTTTCGCGCGAGCTGGACATTGTTCTTACATCACGCCCAATTGGCAAAGGCGTTCGTGCTCCCCTGGCCGGGATTCCCTACCATGCTGCTGAGAATTATCTATCACGCCTGATCGAAAAAGGCTACCATGTTGCCATCTGCGAACAGGTTGGTGACCAGCCGGTCAAGGGTATCTTCCCGCGCAAAGTGGTTCGCGTGGTTACGCCAGGAACGATCATCGAACCTGGCCTGCTGCCTGGCGATTCGAACAACTACCTGGCAGCAGTTGTAATGGATGGCGACCAGGCCGGTGTAGCCTTTACGGATATCACCACCGGCGAATTCGCGGTGACCGTGCTGGAAAGCGCCGACATCCAATCCGCCGTTCGGGCTGAATTGACGCGCTTGCGCCCGGCTGAAATCATCCATCCCGATAATCAGATCCTCGCCAATGGAGCAAACGGCCACCTGACGGCCTGGCCTGCCTGGCGTTTCGAACCGGGCAAATGCCAGGAAAGCCTGTTCACCCATTTCAATGTCACCACCCTGGATGGATTTGGATTGAAGGATAAACCCACAGCCATCCGCGCCGCCGGAGCCATCCTGCAATATATCAAAGAGACTGAACCAACTGCGCTCGGATTGATGACCGGCCTTCGGTTGTATTCCACATCCGAGTTCATGGTGCTCGATGCTGCCACGCGCAGGAATCTGGAATTGACCGAAACCTTGCGCGGCGAAACCAACGGCTCCCTACTGGGCACCCTGGATCAAACCGTGACACCGATGGGCAAGCGTCTGATGCGACAATGGGTCAGCCAACCATTGCTCGATATTCACGGGATCGGCGTTCGGCAGGATGGTGTTGGATATTTCTTCTCCAACTCGATGCTGCGCGCTGAATTACGCTCGGCCGCCAAACCGTTGAACGACCTGGAACGGCTGACCAACCGGGTGCTCTCCGGCCATGCACAGCCGCGCGACCTGGTAGCCATTCGGGAAACACTGCAACGAATCCCGGCAATCCTATCGCTCTTCAACAAGGGCAATCCTGAACCGCAACCTTTGCGATTGGATATGCTCCATCCCTGCCTGGAAGAATTATCTCTGCTGCAAACCGCAATTGACGATGACCCGCCTGCCACGCTCCAGAACACGGGTATCATCCAGCCCGGTTACTCTGCCGAACTGGATGGCGTTATTGAAGCATCCCGGCATGCCAGGGAATGGATCAATAACCTCGAACCGGCCGAGCGCAAACGGACAGGCATCAAAACCCTGAAAGTGGGCTATAACAAAGTATTCGGCTACTATATCGAAGTTTCGCAGGGACAGGTTGGCAACGTTCCATCGGATTACATCCGCAAGCAGACATTGGTCAACGCTGAGCGCTATATCACCCCGGAAATGAAAGAATACGAAACCCTGGTCTTGAATGCCGAGGATCGCATCCGCGAGATTGAACTCCGCCTGTTCAGGGAAGTGTGCGCCACGCTGGCAAAATCCGCCGTGCGCTTGCTGGATACCGCACGAACACTGGCGGAACTTGATGTGTTGTCATCATTGGCGGAGATCGCCGCCCTGGGAGGCTACACCCGGCCCGAGGTTTACGAAGGCGATGTTCTCGATATCTGCGAAGGGCGACACCCGGTGGTGGAGCGTACCATCAAGGGAGAGCGCTTCGTTCCCAATGACATCATCTTCGAGAAGGGGGAGATCGTCCGTATCATCACCGGTCCCAATATGGCCGGCAAATCCACTTACCTGCGGCAGGCAGCGTTGATCGCCCTGATGGCGCAGATGGGCTCCTTCGTTCCTGCGGAATCAGCCAAGATAGGGCTGGTGGATCGTATCTTCACGAGGATTGGTGCTCAAGATGAGATCCACGCCGGGCAGTCCACGTTCATGGTGGAGATGGTGGAGGCTGCCAACATCCTTCACCATGCCACGAACCGATCCCTGCTCATCCTGGATGAGATCGGGCGCGGCACCAGCACATATGATGGAGTTTCGATTGCCTGGGCTGTGGTGGAATACATCCACAACCACCCGCACTTGCGCGCCAAAACGCTCTTTGCCACCCACTATCACGAATTGACACAACTTTCAGATCTGTTGCCAGGCGTGCGGAATTACAACGTGGCAGTCACCGAAGCGGATGGCAAGGTTGTTTTCCTGCACAAAATCGTTCCGGGAGGGGCTGACCGATCGTATGGTATCCATGTCGCCCAGTTGGCCGGGCTCCCCACCCCCGTCATCCAGCGGGCGAACGAGATCATGCAGGAATTGGAGAAATCATCCGGCCGGGCGGTGAAGATCAGCCCACATGCCGCCCAGCAAGCCGCACTTTTCCCGGAAACCAGCCCACTATTGGATGAATTGAAGAACATAGATGTGAACTCATTATCACCCATCGAGGCGTTGAACAAGCTGTTCGAGTGGCAGAAGAAGTATACTCAGTAAGGGAAGAAATAAGCGAAAAGAGAGCAAGTGAAACCGATCTGCTGGTGTAAAATGCGCGATAATGATCGTGGAAAGGAGCTCCTATGAGAAAAGTCAATCTCTTCATCCTTTTCATAACCCTGTTGTCGACCGGTTGTCTTCCTTACTTAATCACCAACACTGAACTTCCACCAATAGGCACAGCCACTTATCAGTTGCAGCCTACTGAGACACCGCGCGCCACGCCCACGAACAACTACTGCGACGATGCAACCTCGGCTGGCGCAAGAACGAAATATACCTTCGAGGAAATCCTTCCCTGTTTGGTTACCATTGAGGAAGTCAGTCAGTTCATGGCCCACAATATGATGTACGACGAGGCTTATGATATCCGGGAACGCGGCGACAATGAGTACGCCCCAGCATGGCTTATCTATGAGCGCGGCGTCGATGATTCCGATGGGCATGCCATCCTTCAATGTTATATGCTCGAAAGCAATGGTTGGGATGCCGTCATCATGGGAATGAATATCAACACGCCATCCGGTTATACAGTCTGTGCTGTAAGCACACAAGGCGCAATCATTACTCTGGGCATCATGGGAGGCGCCGATGGCCCATACGCGTCGATCGAAGATGCCGCCCTACATTACGTTGGCCCCGATGGTGCACTTGGAACCTTGAGGGCTTCTCAAATCACGGAAATTACAACGAACACATCCACGCCTACCGTTTTGGATCTTCCCTGGAATATGATCTGGAAGCCAGAAAAGTAAACTTTCTGAACGACCAGCTTGGTTCCAAACAAGGCAGGCTATATCGAAAAAAGAGCGCCCGTGAGGGCGCCTCTTGATTTTCAAACTCGACAAGCAAAAAGTCATCCTGTATAATTAATTAACCCTTTTTTATCCTTTTTATCATATAATAATGGCATCATGGAATTTCAAGAGAATCCCTACCTCATCTGGCAGTTGATTCCCGCCTTAGTCACCATCTGGCTGGGGATATATGTACAAAGCCGCCCCAGGAAGAAGCCCGAATCCAATGTGTTATCGCTGCTGGTGTTTGCGGGGGCATTCTGGTCGCTGGCGAACGCCATCCAGTTGGCCAGTCCAGATCACTCGTGGCAGTTATTCTGGCACCGCGTCGCTTTTGGCGCAATCGTTACCATCCCCACTGCCTGGTTCTTCCTGGCAGTCAAATTTACCGGATACTTTCGCAAGCAGGTGGAAAGGTTGCATCTTCTTTACTTTGTAGCACCCGGCCTGACAATCTTGGCGATCCTGACAAATCCCTACCATAAGCTGTTCTTCCCATCTTCCGGGATCATCACCTTGAATGGCTTCTCGATCCTGGCTTCTGATTCGGGACCCTTGTTCTTGTTCCATACGCTGTATTCGTACCTGCTGGTCACCTTGGGCATGCTCTTCCTGGGGTTTGTCCTGCTCAAGAATTTCAAGAAATATGGCACCCAGGCCTATGGACTGATTATCGGCGTCATCACCCCCCTGGTCGGTAACATCCTTTACATCTTTGGGCCGCTTCCCCCCGGCTTTCCAGACCCCACCCCGATCACGTTTACGATCACCGGCATCGCCTTTACCTGGGCGATCTTCGCCGGTCGCATGCTGGATATCGTCCCGACTGCCCACGAAACGATTGTGGATCATCTTTCCAACGGGGTCATGGTGCTGGATCTCGAAAACAAGGTCATGGATATCAATCCCGCGGCCATCGAAATCCTGGGGTTGCATCCCCCGGACCCTTGTGGCCGGCCGCTTGCCGAATTACTCAACCACGATCCGCAGATGCGGGGAACAATCCTGCACAGCCTGGCTAATCCCGATAGGGGCAGCCGGGATATGTTTGCAAGGCTGCAAGTGAACGGGAACTCATATGAAGTGCGAATATCCGGCATATGGGACAAACATGGGCACGATACCGGCCGCATGCTCCAATTCATGGATATCAGCCACCAGAAACAAGCGGAGGATAACCTGGCAACGGCCAAAGAGAACCTGGCATCCATCCTCGATACGCTGAAGGATTATTACTTCGAAGTGGATGTGCGCGGTTACGTTACCAACATCAACAAGGCTTTTTGTGAGCACCTGGGGTTTTCGAGGAAAGAAGATGTACTGGGCAAGCACTTCCGCCACTTCACCAACCGGGAATCCGCCCGTCAGGTTTTCCTGAATTTCGGGAAGGTGATGGAAACAAAGAGGACGGTCGAGCTGTTCCAGTATTCCTACCACACTCGGGATGGAAGGGCGCACGTAGGCGAAACAACCGTGTCACCGATCATTGAAGGGAATACCGTCATTGGGGCCAGGGGAGTGCTCAGAGATGTTACCAACCGGGTGAAAGCGGATGAAATCCTGCATCGAACGAAAGATGATCTCGAAGCGCGCGCCCAGGAACTGGCCGCCTTGAACCGAATTGCAACGCTCAGCAACCAATCATTGAACCTGCATGCCATCCTGCAGGCGTTATGCGTGGAATTAACCCGGATATTCCCCATCCGAAACGCCGGGATCGCCCTGATCACCGAGGACAGGAAATCCCTGGAGGTGGTTGCATTCCACTCCGCAGATCCAACAGAGGAGAGCGCGCTGGGCATCATGTTGCCCCTCGAAGGGAACCTGTCATCCCAGGAAGTGATCGAAAAAAAGAAGACAGTCGTCATACAAGATTCGCAAACAGATCCGCGCATGGAACTGCTGGCTAAACTTTCCAAGTCACGCGGGACGAAAGCGATCATGATCGTCCCACTATTGGCGCGCGGGAACGCGATCGGCACCATCGGCATGCCAGCCTTGGATCCCGACCATATTTTCAGCGAGGCTGATATCAAACTCGCCGAGATCATTGCCAGTCAGATCGCTGCTGCCATCGACAATGCCCAATTGTTCGCCAAAACGGAAACAGCCCTGGATGTCGCAGAACGGGACCTGGAGATCGGTCGCCAGATCCAATCCGGTTTTTTCCCTGAAGCCATCCCGGATATTCCTGGCTGGGAAATCTCGGCGCACTTCGAAGCTGCCCGGCAGGTTGCCGGTGATTTTTACGATTTTTTCCAATTCGAGAACTCGAAACTGGTTGCCCTCGTCATTGCGGATGTCTGCGATAAAGGCGTTGGGGCTGCCCTATTCATGGTGCTTTTCCGAAGCCTGCTGCGCGCTTTCAGCAAAACGGAAATCAACCTGCAAACTGCAGAAGGCCGGCTGAAGAACATTATGCTGAACACGAACAATTACATCGCGGAAATCCATGGAAATTCCAACATGTTTGCCACGCTCTTATTCGGGATATTGGACCCGGAAAGCGGGAAATTGTTCTACGTGAATGGAGGCCATGAACCGCCCGTTATTATGGATAAGGAAGGCAAAACGATCCAAAGGTTGATGCCTACAGGCCCCGCCATCGGGTTGTTCCCGAATGTAAGGATCGAGGTGGAACAGGTCGAACTGGACAAGGGTGACTTCCTGGTTGGATTCACCGACGGCGTAAAGGATGCCCAGAACAATGAGAACCAATCGTTCTCGGAGGCAAGATTCCTGAAATACCTGCAGGTTCCCTGGACTTCCCTGTTCAGCATGCTTTTCGAACTCGATATTGAATTGCAGAATTTCATGGGGGGGAAGAAACAATTCGATGACATTACACTGATCGCCATCAGGCGCAAACTCAACCCGGATCGGGAGCAGCACGCCATCTGCCGGAAAGCCGATCTAAGCATCTTGGGCGAATTGCGGAGCTTCGTAGAGTCTGCTGCAGCGCAATGCGGTGTGAATCATAATGATGCCTCTGCCTTCGAACTTGCCATGGAAGAAGCATGCACGAACATCATCCAGCATGGCTACGAAGGGAAAGAGCCCGGGTTCCTTTCGCTATTTTTCGAGGCCGAGGCCAACAAGGCCAGGCTGATTATCAGAGATGATGGAAAACATTTTTCTTCCAATGAGGCTGGAAACCCCAACAAGACATTTATGGATAATGTTTCTTACAACAAGATTGAAAAAGGCGGCAATCAATTAATCCTGGAAAAGAACACCCAGGTCCAAATTCTCGAAAGGGATATTGATTATCTGAGGCACTGAGAAACGCGTCCCCATGGCTGTGTTTCAGTCAACTGACTTCACAATATACCCAACTTTCTTCACTGCTTCAATCATCTCGGCCTCACTGACTTTCGTTTCATCGAATTCCACCACCATCTGTCCCTTCTGGTAACTGGCTGAAACTCGTCCGATGCCGGGCAACTCATCTTCTATGCTCTCCACGCGCATCGCACAGTTGGGACAATGCATGCCCTCCACCCGGTAAATCTTCTTTATCATCCTGATCTCCACTACATCAGAGATGAACGAAGAAAACTACCCTCACCTCCGTTCATCTCAGTTCTTCTCTGGTTATTGGCCAAACACGATCTCGCCTGTATACATGCCCATCGAACAGGTGAACTGCATCACGGTTCCAGCCGGCTGGGCGGGAATCTCGATGGGCACCACCCCGGTCTCAGGCAGCAGCACCTGCACCCTCAACGCCGGAATGACGAATGCCCGCGAACAGGAATAAGTTTCGCTGGTAACAACATTGAGCGTTAGCGAGGTATCTGCCGGCGCATACAACTGGCTCGGGGAATAGCCGTTATTCTCTGCACGTAGCGTCAAGGTGCCATCATTCGCGGGATAAGCTGCACCCAACTCTGATTCAGCCTGTGCAACCTGAAAGAGATTCTGAATAGCCAGCCGAGAACCAGCCAGGTTCAACCCGGAATTGATGGAAACCAAACCAAGCACCAGCACCACCACCGCCACGAAGCGCATGAACCATTTCTCCAGGCGCCTGCCAAGCTGCATGGTGAAGTATGCCGCGGCGAAAAAGACCGGGCTGGTGCCCAGCGTAAAGGCAAACATCAACACGGCTCCAGCTACGGCGCTGCCCGTACCCAGGGCAACAGCCATCATGGCTTGTGTCACACCGCAGGGGATAAGGACTGTCAACACGCCGAGGAATAGGGGGGTGAAAAAATCCGTATTCTTGGAAGTGCGGCGAATGGCGCGGGTGATGAACTTGGGCGGCTCGACCACAAAATAGCGAAAGATCGGGTGGATGTTGAACATCCGCAGGGCATTGCCCACCATGAAGATGCCGATGGCAACCAGCAAGATTGCCTGCAAGTTGGCACTGAGGGTCAAAAGGGAGCCCAGCCAGCCAAGAAAGAATCCAAGGATGGTATAGGCAGCCAATTTTGCCAGCAGAAAGAGGGCGATCGGCAATGCCAACTGTGGGGGCATCCGCTTGCCAATCTTCGATTCACTCGACCGGAACACATCTTGTTCCAATTGACGGGCAAGCGAACTGGCCAGCAACCCGCCCTGGACAGCCATGCAGGAAAGCCCACCGGTGGTCAGGCCGGTGACAAAAGCAAGGATGAGTTGCTCCATGCCCATCTTTACCGTTTCCCGCCATCCCAGACAACGAACGGCATGTTGATGACCACACCCGGCTGCTCGATGGTCACTTCCCCGGCCGCTTGTGCAGCCAGGACCTCCGCGGCGGACTTAAGCTCGCGCGCCGCGGATGGTTCGTCCCAGGTGACCAGGTTGAGGCGGCGCAGGGGGGTATACCCATCGCTCCCCGGAGGGGCATCGAACACATCCGGGGCGAATCCCAGCGGTCCCATGCCTGCAATCCCGTTGGTGAAAACATAAACGTTCGCCAGGGCACTATCTGGTGTATCCGCCAGCGAAGGCGCCAGCAGAACCGGGGATTGCATCATGTTCGACAATAGTTCGGCCACGCCCGGATCGGAAGCCTCGGTGTGCATGAAGTAGATTTCTTGCCCCTCGGCATAGGCACGCCCGACAGGCATGATGACAGTCATGCCCGATTCCTGTTTCGGTGCACAGGCGGAAAGTAGGATGACTGCGAGTAGGATCAATATTCCAGCATAACGTTTTGTCAACATAATCACCTCTAAAAGATGGATTCCATAAAATGACATTTGACTTTCTTTGCGTCTCCGCGTCTTTGCGTTAGGGGTTTGGTTTTTAAAACGAACTCATTCAATCACATCGTCAACAGGATGTTCGATCTCACCGGCCATGAACCGCTCTGAGTCGGATTCGAACATCTTCAGGCAGGCATCTGTGCAAAAATAAAACTTTTCTCCGTGGAACATGGCGCTGGGATATCTCTCCGGGTTTTTGATCTTCCCACCGCAAACAGTCAGGATTTCTTTTTCAGGAATCACCAATGGTTTGCCCATGAAATTAGATTCTCGCTTTCCGTAAGCGCAAGCTGTTCGACACCACGAACACGCTGCTGAAAGCCATCGCCAGCGCAGCCAGCATGGGGTTCAGGAAGCCCAATGCCGCCGCCGGGATAAGGATCACGTTGTAGAAGAAGGCCCAGAACAGGTTCTGCTTGATGGTAGACAACGTCATGCGTGAAAGGGATATTGCCCGAGCCACGCCGCGCAAGTCGCCGCTGATGAGCGTCACCGGGGCGGCTGCCATGGCGATATCCGTGCCGGTGCCAATGGCAATGCCCACATCCGCCTGGGCGAGTGCAGGAGCATCGTTGATGCCATCTCCCACCATCGCAACAACGTTTTCACGTTTCAACGTTCCCACGTTTCCGCGTTCCAACGTTCCAACGTGCAATGTGCCAACCTGTAAATTTTTGACTTGCACCGCCTTCCCCTCCGGCAACACTTCCGCCAGCACCAAATCAATGCCAACTTGTTTTGCGATTGCTTCAGCGGTTTTGCGGTTGTCGCCGGTGATCATGGCAACCTTCAACCCCATGCGCTGCAATTCAGCGATTGCCTCCACCGACCCATCCTTGATGGTATCCGCCACGGCGATCACACCTGCTACCTTCCCATCTACAGCTACGAGCATGGCCGTCCGGGCTTCGGATTGCAGGCGTTCGACATGGGAAAGCAAGCCATTCAACGGGTAGCCGCGCCCTTCCATCATGCGCAGGTTGCCCACCGCCACCGAATGCCCGTCCACCTCGGCTTCAACCCCTGCGCCTGCCTCCGCCTTGAAGCCGTTTGGTTCGCTCAATGTCAGGCCGCGCGTCGTCGCTTCCGCCCAAATCGCCTCGCCGAGTGGATGTTCGCTTCCTTTTTCCACAGACGCGGCCAATCTCAGCAACTCATCACTGGTTACGAATGACTGATCACCAATCACGATATCGGTAACCGCCGGCTGCCCCTTCGTGATCGTGCCCGTCTTATCCAGCACCACCACGCCAACCCGGCCCGCCCTTTCGAGGGCTTCGCTGCTCTTGAACAGCATCCCCAGCTCGGCGCCTTTACCCGTCCCGACCATCACGGCGGTCGGCGTGGCCAGCCCCATGGCACACGGGCAGGCGATCACTAGCACCGCCACCATGTTGATCAAGGCACGCGTAAAGTTGTTGACATCCGCGTTGACCGGCAGGGATGGCCCAAAGAAATACCAGCCTGCAAAGGTCAGCGCAGCGACCAGGATCACTACCGGTACGAAGATCGAGGAAACCTGGTCGGCCAATCTCTGGATGGGTGCCTTGCTGCCCTGCGCCTCCTCCACCAGCCGGATGATCTGCGCCAGGGCGGTCTGTTTTCCAACCTTGGTGGCCTCGAACTTGATCAACCCTAGCTTGTTGAGCGTTGCCCCAATCACCGGATCGCCGGGGCCTTTCTCGACCGGGAGCGATTCCCCAGTCAGCATCGATTCGTCCACCGCAGAACGTCCCTCGGTTACCACACCATCCACGGGGATCTTCTCGCCCGGACGCACCAGCACCAGGTCGCCCACCTTCACCTCATCCACCGGGATTTCCTGCTCCCGGCCATCCCGGACGATCCGGGCCGTCCTGGCGCGCAGTCCCATCAGCTTCTTGATGGCCTCGCTGGTGCGCCCCTTGGCGCGCGCTTCCAGGAACTTGCCAAGCCGGATCAGGGTAATGATGACCGCCGCGGTCTCGAAATAAACATGCCCTTCCATCACTCCGAAGGTGATCGGCAGGGAATACAGGTAAGCCACCGATGAGCCCATCGCAATGAGAACATCCATGTTCGCCGAACCGTTGCGCAGCGCCTTGAACGCCCCCACATAGTACTGCCAGCCCACATAGAACTGCACCGGCGTCGCCAGCGCCAGCAGCAGCCAATTGAACCACCACCGGGCCTGGTACATCTGCATCCCGATCATTGGGTTATCCCGGCCAGGTGCATAGAAAAAATCCGGCAGGAGACCAAAATCCTTACCCATCGAAAGCAGGAACAGCGGGATGGTGAAGATCAGGCCAACGATTAGCAGGCGATGTTGTGTGCGGATTTCCTGCCTCCGGGCCTTGGCTTCGGCATCTTCCGCCTCCCCGCCCAGTTCCAGCGCTTCGAAACCAGATCTGGAAACTGCCTCACGGATCTCGGCCTGACTCACCACTGTCGGCACGTAGCGGAGGCGCGCCCGTTCGGTGGCCAGGCTGACAGTCGCCTCCAGCACGCCTTCGAGTTCAGACAACGCCTTCTCAAGCCGGCGCGCATCATTATCATCGCTCAGGCGCTTGATGATCAGGTCGGCTTCGCCGGTAGCCACCCCATACCCGGCCCGTTCGACGCGGGCGATCAGGTCGGCCAACCCCGCCGTGGCCGGGTTAAAATCCACCATGGCGCGCTCGGAAGACAGGTTAACCACCGCGTTCTGCACGCCATCCACTTTCTTCAGGTTGCGTTCCACGGCCGCAACGCAGTTGGCGCAGGTCATGCCGGTGATGGGTAAAGTCAATTGTTTTTGGTCTGCCATAGAATGGAATTTACTGGAATTGAAACGATCAGGTGCCACTCGGTAAAAAACGTGACACCTGGCATTTGGGAACATGATGCTTTTTATGCTGCTACAGGATAATTGATCTCCGCCATCAGCGCTTTGATCTTCTCTTCTGTTGCCGGGTTGTCGAATACGATCTCGACCTTCTTGGTTGCAGCATCAGCCTTTGCCGACTGGACGCCCGCCAGGTCAGCAATTTCGGTCTGGATCGTATGGACGCAATGCCCACAGGAAATATTAGGCACGGAATAAGTGACAGTTGTCATGGTTTTCTCCTATTGGTTGGTAATTTGTCGGTTTATCGTTAATGGCTACACGCTATATTTCAAACTTTTGTGGAAGTCTCGAATACTTCCAGGACTTCTTTCAACACACGCTGCCGCTCGGTTGGATCTTCTCCCTGCACGGCTGTAATGACACAGGAGTTCAGGTGCCCTTCCAGGATGCGGGCGCTAACCTTATTGAGCGCCGCCTCCACAGCCTGGATCTGGCGTATGATGTCGATGCAATAAGCATCATCCTCCACCATGCGGATGATCCCGCGCAGGTGGCCTTCGATGGTTTTCAATCGTTTCAACGTATCTTCACTTTTCATCGCTTCCTCCACCCCCCCCCAGGGGGGATGGGCATAAATATAACTCTTTCTATCTAAATTGTCAAGAATTACTTCCCTGTCCGGGATGTGTAGTATCATCAGAGCCATTCCAACAGCCAACGCGAGGAGAGCACATGAACACACCCCCATCCGCAAGCGAACAATTCCACGATCTCATCGACGAAGAGTGGGAACTGCGCATGAAAGAAGATCCGCTCTTTGCCACCAGCACGGGCGACAACCGCTACAACGACCGCCTGCCAGCGGCAAGCGATGCCGACTTCACCAGGCGGATGGCGGAACTGGCTGCCATCCGTGCCCGGCAGGATGGCATCGACCGGTCAGCCTTATCCCCGGAAGATCAGCTGAACTATGATATCTTCGCCCGCCTGCTCGACAACGAGATCAACGAGATCCGGCTGCACGGTCACCGCCTGCCCATCTCGAAGACGGGCGGATTCCACATCTACTTCCCGGACCTGCCGCAGTACACCCCGTTCGAAAGCGAAGGCGATTACGAGAATTACATCACCCGCCTGTCAGCCTTCCGGGAATATGCTGCCGGTCACATCGATTTGATGCGCGCCGGCCTGGCTGGTGGACAGATCCCGCCACGCGTCACCCTGGAAGATGTGGATAAGATGATCCGCACCCAGGTCTTGGGTGAAGCCAATAACAGCCCACTCTTCGAGCCATTCAAGAATTTTCCGAAGAACTTTCCAGGCGAGAGGCAAAAGAAGTTATCCGAGGCGGGGAAGAAGGCCATCCTGGGTTCTGTGCGCCAGGGTTTCCAGGATACCCTGGATTTCTTCCTTGGCGAGTACCTCCCCGCTGCCCGGGAAGATATTGCGGCGGCCAACCTCCCGGATGGCAAAGAATTTTATCGCCACCGGATCCGAATGTTCACCTCGCTCGACCTTTCAGCGGAAGAGATCCATAACATCGGCATGGAAGAAGTCAAACGCATTCGCTCCGAAAGCCAGGCCGTCATCCGCAAGGCTGGCTTCACTGGCGATTTCAAGGCTTTTATCGAATTCCTGCGCACCGACCCGCGCTTCTACGCCGAAACGCCCGAACAACTGCTCCAGAAGACCGCCCTGGTTCTCAAGCGCATCGACGGCGAGCTGCCGCGCCTGTTCAAAACCCTACCGCGCCTGCCGTATGGCATCAAGGAAATCCCGGCCTTCGCCGCGCCGGGCAGCACGACCGCCTATTACTTCCCCGGCACCGGGGACGGCACAAAGGCCGGGAATTACTACGTCAACACCTATGACTTGAAAAGCCGTCCCCTCTACGAGATCGAAGCCCTGTCCCTGCATGAAGCCGTGCCAGGCCATCATCTTCAGATTGCACTCCAGCAGGAACTTGAATTGCCCAACTTCCGCCGCTTCAACGGGTTCACTTCCTTTATCGAGGGTTGGGCGCTTTATTCCGAACGTCTGGGATTGGAGATGGGCTTCTACCAGGATCCATACAGTGACTTTGGGCGCCTGAGCTACGAGATGTGGCGCGCCTGCCGCCTGGTGGTGGATACCGGCATGCACGCCCTGGACTGGACCCGCCAGCAGGCCATCGATTTCATGCTGGAAAACACATCTTCCACACTGCTCAACATTGTCAACGAAGTGAACCGCTACATCGCCTGGCCCGGCCAAGCCCTGGCCTACAAGCTGGGCGAGATCAAGATCCGGGAACTGCGCCAGGTGGCAGAGAACGCGCTTGGCGCGAAATTCGACCTGCGCGAATTCCATGATG
>Ga0209285_10000111_pt1 | contig 29014 bp, 14 predicted proteins | sample PPLLak3March2015_2_FD_187249 | JGI IMG/M metagenome (GOLD analysis project Ga0209285, IMG submission 187249) | Freshwater sediment microbial communities from Prairie Pothole Lake near Jamestown, North Dakota, USA - PPLs Lake P8 Core (3) Depth... | ecosystem: Environmental > Aquatic > Freshwater... | reverse complement strand
TTTGTCTCAAGTAACCATTCCAAGTATAGCCAGTTACCTTTAGCCGTTTGATCACCTTATAACTCAAATGAAACGCACCCAAATGATACATTGCCGATGTATGACTATGCAAATAAACTAGGCGAGGAAGGTTGGGAGTTAGTTTCTGCTCCTTATACAGCAGACAGTTTCAACAATCCTAAACCACGTTTGATATTCAAACGCCCAAAACCATAACATATGAACGCTTGTACAAGATTTGACGAACATTGTCTGATTGTTGCATATCTGGATGGGTGGCAGGCGAAGGTCAATGCGCTGCGGGAGCTACAGTCCGCGAGTGGGGAGGAGTTGTCCGCGCTGCTGCCGTCCGTGTTGGATAGGGCGTTCAAAGGTGAACTGTAGGTGGCTGTTGAAGTCTTGATAATAAAAGGAGAATCGTCATGGCAAAGGCTGAAGCAACTGTAGAAGAACTTGTAGGAATGATAGAACGTGGTGAACTCAGGTTGCCTGAAATGCAACGCCGCTATGTCTGGCGCTCCACTCGCGTTAGAGATCTTTTGGATTCTCTATATCGTGGTTACCCATCTGGAGTAATACTGCTTTGGGACACTGATGAAAATGTACCACAACAAAATTTTGCTGTCGCACAACAGGTAAATCCGTATCAAAGTACGCGCTTGTTGCTTGATGGGCAACAGCGATTAACATCATTATCTGCGGTTATTCGCGGCGAACCTGTAAAAGTGCGTGAAAGGAAACGACCTATTGATATATTGTTCAATCTTGAACATCCTGATCAATTGGCAGTAGTCACAGAAGTAATCGAGGATGCCGATGGAAATGGCGAAGATGATGACATTGATGATGTTGATGATGCCGACGCTTCAAATGATGAGTTGCAGCGTCGATTCGATAAAATGACCTTTCTTGTAGCAACCAGCAAGATTGAAACGCTTCCTCATTGGGTAAGTGTCACTGACGTATTCAAGACCGATGAAGATGCGCCATTTTTATCAAGAGCGGGGATTGAGAAAATTAGCGATCCGCTTTATACAAAATATAGTCAGCGGCTTGCCCGTTTGCGCGGTATTCGTAAATACATTTATCGAATGGATGTATTAGAACGCAGTATGTCATACGACGAGGTAACGGAAATATTTGTCAGAGTAAATTCGCTTGGCGCAAAACTTCGAAGTTCCGACCTTGCTCTTGCGCAGATTACAGCAAAATGGAGAACTTCGCTTGAGATATTTCAGGCATTTCAAACCAAATGCGCCAAGGATGGTTTCGATCTGGATTTAGGTCTTCACCTAAGAAACATGATTGTGTTTGCCACAGGACAATCTAGATTTTTGACTGTAGGAAGTTTAAACATTGAGCAATTGAAATCTGCCTGGAAAGCAAGTTGTGAAGGCATGGAGTTCGCGATTAATTTTTTGAAAAACAATGCGGAGATTTTCGACCCAATTCTTTTATCATCACCGTTCTTGATGGTCGCTTTGGCTTATTTTGGCTACAAACGGGATTACAACATCACAGCCGAAGAGTCTGCTCGTTTAAGATACTGGGCATTGGTAGCAAATGCAAAGGGGCGGTTTTCAAGAGGTTCAAGTGAAACTCTTTTAGACCAAGATATTGCTACTTTGCGTGACGGCGGTGGAGTAGATATGTTAATTGACCGCTTACGAAGTCAGGTGGGGCGGCTTGATATTTCGCCAGACGAATTGGAAGGACGCACCCAACGGAGTGCACTATTTAAGACCATGTTCCTGGCTTTTCGGTCAGCAGGAGCAAAGGACTGGCGGTCTAATTTAAACATTGCATTGGATCATTCAGGTGTCCAGCATCGTTTACAATTCCATCATATTTTCCCGAAAGGACTGCTCAAAAATTCGTATTCTTCACGGGAAGCCGACGATATTTCCAACTTGGCCTTTATTGGAGGAAAGACAAATCGTGCTATCAGTGATAAGTCGCCATTGGTTTATTTTCCGCCCTTAATTGAGAAGTCAGGGCAAGGCGCATTTGATGCACAATGTATCCCCACAGAGTCGAAGTTGCTTGATATTACAAAATATAAAGAATTCCTGTCTGAACGACGAAAAAGAATCACCGCGAGGCTTAATGAATATTTAGGAGCAAGTTGACATGTTTGAAAAAGATGGCTTGCAGGCGAAGGTCATTGCGTTGCGGGAGCCCCACAAGGGGGTGATATTGCAGGTCAAGGGCGGGTAGGAGTTGCCCCCTACGCTCCGCTCCGGGGATGCTGCGCGACCCACAGGGCGTTACCCCCTCCGCCCTGCCTGCGGCGGGCACCTCCCCCAAATACGACCATGCATATGTTGTATGCGGATTCCGTCTACACCTTGTCGGATTTGGGGGAGGCAGGTGGGGGCAGGTGAAGGTCAATGTGCTGTCTGTCCTGATGTTCTTTTTCAGAGCCTATCCCGGCGCTCTTTGCCGGGGCAGGAGCGTTGCGAGGAGGCAACAAGGTGGAGCATCGTTGCCAATTGACTGGAGGGTGTACTATGACCAATATTTTTATCTCTTACTCTCGCAAAGATAAAGCCTTTGCGGGCAGGCTTACTGAAGCACTCCAAAAAAGCGAACTGGAAACATGGATCGATTGGGAGGATATCCCCCCAACCGCTGATTGGATGGATCAGATCCACAAAGGCATCGAAAAGGCAGATGGTTTCCTCTTCCTGCTTAGCCCGGATTCGGTCGCGTCCAAGGTTTGCAGGCAAGAGGTGGATCATGCCGTTAAGAATGGGAAGCGCCTGATCCCTATTGTGGCACGCGATGTTAATCCCAATGATGTTCATCCCGCATTGGCAAAAGTAAACTGGATCTATTGTCGTGAGGACGATGATTTCGATGGTGCGGTAGATAAAATACTATCTGCCATCCGAATGGATTTGTCATGGGTGGAGGCACACAAGCGCTTACAAGTTCGCGCCTTGGAATGGGGCAAGCGCAAAGAGCGGAGCTTGCTTCTGCACGGTAACGATCTGCGCGAGGCGGAGGAAATGCTGAGCACAGCGGGTCAGAAAGATCCGCAACCCACGGACCTGCAAAGAAGGTACGTGTTGGAAAGCCGCCGCAGGGAAAGCCGCACCCGAAATATCATCTTGACAATTAGTGCCATCGTAGTGGTTTGCCTAGCATGCGCCACCGCCATCTCCATTGGGAGCAGTATCCATGCAACCAACCAGGCCAATATTGCCTCCACGGCTAGGGCAGTAGCCGAGGATGAACGTTTGATCGCGCTTTCCAATGGACTCTCCAGTGAGGCCTTGCGTTTGCATGATCAGGGTGAACTTAGTCGCGCATTTTTATTAAGTGTGCAGGCGAACCAGTTTGCAGAAACAGCGAGATCGAAATATGCCCTGTTTACATTGCTTGAGCAAAACAGGTATCTGGTTGCAGCCTTGAATATACCTTATGAATGGTCGACTGGATATCCACCTGATATCAGAACAAATACCAAAGGCGACAAGGCAGTTGTTATGGTTGAAGGTGGTGGAGAAGATCTGTATATGTTGTGGGATCTATCCACTTTCAATCAACTGGATATCCAGATATTTCCAAAAGGATCCATTGTTTCACTTGATAGGAATTCAAATCTATTAATATTAGGCGACACAGGAGAGCCTTTGAATGGTGTTCTCATGGATGTAGAACTTATGGATAACCCCCTCCCGATAGGGGCTTTTGGGCCCATACAAGATATGATTTTTTCCAGAGGGGTCGTTTTTGACGAAGAAACTGTAGAGGTTGGAAAACTGGTATTGTCCACCTGCTGTAAATCCTTTAAATCAAGCACAGGTTATTGTGATGATGCAGCTATATACGCCTATATGAAAGATGAACCTTTTTTACAGCCCGAATATTTTCAAGTGCCGGATTCAGCCTCTGGAAATACTATTGAACTGGATTATGACAGGAATAGCCGCTTGTTCGCCCTTATCAAAACCGAGAGCGGGGAGATGCAATTATGGGAATATTTAAATGCGAACCCGTCTTTGATAGACACATTTTACCTTGATGGGTATGTTCCACAGGAAGGGTCGCGTGGTTTCGAATTCAGCGCTGACAGTAATTTGATTATTTGGTTGACTGACGAGAACAAGATCATCGTATGGGATATCTCCTCGCGCTCAATAAGATATGAGTATCAACCTGATATGCATGTAAATAATCTACATATCAGCCCTGAGGGTACAAAGTTAGCTTTGGAATCTGAAGATGGTATTCATTTCCTTTCACTGACCGAGAGCGGCATTCAACCATCAGGTATCATATTCCCGCCTGGGGAAACCCATGCTATGGGATTTAGCGGGAGTGGCCAAGTATTTGCCATCGGTTCATTCACCCATATATGGGTGTGGAATGCAATTTCTGGAGAGGAAATTACCCAGATCGACTTGACTTCAGTGGTTTCTTCGGAAATTAGGAATATATCCGTGAGTGAAGATGGAAATACGATTGCTGTGGGTTTATATACTGTTCTCCCACTTGAAAACCCATATTACATCTACCTGGTCGATGTTCAAACAGGTGTGGAAATGGGGCCTATTAATGGGGGGTTCACTCCTATATTAAGTCCTGATAATAAGTGGTTGGCATCAGTGAAACCGTTTGACAACCAAAGTATTAACATCTGGGATGTAGATTTGAAAAATTGGGAGGCGCGTGCTTGCCAGGTTGCAAACCGTAATCTTACCCACGTTGAATGGAGTCAGTATATCGGCAACCTGCCCTACCAACTCACCTGCCCGAATTTCCCTAATCCAAACCAAACACCTCCTCCATGAATTAGGAGCAGAATTAAATAGCCAAGGGTGAATTTTGATGTTACGTACCCTAAAGGTTTCTTTCGTTATCGGATGATGGTGATCCTCTATCCCCCAACGCAAAGAGCGTGGTGGCAACATTACAACACTTATGTCGGCGGTGATATCAAAGTGAGTATAATCATTACCAAGCAATGAAACCGAGGAGAACACAACATGGAATACTCAGAATTGATTTCGAAACGATACAGTGTACGGGCGTATCGTCCCGACCCGGTCGAGGATGAGAAATTGCGGGCTGTCCTGGAAGCGGCGCGCCTGGCGCCAACTGCTGCCAACCGGCAGCCCATTCAACTGATCGTGATGCACACAGCCGGGCGGGAGGCGGAGATCGGGAAGATCTACCGCAAACCCTGGTTCGTCCAGGCTCCACTGGTGATCGGGGTGTGCGCCATTTCTTCGCAGGCCTGGGTGCGGGAGAGCGACCGTTTCAACGCGCGCCTGATCGACGCGGCCATCGTGGCCGATCACCTGATTCTGGAAGCAGCCAACCAGGGATTGGGCACCTGCTGGATCGCGGCGTTCAACGTGGAAGCGGCGCGCAGCGTCCTGCAACTGCCCGAGGAGGCCGAGGCGGTCATCTTCACGCCGCTGGGTTATCCAGCGGACCAACCGGGTGCGAAGATCCGGAAGCCGTTGAGTGAGTTGGTGCGCTACGAACGCTGGTGAAATCGAGGGGAAGGGGGGAGGAAGGATAAATACGCTAGAAACTCAAATTATTATGGGGTGGTGAGAGCGGCATAGCCGCTCTCACCACCCCATAATTTCCCTGCGCATTGCTGGACGCGGGAGCGTCCGAGAGGGGATGACGACGCAGAGCGTCGTCACGAGAATGAGGACACCAAGGATCACGAAGGGGAAAGAGAATGGCAGAAAAATGTGCGATAATGCACTCCAATACACGGCGCATCGCATGGAGGTCGAATGAAATCTTCCCGGTTCCTCATCCAGTGTTTTCTGATCGTCAGCCTTTTATATGGCTGCACAACCGCGACGAGCAACCCATCTCCGATCTCGCCAACATCTACAGCCACGCAACCAGCGGAGCCAGCCGCCGTACTCTTGCGCATCCGGCTCTCGACCACCTCGGACTGGACCGAGATGGTCTGCATTTCAGGCGCTGACCTGACAAGTTATGAAGCGGTCTCGGCGAGCCAGGAGGCAACCACCGCCGAGGTGAGCGACGGCTATCTCCTGCTCCAACAGCCAGTCGACCAGGCATCGGCAGGTGAAAGCGTGGAGATGACCGTCGATATGCTCTTCTCTGCCAGGGAGGGCGGGGGGGCGGTGACCTTCAAGATCGAGCGGGGCGACATCGGCGCGACCCAGGTGGAGATCTCCAAGGATGTGGGAGGTGAATGGGTGGTCATCCAGACGGCCAGTTGGGATGGGATCACGGGGGATGGGGCCAACGCCCATACCGTCGAGATCGCCGCTGAAGCCCTTTTCGGCGAGGTGGCTTCACCCACTTCGGTACCGCAACCCCTGGGGGAAGCCAACGCGGTCTCTCCCGTGACCGGGATGCCGCAGGGAACGGATGGCTACCCCTGGTGGAACGACAGCGTATTCTATGAAATTTATGTCCGCTCGTTCTACGATAGTGATGGGGATGGAATTGGGGATTTCAACGGCATCCTCGAGAAACTGGATTACCTCAATGACGGGGATCCGGATACCTCCACTGACCTCGGTATCACAGGGATCTGGCTGATGCCGATCTTCCCTTCCCCCAGCGCTCATGGCTACAATGTGACGGACTTCTACACAGTCAACCCTCAGTTCGGGACGATGGATGATTTCAAGAACCTGCTCGCGGCTGCCCATGGGCGCGGTATGCGTGTCATCCTCGACATCACCCTCAACCATATCTCGACGCAGCATCCCTGGTTCATCCAGGGCACGGACCCGGCCTCCCCTTATCACGATTGGTTCACCTGGTCCGATACGGATCCCGGTTACCTGGGATATTGGGAACAACAGGTATGGTTCCCGGCCGGCGGCAAGTTTTTTTACTCCACTTTCTCGGCCAACTTTGCGGACCTGAACTATAACAATCCCGAGGTCAATGCAGAAATGCAGAACGTGGCCCGCTTCTGGCTGGATGAGGTGGGTGTGGATGGCTTCCGCCTGGATGCCGCCAAGCACATCATCGAAGAGGGTACCAACCAGGGCAATACCGCCTCGACCCATGCCTGGTGGGAAGATTTCCGCCTTTTCTACAAGCAGGTCGATCCGCAGGCCATGCTGGTGGGCGAAATATGGGATACGACCGCCCTGACCGCCGAATATCTCCAGGGCGACGAGTTCGACCTGTCGTTCGATTTCTACCTGGCCGGCAATATCATCCAATCTGTGAACGATGGGGATGCAAGCGCAGCCTCCGACCAGCTCGAACTCTCCTACACCACGGTCCCCACGCTCATGTTCGCCCCCTTCCTGGCAAACCACGACCAAAACCGCATCATGAGCCAGTTCTTCGATGATCCGGATAAGGTGAAGGTCGCCGCCTCGCTCATGCTGACCGCTCCCGGCACACCATTCCTTTACTATGGGGAGGAGGTCGGCTTGCAGGGCGATGTCCCCGGTGATGAGAACCGGCGCCCGATGCAATGGTCCACCGATGCGGAGGCAGGCTTCACCAGCGGGACACCCTGGAAGCCCATCGGCCCCGGCTGGGAAAGCTACAATGTCGCCCGGGAGACTGATGACCCGGCATCCATCCTCTCCCATTACCGGAACCTGATCTGGGTCCGCAACCAGCATGCCGCCCTGCGGGTGGGTGACCTGAACGTTGTGAGCACCTCCAATAATGCCCTCTACAGCATCCTGCGCGTCAGCCAGGAGGAGGCGGTGCTGTTGCTGATCAACCTGAGCGGAGGACCCGTGACGGATTACCAGTTGAACTCGGAAAGCAGCCTCCTGGCGGAAGGGAGCTACAGCCTGTATGCCATTATGGGGGAGGGTGAATTTGCATCACTTCCGGTCACATCCGGCGGCGGCTTTTCGGGGTATGTTCCCGTAGCAAAGATGCCTCCCTATGCGACTTTCATTCTTCAATTGCAGCGCGACCAGTGAAAGCCGTGACATTCAAAACGGCGTTGTGAGAACTGCATAACTGCTCTCACAACGCCGTTATTTCCTTTCACTCATCCCGCTGTTCCATGGCGGGACACCTTACACGCGCGCTGCGCATTGCTGGACGCGGGAGCGTCCGAGGGGGTGACGACGCAGAGCTTCGTCACCAGAAAATCGGGTAAGTGTACGGCTTCTCAAGAATTGTTCGCAAAATTCATGGCTATTTAGTGCTGAGAATGCTACAATATAGAGAATATTTTCACAATCCTTTTCCGTTTGAATATGATGAAGATCATTTGATGTTGACGTGGAATTCGGGTACCAATCATTACTGCCCAGGAGGCCAAGATGAGTATGCAGGTCCCACACCAGATCACCGAGAGCGGCACTTCTGTGCCCGCCCAGCCTGAACCCCGCATCCATTGCCCCAAGTGCAAGACAAAGAACCCGACGAATGCAAACCGCTGCCAGCAATGCGGTAAAAACCTGCTACCCGGCCAGGGAGCAGGGTTGCGCCTGTTCTTAATGTTCTTCTTCCTGATGCTGGCCGGCGTGTGCGCCTACTTGATGTACTGGAATTTCATCCGCGATGGGGCGCCCAACCCGGAGAGCTTCTGGCTCAACCCGGTCAGCTTGAGCGTGGGCATTCTGGTGTCGCTGATCCTGGCCTTTGTGCTGGCTCTGCGCAGGATCCCCACGTACAAGCGCTACGAAATGCGCTCCTCGCGCCATCTGAACCTCGACATCAACCAGTCCATCGCGGACCTGACCAGCGCGTTGGAGCTGGCACCCGATAATGTGCAACATTCTCTGCTCAAACAACGCCGTTCGCTGTACGAAAAGATTGGCGATTCGACCAACGCTGACCGCGACCGGTTGGCATTGGCACTTCACCCTGACGCGTGGAAGTCTGAGGGGGATTTTCTGAGCGTGTTTGGAGGGTTGGAAGGCGGTGCCTTCAGCTGGAGCATGCGCAGGGCAGCGATCGATACACTGCTATCATCAGGCGTTGCGGTTGCCCTGGGCTACTGCCGGGCCTGCAAAGCAGTGGTGGAACTGAACAAGGACAAGAAATGCCTGGTGCATCCGAAGATCAAGGGACGCGACGAGGAACTCGTTATCCCGGAGGATGTTGCAGCGGGCAAACTGGCGGTGCTGGCGAAGCTAGAGCACAAGGATGCACACCTGGCACAGGAGATCACCAAGCTGCTGGAGGCAAAGGAGGCGGTGGCACTGGCATACTGTCCGCGCTGTGCGGGCGTGATGCAGCTGGATGCCCAGCGGCGCTGCCCGCATCATCCAAATGGGAAGATAAAGGGAGTAGCGTACGAACTGCCGGGTAATTTTGAGGCACGCAAACGGGAGATGCTGCGCGAGCGACACTGGAAGAAGGTGAACAATACACGCAACACGGTGGTGCTGGTGCTGACACTGGCTGTGGTGGTGATGACCTATTTCGTTTTCCTGAAGTGAGAGAAGAAAGGGGGCTTGCCCCTGCCAAGCCGATGCAAGCAGCAGCCATACGCCAGATCGTTCTTTCGTTTATGATCGATTAGGTGCTTCCCCTCGTCCCGCTGTTCCACGGCGGGACGCCTTACACACGCTCTGCGCATTGCTGGACGCGGGAGCGTCCGAGGGGGTGATGACGCAGAGCATCATCACAAGAAGACGAAGCCCGTTTCAACGGGCTTCGTTCTTTTAGCCGGGGGATTTACCCCCCGGCGGGCAGGGTATGGGAAATTACTTAACGATCACGATGTTACTGCTGCTGCGGCCGAAGACTTCGGGGGAATACATCTCCTCGGCCTTGGCGGGGGGCACCACGAAGGTTCCGGGGGTGGTGGCGCGGGCGATGTAGGTGTACTCATACACGCCATCCCAGAGCAACGAGGCGAAGGCCTCGGCACGTTCATCGCGCAGGTTCTGGTGCTCGTACCAGGTGCCCCACCACCACCAGCCGTAGTGGTAATCCGGGCTGTTGGGATCCTGGGGCAATGTCCCGGTGACGGCCAGGGCGGGGTTGACGATCTCCAGCCCGGCGGGCAGCGGGTCGACCAGGGCAACGTGGTAGCGGCGGTTATCGGCCACCATGGTCAGGCGGATGCGGACGCGGGCCCCGGCCTTGATGTGCCAGGCGCCGTTCTCATCCTGCCAGACGTCATCCGGATCATCCACGGCTTCGTAGACGCGCTGGACGATGAAACCCATATCGAGCGGGGCCAACTCCAGGTCGGTGGGGGCGTAGCGCAGACCAAGACGATAATATAGCCGCCCCGTGCCCGTTTTACTCAAGATCAAATCCTGCGTTTCTCCTCCCCCCAGTTCCGGGTCGACCAGGTAAGCCATGGGGATCTCGGTGCTGTGCCGTTCGGTGGTATAGCCTTCGTAGATATGTTCCCCGGCGTAAGTCTCACCCAGCCAGATGCGGGCAACGAAATCGGGCGCCTGGGCCTCGTAGGTATTGAAGTAGCGGTCGAGGGCGAGCAGCACAAAAACATTCTCCTGGGTGTTGCCCCAGCGGCCGCGCGTGCGGTGCGCCAGCAGGCCGTTGACCAGCTTGGGGATCAGGTCGCTGTCCGGGTCATCGGCGATGAGAACATCCAGCAGGATGGCATCGGTGCGGCGGTCGGAACTGAGCAGGAGGTAGGTTTGGTCGCTGTAGGTGGTGGTGAAGTTGGCGGCACCGGCGGTCTCGACCACCTGGTTGGCGACATGGCGGCGGATGGCTTCGAGCTCGGGAACGGAGTTGGGGTCATTGACCAGCACCTGCCAGACCCAGCCGACGGCTTCGAGGGGGAGGCTCTCCAACCCGGCCTCGGCGATCAACTGGCGGGCCTTGGCCGGGTCGCTGTCGTTCATCAGGTCGCGCACATACAGGGCGTAGGCGCTGAGCGTCCAGCGGGTCTGCTGGTCGTACCAGTGCGGATAGTAGCTCTCGATGTTTTGCAGGTAGACCAGCAGTTGTTCCTGCATGGAGGCTGGGACAGTGTAGCCCTTGAGTTCGGCCCGTTGCAGGGCGTGGGCTACGTGGATGGTGTTGAAGGGGATCGATTCCTGGCCGCGGCGCCAGTAGGGGAAGCCGCCATCCCAGTTCTGCATGGCCTGCAGGCGGGCGATATCACGCTCGACGGCGGCCTCCATTTCGGCGGCGGAGGGAAGCCCCTCGGCCTCGAAGGCAGTCAGAACATCGCGCAGGGCGGCCACGCCCAGGATGCGCGAGGAGAGCTGCTCGCTGCATTCGAAGGGATAAGCCACCAGGTAGAGCACGGCATCGGTGAGGGCCTGCAGGGCGGTGGACGAAGTCTGGACCTCCAGGCCGCCGAATTGCGGGAAGACACCGGTTGGCGAGGCCACGGGCTGGCGGATGGCTCCATCATCGATGACGCCATAGGTGGCAAAGGCTTCGGTGGTGGCCGGAGTGTAGACGGGCAGTTCGACCGTAGCCGCATCGGCATAACTCCCCGAAACGGCAGCGATGCGCAGGCGGGCGGTGCCGGCCATGTCGGTCGTGGCCGGGAAGCGCACCTCGACCCGGTCATTGGCGGGGACGGTGACGCGCATGCCGCTGTTGCCGGTGAGGGTGATATTCGTCGCCTCAACGACAACATCCACCAGCATGTCGGAATCGGTCTGGTTCTGGAGCACGATCGGCAGCTCGAACTGGTCGCCGAAGTTGAGGAAGCGCGGGGCGGAGGGGCGCACCATCAACGGCAGGCGGGCGGTGATGGCAGCCTCGCCCGAACCGAACTGGCCCCCGCCGGAATCGACGGCCACCACCATGACCCGGTAGCGGGTGAGGTTATCCGGCAGGCTGACCTCCACGGTGGCGTGACCGTTTGCATCGGTACGCACTTCGGGAGCAAAGGTGGCCAGGGGATTGAAATCCAGGCGGATGCGGATGGCCTGCGCGGCAGACTCTGCCTCCCCGCCTGCGGCGGCAGGTTCTTCCATGGGCGCTGCCTGGGCGGTCATGGTTGGCATGGCTTCATCATAGGCCATATCTGCAGCCTGGGAGCGCACCTCAGCTGTTTGCAAGATATCCAATGGGTTGGCCAGCACGATGCTGGCACGGGCATACGTGCTCTGCACATCAGATGAACGGCTGGTGTAGAAAACAGCAAGCGGGTCGGCCAACTGGTAATTGGTGAGGGCCAGGACGGCCTCATCGACGACCACCACGGCCAACTCGGCCCCTTCCACCGGCTTCCCGTCGGCATCCTTGAGAAGGACATCCAGGGTGGTTTCGCCACCCGGTTCCAGTTCAGCCTCCATTGGGTTTACATCGAGCGACAGGGTACGTTGTAACGGGGGAATGCCCAGGCTGAGTGACCCACTGGCGTAGGCGGGACGCTCAGGGACATCCGGAAGCGGATTGCCATCATCGTCCGTGCGGGCAGCAGAGCCGACCAGGTCGACCTGGATGTTCAGGTTGGGGATGTATGCTTCTTCGATGGGCACTTCGAGTGTGACACTGCCCGCTTCGATGGTGAAGCGCTCGGTGTAGAGCAGGCCGCTGCGGCTGACGGTGAGCAGCCCTTCGGCCGGGCTGAACGGCGATTGCACCAGGATCTCGGCCACGTCGCCGGGCTGGTAAGTTTCTTTATCGGGGATCAGTGTCGCTTCTTCCTGTTCCACTTCTCGGGCCGGGGGCAGTTCGCCGCCGCTGACCCAACGGGTGAGCTGGCTCATGTTCTCGCGGCCCATTTCATCGCTGACCACGGCCGTAACCTGGTAACGGCCCCCGGCGGGGGTCTGGAAGGTGCAGGTGACCGGCTCGATGGCGGAGCCAACGGTGCACTCCTGCGGGTCGACGGCCTGTTCCTGCCAGCTGCCAGCCGTGTACTTCCACTCCAGGCGGGCGGCGGTGACCTTGATGGGACGGTCGGCAACCGGGTCCCCATCCAGGTCGGTGACGATCAGTTCGATCTCCAGCGGCGTGCCGCGCTCGACAAAGTAACGGTCGCTGCGCAGGCCGACATACAGGCTGGCGGGATGCACCAAGAGGGAGGTGCTGCCGGTCCAGGCCTGGCGGTTGACATCCATGACGGTGGCCTCCCCCAGCACGAAGAACGGCCGCAAGCCCTGGGCTGACTCGAAATCGAGCTTCAGGTAATGGTTGCCGGTGGCATCCGTCACCCCGTTGAAGGCCTGGTAGCCAGTACCGGAGTAGTCCGAGCCGTATTCGTAAGAGAACCACCACCAGGGCTCCCAGATGCCGAAGGTGAAATCGGGCCAGTTGGGCGGGGCGTAGTTGGTGGGGTCGTAGCTGACCTGCCAGGTGACCTCGGCATTGGGCAGGGGGCCGCCGGCATAGTATTTGGCCTCGACAGCCAGGGTGGCCGAATCGCCGACGAAGTAAGGCCCAGCCGTTTCGCTGCGCACGTTCACTTCGAACTCGGGACGGCGGAATTCCTGGATCTGGAAGTAATGGTAGTAGGTAATCCCGCCCAGCGCCCCGGCTTCGGCATCCATCTGGATATAAGCGGAACCGAGGTTGGCGTTCCCGGGCAGGGTGAATGAGAAGTCGAACCCGCCCCAGGCATTGGCCTCGGCCCGCCCGCTGCCCAGGTCGTTGCCCTGGGGATCGAAGATGCGGTAATTGATGGCGGTCAGCCGGGGACCCGGCAGGCCGACATCCCCCTGCGGCCCGCCGCCCAGGAGACGCAGCCAGCCTTTGAGGTGGACTTCTTCGCCGGGGCGGTACATCTGGCGGTCATCGAAGACATACCAGCGGAGTTGATCATCCAGGCCCCGCCGCGACCAGCCTTCGCTGTACCAGTAGTAGGTGCTGGCGGGCAGGATGGATTGATCGCTACCCTTCTTGGCAACGAGAAACTTCGTTCCTGCAGCGGGGATGGCAAAGCGCGCCAACCCATCAGCATCCGTGGTGGCCAGGTTACTGCCGGTATCGGATTGGACGCTCACGCCTTTGAGCGGGGCGCCATCCTGCAAGGCGGTGGCCCATACAACCATTTGATCCTGATCGACGAAGGCATCCAGGCCAATCTGCGTGACCTGCACCCAAACCTGGACATGCTCCCAGTAGCGTTCTTCCTCGAAGAGCCCCTTGGGAGGCTTGACGATGATGATAAATTGGCCGAAATCACCATCCAGCTCGTCGCTCAGGTCAATGCTTACCTCGGTCAGCTTGTCCGTGGCAGTTTCAAGGCGCAGGGTCTCATCCCGCACCAGGCGGCCGGGCGGGCTGGATGGCCGGTCGGTATACTGGTATTCCTGCAGGTATTCCTGGAAGGCAGGCCAGTCGGAAGGCTGGACGGCATAGATCTTCACATCCAGCCGGCTGTAGTTCATCACGAACAGCGAGAGCACCGGCTTGCGAGCGGCGGGATCCAGGGTGACAAAGATATCCTCCGGCCCGACCAGGAAAGGTTCGGCCGGGCCAACCTTGATGGTGATCTGTTCATCCTTGCCGAGGGTTTGGCCGAAAATATCCTGGATCTCGGCGGCAATGGTGATCTTGTAAGTGGTCTGGCCCTGGGTATCGCCCGAGATGCTGATCGTGTCGCCGAAGATGTTCACCGTGGCGCCGGGAATCTCAGGAGAAATGCTCAGCATGCTTTCATCGTAAACCAGGGTGTCGATCGGATTGTTGAATTCGATGAAAAAGGGCACAAGCGGACGGCAGTCATCGTCCCACCAGGAGCAACCGTAATCGTCGATTCGCAGGGGGGCATAGGTATAGAAGCTGAAGGATTGTTCGGCAGTGGTGACCAGCGGGCCTTCCGCAGAGGGCGTGCCGGGGCCAATTGCAACCTGGATGGAGGTATCCGCCGGCAGGGGTTCAACTGCCTTGAAGGCCAGCCAGCGGCCCTCGGCGGCATTTTCGGCCATCTGGCTGACGGTCTTATCCGCCTCGATCTCGGCCTCTGTGGCCAGTTTTACGCGCACGGGGTTCCCCCCGGCGGTCACCCGGATGGTTTCCAGAACCGCCTGGGGGTCGATGCGCTGGTCAAAGGAAACGAAAAAGACCGGCTCGAGGGGCTGCGGATCGTAGGATGGGTAGTAATTCTGCATCGTGACCGGGGGCGTGCTGAAGGAGAACTGCACCTGTTCTGCCAGCACCCCGCCAGTAGCCGATGTTGTTCCAGCCGGAACAGTAACGGTGTACTGGGTGGCCATCGGCAGGCGGTCGATCAGGCTGGAGTCATATTGGAAGTTGAGGGTTTTCGTGCCCAGCCAGCGCCAGGTGCCTTCCAGGGCGGGCTCGATGGTGGCGGGCACATCCTCGGCAGCCAGATCCTCGATGGTTGCGAGCGGCACCATGGGCTGGTTGAAGGTGATGTTGACGAAGGGCGCGATGGGAATCTCGCCCTCGGGGCTGTAACGCAGAACCTGCAGGGGGCCGGATTCGACTGTTTCGGGCGTTATGGCAGGAGGCGGGGGCGGGAAAGGTTTCGAGATGGTCTCGCCGGCCAGCGGGGGAGGCAGCAGATCTTCCGGCAGGCGGAAATCGACCTGCTCGCCCGGGACGGGAGTCAAGGCCGGCAGGCGCAGCAGGATGGCGGCGATCTCGGCAGCCGATAGCGGCTCACCGGTGGCCACGGGCAGGGGCTGGTAGGCCTGGGGGAGCGCACGGCCCTCACCCAGGCGGATGGTCAGTTGGGCTGATCCCCCACCTAGCGCGCTGGTTCCCTCGGACGATATCGGCGTGGCGGCCAGGGGCGGGTTGCCCCCTCCCGGAGGCTGGGAAAGATAAAAACTGCGGATGATGAAGAATGCGATGACTGCAACCAAGAGGATGCTGCCCCCAATGACCCACACCCGAAGCGGGTGGGAAGACGGCTTATCGTTTTGTGCCATAGCTGCTGCCCTCCATATCGAAAAACTCTGTTACGGTGGCTGTAGGCATGGCAGGCGGGTTTTCCGCGCGCCACGCCCCCCATACCCTGGATATTATGATGATACACCGAAACCCATTATAGACAAGACGCAAAAAGGTGGCATCTGGTTCCGCAAGAACTTACCTGTGCACCATCCGGTTATGCTTCGTAAAGTACGTGGAAGAAGCGGGAAAATCACCCTATCTGGAAAAAATTAAGGAAAAGTGGCAACTTCTCAATAAATAGGGGAAGATGGGGGGTGTGTGGGCGGCTTCGCCGCCCACACACCCCCCGCCCCCCAAGTTATTGAGATGATACGAAAAGTGATTGTATTTATGGTAACGATCATTGTATACTGATTTGTGCTCGAATTTTGTTGGCTTGGAATCTGTGTTTGATTTCCTGGGAGAATACATGGTGTCCTGGTGTACAGCAGATATGTGAGGTGCGATGAGAGATAACATAATCAAGTCGTTTGTGCCAGGGATTATTTCCCTGTTGGTGGTTACGCTCGCGTGTGGTGCTCCCGCAACCGCTGAGCAGCCCACCCCCTCCGCGACCAGCAATCCAACGGGTTTATGGCTGCGGGTGGCCGGGGATGCCAAGACCGACCAATCCTGGGCGGTGGAGACGGATGCACAGGGCAACCTGTACTGGGGAACTTTCCAGCAGGCACCCGGTGACCTGTTCAGCGATATGGTGATCTACAAGTTCGACGCGGATGGCAACCTGCTGTGGGAGAGGCGCTGGGGCGGGCAGTTCCAGGAGAAGTTGTTCATCCTGGCAGTCAGCCCGCCCTACCTGCTGGCCGGCGGCGAGCAGGATCACAGCATCAACATCGCCCAGGCGGATATGATCGTGCTGGCACTCGACCTGGAGGATGGGCATATTGCCTGGGAGTTCAGTTACGACCAGGGCTTCGGCTATGAGGAAGTCGACGGGCTGGTGGCAGATGGGGAGTTCATCTATGTTTCCGGCTGGACGACATCCGAGCTGAACGGCAACGATGTTGGCCTGCTCAAGCTCGACCGCCAGGGCAACCTGGTCTGGGCGCAATCGTGGGGCGGACCCAAGTGGGATGAAGCCGACGGGCAGATGGTCGTAGATGATGAGCACATCTACATCACCGGCCGCTACGATGGAGATACCATCATCAGCGGCGGTCACGGCCTGATGGCCAAGTTCCGCAAGGATACCGGCGAATACGTGCAGCATCTGGTCTGGAACGACAGCATGTTCAGTGATGGCTTCGGCATGGCCAGCGATGGCACCTACCTGTATGTAACCGGCTTGACCATCCTGGCCGGCAACGGGCAAATCTTCGTTCAGAAGTGGGATAAGGATTTCAACCTGCTGTGGGAGCGGCAGTGGGGCGGCTCAGGCGGCGACCAGGCGCGCGCCATCGGGGTCGATGAGGCCGGGCGGATCGTGGTGGCCGGCAACACAACCATCCAGGGCGACAGACGGATTGCCTTGCTGGTCTACGATGGCGAGGGAACGCTGCTGGCCGAGACCATTTGGGGCGGGGCGCAGGATGATATCGTCCACGGGCTGTGGATCGATGGAGAGTATGCCTACCTGGCCGGGCAGACGAGCAGACTGGGCAAGGGAATGCATGATGCAATGTTGTTGAGGGTGCACATCCCTACAGCGAGTTTTCCGCCCGCGCCGTGAAGAATCTCCTGATCAATCCAGGTATTCCACACTCTCCACTTTCTGGTCGTAGATCTTCCAGATGCCATCGTCCGGGCGCATGAGGAAAATACCCTGGACGCGGTTGTTGCGAAAGGCTGGTCCGCGGATTTTACTCGTCACCATCGTAAATGCCACCTGAACCTCGGTCCTGGTTTGCTTAATGATCTCCAACCCATACACCTCAACATATAAATCATAGGTTGCAAAGGCATTCGGGAGCTGATCTTCCGTGGTTTGGTATCCGGGGCTGTCGGGGTGGATGGTGGACATATACCAATCGATATCTTCGGCATTGGTGGCGCGGATGTTGTCGTAGATCACTTCAAAGAAGATATCGCTGGAAGGTGTCGGTTCGCCGGAGAATATCCCCGAGAGCCCTCCCCCTTGCAAGGCATTTGAACCCAGAACACATACGAGGATTACCACCGCCATGCCAAGGATTCCCAGCAGGATGATTTCCAATGCGCTCATCTTCTTCCTGGGTTTATCCGGCTCACTTTTCAACAGCGAGACATTGGCAGCCGGCTGTGAGATGGGTTCCCTGGTATGAATGCTCCCTGAATCTGCCGGTTCCGTACGCTCCGGCGGCCCGGGCTGTTGTGGCGCGGGTTCCCCGGCGGCACGCAACCGGTTCAACTGCTGGCGAACATAGGTATTGTCATGTTCCAGGAACAGGGCACGCTCGAAACAGTAGATGGCATGCTCGCGGGTTTGCGCCACATGGGCAAACAGGATCCAGGCATTGGCGTGGTGCGGCTCTTGTTTCAGGAGATCCCGCAGGATGGTGCGGGCAGATTGGAAATCTTTCTGCCTGGCGGCTGCAACAGCCCGATCGTATTCAGCCTGGATATCCATCGGTTTTGCCTGCTTTCTCTGTTACACCTGCCGCATCCAGCGCTTGACAGCCTCGTGCGGATGCTGGTGGTTTTCCATGGATGCCAGCAGCCTGTTTGGGTCTGAATCGGTCAGCAGGGCGCGGCGGTGTTCCGGGAAGATGAAATTCTCCTGCATGGCCCTATCGAGCATGGACAGCAAGGGATCGAAATACCCGTTGACGTTCAATAAGCCGACCGGTTTGCTGTGTTCGCCGATCTGTCCCCAGGTGAGGGTTTCGAACAGCTCATCCAGCGTGCCGAAGCCGCCCGGCAAGGCAATGTAACCCTCGGCCAGTTCGTACATGCGCGCCTTGCGCTGGTGGATGGTGGAGGTCACTTCCATGCGGGTGACCCCCGGATGTGCCAGGGCAGGGGTGTTCATGCTGGTGATGATGACCCCGGTCACCTGGCCGCCGTTCTCCAATACGCCATCGGCAACGGCGCCCATCAGCCCGGTCCGGCCGCCGCCATAGATGAGCGTGATGCCATTGCGGGACAGGGTTGCTCCCATTTGCCGGGCAGCAGCCAGGAAGTCCGGACGGATACCATCGGCAGAGCCACAATAGACACAGATGGATTTCATCGTCATGCGGCAATGATACTACGGTTTATCTCCCCGTTTGATGTCGAGTTTCCGAAAAAGAAAAATCCCCCGTTTCGTCCGGGGGAATGAGCCTACTGTGTGGTTTTCAGGTTGTGCAGCGCAGCCTGGTATTGCTCGATATTGGGTGGGTTCATGGCAATGATGGCCTCCAGGGCCTGGATCGCTCCGGCGGTGTCGCTGGCATCGAGCAGGATTTCCCCGGCAGCATCCAGTTGGGCCACGGCATCCTGGATGCGGCCAGCCCGGCGGTATTCCTCGGCCATGTAGCGCATCAGGAGCGGGTTGTTCGGGCTCTCTTCAACCAGCGCTTCCATGAGGGGCAGGGCTTCACCGCGCCGATTACTCCCGTCCAGGTGAACGAGGAATCCTTCCAGTTCTGTGTGAGCCTGGTTGGCCTGGTTCAAGCGGATGTTGAGGTCGATCAGGTTCTTGCGGATGGCGATATCATCCGGGTTGAGGGTGCGCAGCTGCTCGTAGATGCGCAGCGCCTGTTTCCAATCCAGGCGCTGCATATCGATATCCGCCATGCGGCGCAGGATGCGGATGCTCCATTCGCGGTTGGTTTCGGATTGCTGGGCAAGGCGCAGGGCAGTGGTGAAAGTTTTGCGGGCTGTATCCAATTCGGCCAGGCGATAGTAAATATCTGCCAGGTCGATATATTCGTTGATGGCTTCATCCGTATGACCGCGGGCCACCAGTTGTTCGATCAAGCGGTTGCGCACAGTCAAATCCATGGGCGCCAGTTGGATGACGCGGCGCAACACGTTGATGGCCTGGGATGATTCACCGCGCACATTGTAGGCCTGGGCAACGACCGAGTACTTGGTGATGGCTTCCTGCTGGCGGCCTTCCTTGACAAGCAGGTCGCCGATCAAGGTATGCAGGGGAAGGTAGGTTGGGGCCATGCGGATGGCGTTGAAAGCCTCATCCACTGCCGAACGGAGATACCCGGCACGCGCCAGTTCGTGGACACTCCTGATGGAGTCGATCACCTGGCTGCTTTGGGCCTCGGTCAGGATCTCGGCCACTGGCAGGAGCATCCCTTCGTCACCATCCTTGGGTAATTGCTGGCGGGCCTGGGCAACTGCGGTACGCCAGCTTGGCTTGAGCAGGAGTTCACTGATGTTCTTGGAGAGGTTTTGGAGCACCTCAACATCCTTCTGGCTGGCCATGCCTTCGACCAGTGGTTCGTACAACTGGCGGATCTCATCGGATTGCTCGGGCTTGACAACAGCCGCATCGGCGAGCTTCAGGGCTTCCATGTACTCGATGGCAGCCTCGGCATGATGCTCCTGTTTCTGATGGATCTGCCCCATCAGCAAGCGGGCGGCCATGGCATAATCCACGTGCTTGACGGAGTACTGCAAATGGCGCAGGGCACTCTCCAGCCGGTTGCCGGTGGAACGCAGGTATCCCAGGTCAAAATAGACTGCCGGGTGGTTGAAACCGGCTTCCAGGGCATTTTCGAGTTCGTCGGCAGCTTCCGCATCCTGGCCATGCGTCTGGGCGTCGATTGCCTGACTGAGGTGGATCACAATCTTCGGGCGGTCATCTTTCTGCAACGATAACTGCCCGGTTGTGCCACGCATGATGGCCCGCAAACCTCGCTTGGGGGATTGATGAATATTCTCATCCGTGAACTCGAAAAGGAACTCAGCCATGCGGGTAAGCGCCCTCTGGCGGGCTTCAGAAATGGGATCCAGTCCGCTATCCTTCGGCAAAGTCTTTTGGCGCATCTCCCGCACCTGGGCCATGCGCAACGGACCGGTTGCACCCTTGGAGCGTTGGGGTTTGGGGAGCAACTGTCCGCTCTTGAGCAGGGCCAGGGCCTGGCGCGCCTCGTTGCTTTGGGGCATCAAATGCAGGGCGCGTCCGATCATTTCGGCTGCCTTATCCCCTTGCCCGGCGCGCTGTAAAAGGCTTGCAATCGAAAGGTATTCCGTCACTGCCGGCTGGATATGACCGAGTTTTTCGTGCACCATCGCCAGCCGGGAGTGGGCAGTGATGTGGTCCGGTTCCAGTTGCGTAATACGCAGCCAGTTCTCGATGGCTTTATCGACATCCTGGTTCTGGATGTACAACTCGGCAGCCCGTGTGGAGGCTTGGATGGCCTGTTTCAGTTCGCCAACCCGTTCAGATAACTGGGCTACCTTTTCAAGAGGAATGGGATCATTGGGCGAAACCTGCGCCGCATGGATGTAAGCTTTCAGGGCATCATCGAACTGGTTTAGCTGGTACAAGGCCAATCCCAAACTGGTCAATGCCTTGGCATTATCGGGAAATTCAGCCAGCGCCTTCTGGTAGGAATCGACCGCCTTCTCCCAATCCTGATCCCAGGCGGCTGAATGGCCTTCGCTCATTGCTTTTTGGAAAACATCTTCTTGTCCGGTCATAGCCATCTCTCGTCAATATCCGTTAGCAGTTTACAGGGGCTGCAATTCATCCCAGTTCCGGCCCCAGCGAGCATCTGTGGTCAGTGGGATGCTGAGCGGGTATGCCTGCTCCATCTCGTCCCGCACGATACGGGCTGTCTCTGCCAGTTCGTGCTGCGGGCACTCGATCACCAATTCATCGTGCACCTGCAGGATCATCCGTCCTTTCAGGCCAGCCCCTGATAGTGCGGGTGGGATTTTTAGCATGGCAATTTTCATTATATCAGCAGCCGTGCCCTGGATGGGGGCATTGATGGCTTCTCGCTCTTCGCGGTTCCTGAGATTCTGGTTCATCGGGTTCTTGAGCGCGGGGAAGTAGCGCCGGCGTCCGAGAAGGGTTTCCACGTAACCGTTCCTGGCAGCTTCGCGGCGGATGCCATCCAGGTAACGTTTGACGCCGGGGAAACGCTCGAAGTAGGATTTCACGAACTGTTCAGATTCCGCCAGCGTCAATTCGGTGGTGCGGGTCAGGCCAAAAGCGCTCATGCCATAGATCAGGCCGAAGTTGATCGCCTTGGCATGACGGCGCTGATCCTTGTTGACCTGATCCAGGGGCAGGCTGTAGATGGCCGCCGCCGTGGTGGCGTGGATATCCTGCCCGTTGCGGAAGGCTTCGAGCATGGCCTGGTCACCAGCCATGTGGGCCACAATGCGCAGTTCGATCTGGGAGTAATCCACCGAGAGTAATACGTTTCCCGGAGAGGCCAGGAAACCTTTACGGACCCGGCGTCCCAATTCTGTACGGGTGGGTATTTGCTGTAAATTCGGATTATTCGAGGATAGTCGCCCGGTGACGGCACCTACTTGATTATAGGATGTGTGAACACGCCCTGTTCTTGTATCAATGGATGCTGGTAAAGCATCTGCATAAGAGAATTTAAGCTTGGCCAACTCGCGATACTCAAGCATCAAATCAATAACAGGATGCTGTCCACTCATTTCATCCAACACACCGGCCGCGGTGGAATAAAAACCCGTGGCGGTTTTTCGACCTCGATCTGGAGGTTTCAAACCCAATTTGTTGAACAGCGCGTCAGAAACTTGTTGAGGAGAGTTCAAGTTAAAGGTTGCGCCAACCAACTTATGAACTCGCTCTTCAATTTCTGCAAGGCGCATACCCAATTCCTGTGCCAAACCATTGAAGAAATGCGGATCAATCAGAACACCTGTCATTTCCATTTCGGCCAATACGGGCGTTAGCGGCATATCGATATCCTGCAATAGTTTCGCACCATTCACGCGACCGAGTTCCACCCGCATTACAGGCACCAACCTTAGCGTGGCTTCTGCATCGGCCGCCGCATACGGCGCGACCGACTCTATGGCTACATCCGCCATGCTTATCTGCTTCTTTCCCTTGCCAATCAAAGCCTCGATATGCGTCATCTCCAGGCCCAACCGGGTGAAGGCAAGATTCTTCAACCCCATGTTCCTCGAAGATGGATCCACGATGAACTCGGCCAGCATTGTGTCGAAAGTTAACGGTGCAACATGCAAGCCATGCTGCGCCAATACAATGTAATCATACTTGGCATTGTGTGCCACCTTTCCAATCCCCGGATCTGTCAACGGGGCCCGCAGGGTTGAAAGTACATCATCGAGTGGCAAGTTGCCGCTGCCTGCATGTCCAATAGGGATGTAATACCCCTGCCCTTCTCTAACAGCCAGTGCAATCCCAACAATCTCTGCTCTGATTTCATCGGTGGAAGTGGTTTCGGTATCGAAGGCAATCATCCTGGCCGAATTCAACTCGCTGGCCAATGTGGACAACTTACTCCGCGTATCTACTATTACAACTTCGATGGATGAACTGACCTGTGGTGCAGAAATGGAAACAGCAGGTGACTCGAACAGAGACAACTGCGCACCTGCCGGGGGTGTTCCGGATGATGCAGCAGAGCCGGTCAATTTTTTGACCTTTTCGACCAGGGTGCGGAATTCCAGTTCGCGGAAAAGGGCCTCCACTTGTTCAGGATCATAGCGATCCGGCCGGGCTTGTTCCAGGTCGATTTCGATCGGCAGGTCGGTGCGGATGGCTGCCAGGTTCTGACTCAGGTAAGCCATCTCTTTGTTGTTTTCCAGTTTGGTCCGCCAGCGGGGTTCGATCTCTTCCAGGTGGGCGTAGATGTCATCCAGCGTTCCGTATTTTTCCAGCAGAGCTTGGGCGGTTTTTTCACCCACCCCGGCTACCCCCGGGATATTATCGGATTTATCACCGACCAGGGCCTTGTAATCCACCACCTGCTCCGGGCGGACATGCATCTTGGCCTGCACATCTTCGGGGGTGATGAAATCCTGGTCATCACCGGCCAGGTGGACGATGATGCGATCATCCACCAGTTGGAGCAAATCGCGGTCGCCGGTGATGATCTTGACGCCCAACCCCTTTGCCGCGGCCTGGCGGGCGGCGCTGCCGAGCACATCATCGGCCTCGTACCCTTCCACTTCCAGGCGCGGGATATTGAATACATCCACCAACTGCCGGATACGTTCGATCTGCGGGCGCAGGTCGTCAGGCATCTTGGCACGCGTGGCTTTATATTCGGGGAAGAGTTCGTCGCGGAATGTTTTGCCGGTATCGAAAGCTACTGCCAGGTAATCGGGCTTTTCCTGTTCGTAGATGCGCAATAGCTCGCGGGCAAAGCCATAGATGCCCGCTGTCGGTTCACCCGTGGAAGTCTGCCAACGCTGGCTGGTGCCCGAGTAGCCCGTCAGGGCATAGTACATGCGGTAAGCAAGCGCATGGCCGTCGATCAAGTAAAAGGTTTGGGGCATGGTTGGCTCTCTTCTAATAAATGTGGAACCGCCAGGTTTCCGGTTCCACCAAGAGTAACTTCTCAATAAATAGAGGAAGATGGGGGGTGTGTGGGCGGCGAAGCCGCCCACACACCCCCGCCCCCCAAGTTATTGAGATGATACCACCAAGATGTTTCATGGAATTCGCCAAATTTCCTGGCGTTCGTATTACCCTGGCGGTCGGATTATCTGCGCCAAAGTGCGATGTTATCTGATCTGAGATATTACGATAAGCCTTGCCGGGCGCGGGTTTGCTCGATGAATTCCTTTATCAGCCGGTCTGGCGGAGGTTGTGATCCTCCCATGATCAGGTAACCGGGAGCCCAGAAATCGCCGGATGGATTATCCGCCTTGAGGCGTGGAAAGCCTGCAAATATTCTATCGGAGGTCTGTTGGCGGAAGATGCGCATCAGGTACCCAGGTGAGGTAGCCGGGGGAACATTCAGATTCCATTGGATGTAATCCGGCCGGATCAAGATGTGTTCCAGCCTCCAGCCATAGGCAACCGAGATCTGCGGGATCCACTCAGAGAGCCTGTCACGCAGGTCACTGGTCATGTAATGGTGCATGAAGCGCGGGATGAGGAGGCAGGCATAGGTCAGGTTATACACTGCTGGTGAAACGGGTTCCACAACAATGCGCCTTGCAACATCAGTTACCGAACGCGGGCGTGTATCTGCCAGGTTATCCGCTTTCTTTCTTCTGGCAGCACTTTTCCGGGTATCTGTTTGCCAGCCGGGTGGCGCTTCGAAGCCTGGCTCCAGTTCAGTCTCTTCTTGGGCTTGATCCGTATCTATGGCCGATGCCAGGCGTACAGCAGGGGAAGTTTCATGGCTGAAATGAGGAATTTGCATTCTGGACAATGGTTGCGCCGGATCGGCTTCATGGGAGAACAAGGCCGGGGTTACGTGCGCATCCTGTTGCGGTTCCGGTGATGGTACAACCCCCAGAATATCCGCCAGAGGAGTGACATCAACACCTTCATCATCCTCATCAGTACCTTCCAATTTTTCTTCCTGCGCAGGCAGAACAGATAGCGATCGAACCAGGTTGCTTGCCTGGGAACGGATGGTTGTGAACGAGGTTTCCGCATCGAAGATCAATGCCAGAACCATCCCACTTGCAAGTTGGGTTGCATAAAGCATGTGTTCGGCTTCTGTTGTGCTCAAACGGATAAAACGCAGCAGATCGCTGCCTCCCTCTTTATCCCAATAATGTGAGAGGGTATCCACCAGTTCCCGCGCGGCTGCCTGGGGGAGTTGTCCCGCGTATGACCAGAGTTTATCGTCACGTGTGATCAGTGCTGCCTGTGCAGATGATTCGAGTGTCAGGCGGGTAAGGTGCTGGGCAGCACGGTTGACATCTTCCAGCCAGTGCAAATCGACATTATCAGATGGGCTGGGCTCATCCGGGTGCTCAAGCAGTTTGGTTTGGGCTGGGTCTGGGGGAGTGTTGAGAGCAAAAAACCTGGTCAACAGTTCCAGGAGGTCAGGAAGATAAAAAGGCTTGGGGAGATAGCCGTGAGGGGTTAGTTCTTCGAGAGCCGAATGCCAACCGGTATCAGAGATGATGATGAATTGGATTTTTGCATCAATGCCTCGCAGGGTGCGTCCTGCCTGCAATGCATTTTCTGCTTTATAGGTAGTATCCAGAAAAACCAGCGGTGGCTTTTCCTTTTTCACAACAGATACTGCATCTTCTACATTGCGCGCAATCAATATGCGGTAACTGCCTGTCTCCTCCAGGCTCTGGCGCATCAATTCCCCAAAGGGAACGTCAACAGTAACAACCAGTAAAGATGTTGTCATGACAATAGTGTATCACGGGCATTATAGAGAGGCAAGTCAGACTCTTTTCCCCTGCCTATCAATAGAATTACAAAATATTTGTATCTTTCCCTAAAAAAGGGGAAAGTTAGGGGGTGTGCGGGCGGCGGAGCCGCTCGCACACCCCCCAGCCCCCATTTATCGAGATGTTATAAATATTTCTCAAACCACGCTCTCAGCAACCTGCTGACCGTAATCCAAGAGGGCTTTAACCATAGTCTGACTGCGTCCCTCAGCATAGACGCGCAAAACGGGTTCGGTTCCAGATGGTCGGATGAGGAGCCAGGAGTCATCGACCAGGATATATTTCACGCCATCTCGCGTGTTGGTTTCATCCAATTTAATGCCTCCAATCTCAACCGGCGCCTTATTGATCAGGAAGTCGGTCATTTCAGCCTTGGCAACCGGCCTGTTCAGGCGTAAATCCTTGCGTTCATAAAAAGCAGGGCCAACCTCTTCCAGCAGGTTTTCCACCAGATCGTGAAGGGAACATTGACAGACAGCGATCATTTCGACCAGGAGAAGCCCCATGAGCGGGCCATCCCCCTCCGGGATGTGTCCCTTGAAGGAAATACCGCCGGACTCTTCCCCGCCAATGAGTACATCTTCACTCATCATGTAATCGGCAATGTGGTTGAAACCAACCGGTGTTTCATACAGTTTCAAGCCATAGTGTTTTGCCAAACGGTCGATCATACGGGTGGTCGATACGGTGCGAACAACCGCCCCTGTCCAGCCGCGTTTTTCAACCAGGTAACGAAGTGAGAGTGCCATGATCTTGTGGGGGTCAACGAAATTGCCGCGCTCATCCATCGCGCCAATCCGGTCTGCATCGCCATCGGTTGCCAGGCCAAAACTGCCCATCCCGGCGGCTATGGCCCCGGCCAGTGCTCCCAGGTTTTTGGCAATGGGCTCGGGATGGGTTCCCCCGAATCCAGGGTTCATTTCCGCACGGACTTCGGCGATCTCACACCCCGTTCCCTGTAAAAAGGCCTTGATCACACCCCGCCCGGAGCCATACATAGAATCGACGACAAAACGTTGAGGTTTTTCAGCGATGATCTCCGTGTCGATCAGCGTTCGAAGATGTTCAAAGTAGGCCGGTAGTGGATTGAATCTATGGATCAGCCCCAACTCACGTGCTTTATCGTAATCCATTAGATTGGGCCCACGGGCGCGTGCTTCATTGTCATTGATGTAGACCTCAACCCGGCGGCATTGTTCCGGTAGCGCTGACCCGCCATAAGAGGATTTGAGCTTTACCCCGTTATATCTTGGCGCATTGTGGGAGGCAGTGATCATCACCCCAGCGATGGCTTTCATGTTCCTGACTGCATATGAGATGGCCGGTGTCGGCGCGTCGGCTTGGGCCAGGTGCACGGTGAACCCGTTGGCAGCCAGGACGCGCGCTACTTCCTGGGCAAATCGATCGGAAAGAAAACGCGTATCGAAACCAATCACGATCTTCCTTGGATCCGGGATATTTTCATCATCTTCCCTTATGTCCCATTGCTCTGAAGCAATAGCATCCGCAATAGCCTGGGCAACCATGCGAAGGTTGCCGAAAGTGAATGTGTCTGAAATAACGGCGCGCCAGCCGTCCGTACCAAAATGTATCGTCATTGAGGTGCTCCAAGAGGTGGATAAATTTATGGGTTTGGGGTAGGGGTTGTCCGGAAAAGCACAGTTTGCAAGACCCAACCCTCCTGGTCGGTTTGGGAAATGTAAATATGAACCCAGATTGAACCATCAATCGTCTCAGTTTCAGGGAGAACAACAACCAGGGAGCCATTCGGTAAGCCAGTTACGACAATCGAATTGAAGCCCGGTGCTTCCCGGATAATGGCACTATCGAAGCCCTGGGCGTTGATGATGGCATAGACGGGTGTAGCAGTGGGTGTGGGAGTAATGGGTGGTGTCGGTTCAGGAGATGGTGTTTGGGATGGCTGGGAAGTCACTATCCTTGTAGGGGGCGAAATCACGGTTGGCGTGACGGACGGCAGGGAGAGCACACTGGGCGTATGTGTGGGTGCAACTGGGCCTGCGGCAGTCCCTTTGAAAGCCAGTTCCCCAAGGCCTGTCAGAACAAACAGCAGAACCAGGCTGGTCAATATAATCCCTGCTCCCATTACATAACCGGCGATATTTAGCGGCCGGAAGCGCAGGATGAACAGTGTAATCAAACCCAGTAGTGTTGCCAGCGATAGATGCACCAAAAACACCAACAACCCTTGAGGCCAAATCCCCGGCTCGCCGCCCGCAAGACCAAAACCGGCCGCGCTGAGCGGGAGATAGAGTTCGTAGGCCAGCAGGACGCTCGGCAGGATAGGCCGGGCTTCCGAACGGGCGAAGGAAACCACCAGCAGGACAGCCCCAAAGGCAACAATGACCAAATCCGGCCACCAAAGGCGGGCATGCTGGATGGCCTGGCTCAAGGGGAGCGGCATCCAGATGCGGGCGGCGAAACCTGCCACAAAACTGGTTACCAGGATGATGATCCCACCGACAAGCAGGCTGCCGAGCGTTTGCAGGAAGTACCGCAGCGACCCGGTGACGGTTGCCAGGCACAGCCCCACCCAGGGAGTCATCAACGGGGCGAGCAATGCGCCCGCCATGAGCAAGCCCGGCGAGTTCAATAAATAGCCAAAGCCGATGACTGCCCCGCCCAACAGGGAGAACAGGAAGAACTCAATCGAAGGATAAGCACGCCGCGCCAGTTCTTCCAGAAAATCGGCGCGTTCATCATTCGTGGATGGAATCAAGGCCCGGCGGGCGCGCCGCCTGCGGGCGCGGGATGTTGGGGTGGTCTCTTGCGGCTGGATCGGTTCGGTATTCATGTGCGTAAACTCGCTACCAGGCGGATCGGTTTTTCGAATAGTTCAAGGGCTGCATTGATATCAGGAAGAACCAGGTCGGCCGATGTCAGGGTGGTGACGGCTGTTCCCTCGGCAGACAGGATGCAAATCCCGATGGCAGCCACTTGGAGCATCCCGGCATCGTTTGCGCCCTGGCCGATGGCGACCACATGTTCC
>Ga0209285_10000109_pt1 | contig 29109 bp, 27 predicted proteins | sample PPLLak3March2015_2_FD_187249 | JGI IMG/M metagenome (GOLD analysis project Ga0209285, IMG submission 187249) | Freshwater sediment microbial communities from Prairie Pothole Lake near Jamestown, North Dakota, USA - PPLs Lake P8 Core (3) Depth... | ecosystem: Environmental > Aquatic > Freshwater... | reverse complement strand
GTTCCTGCAGCGTCTCGAGACGCTCGTTCATCGTCGCCAGCCGCTCCTTGGCTTCACCATTTTTTTCTCCGACGACACGCGTGTCGTCCGGATCCCAGTCACCGAGATCGACGCGCGATTTCGATTTGACGCGGTAAGTGGCCAGTTTCATCAACGATTCTCCGACGGCGGGAGGAGGGTGAACCAGTCGCCCAGGGTGTAGCGAATTTCGTCCAGGGTCAGATGCCTCATCAAGCCGTAGCCGCCGGGCCCGAGCTGGTCGTGCATGCAGGTCAGGCTCAGCACATTCGGATGGCTTGCGGCGCGCAGGCGAAACTCGGTCTTGTAGTACATGAAGGAGGGCGTATCCCAGCCCATGGTCAGATAGCCCACGCTCAGGGGCGCCGCCGGCGCTCCGGCATCGGCGATCGTGCTCACCCTGCGCTGCACCTGCCAGACTTCGAACCTGCCAGGGGCCACCTTCTGCGGCTCGCCGCGCACAGTCGTCAGTTCGAAGACACAGAACGGCTGCTGCTCCTGCACGCTGTTGCGCGGCACGACGCGGCCGCGCTGCAGACGCAGCGACGCTTCGTCCGGGCCGATCTCCAGGGTGCGGTTGAGCTGCAACTCCCAGCCGCTCGAGTAGCGATAGTAGGGTGAATCCTGCGGATAGTTGTCGAGCCCGGCGCATGCGGCCAGAAGACCGCTCACCCCGACCACGAGGGCTAATTTCGTCAGTGACATGTTCCCTCCACCTGGATCAACCGATCTGAATGTTAGACGCTAAATTAGCGCGCGGCGGCGATGTACGCCAACCCACGCCGGTGAGCACTTATCGAAGACCGGCCCCCTGCGTGATGACAGAGCCAGCCGCTTTGCGAATGGCGAATGTGCGGTAGCATATCCAGCCTTGACGGCCAGCCTGCGCTGGCGCAACCCGACAATATCGTGCGCACCTCAGGTCGGGCGCCGCTTGCGAAGCCCCCACGTTATGTCGTCCTGTGCCACTCCGTGCGGCAGCTAACCCGATCCACGTTCCTGGGAGGAACCCGATGACCCGCTCGTCCAAGCCGCTGACTGAAGCCGCGCTGCTTAAAATGCCGGCGCGTGATTACATGAACGCCGAACAGCTGGAGTTTTTTCGTAACAAGCTGGAAACCATGCGCGACGAAATGCTCGGCAACGCGCGCGAAACCGGTCTGCACCTGAAGGAAAACGAGAATTTCGCCGATCCAAACGACCGCGCCACGGTCGAGGAGGAGCACATCCTCGAGCAGCGCGTGCGCGATCGCGAACGCAAGCTGCTGAAGAAGATCAACAGCGCCCTGGCGCGCATCGAATCGGGGGAATTCGGCTACTGCCTGGAAACCGGCGAACCGATCGGCGTCGCCCGGCTGCTGGCGCGGCCGACGGCGGAATATTCCATCGAGGCGCAGGAGCGCCACGAAGTCCTGGAGAAAATGCGCGCCTGAACCGGCGGCAACGTTAATCGCTGCATGCCTGTTTTCCGTATGGTTTCACCCCGTTCGACCTGACGTGGACAATCCGATTCCCATCACCCTGCTGACCGGCTTTCTGGGCAGCGGCAAGACCACCGTGCTCAACCACATCGTGCGCACCCTGCCGCGCACCGCCATCCTGATGAACGAGTTCGGCGAGGTCGCAATCGACCACCAGCTACTGCAGAAGATGGAAGGGCCGATGGCGCTGCTCTCCGGCGGCTGTGTCTGCTGCACCATCTCGGGCAGCCTCTCGCCGACGCTGAAGAATTTGTGGATGGCGCGGCAGAAAGGCGACATCCCGGCGTTCGAACGCGTCATCATCGAGACCACCGGCGTCGCCGACCCGGTGCCGGTGCTCGACAACCTGCTGCACGATAACTGGGTGCGCGCACGCTTCCGCCTCGACGGCGTGGTCACCACCGTCGACGCGCTGTTCGGCATGGGCCAGCTGGACGAGCACGCCGAGGCGGTGAAGCAGGTAGCGGTCGCCGACAGGCTGCTGCTGACCAAGACCGACCTCGCCCCCGCAGACACGGTTGCAGTCTTGCGGGAGCGGCTGGCGACACTGAATCCGGCAGCGGATATCGTGACGGTGACGAATGGCGAGCTCGATCCGGCGACGATCCAGAACCTGGGTTTGTGGAACGCCGAGACCCGCTCGCTCGAAGTGATGCGCTGGCTGAAGCCGCAGCGTTATCGTCCGGCCACGGCCAGCAGACTCGGCGGCAAGCCGCAATCCACCGCAGCGGCCCCGCACGATGCCCGCATCCGCTCATTTTCCGTCGTGCTCGACACGCCGATCGACCGCTACGGCCTGCAGGCCGCGCTCGGCATGCTCACCTCGTTTCGCGCCGAGAACCTGCTGCGCTTCAAGGCCATCGTTAACCTGCAGGGTGACGCGCAGCCGGTGGTGCTGCACGGCGTGCAGCACGTGCTGTATCCCGAGGTGAGGCTCGGCGCCTGGCCAGACGACGATCACCGCAGCCGTTTCGTTTTCATTGTGCGCGACCTCGACCCCGAGTTCATCTCCAGGCTGCTGGCCGATTTCAGCGGCGCAGCAACCGGCGACCCCATGTTCAAGGACAGCTTGCAGAGATGAACCTGGCGCAAAAATTTCTGATCGGCGCGATCCGCTTCTACCAGCTGGCGCTTTCGCCCTGGCTCGGCCGCCAGTGCCGCTTTCTCCCGACCTGTTCGGAATACAGCAAGGAAGCCATCGAGAAACACGGCGCGCTCAAGGGCAGCTGGCTCGCCGCGAAACGCATCGGCCGCTGCAGGCCGGGCGGCGGCCATGGCTACGATCCGGTGCCGCCGCCTGGCCCGCACAAACATTAAAATGCTGTCCATGTCGACGCGTCGCCTGCTTTCCTGGCTTTTCGCCCTGACCCTGATGTTCGGTCAGGCAGCCGCGTTCGCCCACACCCTGAGCCACCTCGATGACCATGACACTGGCCAGTCGGAGCCGATATGCGAAGCGTGCGTGGCCCAGGGCAATCTCGGCAATGCTGCGCCCACAATTAGTTTCAGCCTGCCTGTCGAACCGGCCTGCAGCATCGTTCTGCCCATCGGGACGCCATGTCCCGCGGGCATTTGCCTGATTTTCTCCCGCGCCCGCGCGCCGCCTGCCTCCATCTGAAACTCGACTTTGACCACCGGCTGGCCTGCAAGGCCAGCTGGCACATTCCCGTTTTTGATGGAGATGAAACATGCTACGACCCACTCTGCTGGCGGTCGCGCTCGCCGCCGCCTTTCCGGCCTTTGCCGACACCGATCTCGACGCGCTGCGCGCCGAACTGCAGGAAATGAAAGCCTCCTACGAAGCCCGCATCCAGGCGCTGGAAGCACGACTTCAAGCAGCGGAAAGCCAGTCCGCTGCTGCCAGCGAAACCGTCCCTGCTCCCGCGCAGCCTAGCGAAGCCGTCTCAGCCGGCAACCGTTTCAATCCCGATATCTCGCTCATCCTGCAGGGCCGCTACGCCCACCTCGACGACATCGAGCATCGACATATCAGCGGCTTCCTGCCTGCCGGCCATGATCACGGCGCCGAGCGCGGCTTCTCCCTCGACCATACCGAGCTAGTCATGTCCGCCAGCATCGACCCCTATTTCGATGGCTACTTCAACCTCGCGCTTATCGACGAGGAAGTCGAGATCGAGGAAGCCTGGTTCCGCACCACTGCACTCGGCAACGGCTTCACCCTGAAGGGCGGACGCTTCCTTTCCGGGATCGGCTACCAGAACGAGAAGCACCCGCATGCCTGGGACTTCGCCGACAACAACCTGATGTACCAGGTGCTGTTCGGCGAGGCCTACGGCAACGACGGCCTGCAACTCAGATGGGTGGCGCCGACCGACCTCTATCTTGCCCTCGGCAGCGAAGCCGGATGGGGCGACTCTTTCCCCGGCAGCGACCGCGGCGGCAACGGCGTCAATGCCTACACGCTGTTCGGCCACCTCGGCGGCGACGTCGGCGCCTCGCACAGCTGGCGCGCCGGCCTGTCCTACCTGCGAGCCAGGGCGGATGCCCGCGAGGGTGAGCTTGAGGACGTCAACGAGATCGAAGCCGAAACCTTTTTCAGCGGCACGAGCCACAACTGGATCGCAGACTTCGTGTGGAAGTGGGCGCCGGACGGCAATCCGCGCGAGCGCAACTTCAGCTTCACCGCCGAATACTTCATCCGCGACGAGGACGGCAGCCTGCTGTGCGAGGATAATCAGGCCGACGGCGGCACCTGTGACGGCAGCGAAGGGGCCTACGATTCCAGTCAGTCCGGCTTCTATGCCCAAGGCGTCTACCAGTTCATGCCGCGCTGGCGCACCGGCTACCGCTACGACCGCCTCGACCCTGGCTCGGTTGACTTCGGCACCAACAGCGGCGCCCTCTCGAACACGAGCCACAAGCCGACGCGCCACTCGCTGATGGTCGACTACTCGCCATCGGAATTCTCGCGCCTGCGCCTGCAATACTCGAAGGACAAGTCGATGGAAGGCCTCAGCGAGAACCAGTGGTTCGTGCAGTACATCCACAGCCTGGGCGCCCACGGCGCGCACAGTTTCTGAGGAGTGCGGGATGAAACGACTGCTGTTTTCAATGATTCTGTGGCTGCCCCTTGGCGCCCACGCCGCCCTGAACGTCTTTGCCTGCGAGCCCGAATGGGCGGCGCTGGCACACGAGCTCGGCGGCGAAGACGTCAAGGTCTATTCCGCCACCAACGCGTTCCAGGATCCTCACCGGATCGAGGCGCGCCCGAGCCTGATCGCGCAGATGCGGCGTGCCAAGCTGGTCGTCTGCAGCGGCGCTGAGCTGGAAGCCGGCTGGCTGCCGCTATTGCTGCGCGACGCCGGCAATGCTGCGGTTCAGCCCGGACGACCGGGCTATTTCGAAGCGACGCAGTTTGTGACCATGCTGGAAAAGCCCGCGCGCCTCGACCGCAGCGCGGGCGACGTGCATGCCGCCGGAAACCCGCATATCCATACCGATCCGCGCAATATCGCACTGGTCGGCAAGGCGCTCAGCACGCGGCTGGCCGAGATCGACCCTGCCAGGGCAGCCGCTTATCGCGCCCGTAGCGCGGCATTCGACGCCCGCTGGCAGGAGGCGATCACACGCTGGGAAACCCACGCCGCCCCGCTGCGGAACCTGCCGGTGGCGGTGCAGCACAAATCCTTCAGCTATCTGCTGGCCTGGCTGGAGATGCGCGAAGTTCTGACCCTGGAACCCCGGCCCGGGATCGAACCTTCGGTCGGGCATCTGGCGCGAGTAGCCGAAACGCTGCAAACCACACCGGCGAAGATGGTGCTGCGTGCCGCCTACCACAGTCCGCGGCCGGCTGACTGGCTGTCGCAGCGCAGCGGTATTCCTGCGGTGGTTCTGCCGTATACGGTAGGGGGCAGCAAGCAGGCCAGCAACCTGTTCGGTTTGTTCGACGACACCCTGGATCAATTGCTGAAAGCCGCAAAATGAACCACGCAGTCGATCTCGCCGCCCTCGACCCCGGTCTGCTCGTCTGGCCACTGGCAGCGGGCTTGCTGGTGCTGGCCACCCACGTGCCACTGGGACGCCGGGTGCTGGCGCGCGGGATCATTTTTCTCGATCTGGCAATCGCGCAGATCGCGGTGCTGGGCGTGATCGCAGCGCATGCGCTCGACCTGGGCGCAGAAACCTGGGGCACCCAGATCGCCGCCGCGACAGCGGCACTGGCGGGCGCCATGCTGCTCGCTGCCTGCGAGCGGCGCTGGCCGGATATCCAGGAAGCGCTGATCGGATCGACTTTCGTCGTTGCGGCAAGCCTTGGGGTGTTGCTGCTGGCGGGCGATCCACACGGCGGCGAGCATCTGTCGGCGCTGCTGACCGGGCAGATCCTCTGGGCGACGCCCGCGCAGGTGGCGCAGATTGCAGTGCTATACGCGGCGCTGCTGGCATTCTGGTGGTGGCGAAGGACAGCAGGCGGCCTCGGCTCGTCGGGTTTCTACCTGATCTTTGCCCTGGCGATCACCGCCTCGGTCCAGCTGGTCGGGGTGTATCTGGTGTTCGCCAGCCTGATCCTGCCGGCGCTGGCGGTGCGTGGCCGACCGCCTCGCCAGGCTGTGCTGATCGCCTGGACGCTTGGCGCACTCGCCTATGCCGCCGGTCTCGCTGCCTCGGCGACGTTGGACTGGCCTACCGGGCCTGCGATCGTGATCGCCCTCGCGAGCCTCTCCCTGCTGTTCACCACCCTGCTGCGGGTTGCCGCTAGCCGGTTGCGGCGCTAGTATCACCCACTCAATAGATATCGAAATCCATTACATCAGTGGCCATTCCGTTTTTCAGAAAAGGCAAAGACAAGCCTCAAGGCGTCGCCCAGCGGGCGACACCCGAGGTCGCTGCCGGACCGGCCACCACCCAGTGGGGCGACCCGCTAGGTCCCAACAGCGGCATCATCGTCGAGGAAAGCAGCGGCGCACCGCAGTCGGCAGTCGACGAAGCGGCGATCCTCTACGCCAGCGGCCAGGCCGACATGGCTGAAACCACCCTGAGGAAGATCCTTGGCAGCCAGGACCGTCGCGCCTGGAACATGCTGTTCGATCTGTATCGCGTACAGAATCGCGAAAAGGAGTTTGATCTGCTCGCCCTCGATTACGCCATGCAGTTCGAGACGTCACCACCGGTCTGGCAGAAAATCGGCGGCGCAGCCAGGTCCGCCCCCGCCAGCCAGGCCAAGGCCGAAGCCTCCAGCCTCGAGCTGCCCGGCCTGCTCGACAAGGCGGCGGCCGACAAGCTGGGTGATGAGCTGGCTGCCGCAGCCGCCAATTCCCAGACGCGAATCGATTTTTCGCGCATCGAGATGATCGATGAAGCCGGTGCGTCCGAATGCACCCGGATACTGGAAGAAGCCCGCAAAGCCAAGCGCCGGCTCCAGGTGAGCGGAGTCGACCGGCTGATCGCCCTGCTGAAGGATCTCAATCGCGCCACCCACAGCCGACCGGCACACTGGCTGTTCCTGCTCGAGCTGTATCAGACCCTGGGGCAGGAAGAGGCTTTCGAGGATCTGGCGGTCGACTACGCGGTCCGCTTCGAGGTTTCGCCGCCGTCCTGGGTTGCGGTCCAGGGTGCCGAGGTAATCCAGGCTCCCGCGGCCGAGCCGGCAAGCGCCGAGACTGAAATCGAGATGCTGGCGCTGGCTGGCGAGATCACCCCTGCCACCGAGAGCACGCTGCAGAAGTTTTGCGATTATGCCGCCAGCCACGACCCCGTCGTGGTCGACCTGGCGCAGGTCACGCGGGTGGATTACGCCAGCGTCAGCAAGCTCATCAGCACCCTGATGCAGTGCCTCGGCAGCGGCAAGACCATCACCCTGCGCGGGCATAACGCCCTGATTCACGAACTGTTCCGGGTCATGGGCATCGACCAGCTGGTCCAACTCGTTCCGCACCACCCCGACTGATCGCGGACAGCCATGTCTGACGCCCTGATCGCCCAGGCCGCGCTTGCCGCAGCCGTGGCGTGGGGAGCCGGCCTGCGGCTGTATGCGGTGGTGCTGATTCTCGGTCTCGCCGGGCATTTCGGCGCCATGGACCTGCCGCAGTCGCTGCAGATACTGGCGCACCCGCTGGTGATCGGCATCAGTGGCCTGCTGGCGCTGGCAGAATTCGTCGGCGACAAGATCCCGCTGCTCGACAGCGTCTCGGACAGCATCCACACCTTCATCCGCATTCCTGCCGGCGCTGCACTCGCCGCCGCCTTTTTCGGCGACAGCGGTGGCGCAGTGCAGACAGCGGCAGCCTTGCTGGGCGGCAGCTTCGCCGCCGGCAGCCATGTCGCAAAAGCTGGCTCGCGCGCCTTCATCAACACTTCACCCGAACCCGTCAGCAACGTCGCCGCCTCGTTCGGCGAGGAGGCCATGCTCGGCGGCGGACTATGGCTGGCCGTCACCCATCCGCTGATTTTTCTAGGCGCACTCGGCGTGTTCATGCTCGCCAGCTTGTGGCTGGCGCGAAAGCTGTGGCGCTGGCTACGCCAGGGCAGGCCGTCGAGCGCGCCGGGCTGAGCGTCATTTATAATCCGTCCCCATGGAACAATATCGCGGCACTACCATTCTTTCCGTACGCCGGGGCAACGAGGTGGCCCTCGGCGGCGACGGCCAGGTCACCCTCGGCAACATTGTCATCAAGGCGACCGCCCGCAAGATCCGGCGGCTCTATCAGGAAAAAGTCCTGGCCGGATTCGCCGGCGGCACCGCCGATGCCTTCACCCTGTTCGAGCGCTTCGAGGCCAAGCTCGACAAGCACTCCGGCCATCTGTTGCGCAGCGCGGTCGAACTCGCCAAGGACTGGCGTACCGACCGCATGCTGCGGCGGCTCGAGGCCATGCTGGCGGTAGCCGATCGTGAGCACTCACTCATCATCACCGGCAACGGCGACGTGCTGGAACCCGAACTCGGCATCGCCGCGATCGGTTCCGGCGGCGCCTACGCCCAGTCGGCCGCGGTGGCGCTGCTGCAGAACACCGACCTGCCGCCGCTTGAAATCGTCAGGAAGAGCCTCACCATTGCCGGCGACATCTGCATTTATTCGAATCAAAATCATGTGATCGAAACCCTGTGAAGGGTAAAGGGTGAAGGGCGAAGCCCACCCGGCGCTGCGCGCCACCCTCCCTGCCGGGAGGGCTTACCCTTCCCCCTTTCCCCTTTACCCTTCACTGCTTTTATGACCCCCAAAGAAATCGTCCACGAACTCGACAAGCACATCGTCGGCCAGGCCGCCGCCAAGCGCGCGGTGGCGGTCGCCCTGCGCAACCGCTGGCGGCGCCAGCAGGTCGATGACCCGCTGCGCCAGGAAATCACGCCGAAGAACATCCTGATGATCGGGCCTACCGGCGTCGGCAAGACCGAGATCGCCCGGCGCCTGGCGCGACTGGCCAACGCCCCCTTCATCAAGATCGAAGCGACCAAGTTCACCGAGGTCGGCTATGTCGGCCGCGACGTCGACACCATCATCCGCGACCTGATGGAAACCGCGGTCAAGCAGATGCGCGAGCAGGCCACTTCGAAGGTGCAGTTCCGCGCCGAGGAAGCAGCCGAGGAACGCATTCTCGACGCCCTGCTTCCGCCGCCGCGCAGCGTCGGCTTCGGAGAACCCGAGCCCGTGCGCGAGGAGGGCGCGGCGCGACAGCGCTTCCGCAAGATGCTGCGGGAAGGTGAACTGGACGACAAGGAGATCGAGATCGAAGTCGCTGCGATCAACCCGAGCATGGAAATCTTTACCCCGCCAGGGATGGAGGATCTGTCGCAGCAGCTGCAGGGCATGTTCGCCAACCTCGGACAAAGCCGCCGTCAAAGCCGCAAGCTGAAAGTGCGAGAAGCATTCAGGCTGCTGACGGAAGAGGAAGCCGGGCGGCTGATCAACGACGAGGACACCAAGCTGCAGGCGCTGGAAGCGGTCGAACAGAACGGCATCGTATTCCTCGACGAAATCGACAAGATCGCCACCCGCAGCGACGCCCACGGCAGCGACGTGTCTCGCCAGGGCGTGCAGCGCGACCTCTTGCCGCTGATCGAGGGCACCACCGTATCGACCAAGTACGGCATGGTGAAAACAGACCACATCCTGTTCATCGCCAGCGGCGCCTTCCACCTGTCGAAGCCGTCCGACCTGATTCCAGAACTGCAGGGCCGCTTGCCGATCCGCGTCGAATTGCAGGCGCTCTCGGTGGAAGATTTCGAGCAGATACTGACCTCGACCGATGCCTGCCTGACGCGTCAGTACGAGGCCCTGCTGGCGACCGAAGGCGTGACGCTGAAATTCACCGACGACGGCATCCGCCGCATCGCCGAGATCGCCTTCGAGGTCAACGAACGCACCGAGAACATCGGCGCGCGCCGCCTGCACACGGTGATGGAAAAACTGCTGGAAGACATTTCGTTCGACGCCGGCAGCGTGACCGGCGAATACGTGGTCAATGCCGATACCGTCACCACCCGCCTGGCCGCGCTCGCCGCACGCGAGGACCTCGCGCGCTACGTGCTTTAAAGCCTTCACCCTTCACCCTTCACCCTTCACCCAAAGCATGAAACCTGAAACCACTCGACCCCTCGAAACCCGCGGCAGATTCCTCTCCTCCATCCTGTTCGGCAGCCGCTGGCTGCAGGTACCGCTGTATCTCGGCCTGATCGCCGCGCAGCTGGTCTATGTCGTGCATTTCATGGTCGAACTGGAACACCTGGTCGTCGGCACCTTCAAGCTCAGCGAGGAGGCCATCATGCTGATCGTGCTCGGCCTGATCGACGTGGTGATGATTTCCAACCTGCTGATCATGGTCATCGTCGGCGGCTATGAAACCTTCGTCTCGCGCCTCAACCTCGAAGGCCATCCCGACGAGCCCGAGTGGCTGTCGCACGTCAACGCCAACGTGCTCAAGGTCAAGCTCGCCACCGCGATCATCGGCATTTCCTCGATCCACCTGCTGAAGACCTTCATCAACGCGCCCAACCTGGACGACAAGGTACTGCTGTGGCAGACCGTCATCCACATGGCCTTTGTCCTGTCGGCCATCTCGATTGCCTATATCGACAGGCTGATGCCGCACGCAGGCAAGCACTGACAAAAGAAGGCAGATTCCGCCCGGGCCAACCGTGCTTAATGCGGCCATCGGCATAATTTATTGGCTGGCCGCCGGCCTCAGGCGGAGAATTGCCCGGTTAAGTTACATTCATATGGAGATATCCCATGGCCACCCGTGACACCCTCGCCCCCGAAGAAGCCAAATGTTCCGGCGGAGCCGACTACGCCGCGCTGGCGCTGCAGGCCCTGCAGGAGCCCGCCGACGCCGCCTACGCCAAGGAACTGATGGACCGCGTGGCAGACGACTGTCAGTTCACCAAAGACCTGGCGGCGTGCGCCATCGTCTACAAGGCGCTGGGCGAACAGGACCGCGCCGAGGAATTGCTGCAGACGGCAGAGGACTACTGCATGAGTGGCGAGGAGCAGGTCGCACTGGCCGAAGCCAAGTTCAAGGTACTGGGCGACAAGGCTGCTGCGGTGGGTGCGTACGAGAAGGCGCTGAAGGAAACCGGCAATCTCGATCCGCTGATCGACTTGGCGAAGAACGTGATGGCGGTGATCTCCGACAGCGCGTTCGCCAAGAAAGTGCTGGAAAAGGCCGAGGCGAAAATCTCGCGTGCGGTGGAATACAGCAAGCTGGCGGCGGCCTCGGCCGAGCACCTGCTGGACAAGGACTACGCCTCGGCGATTTTCAACAAGGCGGCAGAAAAGCTCTCGACCGTGCCTGACCTGCTGGCACTGGCGGGGGAAGTCACCAAGACCCTGGGTGATCCGGCTCGCGCCAAGGCCCTGTACCAGCGTGCACTCGATGCCGCGACCGACTTCACCGCCGCCAAGACCCTGATCGAATCGGCCAAACACGCGGGTGATGCAGCGTTCATGCAGTCGGCCCTGAAGAAGGCCGGGGACATGGCCAGCGCCACCGGCGAATACATCGAGCTCGCCGAAGGTCTGGCCAGCGTTGGCGACAAACCGGGCGCAGCTGCGCTGCTGGACCGTGCCGAAGACGCTGTCGCCGGCCTGGACGAAATGCAGAAGCTGGTCACCGCGGTCGAAGCTCATCTCGCGGATGACGCCGAGCGTCTGGCACGGGTCAAGGCCAAGCTGGAAAAGCGCCAGGCCAACCACGCCCGCTATCTCGAATTCCAGCAACTGGAAAAGGAAGCCAACAGCGCCAAGCAATTCATCGCTCTCGCCGACCGCGTCGGCGTCGAACTCGAGGATCCCTTCTATGCCGCCAAGCTGATCGATTCGGCGGAAAAGCTGCTGGACGGCAGCAGCTATCAGTTCTCGCGCTACAAGCCGGTGATCCTGGCGGTCGATCGCAACCTCGACGATACCGACTGGCTGGCACGGCTGCTCGATACCGCCGCCGAACACGCTACGGATTCGATTTCCTTCAAGGACCTGGCCGCGACCGCAGCCCAGCTCAAGCATCGCGAACTCGGCGTCTCCAAGGCACGGGCTTATCTGGGCGCACGCGAAAGCGCACTGGACTCGGACGCCAAGGCCTCGGTCTATGACTATGCCAAGCTCGCCGAAGCCAGCTTCGCCGCCAAGGACATGGATGCCGCCGCACGCCTGCTCGAAGCCGCTCGTGCCAAGGCCACAGACCACTTTGCCCTGACCCACATCGGCCGTCTGTATGCGTCGATGGGCAACGGTGCAAAAGCTGACGAACTCTTCGCCGCAGCTGCGGCAGCCTGCGCCACTGGTGATGCCTGCATCCAGTTCATCGACCGCCTCAAGGGCTACGCCCTGCCCAGCGAAACGCTGCGCAAATGGTATGCCGAGTGCGGTGCGCAGCTCAAAGCGCCCGCTGACAAGCTGCGCTGGGCAGAAGGCATCGCCGACGCCCTCAACGACAAGCAATGGGCGAGCGAAGTCTACGGCGAACTCGCCGGAAAGTTCAGCGGCGCTGAGGCGGCACGCTTCGAACTCAGCCGCCGCTCGCGCGCCGACCTGAATTATTTCGGCACCACCCGCCGCCATTAACCAGCGACTTGCCGCTTTAGCGGCTTAGTCGATTCGCTATGCAGCGTTAATCGGTTTGGGCGCGCGAAGCGCTTCGCTCGCCCCCTCTCCCTCGAGGGGAGAGGGTTGGGGTGAGGGTGAAACGCCGCAAACAGTGAACGACACTCCACCACATCGTTCCCTCCTCCCCCACCGCAATACCCCTGAAAACAGCCCGGTTGATCGGGCTGTTTTTATTTGTAGACTTGGAAGCGGAGACTTTTTTAGGAGCGCGCCATGGTCGAGAATCTATCCACTCTCATCGATACCGTGCAGAAGAATTGCAGCATCGCCGACGCCCGACATGCGCGCGACATGACCATGTGCACCTTCCTGCTCGAAATGCGCGAGTACTACCGCTGGGAGATGGAAATCCCCTACGGTGCCCGGCTGCCTAAGGACGAGCTCGGGGACTGGCTGAACGCGCGCGAAAGCCTGTGGGATGCGATCGAGGAAGATGACTTCGCCCCGCTGACGCTGAGCCAAGGCGCAATCGACCCTTTCGAAGCCGATGACATCAACCGTGCGCTGATCCCGCAGGGACTGGTTTACAGCAGCGGGCTCGGGCGGTTCCGCAAGCCGCATTTCGTGCTGGCTGAACTCAAGCGCGCCGAGGTCCGCGAGGGTGTCCGGGTACTGGTGGCGGGTTGCGAGTATGCGCGCGACCTGATTGCCCCGCCGGCGGCAATGCGTGACGGCGCCATTTTCCTGCGCATGGACGCGGTACGTCGCCTGCTGTGGAACAAATACGAGGAATGGCAGTGGAAGGAGAAGGACACCGCACTCGGGCGGGCATTCGCACATTACGATTTCGAGGGTGACATCGAGCGCGGCCTCGACCGCATGGCGGAAGCCGAGAGCGAGGCGATGATCCTGCACGAGATCGGCGAGGCCAGAGCGGAATCACTGCTCGGAGGCGACTGGAACGCCATGCTCGGGCAGCTCAATTCCAAGCATGCCGAACTGCTGGCGCGCGCAGTTCGCGACCATCTGGCAGATAGCCTGGTGACCCTGCCCACCCTGCTGCAACGCGAGACGATCGGCTCGCTGCACTTTTATCTGGCCAACCTCTCCGGCCTGCGCCGCGCGCTGTTCCCGGCCCTGCCGCAGGCTTACGACGCCTGGCTCGGCGACCGCGACAGCCGGCGCCTGTCGCGCCTGGTCACGCAGGCCGAGTCGCACTGGACCAACGCGGCTCGAGAGTTGATCCGGATCTATCAGCGCAATCCCGAAGACGGCGACCGGATGCTCAGTGCGCTTGCAGGAAGTGACCTGGCGAGCCTGCGACTGTAAGCTTCCTGAAACGCGAAACGGGGGCCGAGGCCCCCGTTTCTGTTGATGCTGCTTGCGGCCTTATTCGGCGACCACAGCCTGCTGTCCGATCTGTTCCGCGATGTGATCGAGCAACTGCTGCTCCTGATAAGGCTTGCCCAGGTAGACGTTGACGCCGATTTCCATCGCATGGTTGCGGTGCTTGTCGGCGGTGCGCGAGGTGATCATGATGATCGGCACATGCTTCAGGCCTTCCTCGTTGCGCATCACCCGCGCCAGTTCGAAACCATCCATGCGCGGCATCTCGACGTCGAGGAGCACCACGTCGGGAACCAGATCGTGCATTTTCTCCAGCGCATCGACGCCATCCTTGGCACTGTCGACCCGGAAACCTTCGCGTGTCAGCAGCCGGGTGGTGATCTTGCGTACCGTCAGCGAGTCGTCGACCACCAGTATCAGCGGCGCTTCGCTGACCAGGGCTGCCGTCTCCTCGACCTGCGACGCACTCTGCACGACACGCGGCTGGCTCAGCCAGCGCAGCGCCAGCGGTACCGGGTTGAGGATGAGTATGACCCGTCCGTCGCCGCGCACCGTGGCGCCGGCAACACCCGATATCCGCGCGATCTGCGGTCCGATATTCTTGACCACGACTTCACGCGTGCCGCTCACGACGTCGACCAGAATAGCCGCCTGACTGCTGCCGCTCTTGAGCAACAGCACCGGGTTGTAGCGCTGCACTTCGTGCGTCGAACCGGTATCGCCCAACAGGCGAGGCAGGTAGGTCAGCGGATAGCGTTCCCCGCGCCACTCGATTTCGCCCGCGGCCAGCGCCTTCTCCAGCGCATCGGGCTTGAGCTCGATGACCTGCTGCACCAAGGGTGCGGGCAGCGCGTATTCCTGCTTGGCCGCCTCGATCATCACCGCCTGGGTCATGGCCAGCGTCAGTGGCAAATAGATGTTGAATGTGGTGCCGCTGCCGCTGGCCGAGGTGATATCGACGCGCCCGCCGAGTGCGGAGATTTCGCTCTTGACCACATCCATGCCGACACCACGACCCGACACCTGGCTGACCGACTCTGCGGTCGAGAAGCCGGCCGCAAAGATCATCTGCGCCAGCAAGGTTTCCGAGGGTTCGATTCCCGGCGTCAGCAGGCCGAGTGACTCCGCTTTCTGGCGAATCCGTTCGAAGTCCAGGCCACGGCCGTCGTCCTTGACCGTCAGCACCATTTCGTTACCGGACTGGCGCGCCGTCAGGGTGATTTCGCCGAACTCCGCCTTGCCTGCGGCGTGGCGAACCTCGGGTGCCTCGATACCGTGGGCCAGCGCATTGCGCAGCAAATGTTCGATCGGTGCGGTTATTTTTTCCAGAACCGAGCGGTCGATTTCCAGCTCGCCCCCCTGGATATCGAGCTGCGCACGCTTGCCGACGTCGCGCGCAGTCTGGCGAACGGTGCGATACAAACGCTCGGCGACCGAGTACAGCGGCACCATGCGGACCCGCAGCAGGTTCTGCTGCAGTTCGCGGTTGAGGCGGGTCTGCTGGATCAGCGCAGCGTCCGCCTCGCCCAGGCGGGCCAGCAGAATATGCTGCACGGTGGAAATGTCGTTGACGCTTTCCGCGAGGAAACGCGTCACTTCCTGGAAGCGAGTGAAGCGGTCGAACTCGAGCGGGTCGAAGTGCTCGGCATCGCCGTGCGACTGGAAGGTCGCCTGCATCTGCGACTCGGCCTGGATCTCGACCTCGCGAATATGGCTGCGCAAGCGCACCAGTGCATCCGACAGTTCCACGACGTGACGCTTGAAGGCGAACACTTCGCTTTCGATCCGTGAACGCGCAATCGCGACCTCACCAGCCTGGTTGACCATACGATCGACCCAGTCGGCGCGCACTCTCAGGGTCAGGGCCTGGCTGTCGCGGCTGACGCCTTGTGCAGTCGGTTCGGCAGCTTGGCCCTCATCGGCCCTGACCACCAGTCGAGGTTCCAGAACCGGTTCGATGGGCGCCGCAACCGGCTCGATCTCGCGTGCCGCGTCATCGATGGATGCAGCGCCGGACTTGAGACGTTCGACAGCATCGGAGAGACGGTCGAATTCCGCCTCGAGCTTGTCGAAGATGTCGTGATCGACTTCGAGTTGTCCCTCGATCACGGCGATCACGCGGGATTCCATGACATGGGTCAGTTCGCCCAGGCGCATCGCGCCGGCCATCCGTGCACTGCCCTTGAGGGTATGCAGATTGCGGCGCAACGCATCACGCGCCTTGATGTCGGTCGGGGAGGAACGCCAGGCGCGCAACTGGGCACTGGTGTCCGGAACCAGCACGTCGGCCTCTTCGAGGAAGATCGGCAGCAATTGCTCGTCCACTTCGTCTGCAACTTCGCGGCGTTCGAACACCGGCACATGGGAAACGGCTCGGATTTCAGAAATCAGTCCGGTCATGTCCAGCAGCGTTGGGGGAGCCGATTCGGATTCTTCAGCAACCGCTTCGCTTTCGGAAACCTCGGCCGACACTTCAGGTGCTGCCTGTTCCGGCATCGGCTCGCTGAAGTCGGTCACTTCGGCGCAGGTGTCGACGCTGCCGGTTGCGAAATCAGCGAACGCTTCGCTGGTCTCTGCGAAGGCTTGTTCTTCTACCAGTTCATCGCCAAAGCTGAGTTCATCAGCCCACGCCGATTCCGCATCGCCCTGCACGTTCTCGACGACAGCCTCCACGAACTGCTCGGCTTCGAGCTCGCCCAGTGCGGCGACCAGATCGCTCGCCGCTGCGGGCGGATTGGCAGCGAGAATTTCATCCACCATGGCATGCAGGCGATCTACCGTCTCCCGCACCAACGGCTGATGAGCCGGCGGCAAAGCGGCGTGGCTGAATCGATTCCAGTAAAGCTCGAGCGCATGTGCCAGATCCGCGAGGGGGATGAACCCCGACGTGCCTGCAATGCCCGCAAGCGTGTGGATCGCCCGTCTCGCTGTCTCGCTGACCTGGCTGGCCGGCGCTTCCGCGATCCGCTCCAGTTCATCGCGCAGCGTGCGCACATGCTGTTGCGCTTCGGCCATGAAGATTTCATACAGCCCGGCGGACATGCTGACTCCACCGATGCAGATCTCATCAGGCATATGCGGAACCAACGCTGAGTCCTCAGTCGCATCGGCGATTTCTACCTGGTCCTCTTCAGCCAGCGTCAATCCAGTTGTATCGCATGCAACGGGTTCGGATTCGTCAGATTCGTGGGACTCGGCTTCTGCCACGCCCGATGTCGTGGCATCGAAGAATTCCGCAGCCACGGCAAGCGCCATCTCGTCGACCAATGCGGGTTCGAATGGCTCCGGCGCTGAAACTGTCTCGATTACTGCAACCGCTTCCGTAGTTTCCCCAGCAGCCACGGCAAGCGCCATCTCGTCGACCAATGCGGGTTCGAATGGCTCCGGCGCTGAAACTGTCTCGATTACTGAAACCGCTTCCGTGATTTCCCCAGCAACCACGGCAAGCGCCATCTCGTCGACCGATACAGGTTCGACGCGCTCCGGCTCGGAGGCCGGCTCGACGACTTCAGCCGCTTGAGCGATATCTGCAGCAACCGGCTCGGCAGCCACCGCTTGCAGCGGCTGGCCGTGCGCCACTCGTTCAACGGCTTGCAGCAGCGCGGGAACCGGCACGCTTATCACAGTCGCGGTCTTGAGTGCCTCCACCCAGTCGCCGAACAGGCTGCATGCCATTTCCACCAGACCCAGCAGGTCATGGTTGGCCGGTTTGTCATCGGCGAGCCAGCCATTCATGAATTGTTCCATGACCCAGGCGGCTTCGCCCAGGTCGGTCAGACCCACCATGCGTCCGCTTCCCTTGAGGGTATGGAAGCCACGGCGAATCACGGTCAGGCTTTCGCGGTCGTCCGGAAGGCTGCGGCCGCTTGCGACAGCCGCCTCGAGGCTGGCAAGCACCTCGCTGGCCTCTTCCAGGAAAATCTCCAGCAGTTCGGGTTCGGATCCCTCGGGAATGACGGTAAGGGTTGCGGTCTGATCCGCTTCTGCCGAGGCTTCCGGCACTTCGACCGGGTTCCCGGTCACCGCTTCGGAGAAAGCTTCCTCGACCTCAAGCTCATTTCCGGCCTCGACCTTGGGCTCGGCATATTCGATCTCGGCACGCCACACCGGCTGGGCGAACTCGATCTCGGCATGCGGCATCGGCCGGGCGATTTCGATGACTGCCTCGAAGTCGATCGCCGGCTGTTCGAAAGTGGCAGCGACCGCCGCGTAATGCGGGCCCGCTTCGGCGAGCGCAGCGAGGATGGATTCGATCGACTCGGACGCTTCGACCGAGCTGACGGGCTGGGAGCGCGCCGGCAGGGACAGCCCGGTCAGGCCTTCGATCGCCTGATCGAGTTCGAGCGGGGCAAGCGTTTCAGCCTGACTGGCCTGCAGGGCCGAACGGCTTGCCTGCAGCAGGGCGGCGTCGTCGATCAGTTCGGCATCGCGCCCCAGTTCGGTCAGGGTTTCAATAAACTTTTTTTTAGTGTCGCTCCCGTCGGCCTGCGGCTCATCGCGCCAGGCCAGATAGGCTGACTGGACTTCCAGCTTGCGCTTGTCAAGACCGGCCTCGACCGTGTCTTCCTGGTCTTCTTCTGCCGACTCACCCTGCATCAGGTCGAAATCGATCAGGACCGGGCGAAGAATATTCAGAGCGTCAGCGCGACCGGCACAATGGGCCTCGATATAAAGACCCAGGCTCGAGAAGGCATCGGCGACCCGCCCCTGGGTTGCGGCATCGGGATAACCCTCGGAGGCGTAGCCCTTGATCGCCTCGGTCGCGACACCCAGCAATTTGGCTGCCTCGGCGAGTTCGAGCATCGACAGTGCACCCTGAGCCTGGCCTGCCAGGTCGGGGAGTTGTGCCAGGGCACCGCGTTGTTCGGCATCACGGAAGAAGGCATCGAGAATTTCTTCCATCTGCTTGAGGTTGTGGCTGACTTCCTGCGCCAGGTGCAGCAGCATGTCGCGCTCCGCGGCGCGGCGCTCGCTGCTGTCGGCCGTATTCTCCAGGGGGGCGGCACGCCCCTCGCTGAGGGCGGCCAGGCGCTGGTGCTGCTTCTGTGATCGGGCGGCAAAATCGGCATGCAGCACATCTTCGTTGTCCACGGCGTTTTGCAGGAACAACAGGGTTGCAGCAAGCTCCAGATTCAGGGCCTCGAGCTGGGCTCCCTGGTAACGCTGGCTTACCTCGGCCGCAACGCCCATCTGTTGCAGCAGGTCCGGCAACCCGCTGTCCTCGAGAATGTGGGCCTGGGGCTGCATGCGCAGCAGCTGCTGCTGAAATTCAGCTATGTGATTGCCAGCACCCTCGACCTGGACATGCCAGGCATCGCGCGCTCCCTTGAGACCCGCCTTGAGCGCTTCCAGGACCGGGCGCATGCGCGCCAAGGCTTCGGGATCGAGCAGAGCCGTTCCGGGAAGATAGCGATCGAGACCGAATGTATGGCGCACTTCAGCTGCACGCCCTTCCATGGTCTGGCTTTTCGCGACAAAGAACAGGGCATCGCGCAACAGTCGCTCGGCCACCTGGGGAGAGCCTTCCATCAGCCGGCGCATCTGCAAATCGATGCGCGCCAGCAATTGCTTGACGTAGAAATCAGCCTCGACACCGTTGGTGATCAGGCTGTCGACAAATCCCACGCAAGCCCACCAGAAGGTACGTGAGGCCTGCGACGGTGCGACCCGTTCAATCTCCGTCAGCGCATCGCGCATGCGGCGCAATCCTTCTTCGCCACCATTGCCCCGCAGGAAGGCTAGCAAGCCACGCTGGAACATCCCGCGCGCGGCCTTGACGATTGCCGTCAACGCTTCGCCGGTGGGTGCATCGGCGGGGGGCTTCCCGTGAACCCGGGTACGCAGATCGGGGAAGAACAGCTCGCCCTCGAACACCCGCTCGGCACCCTGCAATTCGCGCAGGCGCTTGTATAGGGGGAACAGCGCCAGTTCGCCACTGCCACGGCCATCGGCCATGTTCTTGACCCAGCGCGACAGACCTTCGAACGCGTTGCGCATCGCGCGCAGCATCTCGTGATCCGGGCCCTGTTCACCGGTTGATGATGCGGCAAGACACTCCTCGAGCGTCCTCGCCAGCGTGGCGGCCCCTTCGAGTCCGACCATGCGCAGCGCACCTGCGACCTGATGGGCATCGTCGCCAGCCAGGCGCAGGGCATTGGACAGGTCCGCATCCTCGCTGTAGGCCTGCAGGCGTCCCACTGCAGCCTGGAGGGCGTTTTCTATATCCCCCCTGACCCAGTTCAAGGGACCGGTATCGTAGTTGAGTAAGGCGCTCATGCTGTGCTGTTCCTGGCTAGATGGTGAATGCACGTAGGCTTCGTGGGGCGACCCGGGTCAGGCAAGCTTGAAGCCTGCGACCGAACTCTTCAGTTCCTGGGCGAGTTCCTTCAGGCCGCCGATCGACTCGGCGGTCTGCTGGGTGCCTTCGCTGGTCTGCGCGGAAATGGTCTTGATGTCCTGCATGGTTTCCGCCACCTTGGCAGTCGACTCCGCCTGGCTTTGTGTCGCCAGGGAGATGTCGGCAATCAGTGTTGCAAGCTTCTTGGACACCTCGCCGATCTCGGACAGGGTCTGGCCCGCGGCATCGGACAGCTTGGCGTTTTCCACCACACCCTGGGTCGACACTTCCATCGCCGCGACGGTGTCCTGGGTATCGGATTGAATGGTCTTGACGATCGCGGCAATCTGCTTGGTCGCGTCGCCCGAGCGTTCAGCCAGCCGCTGCACTTCTTCCGCAACCACTGAGAAGCCCCGGCCGGCTTCACCCGCCGATGCAGCCTGGATGGCGGCGTTGAGCGCCAGCACGTTGGTCTGCTCGGTAATGTCTGAAATCAGTTCGACGATTTCGCCGATCTCCTGCGAGGATTCGCCCAGACGCTTGATTCGCTTCGAGGTTTCCTGGATGTGCTCGCGCAGCGCGTTCATGCCCGAAATCGCGTTGGACACTGCCTGCTGGCCTTTTTCGGCGGCCTCCAGAGATTGTTGCGCCACCCGCGCCGACTCGGCCGCGTTGCCCGACACCTGTTGCACTGACTGTGCCAGGCCGATGACAGCGGCGGAAGTTTCCTCGATCTCTTCCGACTGGCGGCGGGCTGCCGTCTGCAGCGAGTCGGAAACCTGGCCCGCCTGGCTGGCCGCCTTGTCCATCAGCACGGTTGCACTGTTGATCCCGCGAACCAGACTGCGCAGCTCCTCGACCGTGTAGTTGATGGAGTCGGCGACCGCACCGGTGATGTCCTCGGACACGGTGGCGTTGATGGTGAGGTTGCCTTCCGCAAGCTCGCCCAGTTCATCCATCAGGCGCAGAATCGCTTCCTGGTTGCGGCTGTTCTCTTCCTCGCTCTTGCGGGCACGCGACTTGGTTTCGTTGATGTTGACCAGGCCAAGCATGACCAGCGAAGCCACCGCCAACAGGCCGAATACCGCAGCAATCAGGTAACCCGACGAACCCAGGGTCTGGTACTCGCTGGACAGCGCGTCGGTATTCTGCAGCAGTGCATCACTGCCCACGAACATGTTCTTCGCAGCCACTTTCGACTGCAGCAGCGCCTGGGTATTCCCCAGCACCGCGCCCACCGCCTCGACCATGCCGATCATGTTCTCGCCGAGTTCCTCGAGGGTGATCATGTTGTCCTCGACGGATCCGGCACGGCCTTCCATCAGTGACTGCACCGTATTGCGGAAAGCGGTGGTGTCCTTTTCCAGTTGCAGCACCACTTCCGGGTCGATCAGGTCGGAGGACAGCAGCAAGTTGGCGTTTTTCGGCAGACGCTGGCTCAACATGGCCAGGTAGCTGGCTTTCGAAACTTCGCGCACGCCCATTCCGGTTTCAGCCAACTGGGTGGCGAGCTGCTCGGAGACCTCCTGCAATTCGACGCTCAAGGAGTTGATCACGCGGATGTTTTCGTTCATCGCCAGCAGGTTCTTTTCCTGCGAGAGGATCTGGGCGATCTGGGGATTGAATTCCTGCCACTGCACATTGATCTTATCCAGCGCTTCGGCTGCCGACCCGCTCGTCGCCGGCACCTCGCCGTCACCGTTGATCAGGCCCGAGAGGGTGGTGCCAAAGGCGGCCTTGCCATCTGCCAGTTTCTTGAAGGCTGCCGCATCGCCGAGAACCGACTGCTGTGCGGTCAGCGGAAGACGCTGCGACAGCACCTTGAGCTGACCTGCCTTTTCCTCGTAGGCTGCGCGGTTTTCGAGCTGGATCGAGCTATACACGGTAAAGCCCGCCGCCAGCAGCAAGGAAACGAGCAGCGTGCTTCCCACATAGAGGTACTGCTTTTCGACAGCCATATGTCCAATCAACGGCGCCTTGCCCGACTCCCGGTCGGTCAGCTTGCGCAGACCCTGCATGATCAGAGTGGTGTGCTCGACAGGCCGTTGCTTGCCCTTGCCTGTCATGCGACCTGCCAGACCCTTGAGATTGTTCATCGTGATTGCCATGTTCATTGCTTGATACCTCCGCTAGTGGGTGCAGCGCACCCTTTGTTCAAATCAGCTGTTGAGCTGTGCTTCAACCTGCATGAAAACGTTGTCATTAAGCAGCAGTGAAAAGTCCAGTTCCTGCCACTCGCTTCCCGCTTCATCGGCATACTTCCGCGCAGCCCATGAATAGGTTGCCGGTCCTGACAAAATCGAGTACTGGCTGATGTTCTTCAGCCCGAGTGTGCCTCTCACCAGCAGGGCGGCATTGATTCCGAAATCGTGATGCGGAATCACCAGGCGACATTCCGCATGTTCGGGCGTCACGCCTTGGCCGATGAAATCTGCCAGATCACTGACCGCATAGAGATTGCCGCGAATGTTGGCGACCCCGCGAAACCAGCGCCGGCTACCGGGTATAGGCACGATGTGCGGCACGGGAATCACTTCCTCGGTGTCGCCCAGCGGCACCATCCAGTTGATCGAGCCTGAGCGAAAGCCCAGCCTCGACGCCGAGTTGTCGCGCGTGGCGGCAGCCTGGATCTGCCGGGAGAGATCGGTTTGAAACTCGCGCAGATTGAATTTCTTGGCCATGTTTCAGGTCCGCTCAGCCGAGAGATTTGATTTGCGAAAGGAGATCATCCGGCTTGACCGGCTTGACCAGATACGCTTTCGCTCCCTGGCGCAGACCCCAGACCCGGTCGGTTTCCTGACCCTTGGTGGTGCACATGATGACCGGGATGTGCTTGGTCGCCTCTTCCTTGGAAATCATGCGGGTCGCCTGATAGCCGTTCATGCCGGGCATGACGACATCCATCACGATCAGATCGGGCAGGGTCTGCTTGGCCTGCGCCACGGCCTCCTCCCCGCTCTCCGCCATGCTCACCAGGTAACCGTTCTTGACCAGCAATTCAGAGAGAAAAAAGCGCTCGGTGGGGGAATCGTCAACGACCAGAATTCGGCTGATTGCCATTTAAGTGCTCCTTGGTTTATGCGCCGATGCTGGCGTGTTCGCGCACAGCGGTCAGCAACGTGTCTTTGGTGAAGGGTTTGGTGAGGTACTGGTCCGAGCCGACCATGCGGCCGCGCGCCCGATCGAAAAGGCCATCCTTGGAGGACAGCATGATCACCGGGGTGCCGCGATACTTGACGTTGCGCTTGATCAGCGAACAGGTCTGATAGCCGTCCAGACGCGGCATCATGATGTCGACGAACACCACGTCCGGTTCGTGGTCGGTGATCTTCGACAATGCGTCGAAACCATCCTGCGCCAGGATGACTTCGCAGCCAGCCTGATTGAGAAAAATCTCGGCGCTGCGGCGGATGGTGTTGCTGTCGTCAATCACCATCACTTTGATGCCTTTCAAGACTTCTTTATCGGACACGTTACCTCCAGCTCTATTCCGGTTTGAAGCGCCGCATGCAGCGGCCCTCGATGTAGAAACCATAACGGCCGCCGCGTGTGCATCTTTAGGATTTATGCGCGCGTCACGCACAAAATTCGGGCATGTCTGCAAGGCGAAAAAAAAGCGCTGACTGCGCAGCGCTTTTTACCCGGCTTAGAAGCGATCACCAGGACTCCTGGCTCGATTGCTTTTCGACACCGGCCACCGCGGACATGGTGGCGATCACTTCGTTGGGCAGCGAGGCGATGCGCATGAACTGACCCATTCCCACCTGAGGAAACGCCAGGGCGACACGGAAGCGGGCATGCGGCGAGTGGACTTCTCCATCGATGACGAAAATCTCGTAGGGAAGGCCGGCAACGCTGTTTTCCTGTTCGATCTTCTTCATCCAGATGCCGTCGCCCATTGCATCGTCCTGCATCGCTACGCCGAAAACCGCGAGTTGCTTCTGTGGCAGGGTGATTTCATAGACCTTCGCCGTCTTGCCGACGTTCCTGGCCAGATTTTCACGCACCACCTTGAGTGCCTCGGCGTGGCTATCGTAGCTCGCCAGCTTGTTCTTGTAAGAGTCCAGGCGCTCCATGCCGATCATGTAACGGTAGTTGCCAAGGTTCTTTGCGGTTTCGTCGCCGCCGAACCCTTCACCCTGTCCCAACGCCTTTTGCAGCTTGGAATCCAGAGCCTTCACCGTGCTTTCCTTCTTGTCGAAGCCCTTGCGGAAATAGGCACGGTACCAATAGTCCGGGTTGGTGTAGGACACCGTGCCATCGGATTTGATGCCGACCCGGATGGCCGCGCCCAGCACCGCGTTGCCGCCGATATCTGCGACCTCCGCAAGCATCTTGTCGTCGGTCACGATGACGACTGCGTAATCAGGCAGTTGCTTGGGAAAATACTTGCCCACCACCTTGAAGCCCTCGCCTTTGAGCTTGCCCTCGACGGTCGTGGCGATGGCGCGGAGATTGGCGCCGCTCACCTTGTCGCCATAAAAGTAGGGCGAGATGGCCAGGGCGGCGGTTGAAAAAACGAACAGGGTAATAGCAGTCATCCAGCGCAACATAAGACTCTCCTCGGTATGTTTTTGGGCAGGACGCTGTTTGCGCGGATGCTGCAGCACAGCAGCCATCTCCTGCAAAACCATACGTCTTGCCAGGAATTACGACCCGAGCAGGGAAAAACCTGAGGAGGGGGGTTACAAATGTACCAAGGCCTGTCGGCCCCGGTGAAGACCTAGAAGGTGACCATCTCGAAATCGTCCTTGCGCGCACCGCAGTCCGGACAGGTCCAGTTGATCGGCACGTCCTCCCAGCGGGTACCCGGCGGGATGCCTTCTTCCGGTGCGCCTTTTTCTTCATTGTAGATCCAGCCGCAGATAAGGCACATCCAGCTTCGGTATTCGGGCGTATGGGACATTGAGCAGGGGGTAATCGGCTAAAATCGGGCCTTGTATTCTAATGCAGCACTTTCATGCAGCCTATATTCTCCCCCCGACCCACGCCGCCGCTGGTGCTCAGCTTTGCCGCCTCCGATCCGACCGGCGGCGCCGGCATCCAGGCCGACCTGCTCACCCTCGCCAGCATGGGCTGTCACCCGCTGTCGGTCATCACCGCCCTGACGGTTCAGGACACGGCCGGCGTGGACGAAATCCTTGTCATCGACTCCGAATGGGTGATGGATCAGGCGCGCATGCTCCTCGAGGACGTGCCGGTCTCGGCGTTCAAGCTCGGCATGCTGGGCAGCGTCGAGAGTATCGCCGCCATCGCCGAAATTCTCTCCGATTACCCCGACATTCCCGTGATCCTGGATCCGGTGCTCGCCTCCGGACGTGGCGACGAACTGGCGACCGACGACATGATCGCCGCGATGCGCGAGATGCTGATCCCGCAGACCACGGTGCTCACGCCCAACAGCCACGAGGCGCGCCGTCTGGCACTGTTCGAGTCGGACGAGGAGGAGCTCGATCTGGCTGGCTGCGCCAAACATCTGATCGAGCTCGGCTGTGAATACGTGCTGGTGACCGGCACCCACGAAAACACCCCGCGCGTCCTCAACTCGCTCTACAACGAGGACGGCATGGTGCAGACCGATGCCTGGGATCGCCTGCCCGGCAGCTACCATGGCTCCGGCTGCACCCTCGCCTCGGCGATCGCGGCCGCCCTCGCGTTTGGCCAGGACGTACCGCAGGCAGTGCGCGAAGCGCAGGCCTACACCTACGAAACCCTCAAGGCGGCGTTCCGTCCCGGCATGGGCCAGTACATTCCGGAACGTTTCTTCTGGGCCCAGGAAGGGGCCGCCGAGGGCAACGCGTGAGTGCGGGACATGATTTTCCCTCAGGGATCTACGCCCTTACACGCGAGACCGAACACACCGCCGAGCTGCTGAGCCAGGTGGAACTCGCTCTCGCCGGCGGCGTCGCTGCCGTGCAGTACCGCGACAAATCCACTGACGTCGCCCGCCGCCACGAGCAGGCCAGCGAACTGGCTGCGCTGTGCCGGCAGTTCGGCGTGCCGCTGATCGTCAACGACGACCTGCGCCTGGCCGACCTGTGTGACGCCGACGGCGTGCATCTGGGGCGCGACGACGGCAGCCTGCGGGAAGCGCGCATCATCCTCGGCAAGGACAAGCTGATTGGCGCCTCGTGCTATCAGAGCCTCGACCTGGCGCGCGCGGCGCAGGACGCGGGCGCGGATTACGTCGCCTTCGGCAGTTTCTTCCCCTCGCCCACCAAGCCCGATGCCGGGCGCGCCACCCCGGAACTGCTGTGCGCCGCGGCAAAGGAAATCAGACTGCCGCTGGTCGCCATCGGCGGCATCACCCTGGCCAACGCGTCCACCCTGCTCGATGCCGGCGCCGACAGCCTCGCCGTGCTCTCGGCACTGTTCGACGCCCCGGACATCCGCGCGGCAGCGCACGACCTCAACCTTTTATTCGAAGTGGAATCCGAACTATGACGCGCAACGAAACCCTGTTCGAGCAATCGCAAAAAGTCATCCCCGGCGGCGTCAATTCGCCGGTGCGCGCTTTCCGCGGCGTCGGCGGCACCCCGGTGTTCTTCAGCCGCGCGCTGGGTTCGCGCGTATGGGATGCCGACGGCCGCGAATACATCGACTACGTCGGTTCGTGGGGGCCGGCCATTCTCGGCCACGCCCATCCCGGCACGGTCAAGGCGGTGCAGGAAGCCGCCACCCGTGGCCTGTCGTTCGGCGCCCCCTCCGAGGCTGAACTCGAGATCGCCGAACTGATCGTCAAGCTGGTGCCGAGCATCGAGAAAGTCCGCCTGGTGTCGTCCGGCACCGAGGCGACGATGAGCGCCATCCGCCTGGCACGCGGGTTCACGGGTCGCAGCAAGATCATCAAGTTCGAGGGCTGCTATCACGGCCATGCCGATTTTCTGCTGGTCAAGGCGGGCTCCGGCGCGCTGACCTTCGGCAATCCGACCTCGGCCGGCGTGCCGGCGGAGACAGCGGCGCAGACCCTGGTGCTCGACTACAACGACGTCGCCGGCCTCGAACGCACCTTCGCCGAAATCGGCAGCGAGATCGCCTGCATCATCGTCGAGCCCTTCGCCGGCAACATGAATCTGGTCAAGCCGAGCACCGAATTCATGGCGGCGATGCGCCGGCTGTGCGACACGCACGGCGCGCTGCTGATCTTCGACGAGGTGATGACCGGCTTCCGCGTCGACCTCGGCTGCGCGCAGAAGCTGCTCGGCATCAAGCCGGATCTCACCACGCTCGGCAAGGTCATCGGCGGCGGCATGCCGGTCGGGGCGTTTGGCGGCCGTGCCGACGTGATGGACAAGCTGGCGCCTCAAGGCCCGGTCTACCAGGCCGGCACCCTCTCCGGCAACCCGGTATCGGTGGCAGCGGGTCTGGCCACGCTTCAGGCCATCAGCGAACCGGGGTTCCATGCGCGGCTTGCCGCCAGCACGAAGAAACTGGTCGATGGTTTGGCCGCCGCCGCGCGCGAGGCCGGCGTCAGCTTCTGCGCCGACTCGGTCGGCGGCATGTTCGGCCTGTATTTTGCCGCTACGCCGCCAACGAGCTTTGCCGAAGTGATGCAGTGCGACAAGGAAAAATTCAATCGCTTTTTCCACGCCATGCTCGACCGCGGCGTGTATCTCGCGCCCTCGGCGTTCGAGGCCGGATTCGTTTCCGCTGCCCACACCGGTGCCGACATCGACGCCACCATCGCCGCGGCGCGCGAGGTATTCAAGACTCTTTAAATGATTTGTCCACGAAGGGCGCGAAGAAAAGCCAATAATGAAGCAGGCGTTGGGACACCATTGAAGTCGGCGCCGTTTTCCGCGTCAACATGAACAAGCGGTAAGCACCATGAAACTCGGCAACAAATTCAGACAATTGCTTGGCCTGCAGGCGCTTGAATCACGCATTCAAGCGCTTGAGGAGGAAGTGTATTGGCGCAACAAGCTGTTTTATACGGCATACGGTGTGTCTGGCTTGTGGGGCGATTATCTCGAGTTTGGCGTATTTACCGGTTACAGCCTTTCCGCATCGTACTGGAGTGCCAAGCGGCACTTCAGCGTGCTGACAAAGTCCAGAAGGAGTGATTCCCTCGCCCCTTGTGGGAGAACTAGGGAGAGGGGTTGTTTAAGAACAGGCGGTTACGATTAAGCTCCGCAACTGCTCTCCCTCTCCCCATCCCTCCCCCATCGAGGCGGAGGGGGTTTGTCAGCAGCCTGGAGTGCCAAGCGGCACTTTGATGCCTTCATGCAAGCAGCTTGGGATCACGCCACGAAAAATCCGGAAACGGTAAGAAACGCCGTCAAGGACGGCTTCATGTCCATGAGGTTCATCGGGTTTGACAGTTTCGAAGGCTTGCCGGCAGTGACGGGCGTGGACGCTGAACGGCCTTTTTTTGAACAAGGAGCCTACTCGGCAGGTGAAGATGTCGTGATGACTCTTCTCAAGCAGCACAATGTGAGTCCTGCCCAGGTCAGGCTGGTCAAGGCCTATTTCGAGGAGACCTGTACCGAAGCAACAGCCCAGTCATTGGACCTCAAGCATATCGCCGTGGTGCATATCGACAGCGACCTGTGCGCCTCGGCAAAGACTGCACTGAATTTTTGCGCCCCCTATTTTCATGATGGATCCGTTGTCATTTTCGACGAGTGGCTTCAATTCAGTGGCAGCCCGAATCATGGTGAGCAAAGGGCGTTTGGAGAATGGCGGGCGCCCAACCCGGGCTGGCACGTTGCAGAATTGGGGCGGGAAAGTTTTGGAAGAATGGCATTTGTGTTGAACAAGGTTTGAATCGCCCCCGCTCGTAGAGCACAGGCACACTGAGCTGCACCGTCGCCGCTTGAGTGGCGGCCAGGCCGCGCAGGGCAGCGCACCACACGGGGGCATAACCCACGCCGGACGCCAGCGCGCCCGAGAGCACCGCGTAGCTTGCCCCGGCAGTGCGGCGACCGTC
>Ga0209285_10000106_pt1 | contig 29315 bp, 33 predicted proteins | sample PPLLak3March2015_2_FD_187249 | JGI IMG/M metagenome (GOLD analysis project Ga0209285, IMG submission 187249) | Freshwater sediment microbial communities from Prairie Pothole Lake near Jamestown, North Dakota, USA - PPLs Lake P8 Core (3) Depth... | ecosystem: Environmental > Aquatic > Freshwater... | reverse complement strand
GGTGTACATACCAACATCCCTTTCCATCAGACCATGATGGATTCGCACCGCTACATCGCCGGGCAGTACGACACCCGCTTCGTTGAGGAACGCTTCTCCATGCAGGAACTGGAGGAAGGTCGCCAGGTCTATCCGGAGATTGCCGCCGTATTCGCCACCCTGGTCGCCCACCAACAGACCAAGCGCTCTGCCCAGATCTTCCGCAAGAACGAGCGCGACGCCAGCAACTGGAAATGGGTCGGACGCTGGGAGCGCATGCACCGCTGATAGCCAGGATTGGTGCGAGGAACAACCTATGAAATATATTGCAACCATTGATTCAAAAGAATACACTGTCGAAATCCTCGATGAAAGTCATGTCAGCCTGGATGGTAAGATCCTGGAAGTGGATTTCGAATCGATCAGCGGACAGCCAGTCTTCTCCCTGCTGGCGGATGGCAAATCCTTCGAGGCCTTCATTAACCCTGATGAGGAAGCCTGGCAGGTGCTGTTGATGGGCCGCCTCTACCCGGTCCAGGTGGAGGATGAGCGCGAGAAGCGCCTGCGTCTGGCAGGCGGCGGGCCCGCAGCCGAGACTGGCGAATATCACCTCAAGTCCCCCATGCCCGGTTTGGTTGTTACCATCCCGGTCAAGGATGGGCAGACCATTGAAAAAGGCCAGGTGCTGCTCATCCTGGAGTCGATGAAAATGCAGAACGAACTCAAATCGCCGCGCGCCGGGACAGTAGGACGCATCCGGGTCAAGCCAGGCGAAAATGTGGAGCAGAAGCAGACCCTGCTCAGTGTGCAATGACTCACCTGGAAATCGAAGTTAAATTCCCCGTTCAAGATCTGACTATCATCGAGACGCGCCTTCTGGAAATGGAGGCGCGTTTACTTCGCCCGCGTGTCCACGAAGTCAACCTGCGCTTTGACACCTCGCTTGGCGATCTGAGATGCCAGGATCAGGTATTGCGCCTGCGCCAGGGAGATGATATCCGGCTGACGTTCAAAGGGCCAACCGATGCAAAGTCCGGCGTGGCCGAGCGGGAGGAGATCGAGTTTACCGTTGGAGATTTCGATGATGCCAAGCGGTTCCTGGAAGCGCTGGGGTTCCAAGTAGTGGTCATCTACGAAAAGTATCGCACTGCATACCAACTGGGGAATGCTGAAATCCTGCTCGATGAAACGCCCATCGGGAATTTCATCGAGATCGAAGCTCCTTCACAAGAGGAAATCCACGCAACGGCACTGCAAATGGGATTGGATTGGGACAGTCGCATCACAGACAGCTACCTGGCATTATTCGAGCAAGTGCGGAAGAAATTGCAGTTTTCCTTTCGCGATATGACCTTCGAGAATTTTTTATGAATGCTCTCATCAAGTACACCATCTGGCGCACATAGTTAACCGGGTATCCCCAACGGAATAACCTGGATAGGAATATGTTCCTTCATTTTCGAGTAAACTATTAAGACACCAAGGAGGGGTCACATGTACGATCCGATAAATTTTCGCCTTGGTCCGCTTGTGGGTGGACTCGGCCCCAATCAGGCCAACCTGTGGGCCAAGGTCCGCCCGGAAGATCTTGCCAGCGCCGGTGGATCCAATCAACTGCATGGCTGGATCGCCACCAAAGAGGATTTCAGCGATGCGATCCTGGCCGCGCAATCCTACCCATTGGGCGCTGAAACGGATTACGCCGGCGTGGTGCCGCTCAGGAACCTGGATCCCGGTACCTGCTACTGGTATGCCCTTTCGCTGGTTCAGGTGAAACCACCAGCACCTGATGGCCATTTCACCACTTTCCCGGAAGATGGACAGCCATCCCCCTTTGCCTTTGCAGTTGGCTCATGCTTCCTTCCGAAGGGCAATGATTGCGAACGTGCGTTTCGCAAGTTGGTAGAAGTCACCACTGCCCACCAAGGCCAGATCGATGAACCGCGTTTCATGTTGATGATCGGTGACCAGATCTATGCCGACCAATACCCCTTGAATGGCATTCCCAAGGTTGCAACCTCGCTGGCCGATTACCGAGCCGTATACAACCACACCTGGGCTGACCCCGAAATGCGTAAACTGATGGCCATCCTGCCGGCTTACATGGCCCTCGATGATCACGAAGTGGATGACGACTGGGCCTGGTGGGACGAAGCCCACACCCGCGCCTACAACTCCCCGCTCGAACGCTTTCTGCGTTTCATCATGGGTCGCCCGGTCGAAGAACGCGTCATCAGCCCCACCCGCATTCAGGCTGCCCTGGAGGCCTGCTGGGAACACCAGTACATGCACGCGGATGGTTTCATCCAGCCTTTCCGGTTCGATGCGGATTACAACTATATCGTGACGGGTCCCGATCCCGGTTCACTGGCCTATACCTTCAACTATGGCGCGGCAGCCTTCTTTGTCATGGATACACGCACATGCAGGGTCCGTGACCTGCGCAACATCCACATGCTGGGAGATACCCAAAAAGGACTGCTCAAAGATTGGCTGTTGCGGGTCAACCAAACACACCAGGTTAAATTCCTGGTCACATCATCAGCCTTCCTTTTCGAATTGTGGGTCGATATCGCCCGTGACCGCTGGATCGGTTACAAGGCGGAGCGGAACGACTTGTTGAAATTCATTGCCGGGAACAACATCCGGGATGTCTGCTTCATCGCCGGGGATCTGCACTCCGGGCATGCCCTGTCTGTTGACCTGCAAGGTGCAGACGGGAATCCGATCCGGGTTTGGGAATTCTGCGCATCACCCTTCATGCAGAAGATCGGCCCTTTCACTTGGAGCTACAAGAAGATCCGATCCCCCAATATCATCCCTGGTTCACAAGACAAACACTTCTGCCATCCCAACATCAACTTTGGGGTCGTAAAGGTCGAATATGAGAATGGCGTGCCCCATATCCAGTATGACCTGTATTATGAGAACAAAGCAGGAGAATGGATACCGGATACAACAGGCGGATGACTCAAGCAGCCTGCAAAACAAGATCATTCCAAACCAAACCTTCGATTTCCCCCATTTCTCCCAATAGCACTGGCAACAGGGCTGTGAATTTATCCACCTCCCCGGTGGTATAGAATTGTAACCCGCCCCGCCCCGGACCCGGGTTCTTGAGTTCGTTCACCTCGAGCAGTCTCGCCGCCTGGCGCGCCACCGCCGGGGCCGGGTCGATCACGCGCACATCCGTGCCCACGATTGACTGGATCAACGGGATCACGAACGGGTAGTGGGTGCAGCCCAATACCACAGTATCGATCCCCCGCTCCAACATGGGATGCAAGGCTTTCTCTAAAATAAGGCGTGTGGCGGGCGAATCCAGCTCCCCCATTTCGATCTGGCCCACCATGCCCGGACAGGTATCCTGCAACAATTCCACGCCGTTGGCGAACCGTTCCACCACCGAAGCGTACAGCGCCCCCTGGAAGGTTGCCGGCGTGGCCAGCACCCCCACCACCCCACTGCGGGTTTGCTCAGCAGCCGGTTTGACCGCCGGCTCCATGCCAACAAACAGGATATCCGGGAAAGTGCGGCGCAGGGAATGCAGGGCAGCCGCGGAGGCCGCATTGCAGGCTACCACGATCAACTTTGCCCCTCGCTCCAGCAGGAAACGGGTGATTTGCTCCGAAAACGCCTGCACTTCCGCCATCGGGCGCGGACCGTAGGGCACGTGTTCCTGGTCGGCCAGGTACAGCACCGCTTCGTGGGGGAGCTGCTGACGGATGGCCCGCAGTACCGAAAGCCCGCCCACACCGGAATCAAACACCCCGATGGGATTGGATTGTAGGGACATGGGATGATTGTATTACAGTTTTTCCGCCGCTTCGACAAAGGAACGGAACAGGCGCTGCATGGCAGGCTGGTCGGTGATCCATTCGGGGTGCCACTGCACGCCGATCGCGTAGGGATGTTCCGGGAGTTCCACCGCCTCCACCAGTCCATCCGGGGCGAAGGCACTCGTCACCAGCGCGGCAGCGATCCGGTCCAGGCCCTGGTGGTGCAGGCTGTTGACTTGTGGCTTTGGTTCCCCCAATATCTCAGCCAACCGGGTGCCTGTCTTTACATCCACCATGTGGGCAAGATAGTTGCGAGGAATATCCGGGTAGTAATCGTGCTTCAACGCGCCGGGCATCTGGTCCTGGATGTGCGTGTACAGCGTGCCGCCCAGGCCCACGTTCATGACCTGGATACCGCGGCAGATGCACAGGAAAGGCTTGCCATCCTGCACAGCCGCCTGGAGCATATCGATCTCGAGCGTATCCCGCAGGGGATCCACCCCATCCACGCGCGGATGCGCCGCGCCGTCGAAACGCTCGATGGCGATATCGCCGCCGCCCGTGAACAGAATGCCATCCAACTTGCCATAGATGCTGCGCCAGGCATCCCTGGCCAGTTCAGGCGCCAGCAAGATCGGCGCGCCGCCGCCCTGGAGCACCGCCTGAACATACGCCCGCAACAACAGTACCGCCGGAAGTCCCTGCGCCTGCGAACCGTTATACGCTGTGACACCGATCACTGGATATTCCATTCCTCACCGCCATTCTTAAGAGAAAAGGGCGCAGCGCTGGTTGGCTGTGCCCTTATGGATCGCTTGCATCGAAATTAATCGAAGCGCTGCTTGAGCTGCGATTTCTTGCCGGTGCGGCCCCGCAGGAAATACAACTGTGCCCGCCGGGTATACGAGTGGCGTTCCACCACCACCTTGTCGACCCGCGGCGAGTGCAGCAGGAAAGTACGCTCCACCCCGATGCCATTGCTGGCAATGCGCCGGACGGTGAAGTTGGCATTGTTACCGCCCTTCCGCATGCGGATCACCGTGCCCCTGAATTCCTGGATGCGCTCGCGGTCGCCTTCCTTGATGCGGACGTGCACGCTGACCGAATCTCCAGGATTGAGTACGGGAATATTCTCGTTTTTTGTGGTATTGAAATTCTTGTTCAGATCGATCATCTCATTCTTCCTTCCGAAAAACTTGCGCCTCCCGGCGCGGGGCGAGATTATAACATGCGCCCGGGAATGAAGCAAGGCCAAAATTCGTGTATAATCAGCCGCGCCGCCCCCGTAGCTCAACGGATAGAGTAATGGACTTCGAATCCAGTGGTTGTGAGTTCGAATCTCGCCGGGGGCGCTCGATTTTAAACAGCAAGTGCGACGCGCTGCATCGTTATCATACTTACCTGCTCAATAAAAGCGATTCGCAGTTTAGGGGATCGCGTTTCTTTCTCCCAACCATTGAAGCATGGCACGAATGCTGGCTGTGGCCATGGCAATACTGGTATCTGCAGCGCCATAATAGATGCGCAACGTATCGCCATCGGCTCCCAGGGTATAGCCGCAAGGGAAGACAACTTTGCCCACATCGCCATGCTGCTCGTATGGTTCTGCAGGACCGAACACCCACTCGTCGCCGCGTTTCAAGCAACGTTCCGGGTTATTCAGATCGAATAAAGCCAGACCCAGTCTGTAAATACAGCCGGCCGCGTTCTGCTTGACGCCATGATAGATCACCAGCCAGCCCTCGGAGGTTTCAATCGGAGGAGGGGAGAGACCGATCTTGTTCGCGTCCCACCATCCACCGAGCCGCGCTTCCAGCATTTTCTTGTGCCCTCCCCAGTTCCGCAAGTCCGAAGAGTAGGAGATCCACATGTGCGCACTGACCCCACCGAGCGGACGGTGGATCAAAATCCAGCGGCCATCGATCCTGCGGGGCAGAAGCGCCGCATCTTTATCCTCCGGCTGCATGATCACACCGTAGCGCTCGAAGGTGTGGAAATCCTTTGTGAGCGCCAGGGCCACACACGGCCCGCCACTTGCGTAGGCGGTATAAACGACGGCATACTGGCCCAGTTCAGGGATATAGGTTATGCGCGGGTCCTCTATCCCCCACAACTCGTCTGGAAAGTGCTCCGGATCCGGCACAAGGGTGGGCTGGGTATCGATCTGCCAGTGATCGACGCCATTCGCGGAGCGCGCCACGCATAAGTGGGAATGACCGCGCCGATCCTCCACGCGACATAACAGCAAAGTGGTGCCGTCCGCGAGAAGGGTCGCACCGGGGTTGAATACGCTATTGACCTGATACGGCCAGGCCGCAGCCGTCAGGATGGGGTTGCGTTTATGGCGTTGAAAAAGAAACGAGGGATGATCATTCATGATGGGTATGCTCATTGGGTTGACCTATATTTTCCGCTAACCTCAGTTCCAGGAGTGACTGGAGAAAAGCCAGGGTGGACTCTGCGCCTTGATTCTCGTTCGGCCGGTCGGGATGCAGGCCATCGCGACAGCCGCCTGTCGTCGGGTCATACAACGGGAGGTGCAGATCGTTTCGTCCGAGAAACCACTCGAAGGCGCGGCGGGCTTCGATGTGCCAGTATTTTTCTCCGGTGATACGCTGCGCCTCGAGGCAGGCAGAGATCATTGCCTGAGCCTCCACCGGTTGTTGATCGAAGCGGGCGCGTTCACCGCCTTTTGGATAAAAGCCATTGGAGCCGATGGGAACGAAATGCTTTCCTACTGTATCTGCATGCTGTAATTCGGCCAGCCAGGCGAGGGACTCCAACCCCGCCTCTGTCATTGCAGGATTTGGTATCGACTGACCGCATAACAGCATGGCGTGCGGCAGAGCCGCATTGCAATATGTCAGCTTGTTCTCAAACCACTTCCACCCATCCGTCTGGTTATCCCTGTAAAGCGACAGCAATCGACCCGCCAATTCCTCCTGCACCTGGCTGGCGCGCCGGTCGCCGGCAAATCGCCGCAAGTATTCGTGGATGCCGATCAGGGCAAAGGCCCAGGCGCGCGGACTGGTGGTTTCGAGGATGGCGAGCAGGGATTGTTGGAATACCCGGCCGGCCATATTTTGAAGCGTTGGCATGTTCGAACGGCCCAGGATCGCACCCAGCGCCCACAATGCCCGGCCATGGCTGTCGTCTGAGCCGCTGGCTTCCAGCCAGTGCCGTTGGTAATCCATGAAGTTACGGAAGCGCCGGGTCTCCGTATTGAAGGCATACCAGGTGAAGGCAAGATAGCGGGTCGCCAGTTCGGCGGCTTCCTTGCTCCCCAATTCCTCCAGGAGAACACTGACCATCAAGGCCCGGGCGTTATCGTCTGTTGCATACCCTTCCTGGTAGTCGGGTATCGTGAAAGTGGCATGCTGCAAGATGCCGGTATCATCTGTGAGGTGATGCAGGTGATCCAGTTTGAGCGGAGGTAATTCCCAGGCGCGTTTGTCCAATGGTTTGACCGCGAAGTCGGCCTGCGCGAAGTTGCGGCGCTCGGCGCGGGCCCGTTCGAAGCTCTGCATGTAACGGCGCGCAACCTGCGGCCAGATCATGGCCCGCCCGAACAGGTAGGCGCGCTTGCGCATGGAGTGACGTTTCGACTCATTGTCCAGCAAATCGATCACCTGGTCAGCCAGTGCTTGTGGATCACGGAACGGTACCAATGCCCCGCGGTTATCGGCCAACATTTCCTCTGCATACCAGTAGGGCGTCGAAATCACTGCCTTGCCGGCTCCCAGCGTATACGCCAGTGTGCCGGAAGTGATCTGTGCCGCGTCGAGATAGGGGGTGATATAGATGTCTGCAGCGCTGATGAACTGGACAAGTTCCTCCAGGCTGACAAAGCGGTTATAGAAGATAACGTTCCCTTCCACGCCCTTCTCGTGAGCCAGCCATTGCAGGGATAAGCGATAGGTTTCCCCTTCGTTCTGAATGACGTGTGGATGGGTTGCGCCGACGATGATGTAAACCACGTTTGGATATTTCGCCAGTATAAGGGGCAGGGCCGTGATGACATTCTCGATGCCCTTGTTGGCCGAGAGCAAGCCGAAACTGAGCAAAACGCTTTTGCCCTCAACCCCAAACAGATCCTTGTGAAAGCTCGGGTCTACGAATGGGACATCGGGAATGCCGTGGGGGATCAGGTCGATCTTTCCCCCGGGTACGTGATAAATGCTCCCCAGGAATTCCACGCCCCGTTTGCTCATGACCACCACGCGGTCCGAGAGGGAAACGATTTCTTCGAGCACCCGGCGTTGGTCGGGATCGGGTTCTCGTAGGATCGTATGTAATGTTGTGACGACAGGCATGCGCAATTCGCGCAGGAGCGAAAGGATGTAACTGCCTGCCCGCCCTCCAAAGATGCCGTATTCATGCTGCAACGAGACCATATCCACGTTGTTGATATTCAGGAAATCCGCAGCCCGGCGATATGATTCGATATCCTTCTCGGCCAGTTCGAACCGGACCCGCGCCGGGTAGTTGTAGCCGGATTCGATATCATTGACAGGCAAGGCGATGCAGGCAGTCTCTTTGTACTGATCGGCGATGGCCTCGCATAGATCCGTGGTAAATGTGGCAATGCCGCACTGACGAGGCAGGTAATTGCCGATGAATGCTACTCGCTTGATAATCGAATGGGGCATCTGATCCATGATCGTTCTTCTCCTTCTACCAACACCCATCCTGCCTGGCGAAATCCCGGCAACCAGCGATAAGGGACGACTGCCAGAATATCATCTCCATCATTCCTGGAATGATATGGTTGTTTCATATTCCCCCAATTGATAAACACATCGTATCATCTCAACAACCTGGGGGGCAGGGGGGGTGTGGGCGGCAAAGCCGCCCACACCCCCTAAAAAATTCCTGTAGTAGTGTAACACACTAAACTGCTGAAATGCGCAGCAAAATTTAGGCTCTCTGGGAGTCGCCGTGATGGATGGAAAGATATGGGGGTATGGGGCGGGCTTCGCCCGCCCCATACCCCCAATTTCCTTCCTCTTCCAGCGATTCCCTGAGAACCAAAATTAAGGGTTGGATGATACAATCGCGCAACGCGATCAACCTCTACGCGGCACGTGGGGTGGCAGTGCGCGAGTTTCCTCTTGACACAGGCAAAGCGGATTATTTGTTGTTCGTGGATCGGAAGGCAGTGGAAGTTGTAGAGGCGAAGCCCGAGGGTGTGACGCTGTCGATGGTGGGGGATGTCGAGTCTGCGGTGGAGGCGGGGCTGGCGCGGGCGTCTAGGTTGAGGCACATCGTCCCCTTGCGGGAGGCAGTGTTACAGTCCGCGTTTGAGGGGATGTTATCGTAGGGATACGGCGCTGCCGTATCCTGGGCGCTGTCATGTTTTGGGCACAGCGGCGCTGTGCCCCTATGGAAGGTATGATCATGAAATACGATCCCCAAAAACATCATCGTCGTTCCATCCGATTGAAGGGATATGATTACACTCAACCCGGCGCGTATTTCGTTACCATATGCGCCTATCAGCGCATGCATGTTTTTGGTGAGGTTGTGGATGGCGAAATAGTTTTGAATGATATTGGCAAAATCGCGCGGGACGAATGGTTCAAGACAGCAGAAATCCGTCCATATGTGAAATTGTATGAAGATGAATTTGTGATCATGCCGAATCATGGGCATGGGATTATTTGGATTGTTGATGAGGCTGAGGATGGTCGCCCCGTAGGGCTACGGCGACTATATCAAGCATTCCTACATCAATATCCTGTTCGAGTTCCAGGCTGGCGTCCAGGTTACCTTGACCATCCTGCGCAATGGCGAGGAGATGATACTGGATGTAACTCTGGGTGAGGCAAGCGTACAATGACCCGATTATGGCGTGACGCCGCGCGCGTACAACAACCATAACCCGACGAAATAAACGATCAGCAAAAGCAAAGCATCCACTTCCAGGAAGAGGATACGTCGCTCCAGGCGAGCCAGGTTCCCCACCAGGGCTAAGATGGTCATCAGCAAACCGAGGACAGCCACCAGCAGGAAAGCCGTATCCATAACACCGAAGAAGCGTCCATCCAGGTAAAAGATATCTGTCAATCCCAGTGCAAACATATTGAATAAATTGGAGCCGAACAGGTTCCCGATTGCCATATCATCCGCCCCCAGGCGGGCAGCGGCGATGGTGGTCACTAGTTCCGGGATGGATGTGGTGATTGCCACCAGTGTGGTGCCGACAAAGGTGGTGCCCAGCCCAGTGCTTTCCGCGATCCGTCCGGCTGCATTGACCATCCAAGGTGTGATAACCGCCAACGCACCAGCCGCCAGCAGGAAACCGATAATCCCCCGCCGCAGGCTCGGGTAACCGGCCGGGATTTCCAGTTGTTGCGCTGCGCCCATTCCCTGGTTCTGCCCGCGGATCAACCAGACAGCAATGAAGTAAGTTGCGATCAGGATCAGGCTATCCACTCCCACCCAACCAACCCGGGCTTTCATATTGGCCAGGATCGAAAACATAACGATCCCGATCATCAGGGTTGCCAGGCTACCGGAAAGGGCGTGTTTGAGGGCTGCCTTGCGCAGCAAACGGCGCTTGTAATGCACCATATCCAGGATCGCCAGCAGGAACATATTGAACATGTTCGAACCGAGCAGGTTGCCGGCTGCCAGGTTGGGAAAACCCTGCGAAATGGAACTGATGGTTGTCAACACCTCCGGCAGGGAGGTTGCCCCGGCCAGCAGGATCACCCCGATAAACATCCCACCCAGGTTGGTTCGGTTGGCAATGATATCCCCATGTTTGGCCAGTTGCATGGCCGCCACGGTGATCAGCGCCGAAGCCAGGATGAATTCCACCCAAACCATTTCATTCCTCCGGTGAAGCAGGGATGCCCTTGACAATCGACAAGGGCCAGGCAGCAAAGACACCGCTATTCGGTTGATCCAAGTCACCAGCCACTTGTTCGACCGCCTGCAGGCAAGCTCTTGCTTTTCCTTCATCCGGGACAATTACAAAAAGAGACAGGTGACCTTCCTCCATTCGCTGGCTTCCAAAGAAATAGCGCAAAGGGATCTGTTCCCTTCGCAACCGTCCCAGGCCGGTGCTCTCGATGATCGTAACGCCAGTCACATCGATCTTTTCCCACGCAACAATCACCTCTTCCAGAACATCCGGGTTATCCAAAACACAGAAGATCATCAACATGACTGCCTCCAAAAATATCTGCCAATGTTATGGCGCGCTCTCCAATTTCCGCTTCAAGTAATCCGTTCCAAAATCCACGCCGATCTCCACCCACAATGGCAGGTGGTCGGACATCTTGAAAGTACGCCACTGCTTGTACTCTTTTTCGGTCGCGTCCGGCCTGTAGGACTGCCGATCTTCATCACGGTAAACATGATCGAAAAATGGGAAAGTGCCCGATTTCATCACATCCATCTGTAACCCAACATCCTTGGCGAGAAATGCAATCTGGTCGAAGGGCTTATTCTGGATGGCATTGGTGTAGATCCCCTTGAGCGAGGCAGGGATCATAAATTCCTTTTTCTCGATCACTTTGAAGGTTTCATCCTCGATCGAGAAGATGTTGAAATCACCCAACAGGATGGTGTTATAAGCCCAGGCATCCTTGGCTTTCATGCGCTTTTGCAGCAGATCGACCACCATCCTGGCCTCCGCCAGTCGTTGCGGATCGTCAGCCTTCGACTTTCCGTAATAGAAGTGTTGGGTACAGATCGTGAACTTGAACCAGCCGGCGCGAAAACCGGCCAGGTAGGGGGTGCGGGCAAAGGCAAAATCGGACTTCAGCCCATCCGGCTGCTTCTTCATCTCCGGAACCAGCTCCCCGGCCAACCCGCCAAAGGACAGCTTGCGTGTATCGTAGATATAGGCATGGCGTTCGCGGTTGCCCTGTGCCCCGAGGGTGACATCCGAAACCAGGTAGCGCCACCAGCCGCCAAGGATGTACATCAATTCATCCAGCGCATCCAGGTTGTCGCGGACTTCCTGGACAGCAACCATATCGAAGCGCGACATGATCTCGGCAATGTAGAAAAGCGGCTCCTTCTCACGGCCTCCAGACTTGGTCCCGCCAAACTCACGGATGTTCCAAGTGGCGAGCAACAGGGTGGGATCGACCGTCTTGACCGGGATGGCTTTGTCCAATTCGGCCCTCAGCCTGAGCAAGCCTTCCAGCGTACGCTTGCCTTGAGGGGTTTTTGTGGCAATTGTTTTGTAGAACGGCATGGGATTTATCCTCCAATCTGACTAACGATCGAACGTTCCGGCCTCATCTTCCAACTGCTGCAAGAACGCAGATACAATCTGTGGATCGAACTGCTTGCCTGCCTGCTCGTGCAGATAAGCCCGCACCTGTCCGAGTGACAGGGCTGCCCGGTATGGACGGTCGCTGGTCATGGCATCCCAGGCATCCACCACGGCAAAGATGCGCGCCGCCAGCGGAATCTGCTCCCCCACCAACCGGCGTGGATATCCGCTGCCATCCCAGCGCTCATGATGGCAATATGGAATGTCTGCAGCCGGCAACAGGAACTCGATCCCCGCAAGCCACTCTTGGGCCAGGGTCGGGTGCATTCGCACCTGTTTCCATTCCTCTTCGTCCAAAAGACCCGGCTTGAGCAGGATCGAATCCGGGATGGTCATCTTGCCGATATCGTGCAGCAGGGCGCCGCGCTGGATGTGCGCCATCTCCTGCTCCGGCAAATCCAACCGCCTGGCAAGCCGGACAGTCATTTCAGCCACGCGCAGGGAGTGACCTTCGGTTTCGTGGTCGCGCAGGTCGAGCGCCTTGACCCAGCCTTCGAGCGTGGCGTTGTAGGCGGTTTCAAGGGATTGCTGGGCCTGCTGAAGATCCCCCACCAGGCGCGCATTATCGAGTGCCACGGCGATGTGGTTGGCAAAAGCCTGGATGGTCGGCAGGTCGGCCTCGGTCAGGTCCGCGCCAACCAGGTTGAGCATGCCGCGCGGACGGCCATCCAGGATCAGCGGGGCAAAGATGCCAGGCGGGCTGCCCAGGGTAGAGAGCAACGGGGCGATGATCCAGCGCGCCACGGGAGGCATAAGTGCCGCTGAAATACTGCTGGTATCAGGAACGAAAACCGGTTGCAGATCGCGAATGACCTGACGGTAAACCTCCACCTGGTCGACCTGCACGCTGTAGCCCTTGGCGCGCAGGCCAAGGCGCTGCTCGAAAGTGCTGATGACACGCATAATGGCCGATGAAAAGGCGATCACCTTGAATGTAAGCGACTCACCGGCCTCGTCCAGCAGGCTGATGCCGCCGCGCAGATCGAGGGCGGTAATCTGTTCACTGAATGCCTGGTAGATATCCCCTTCGCCGCGGATGGAGCGCTGAAGGGAGGCTGCGGCTGCGTTCAGCGCCCGCAGCAGGCCGGTCCCGCCACTGGACCTGGAATTCGGTTGTTCACCTTCGTTCATGCCACCTCCACATCGGAAGTCGATACCCATTACCCATTGAACAGGTATCATCTCAACAACTGGGGGGCGGGGGGTGTGTGGGCGGCTTCGCCGCCCACACACCCCCCATCTTCTCCTATTTATTGAGAAGTTACTTGAACAGCATCTAATTCTTCTTCATGCCATGACAGTTCTTATATTTGCGCCCACTGCCACAGGGACAACGGTCCTCCGGCCTGGCGTTCGAAAAATCTATATTCTTCAACGGCTGTCGCCAGCGCGGTACGCCAGGGTAGACAAGCGGTTCATCATCATCTTCTTCGTCGTCATCAAAGAATTCATCATCATCGTAATCGAAATCCTCATCGACCGGGGCCGGCGGGTTTGCTACAACACGCCAGGCCCGCTCGGCCAGGATCCCAAAGATACAGATGCTTACCAGGCTGATGATGGTTGCCTGGAACGGCTCGATCTGCATGAGCAGGTTCAACAACCGCCCAAGCCCAAAAGCCAGCAAGGCCAACAGGCCGCCACCGACTGCCAAAACAACGAACGCAGCCAGGATAATCAGCAGGATCATCAGGATAACTCTCATGTCATTTTCTCCGTTCTGGTTTTCATATTTTACCTTTATCCATCAGATCCTTCGTCGATCGTATCCTTTGTTCGATCGCCTCGTTGAACTTCAGTTTATTATGCTTTTTTATTGCGGGATCGATAATCGCTGGTTTCAGTGCTTCGATGAGCGTTTCTGCCGAACGATAGAACACCGTATCCAGTACCCAGGGATATTTTTTTTGCATTTTGACCATCATCGGGAAAGGCCGTTCCCCTTCCTGAATGATGGGCACACAAGGGATTTGGCAATCCGGTAATTTCGCCTGCAACTCAAGGGGAGCTGATTGAGGATTGGTAATATCCATGATCACAAAATAGGATAAGCCGGCCAGTGTCTTGATCGTTTTTGTGAAATCCTTCTCCGCCGGGCGTTCGAACTCGAAGACAATCGGCACCAGGTTATATGCGCGCAGGCCATTTTTCAGTGCCTCCAATATTTCCTTTCGTTCCGGGGGTTCAAAGCGACCCAGGATAAGGACAGTTTTCGATGTGAGGGTGTTGATCGCATCCCGGATTTCTTCATTATTCAGGATCAGATAGACGAATTGCGCCACTTTAATATTGTCTACTGTAATGGTCGGTTGCCCTCGATGCGTAATGATCAAATCCTTTTGCTCTTCGAATTCACCTTCCAGGTCCCGCACATTGACGGCGTACACCCAGCTCCCGGACACTTTTGCCTTATCGATCCTGGCACTGGTCAATACGGCGTTGGCGAGGGTCGATGCAGTCATATCCGCCGAACTGAGATCGGCTCCGATGAGATTGGCCCCAAAGAGATTGGCCCGGTTGAGATTGGCGCCGGTAAGGTTGGCCGCAAAGAGATTGGTATCGATCAGGTTGGCCTGGCTGAGGTTGGCACGCATGAGATCGGCCCGGTCGAGATCGGCTTTTTCGAGAAAAGCCCGCTCGAGGTTGGCCCAGTTCAGGTTTGCCCGGCTGAGATCAGCACCATACAGGTCTGCCCCGCTGAGATCGACCTCCACAGCCGGATTTTCGCCCCGCCACGCATTCCAGACCCTGACCCCTCGTTTCAAAATCTCAAGTTGCTCGCGATTCGTCATTCGCCTACGTCTCCTGTCGATTAACGATAATTATCCGCTCTCCCAAGCCAAATTCATTTCATCCCGATTACCAAGGGCGTTCCGCAGCAACGCAACAAGCTCCGGGTGCTTTTTCTCCTTATCCCATAAGTCAAGGAGGAGGGGTGTAATGGCATAATCCTGGTCATCCACTCCCTCTTCCTCCAGTTCGTCAACCAAGAATTGGAGTTGCAATTCACTGATCGTTCCAATCAATCGACCCGAGTCTTTGTCATGCAATGAAATCATAACGACCTCCTCTTGTCTTATGAAGCTATCATCAGGGATACTCACTGGCAACAGTATAAACAATTATTCTCCCCCACGCAATAGACCGGTTGAGTCGGAAAAGGGCGTTATTAAAGAAAATGGGGGGTGTGTGGGCGGCGAGGCCGCCCACACACCCCCCGCCCCGACAAAGAGCGCAGATGTACCTCAAGCTTGGTGAACAACCTTGCCTCCAATCATGGTCAGGTCAATGGTCAGGTCGAGGATGTCTGCAGGTTTGGCGCTGTAGGGGTTATCGTGCCAGATCGCCAGATCGGCGAATTTGCCCGGTTCCAGCGAGCCTTTCTTGTTCTCGGCAAAGTCGGCGTAGGCGCCGCCCATGGTGTGGGCGTACATGGCTTCTTCGATGGTCATGGCCTGCTCCGGGCTGACCGGCTTGTTGGTCAGGGTGAGGCGAAGCAGACTGCCTGCCAGGGTGGCCTGCGGTTCCCACCACGGCATGGATGGGGCATCCGAACTGAGTGCCAGCGGAATCCCATTATCCAGCCATGTGCGGGTGGGGATCATCTTCTGCAGGCGCTCGCTGCCCCAGATGCGCTCGGCCCCATCCCCGAAGGCGCGGATCATCTGCGGCTGGACGGAGATGGTCACGCCCAGGTCCTTTTGGCGCTGGATGGCCTCCTCCGTGTTCAAGACGGAATGCTCGATGCGGTGACGCGGGTCGGGGCGCGGGTTGGCGTTCATGGCCGCCTCGATCGAATCCAGTGCCATGTCCACTGCCGCGTCCCCAAAGGCATGCAGGGCCATCTGGTATCCGGCATCGTGGAAGGCGCGCACCACCTGGTTGAGGTCATCCGGCTTCCAGATGGTCAGGTTCCAGGCGATCCCGTTGTGGGGTTCATAGGTATAGGAGGCCTCCCCGGCGCCATCCACCTGGCATTTGCCGCCCGCAAAGCGCATGTAATCATCCTCGTAGCGCATGGCCTCGATGGCCGGGATACGCCCGTCCAATTCCTGGAAGTATTCGAGCACGTTCATGACCTGCCCGCGCAGGCTCATCCGGCGGCTCCTGCCGATATCGAAATACGCCAGCATGCGGTCCATGCCGCGCGCATACACATCCTGGAAACTGGTGACGCCCATGGAGGCAAAGCGGGCCTGCGGATGGAGGATGCTGGTTTCCATGGCCTGCTGGTCGATCAGGTTATCCGGCCACAGGCGGCGGAAGTAGTCCATGGCCGGGTGGTTCATAATCGTGCCGTTCGGCTCGTTGTCCGCCTCGCGCAGGAAGCGCCCGTTGCCGGGGTCCGGCGTGGCGGCGGTCACCCCGGCCATTTCCAGCGCCAGGCTGTTCACCACTGCCAGGTGCCCGCCCTGGTTGATCAGCATGACCGGGTTGTCCGGAGAGATCGGGTCCACATCGTGCTTGTTCGGATAGCGCCCATCATAGGTCAGCCAGCCCGCCCCCAACACCCATTCACCGGGCGGTGTTGCGGCGATCCGCTCGGCCACCAGGGATTGCATCTCCGGGATGGTCTTCACAGCCGGCCAACTGATATCCACATAGACCGTGCCAAGCAGGCCGCAGGCGCTCAAATGGCAGTGGGCGTCGATCAGGCCGGGGGTGGTGGTGCGGCCGCCCAGGTCGATCACCTCCGTACCCTGCCCGGCCAGGGCGCGGACTGCCTGATCGCTGCCAACGGACAGGATCAGCCCGTTCTTGACAGCCAGCGCCTGCACCGTTGACCGATTCGCGTCCATGGTGACGATGTTGCCGTTCACCAGGATGCTGTCGGCAAATTCACCCGCGGCCAGGGTGGGTGCCTGTGCCGTGGGAAGGCTCGAGGTTGGCACGGCCGTCAGTTCGAGCAGTTTTTCGCCGCCTCCGCAAGCCAGGGCGGCTCCTCCCAATGCCGCTCCACCCAGTTTCAGGAAGTCGCGGCGAGACAAGTGATGGTGATGATGGTGATTCTGCGACATTTTCGTTTCTCCTTGCGCGGCAGACGCGCGTGGATATGATCCGGTTTTGAAGTAGAAAACCGCATCCCGCGGATGCGGAAATTAAGAGAATGAAACAGCGCCCTGAGCGCGATTAGTGTTCCCAGCAAAAAACGCCGGGACTCCCTTCGGTCGCGGCGCATTGACCTTCGCCATCATATCGCTGAATATTTTCATATCAAAATTGGTTTCAAATTTTCAGCCCAGGAACGAATGGCATTCCAATCCCGATGATCGCCGCGCGGGAAAATACCGAGAGCGACAGTGAGCCGCAGCATCAGAGTATCCCAATTGAAAGGCAGTTTGCCAAAGTCCAGCATCCCCGCAAAGAGACCTTCGCTCAACGGCTTGACCATGGCACGCACAGACTCAACCCAGCCCGTCACTCCTGAGCGATAATTCTCCGCGTTTTTCATTGCCATCGTTATACACACTGTGAACATGGCAAAGCGTTTTTGCGCCAGCGTGGAGCGATGAGTCTGGATGAATTGCACCGCTTCGGGCAGCCACTTTGATCCGCGGATGGCGCTCCCCGCCACCACCGCCTGGTACGGGGACAGATCTTTCACATCGTTCATTGGGAGGATATCCACCTGTGCTCCACCCTCAGACAACGTTCTGCCGATGGCTTCTGCCACTTCTGCCGTGGACCCCGCGCGGCTGGCATATGTAACAAGAATCCTGTTTGACATTTTGGAATCTCCTTTTTTTGTAGACCCTAATAATTTTACCGCCCGACCTTCGTCCCGACAGGCAAAATCGTCCTGCTTGACATGATGATCGATATCAGGCGCAACCTGCGAAGCGTTCCCGCCCGCGGACTGTGGTTTCGACTGCTTGCGTCTCAACCACCACTCCCGCCCCGCCAAGAGCAGCGGGACTTCCTTCGGTCGCAGCGCGTTGACCTTTGCCAACATGTTGTCCCTGGCACCGCCCGCCAGAGCAGGTGTGCGAGCGCAGGCTGCGAAGCAACCCTCTTGTTTATTGGGAGATTGCTTCGTCGCAAAAGGCGCTCCTCGCAACGACATAATAATCATAGTTTGAACACCCTATCCAAAATTGACGGCATCCCCTTCGGGGACGATGTCAGCGCGGATTTCGCAGCATCCCCGAAGCCCAGCGAAGGGGGACAACTCCTTCGCGAAGCACACCTTTAGGTGCCCCGCTCTTGACCTGCAACTCCCGCAACGCATTGACCTTCGCCGTGACAGACAAAACCATCCCACCTGAAGACGACCGACATTTTAGTCACATACATGAAAAACATCTACAAGTGTTCATAGACGTAGAAAATGTAATCCTGGGAGGTCGTCCTGACTCCCAGATCGTTCAGCACGCGCAGGATTTGGGCGCGGTGATCGGTGCCATGGTTCACCACATGGAGGAGCACTTGCCATGTCATGAGGTCTTTGTCCTCCTCTGGCTCTTTGATCAGTCTACTGGATAACATGTCATCCCGTAATCCCGCCAGATACGCTTGCATGCGTTGTTCGATGGTATCCCAATGGGCGCGGATGACTTCCCGGTCATCGAAATTCGCGGGGGGAAGCAGTTCGGATGGCGCGACGCCCTGCAGTTCGTTGAACCATACATCATCCACACTCATGAGATGAATGACTTGTTCCCGGATAGAACCATGCGAGTAGCGCACATCCTGCGTGAACTGCTCCCAGGATAATGGCATGATGCAGTTATCCCACATCGCCCGGTTTTCGGCGAAGTGGTAGCCATAGAAATGGCGGAAGGCGTTTGCATTCATAAAAGGTAACTGCTCAGCCTGATTCAGCAAAATTCGCTATATGCGGATGAAAGGGCAATATTTTCCCATGAACGGCTATATCTGGTGGCCGAACCTGTGGCAATTCAGTGCCAATCTCGGATAATGTTTCCATATCTAGCGGTCTCATGAACATGCCTGAGCAGTTACCATAAAAGATTACTCCTCGGCACTTAGCGTGTTGACTTTCGCTCTACGAGATACTTTCATCTTCGCCCTCGTTTCCGTTTCGATGATGGTGAAGTAACAACGGGATGAAATTCGTTGTCTGGCAGGGGTATTCCAGAATGAGCACAAAAGACGGGATGAACCATCTTATCGACCGACAGGGTGGATGTTTGCACCATGAGCGGTTCGGTTTCGCCATACTTACTGGAAAACTCCAATTGGTAATCGATCACTACGCGCCCACCTTCCAATTCTTCCGTATCCCAGGTCATGGCTTGCAGTTTGCGTCCGCGCATGAGCCTCTTTACCGATTGTAGATCATGACACGCCAACGGTTCTCCGCAGCAATAACAAAGCAAGGGTAATTCATGCCTGTTCTCGAAGACATAATATAGCGTATCGTTGCGCAGCACGACATCGGTAATTTTTTGCCCGCCAATGCAGAAATCCACGAACTCGGCAAGGCAGTGCGGTTCGCCATTGATGGTCAGGATGGGAAAACCATCCCGCTCACATACGACCAGTTGGTTGGGTTTTGTATCTGTCATAATTCACCTTTGAATACTTTATTCAAAACGGACGCCATCAACGTCCGCCCAAAAAGCAGGCGCAACTCCATATCACACCCTTTGGGTGCCCCGCCCGCGGACTGTGGTTTCGATACGGCGGCGATGATCGGGTGGATGAAGTCTGTATCGAGACCCGCCGCCTACTCAACCACCACTTCCTCAACGCGTTGACCTTCACCTGTAAGCAGTTCATTCCGTAGTTCCCTTATTTTCCATTGTTGACGCGATCGCAATATGAAAATCATTCCCGCGATCGGTCACTTTAAATTGGACAATCATCCGGTTCACTTCGGGATAAAGCCTGTTTTTGCGCTTCATCAACTCCTTGACAACTTCTATGAAATCTTCGCGACTTTGTTGGTCGGGCATGGCTTTACGCATATCAGCCAGCATCTTTTCCCGTTTATCAGCAGGCAGGATGGCTGCGTTCCAGGCGGCGCAGGCCACCATCACTAATCTTTTATAAGATTCATAATCTTGGGCTGTATCGCGATAAGGCGAAATGATTTTCGAAATGGCATCCGAAATGCTGAGTTCACCTTTGGGATTGACCACGGTTTTGGTGAACCCGGTTTTGGCCTTTACTTCCCGCATCAGGTTTTTCAGGATCGATGAACCACTTTTGCTCTGGCTTTCATTCTTTGGTGTTTTGCTACTGATTTCCCCACTCACCGGGGGAGAACCTTTGCTCTTTTTGTTTTTGGTGCGCGCCATCTCACAACTCTCCTTTGAATGCTTTATCAAGAATACTCGGCATCAACGTCCGCCCAAAGAACGGGTGCAACTCCTCCCCCGTAGCGGACTGTGGTTTCGATACGCCCCTCAAGGAACGTTCGGGGCTACTCAACCACCACTCCCGCAACGCATTGACCTTCGCCTGCAACCCATCCCGATAAGCGACAATGCGCTGCTGTTCGTCGAACCCATCACAATTGTTCATTTTTATTCTCATGATACGGCTCGGATGTTATCAACTTCCACAGGTGAGCGCCTTATAACAAACCTGCGCGGCGAAAGCGTTCTAAAAGTGCGGTGCTCTTGCCGTATTTTTCTCGAATATATTTGAAACGTTCGATGAACTTGCTTCTTCTCTGCTTGTATTCCGACATATCGCGCAATTCGGCCAGCAGCTTTGTAGCCTCATCATAGGTTTTGCCGCGTTTCTGCTCAAGAAGTTTTTCCACATATGCCCAATGCGTCTCTTCCTCTTGTGAGAGTTTCTCCAATCTTTGAATCCTCTTGCGTTCAGCTTCCTCCCGCGCTTTGCGCTTCACCGCCATTTCAATTTTCCCGGCTTGTTCGAATAATTCGCCAGCAGTCCGTGTTGACTGGGATTGCGTAGGTGGTTTTCCTCCGCTCAATTGGCCGAGGTGTTTTTTCAAAGATAAAACTGCGCCAGGTTCGCCGCGAACGATCTGAAGCAGGTGGGCGTCGCTTTCTGAGCGGGTTAATTTTGCAATCGCAGATTCGAGATCTGGCCCGGGAGAAGATACCGCGTTTTTGCTGGCAGCCGCCGAGGCAGCGATAAGATGTGGGTCTATTTCAAAAAACTCTGCGAACGCTTGCAGGCTGGCATTCAGTTTTTTCAATCCTGCCGGCACGGGCGGTTCGAGTTCCCCTTCCATTTCCTCGGGATCATACATGGAAACAACTTTGAGCCAGGCGAAATACAACATCCGCATATCGCCTTGCAGAAGTTGTTCGCGCAGGGGCGTGAGTTGACCGAGTACACCCTCCGACTCGACCCATTCGAAAAAGTCTGAATCTTCGCTGACCTGAATCTCGAGGATGAAGTATTTACCATGTTCTTCGAGCATGATCTGATCTTCAAAAAGATATGGCTGGATGGAGGAAACATCCACAAGGTTTTTGGGAAGACGGAACATGAGGCGTCGCATTCCAAAATTCGAATCGTACAAGAATGCGTCGAAGTATTTTAGCAATACTTTTTCGGGGTCGTGTTTGAAATCACCCCATGAGTAGGTGACGATAGCCTGTGTGGATGTGACTACATCCATGTGGCTGGAAAGCCCGTCTACTTCACGTTGTTCAGACGTTGTCAAGGGACGGTCAATCGTTTGCCATTCATAATATTGGTATTCACTCATAATTCACCTTTGAACGCTCTACCCAGCACGGACGGTAACAACGCGTCAAATTCCTCCCCCGTAGCGGACTGTGGTTTCGATACGCCCCACAAGGAACGTTCGGGGCTACTCAACCACCACTCCCGCAGCGCGTTGACCTTCGCCTATCGAAGATTCTTGATAGTGGAAGGTTATCCAATCATTTCGTGCCATTTGCTCATATCCCACAACTTTTCCCCTAGAAAAACAGCGATAGGCGCAACCACGATCAGCGCAGCATTCACCCAGAAAAGCGCATCCACGCCCAATGCGAGAACATCCGGGTGCCAGCTCTGCCTGTCAGGGTGTGCCGCCAGGTATTCGGGGATGGTGTACCCATGCTCGACGCAAATGAACCCGTCCATCCACGAATAGGGATACCCGGCATGTAAATGCCCGCTGGCCCAGTCTTCCGGGCCACATGACCCGCCTGAATAATCGTCGCGGTATAACAGGCTGGCGCATAAGCCCCCGCAGGCCAGCACCAAAACCAGGATGGCCAGCCACAGTTTCCAGCGACGACGCAGGATGAAAATTGCCACCAACAGCCCCACCGAGGCGACCAGGAATTGGACAATCCCCGGCCCGCCCGAGATGACGATCCCCCTTCCATCCCTGAGAGTGATGGTCTGGTTGCTCCCAATCAGAGCGGCGAGAGAAGCCAGCCAGCCCAGCCCAGAGATGCCGATCCAAACATAACTGTTGGAAAAAAGAGCGGTGATAGTTTTCATGGGCAAGATGATCAGGTGTTCGGGGATTGCGTTATAATCGCTCCACAGGAGTTCGTATTATGTCTTCCATGCAAACTATTTCTGTCCAGGTGACGCCCGAGGCCGCCCGCGCATATCGCAAGGCCTCGGCGGCCGAGCGCAAAAAGATGGAGTTGTTGCTGTCCATGCGTTTGCTCGAAGCTTCGCGTTCGCGCAAGTCGCTGGAAACGGTTATGCACGAGATCAGCCGCTCGGCGCAAGAACGCGGCCTGACACCCGAAATCCTGGAAGAACTTTTCCAGAAATAAAATGCGCGTCGTCTTCGACACGAACGTGCTGGTCAGCGCGCTGCTGTTCGAGCAATCCACGCCCGGGCGAGCCTTCTTTGCAGCGCTTGAACAGGGGGAAGTTTTGCTCTCAGCGCAACTCGGCCTTGAGATCCAAAAGACGTTACATAAAAAGAAATTCAGCCGGTACATCACGCCAGAACAGCGGGATGCCTTCCTGGTCGCGCTGGTGCAGTCATCCACGCTGGTGGAAGTTAAATCATCCATTTCGGTCTGCCGCGATCCAAAGGACAACATGCTGCTCGAACTGGCCGTCAGCGGCAAGATCGATGTCATCGTCACGGGGGATTCCGATCTGCTGATCCTGCACCCATTCAAGAAGATTGCCATCCTGACGCCCGAAGCCTTTCTCTCCGCTTTTCTCCCAGCAAATTCTTGATTTCCTCCACGATCGTCGCAATCTGCTTCCCTTTGGCAAGGATTCTCTCCGCCAGTTCATATGGCGGCAGCACGGATGCATCCCCCCATTGCAACAGAGGGGACAACTCCTCCCCGCTCGTGGATTGTAACTCCCGCAGCGCGTTGACCTTGGCTATCACGAGCTTGCCAGTGCACAATATCATTATTCCTTCAACTTTCGTTCGATCAAATCCCAGCGATCCCGATATTCGCTGACATCCCAGCCTGTCATTGCTTTATTCGGGGGCAAGTGTACGACCCTGATTTTACTTTCATTATGTTCCTGTCCCTTCTTGCCCGGAACTTCAAGCCAAGCCCGATGAGCCTTTCGGATTTCTCTTGCCATCACTGATGATGGGATGATGTAGTACACAAAATCGGATTTGCTTCCAGGTTCCGGTATCCCGCCAAGAACCCAAAAGAAATTCTCCCCAAAATCCTTTTCTGCTTTCAAGCCAACACTGCATGTGCGCCCACCGGGTACAAAGGTTTTTACCTGGATATGCACAAAGCGGGTGCCTTCGATATTGCTGCAAAGAATATCAGTGTTGGGCGTGTTTCCCATCGTGACAACCGCCGAGTACCCACAACGGCAAAGTTCACCCGCTACGAAAAACTGACTTGCATTTGCTCTCGTACTTTTTTCTTTTGCCATCTCATTCTGCTTCTTCAATATATTCATCTAAGACGCTATCAGATAGGTGAGTCAAATGCTTCAAGCCAGCGATTTCCTCGATGCTGTCATAGGATAAATAGGTACACCTTTCAAACAGCGGACCTTCTTCCAAGAGCGAAAACACAGGACGCTGAATTTCCTGAAAAACTTTGTCTTTTCGAGCATAGGGAGCAACGATATGCAATTTGATATTCATGTTCGGCTGGAGGGCGAGAAGATCAGCCATTCGCAGGATACCCGAATAGATCGATGTTGTATGCTCAACTTCAAACGCCCTCACAATAGCCCTTCCTCGGAGCCAAAGAACATCGATTTGTTCAATGGTTCTGATTGTAGATTCATCATAATTTAGCGGTAGATTTTCTAGAAGCAGATCATGATCTGTTTTCCACTCAGCCATGACTGCTGTGTGATTATTTCTCGGAATCCATATTTTGAGTCCCATTTTCGCGCCAATCCCCGCTAACAAAGCTTGGATTATTACAGATTCCCGAACTTCAGATCGCGGAGCGGCTGTTGCTTCCTTCTCGGATTCGAGTGGAATAGAGACCGTGACTTCTCCTTCTGGTCGGCGAACCTTATGTCTGAGGAATTTTGCGTATTCGTGTTCATCGACTTCAAAAATATCCCCATTCTGTGCCTGGCTCATTAATAACCGTTCAAGCAATTTTCCATCATCATCGTCGAGGGCATTCAGGCTGTTGCGTATCTTGCCAGTCCAATTGGAACCATTCCTATCCGCATCCCTGGTAAAAGAAAGAAAATTCCATATTCTTTCGTCACGGATTGGCACAGCTTTTTCTTTCAGCAGCCAAACAATTGGTTTGACTTTGAACCGAATAACATAAGGGTCATTGCTGTTATAGAAAAGCGGGGAATCATCTTTGTAGTATGGACTGACTACCTCAAGGATTCCAATCCATCTGCCAAGTTTGACCATATAGCAAATCAGCTTGTCACCAACTTTGATTCTGCTAGCAGCATTTTCTTGCCGCGCACGGAAACCAGAGACACAGCGATCTGATTTTGTAAATGTTTCGTATGTTTCGGGCGAAAACAAGTCAATGAAGTATGCCATTATTGCCTCCTTGGATCAGATAGACCCTTTTACTTTTCACTCCATGTTTTTCGAACCATTCACTAAATCGGCTCAAACACCAAATATGGCGGGGATATTGTTCTCTCAAGGTTACCGATACCTTATTTTACATCTAAAACCCTTCCAGGATGCGATACAATACTATACACCAACCCACCCTTGCGAAGGACGGGATGCAACGCAACACAAATCTCCAACCATCACGACCTTTGCGTCTTCAATCCTGTTCCAAACAGAACCTTCGCAAGGCTTGCACCATCACCATCCCTACTCCAGGAGTCCCCCCAATGTCCGAAACCACCACCTTACCTCCCCGCAGCGAGATCCCCATCGAGCAAACCTGGGATCTCGAATCCATCTTCCCGGCGCCCGCCGATTGGGAAGCCGCCTGCAAGCAGGTGCTCGAGATGCTGCCAGGCATCACTGCCTACCGCGGGCGCATCCATGAAGGCCCGGCGGTGCTGCTCGAATGCCTCAAGAAAATGGAAGCCGCCGGCATCCTGATGGGCAAGATCGGCGTCTATGCCAACAACAAGTATTCCGTGGACACCACCGACCAGGCCGCCGCCGGGCGCGCCGGCCAGGCACGTTCGGTCGGGGCGCGCGTCGGCGCGGCGGTTTCCTTCCTCGACCCGGAACTGGTCGAGGTTGGTTTCGATACCGTCCGCGACTGGATCAAGAAAACGCCCGAACTGGCCTACTTCACCCACTATGTGGATGACCTCGAGAAGACCCGCGCCCACATCCGCTCGGCCGAGGTGGAGGAGATCCTGGCCTTGACCAATGATCCGTTCTCCGGTCCGTTCGGCGTATACAACGCCCTCAACGGCGCTGACCTGACCTTCAAGCCAGCGGTCGCTTCCGATGGGATCGGGATGGAAGTCGGCCAGTCCAGTTACGGCTCGTTGATCACCCACAAGGACCGCCAGGTCCGCCGCACCGCCTGGGAGAACTACAGCGATGCCTACCTGGCCTTCAAGAACACCTATGCCGCCGCCCTGATCGCCGACTTCAAGCAGGATGTCTTCCGCATGCGGGCCCGCAAGTACGAGAACTGCCTGCAAGCCTCGCTCGAACCCAACCATGTTCCGGTGGAGGTCTTCCACAACCTGATCGAGACCTTCAAGAAGAACCTGCCCACCTGGCACCGCTACTGGCGTCTGCGCAAAAAGGCGCTCGGATACGAGACCTTCCACGTGTACGATATCAAGGCACCGCTCACCACAGCCAAGCCGGTTGTCCCCTTCGAGCAGGCCGTGGACTGGATCTGCGCCGGCATGGCCCCGCTCGGCGAGGAGTACGTGGGCATCCTGCGCAAGGGCTGCCTCGAACAGCGCTGGGTGGACCGCGCCCGCAACAAGGGCAAGCGCGACGGCGCCTTCTCCAGCGGCTCGGTCGGCACGCATCCCTTCATCATGATGTCCTACGCCGATGATGTCTACAGCCTGAGCACCCTGGCGCACGAACTCGGCCATTCGATGCACTCCTACCACACCCGCCAAACACAGCCGTTCATCTACGCCCGCTACGGCCTGTTCGTGGCCGAGGTGGCCTCCAACTTCAACCAGGCCATGGTGCGCGACCACCTGATGCGCACCCAGACCGAACGCGACTTCCAGGTTGCCCTGATCGAAGAAGCCATGTCCAACTACCACCGCTACTTCTTCATCATGCCGACCCTGGCGCGTTTCGAACTGGAAGCCCACACCCGCGCCGAGAAGGGCGCGCCGCTCTCCGCCGATGTGCTGACCGGCATCACCGCTGACTTTTTCAAGGAAGGCTATGGCAACGAAGTGGACTTCGACCGCGACCGGATCGGCATCACCTGGGCGCAGTTCCTGCACATGTACATGAATTTCTATGTCTACCAGTATGCCACCGGCATCTCCGGCGCACATGCCCTGGCGCACGGCGTCACCGCCGGGGACCCAGGGGCGGCCGGCCGTTACCTGGACTTCCTCAAGTCCGGCGGCTCGGTCTACCCGCTCGAGGCGCTCAAGACCGCCGGCGTGGACCTGACTACCAGCGAACCGGTCGAACGAGCGTTTGAAGTGTTGAAAGGGTTGGTGGATAGGCTGGAGAAATTGCTCGATTGAGTAAACCTGCTTTCGACGAAAATCCTGCCGATCATGTGACCGGCAGGATTTTGCATAAGCAGCTTGATTTCTGCACTTGCTAACCGGAGATCATCGTACCAATCAGGCGTGCCGTCATTGTTCCAAAAGCGCAAACACCGCAAGCTGCAATGACCAGCAAGATGATCCCGATGATCAAGGTCAGGTTGCTCAAGGGTGCTTCGCGCTCCAGGTAGGATTCCTGAGGGTTCTGGGGGTTGTAGTAAACAGGGACGATTTTGTCAACGGCATAATGATCCGCTACTTCTTGCGCCTTCTTATATGGGATGTTTTTCGCGACCTTTCCCGGAGTGCGCTTATCGTTGATATAGGGGATCCCATTCACGGTGTATTCGTACTCGGCATCCAATTGCAGGCCGCGGTTTGTCCCGTCACTGTCGCGTACAACCATTTCCACTATCTGTGAAGAAACGATCTTTCCAGGGACAGAAGGCCAGTTCATACTGGCTGCGGCTTTCCGTCTGGCACGGATGGTATGATAGAGTACATACCCGCCACTGCCGCCGAAGAACAGAAGATGAACGCCAATCCCCATCAACAGCAAGAGCAGGGTCATGAGGTTTTCATTTGTCATGAAACACTCCTCTTTCCAGGGCCAAGTATAGCATAGGGCGGCTTCCATGAAAATTCCTTCTTGACTCTCCACAAATAATCCTCTATGATAGATTCGATTGCCGCGGCTGGAATGACACTTCCAAATAAACCATTCTTATCCTGTCCATAAGTTCCTTTTTTCTTCCGGAGGTCAAAATATGAAACGCTTTCTTCACCCACTTCCTGGCATCCTTGCGATCATTGCGCTGGTGCTGGCTTGCGGAACCACCCCACCGGCCACATCCATTCCATCCTCTTCTGAACCCCCTCCAGCAACGGTCTCATCCCGCGGCGCGACATTCGAGGTGGTAGAAAACAATGTCCTGGCGCGCTCCCTTGAAACGGATGATTTCGCCGCAGCCAGAGTCGGCCAGTTGCTGCCGGTGGCGGGCCAGGCGCGCACGGGGGATGAAAGTTTTGCCCGGCTTGATTTCTTGCCCGGCGGCACGATCCTGCGCCTGGGTCCCAATACCGAATTCACCCTTACGGAGCTATCCGACGAATCCGAGGATTTCTTCACCCGCCTCTGGATGGAAGCCGGGGAGTTGTGGATCATCCTGACCGGGGGAGAGATGGAAGTCGAAACACCCCTCGGAACCGCCGCCGTGCGCGGCAGCTTGATGAGCATCTCCTATTCCAAGGATGAGCAAAAGTTGACCGCCACCTGCCTGGAGGGGGATTGCAGCCTGGAGAATCCCGATGGCACGGCCGCATTCACCGCCGGGCAGGCTTCCGATATCCTCGGTGTGGATCAGGCTCCAGCCTCAGCCCGTGACATGACCGAACAGGAATACCAGGATTGGTATGAAATCCTGCGCGAGTTCCAGGTTGGCCCCCGGATTGGCGATACCGTCTGGCTGGATATGAACCTGAACGGCATCCAGGATGAAGATGAGGAAGGCGTCGCGGATATCGAAGTCTACTTGTATGAAATCGCAGATGGCTCCGCTGGTTCTGCGCAGGCAGGAGAAGGAGCTGCGACCAGCCCCGTCTCTCAGGTTGCCAACCCAGGCAACCTCGTGGATTCCACGATAACCGATGAGGAAGGCCACTACAGTTTCCCGTACCCGGCCACAGGTACATACTACCTCCTCTTCGAACTACCGGCAGATTTCGTGTTCAGCCCCCAGGATATGGGGGAAGATGACGCAGTCGACAGCGACCCGGATCCCGCTACTGGGCAAACGACCAGCTTCGACTATATCTATGGGGAAGAACATATCAAATGGGATGCAGGGCTGGTTCCATATGAACTCGCGCCGACAACCACCCCGACGAATACCCCCGAACCCACGCCGACAAACACACCCAAGCCCCCGCCTCCACCATGCGGCTGTTATACAGCCGGCGTGAAATTCGATGTTGTCAAATATGATGGCAACCCCGGCTGGAGCGACTGCGGACAGGCCACCGCCTGCCACTCGATCATCGGCGACCAGTTGGTCACCAGCGGGACGATCATCGGCACCGGCGGATCGTGCGAGATGAAGGTGATCTGCCCCTCGCCGTAGGATGTTTCAGGCTTTTTTGATGAATGATAACTCCCATGCCAACCGGGAATCGGCATGGGAGTTATTTCTTGACCGCCTGCACCAGTTCCTGTAGAAGACGGTTTGTCTCTTGCTGCA
>Ga0209285_10000105_pt1 | contig 29319 bp, 29 predicted proteins | sample PPLLak3March2015_2_FD_187249 | JGI IMG/M metagenome (GOLD analysis project Ga0209285, IMG submission 187249) | Freshwater sediment microbial communities from Prairie Pothole Lake near Jamestown, North Dakota, USA - PPLs Lake P8 Core (3) Depth... | ecosystem: Environmental > Aquatic > Freshwater... | reverse complement strand
AAAAAAGTAAAGGAATAATCGTTTGTGAGGTGCTCGTATTACAAAAACCATCTTATTCTCCCTAGAACATTGCATCAAATGTCAGCAAACAAAAGAGCTGCTTGCCGGAAGAGATGATGTCGAAATCATCACGTTCCCCCATGACTTGAATCTGTGGTGCGAGGAGGATTTAACCTTAGCTAAAACCCATAACGTGTTTGAGGATCTTCAGAAAACCGCACCAGTCCTGTGGCTTGATGGAGAAAAGCAAATCGGTTATCTGAGAATACGAAAATGGCTCCAGGACACGAAAAAGTAAAAAGTCTTTTCCCCTTGTTCATCACAATGTTAATTAGGGAGATGGTGCTACCCGAAAACAATGGATACTCTCGAGATGATTAAAAAGAAAAAACTCGACCAGTTAAAGAAACAGTATATGAACGGAGGTAAAACCATGGAAAAAAAATGGCCAGACACCCCAATTCATCTAATTGATGCAGATATTGATGAAAGCATACATAAATATCCGACAGTAGTCATTGATTGCTGGGCCCCCTGGTGTGGTCCCTGTCGTATGATCGGACCTGTCATCGAAGAACTTGCAAAAGACCTGCAAGGCAAAATAGTCTTTGGAAAACTCAATGTTGACGATAACCCGCAGACCTCGATGAAGTACGGCATCATGAGCATCCCAACGATGCTTGTGTTTAAGAACGGCCAGCTCGTGGATCGATTTGTTGGTGCGATGCCAAAAGAAATGCTTCTGCAGAAATTAAAACCGTACCACTAACTTGTTGCATGGTGATGATGATTCCCGGGATACGTAAACTCCGTTTTCTTTTTGTGTTTTTTCTCTTTATTTTTCTACTGGTCTTCTCTGGTTGTACTGAAGAAAAAAATGATACGGGGGATGATTTTTCATTTACGACATTAGACGGTGAGATGAAACGTCTGAGTGATTTTTACGGCAAGGTTGTTGTGCTCGATTGCATGGCTGTAAACTGCCAACCATGCATGTATCAGATGTTTGAGTTAAAGAAGATCTCAGAAAATTATTCAACAGATGATGTTGCTATCCTCTCGATAGATGTCTGGGTATCAAATGGAGAAACAGCAACCATGCTTCAAGACATGATCAAAGAGTTCAAAAACCAAGTCAATGTAACCTTAGACTGGACATTTGGCTTAGATGACCCAGAAGGAACCATTGAAAACAGATATGCCTCAGAGGGAGTGCCTTCTCTCTACATCTATGACAAAAATGGAAATATTTATTACTCCCACGTGGGTTATGAAGATTATGCAGTGCTTGCATCAACGATTGATGAAGCACTGATAAAAAATTAAAGGGGAATCGAAAAATATGAAGAATGAAAGAAAATTCATACTAACCATGATTGTCGTAAGCATTCTTGGAGCAACTGCTGTTGTAGCAGCGGGTATAGGCTTACCGATTGGAACCATTACGGTAACACCATCAGCACCTGCTGCACTGTCAACTGTGACCATCTCCGTACCGATCAGTGGCGAAGCACCCTCGGAAGTACGGGTGAATGTCGAGGAATGTAACGGAAATACCGGCGTCTGTTATCCGGATATCCAAAACGTTTCTATGCCTCTTACAAGTTCGAGTATCTATCGAACCGATGTGACGCTGAAACATTCAGATGCTACGTATATCACCATTAAGGTTGTAGCAAAAATCAACGGTGCTTGGCAGGAGTCCTCACAAAAGAAGGTAAATTTATCAGTTACTCCTGATGGAAACAACGGCGACGATAACGGTACACCAGGATTTGAACTGGTTGTCTTCGTGATCGCAATCGGAATCAGTTTGATTCTGATACGCCGAAAGAGAGTTAAATGAAATTACAAATAAAACGCTTAATCTCTCAGATTATTCTTTTCTTTTCCGCTAACCTGGGTTACCCTGGGTATCCTGGGTTAAAAACCGGTTTTTGTTATCCTTTTTTCTATTGCCAGGCATGTCCAGCGGCAACCTCAGCTTGTCCCTTACGATCATTGGAACAAAGCGTCGATAAAGGGAGCTTTACCTGGAGGTTGTTTTTATTTCCTCTTCTCATCATCGGGTTCCTTGGGGTTTTAACAGGTCGTGCAGTGTGCGCCTGGGCATGTCCTATCGGATTGCTTCAACGGGGGACGGGACGTGTTGCAAGGAAAGTGAAGAAAACCCCACTAGCACGAAAACTTGGCACCCATAAAGCAGAGAAATATTTCCGGTACACGAAATACATTCTTCTTATTGGCCTGGTGTTTGTCACCTCGTATCTTATCGGATTTATCTTTACCGATATCTGCCCCGTTGGGTTTCTGACAGGAACAATCCCTGTTCTCATCTTAAACCCGGGGAAATTTGTTACAAACTTTTTTTTCCCAGTCGCGTTAGTAATTTTTGTGTTATTTATCATTCTCATCTTCCTTATCGAGCGAGGCTGGTGTCGGTATTTCTGCCCAGTCGGTGCACTGCTAGGGCCGTTTAATAAAATAAGTTTTTATCATATCGCAGTTGATACAAAAGCGTGCCTTCACTGTAATGTCTGCTCATACGAATGTCCGATGGGAATCGATGTGCCCAACATGCATCGAGACCCTGAGTGTATTTTATGCGGGAAATGTGTAACCGCTTGTCCAGATGAACTCATCACCTTTGAGAGGACAGGACGATGAAGAAATTCTTTGCGTTGCAGGTATGTGGGCTTCTCCTGGTTTCAGGTGCACTTGGAGGAATGTTTGTTTTTACTCCAGTTTACAATGAGGTTCGATCTGGGATCGTACTGGTGCTATGTTTAAGCTGCTTGAAGCTTGAGCCGAAAACAAATGCGGATTTCACCTTTGAAACCGCGGATAATCAGTCTCATGCAAATTTTGTGTTGGAGAATTTATCACACGGACCAGTGTTTCTGCATTATAGCGGGGATTCCTGTGCGGGTTGTGACATCATGTACCCGGTCGTAAAAGAACTATTTTCAATCGACTTTGGAAAACAGGACATGTTCGATTCCATAGTCAGCTTTGAGAACTCTTCTGTCACCTACATTTATGTGAACATCCATCATACGATTGATGAGTTGAGGAACGCTCAAATTATTTACGATAAAGATCATGTGGGGGGAATCCCGATGTTTACCATCGTGACGTTAGGGTACGACAATGGGGATGTAAAGCCGAAATATACGACGTTGTATGGGACATTGGCGACCTCTGGATGTGAAACTGATGCGCAGCGACTCGTGTTTCTTCAACAGCTCATGCGACAAAGCATTGATATGTACAACGAAAATGAGGCAGGATACCCACATCATCAATAATGAAAAAAAAGAAAAAGAAAAGAGCGAAGGAAAACAATATTTTTAGATCTCACCAGCAATAATCTTTTGTCTGAGGATCTCGAATTGTGGCCGTGTCAATGTGCACACGTTTGTTTTTTCGCCAATTATCACCTTATCACTCCGGACATCCACGACAGGACATTTCGGAGGGACACATACTCCATCATTGCACAATACAACTTTCATATTATCCCTCTGATTATCAATTGTTAAGTTTCTATTAGTCTCTGAACCTTTAAATAACTTTCGACAGAGGAGCAAAAAAATGGACTCTCTTTCAGATGTAGCGAGCAATCGAATACTTCTTTTTATCGATCAAAGAGACGATGCGAGGACCTTGTGAGGTATCAACAGCAGCAACCTCTTTGACGTTAACGGTCACGTCAGCCCCCATCTTTTCCTGGAATCCTTTCCGAATGAACTCGAAAATCTCCTCGACAGAGGGACCGATCGTTCGAAGCGTCTCATCGATCACTACCTGGATTTCCAGGTTCGTTAAATCATGTTGAATGATCTTTGTATTTTTTACCTTGTTTGTTCTTAATTCGTAGAGTAATTTACTGTAAATCTCTGAGAAGGCAGAGGGAAGCAATACGGTACCATCAGCACGATACAGTGCAAGGTCATTTCGCCCGTATACTTTTTTGATTAATTGGCCTGCTTTCCCACAGGAGCAAGTACCTTTGAATGGTGCAACGATGTCATTGATGGCGTTATATCGAAGAATCGGTGTTCCTTTTCCATGGAATTTTGTAACAATCAACTCCCCTGCTTCATCTGAGTCAACCGGGTGGCCGTCTCTGAGATATTCTGCGTAGACAAGGTCGGACATGAGATGATAATTTCCTTGTTTACATTGATAGCCGATAAGACCAGATTCTGTTGCCCCATAGACTTCGAAGACCTTTGCTTGAAAAGTTTTTTCTATATAGGATTTAAGGAAGGCGTCAAGGACAGAGCCGGTGGCAGCGATATAGTCAGGGGAGATATCCTGACCTAAGCCTGTTTCTTTTAACAAGGCAAGATGACCAAGCATCCCAACGTACCCACCGATGAACTCAGGTTGGAACTCGTTAATAGCAGCGATGACTTTTTTTGGGTCATCGTTCGTATTCAACCACTGGATGTTCTTAAACACCCTGGTAAGATTGAATCGAGGCTGTAATCCCCTGGTTACATACCCGCTTTCTGCGGTATGCGGTGCGAAATCACCGATGATCGTTATCCGGTTTTTCCACACACTCATATCGTATTCATGTAACGTCCGCATGTACGCAAACAGTCCCATGACGATGTCAAGCAGATCGACATACAGAGGAAGCACTTTGCCTGTCGTTCCTGACGTGGAAACTTCTATGAGAGAATCTTTGTTTATCTTTGATGATACAATCCCATCCGGGTAATGTTGTTTGAAATCTTCTTTAGTTACAAAAGGGAGTTTTTGAAGATCATCAAGACTAGAAATATCGGTCGGATGGATCCCGGCCTGTTTGAACTTTTCGTGATACAAAGGGACGGTATCAGCAAATCGAACAAGACGTCGCAGTTGCCTGTCTTGATAACGACGGAGCGACACATCGCTCATTCTTTCCAACCGGTCAACATCTACTAAATATCGTTTGAGAATTTTACTAAGGAACACCGGGTTATAGAACGGATTCATACAACTCCCAAAGTAGACAGGAGATAGGTACAATTCCTTAAATAGCTGTCTCTTCATTCATCACAGAAGAGCAATGAACATACTCATCGTAGAGACCGTCTGGATGGGAGGCGCACGGTACAAATTCCTTGAAAAAACATTGCTCACAACGTTCTCTATCCTGCCTACGCTACAAGCACGGGAGCTTGCCGCGATCACACCAAAACAACACCAGGTCTGCGTAGTCAATGAGCGATACTCCCAAATCAACTATGATGTTGTCTATGATGTCGTTCTTATCAATTATGTCACTTCGACAGCACCCCGGGCATATACCATCGCTGATATGTTCAGGAAAAAAGGTATCCCGGTTGTCCTCAGCGGGTTCCATGCTTCAGGGCTGCCTGAGGAAGCAAAGCAACATGCGGATAGCGTCCTTATCGGCCGAAACGAAGCAGGATGGGTAACAGTTCTTCAGGACATCGAGCAGAAAAAACTACAGCCATACTATCATGCACCATTATACAACATCTCTCAGAGTCTACCGCCAACCAATGTTCGTTTACCTGGATTTATTATGACCGGTGCACTCGAGGCGACACGTGGTTGTCCCTACCACTGTGAATTCTGCCCAGAGACAAACATCCAAGGTGGAAATTCATACTATAAAAGACCTATATCAGAGGTCATAGAAGAAATAAAAAAAATCCCACAAAAAACACTGATGTTCTATGATACGTCGCTCACCATCGACCCAACATACACAAAAGAATTGTTCAAACAAATGAAAGGACTGCATAAAAAATTCTTCTGCAATGGGAATGCAGATGTATTAGCCCAGGATGCAGAGCTCGTCCGACTCTCCAAAAAAGCAGGATGCACCGCTTGGCTTGTCGGGTTTGAATCTCTCTCTCAAAACACCCTTGACCAGGCAGGAAAAAAAACAAACAGAGTCAATGAATACACACAAGCGATCGATAACATCCATAAGAATCATATGGCAGTAATCGGAGACTTCATGTTCGGGTTTGATACCGATACCCCAGAGATCTTTGAAAAAACCATTAAAACAATCAAGGAACTCAAAATCGATGTCGCTGATTTCTCCATTCTTACCCCGTTCCCTGGAACACCATTGTTTACAAAACTTGATGCAGAGAAAAGAATTCTAACGAAAGACTGGAAGTATTATAACATGGGACATGTGGTTTTTTCACCAAAACAGATGACGCCAGACGAACTGTTGCAAGGTGTACGGTTGATGTACGCTGATTATTATCACCCGTTAAATACAATAAAAAGGATTGCCCAGAACCTCACGAGAGGTCTTCCTCCATTCTTTGTGGTTGTCGCACGTAATGTTGTTGCAACACTTAGCGCACGTCGATTATATACGGTAAAAAAACGATAACAAACGAAATGAGGATTAGAAAGCCCACCAGGCTTTAACATCAATGCTTGCAGTCGCGGTTTTATTGGTGTCATCATAGGCTTTTACCATGATGGTATAGTTTTTAGGAATCAATGGTTTTTTAATCAATTTGAATGAGAGCGTCCAATTATACGGAGGTTCTGTCATGTTTGCGACAAGTTTGTCGTTTACATAGATTTCGACTCTCGTGATAGCAGAATCATCCTTCGCATAGGTATCGATCGAGGCTTTTCCAATCATCCATGTATTTGTCAATAGCCTATTTTTATATAAAAATGAGAAACGGAGATTCCCTCGTATGTAAAACTTCCCTTTTTGAGGAGAGAGGATCCCAACTTCAGGGGGAAGGTTCCGCGCACCCTTTGCCACATAGGTTTCATTTACTGCATCTGCATAATGAGCGGTAAATTGCTTCGTGTTTGCTGGTGGATCTGAAAAGGCAATGTTTTCTGTAGAATTAAACACGACTGCAATTATTTTGAGATTCTCGTAATCAAGGTTCTCAACAGACCAACTCTCGGTGAATGTTTTCTCACTATTCGCAGATACACTAATGTCCTCATTAATGATGAAATCGATAAACGCGTTTCGATACTTTAGGCCATCATAATCGTTATATTGTGAAGAAATAATTTCAGCTAGATACACCCGCAATCGCCCGGAATAGGAGGTTTGTTCTCCGTTTACCACTACGACACTTGTCTCGATTGTATTCGTAGTATTCTTGTACTCTGCATTGACAGTTACCTTAATTTTGGGAATCACTCGGTTTTCAGCAGCTTGGATAGCGCTTGTGAAATTTGATTCGGGGTGAGTACCTCCAAGAAGGACTTTATAGCCTCCATCGATAAACACAGTAGGATCACCTAAGCGATTATAGATTGATGAGAGATATTCTGCTGCGACGCTGTTTTCTAAAATCATACTAACATAATAAAACCGATACGTATGTGATGATTCTAATTTCTCTAAGATAGCCCCGACATTCGGACAATATCGACAGGTTATTGAGGTAGATTCTTCAACGAACACTGTATGGGTAAAATCCTCTTCACTATTACTGGGTTTTACGGTAATGATGAAAAACACAGAACCATCAGTCGAAGGATCACCAACCAGGCCGTTTCCAGCAGCGTCATCGACCGTCACATAGTAATAATAATCTGTTGTGGTATCTGCCGGAATGCTGATGGTCGCACTTCCAGCAAGAATTGATAATGAGGTCCAATTTGTGGATTCTGCGGTTTTATACTGCAAGGTCGCTTTCGTGACATTCACATTGTCGGTAAAAACAACAGTAATAGTAGCCATCTGACCAGCTGTTACGGTAAAGTTACCGGCGATATCAGTAATCTTTGGAGGTTCCGTATCTGGTCCTCCATTTTTATCGGTATAAAGAATAATGTATGCTGATGCGCTAAGGAGAATTCCTAGTAGGATGATGATTATGATAAGTTTTCCGATAAGCCTCATATCTTGTAATTAATATACACTTGTTTTATATATTAAAGTTACTGAGGCTGATTTAAATGGAGAATGTGGAAAAAATAAGGAGAAAATCTTCAATTTTCTTCTACAAAATTTATTGTTTATAACTCCTTCAATTGATAGAGTGTATTTCTTTTTATAACAATTTTTTCTTCCATCATCTTATCAAGAATTGGTTTGAGCCGCATCTGTTCTAAACCAAAAGTGTTTTCGAACTCTGTTAACGACATTGATTTCTGAAGTAAACATCGTAAGATCCTTGCTCGAATCTGCCGATTGGAACCCTCAAACCTTGATTGTTGTGTCTTTGGTTTTATACCGGTTTTCTGTGCGGTGAGATGAAGGGAACCGTAATCCATTAGCGCGTTATGCCAGTCTCGGCTTTTTCCCAACGGAAGGCATTTTTCAGCAAGATCCCAGAGTTCCTTATCAGATATCTTTGTCGGAAGTCTAAATTCACTAATAAGTATCCTTCTGATATTGGTATCAACCGTGACAAGATCAGCATTTGACGAGAAAATTAGAACCGCTTGGGACGTGTATCTGCCGATACCCGGGAGTTCTTTGTATTGTTTCATTGCCGTCATCACATCGGATTTGAACTCAGAGACTATCGTTCGCGCAGTGTAATGGAGATTCACCGCCCTAGTGTTATATCCTAAGCCCATCCACATCTGTAACACCTCAGGCAGTGACGCAGAGGCGAGGGTGTCAATGGTTGGCCATTTTGCGATCCATTTCTCATAAAAGAAGATAACTCGTTTTACCTGTGTCTGTTGTAACATGAGCTCCGAGAGGAGAATCTTATATGGATCTGTTGTTTTCCTCCAAGGCAGATCTCGTTTATTTTTTTCATAAAAAGAAAGAACTTTTTTTTGAAATCGTTTGATTTTCTCGTTAGGTACGTTTCTTGAGGTGATCTGCGAAGATGCCATAGACTGTCCTTTTTTGATGATTATCTAGGTACAATACCCAGGGTCTTAATATGATTTTTTTTCGTGATTTATTATTTGGTAAGGTTTTTGAAGGTTTGCTGTATAAAGGATATCTCCCTTATGAAACGATATTACCAAAATCATCTTCAAAAACTTGAGGCTGAATCAATCTTTGTCATCCGTGAGGTCGCAGCGCAATTTGAACGACCTGTGCTGCTTTTCTCAGGTGGAAAAGACTCTATCGTCCTTGGATATCTCTCCAAAAAAGCATTCACACCTGCGAAAATCCCCTATCCGTTACTTCATATTGATACCGGGCATAATTTCCCAGAAGTCCTTCTGTTCAGGGACGCGTTTGTGAAATACCTTGATGTTCGTCTGCTTGTTGGATCAGTGCAGAAATCCATTGACATTGGACGGGTGAAGGATGAAACCGGGAAGTTCGCAACCAGGAACTATCTTCAGTCAACCACCCTGCTTGATGCCATCCATGACCATAAATTTGATGCAGCCATTGGAGGTGGACGCAGGGATGAGGAAAAATCTCGTGCGAAGGAGCGGTTTTTCTCCCATCGGAATGATTTTGGGCAATGGGACCCGAAGAACCAACGTCCGGAGCTCTGGGATCTTTATAACGGTCGAAAGAACCATGGTGAGCATTTCCGTGTGTTTCCATTAAGCAACTGGACAGAGCTGGATATCTGGCAGTATATCCTCAAAGAGCAGATTCAGATCCCTTCGATTTATTTCTCACACACCCGAGATTGCATTATCCGGGATGGTGTGATCTACGCGTACTCAGATTATCTTCATCTCGATGAGGAAGAAAAGAAAAAAGTACAGTCGATGACTGTTCGATTCCGTACGGTTGGGGACATGACGTGTACCGGGGCTGTACATTCCAATGCTTGTTCTGTAGAAGAAATCGTTCGAGAGGTCGCAGCCTATCGTCTATCAGAGCGTGGCAATCGGGCTGATGACCGACGATCAGAGAACGCTCTTGAGGACCGGAAAAAGGAGGGGTATTTCTAGGATGGATGAAAAAAGCTATCTGAACATGGATCTCCTTCGTTTCACCACTGCAGGCAGTGTCGATGATGGAAAAAGCACCCTTATCGGTCGGCTTCTCTATGATAGTAAAACCCTCTTTGAGGATCAATTGGAAAACCTGGAGCGTCTGAGTCAACAACGTGGTGAAGGGCTGAACCTTGCTTTGCTGACTGATGGTCTGCGGGCAGAGCGAGAACAAGGGATTACCATTGATGTTGCGTATCGATACTTTGCGACTCCTGTCCGAAAATTCATCATTGCTGATACCCCGGGACATATTCAGTACACGCGGAACATGGTGACAGGGGCATCAACTGCGAACCTTGCGTTGATCCTTGTAGACGCTCGTAATGGCGTGACTGAACAAACACATCGTCATATCTTCATCGCCTCGCTGCTTCAGATCCCTCATTTTGTCATCTGCATTAACAAGATGGATCTTGTGAACTATAAACAAGACGTCTATGAGAAAATCAAGGCTGAAATTGAGGATTTTATTTCAAAACTTTCAGTTCCTGATATCACCTTTATCCCCATCAGCGCGTTAATCGGTGATAACGTGGTGAATGCGTCGAAAAACATGGATTGGTACCATGGTCCTACCCTGCTGTACCATCTTGAGGATGTCCATATCGGCAGTGACGAAAACCTTGTGGACTGTCGGTTCCCTGTACAGTACGTGATCCGGCCACGATCCGATGCATATCATGATTATCGAGGGTATGCAGGGAAACTCGCAAGTGGGATTTTCAAACCAGGGGATAGCGTTATTGTTCTTCCCTCTGGCTTTACGACAACAATCAAGTCGATTGAGAGCCCGCAGGGGGAAATCGTTGAAGCATTTCCTCCGATGTCAGTAGTCATGCAACTTGCCGATGATCTTGACATCAGCCGAGGGGATATGATCGTGCGACCACATAACATCCCATTCATCGATCAGAATCTTGATTGTATGATCTGTTGGATGAACACAAAACCATTGTATCCGGATAGCAGGTACATCATCCGTCATACCACCCGAGAGATAAAAGGGATAGTCAAGAAGATTCAATACAAAATCGATATCAACACATTGCATCGGATATCGGAGGTGGCCGCCCTGGGGCTGAACGAAATCGGACGGATCACGATACGAACCGCGCAACCTTTATTCTTTGATAGTTATCAGCATAATCGAACCACAGGAAGCATTATTCTAATTGATGAAACAACCAATGAGACTGTCGGTGCAGGGATGATCAGAGAACCTTCGGTGAAGGTTGTTGAAAAGAAAAAATAGAGGAAGATAAAGCTATGAAGAAACATCTGGGTTTCACCATCTGGTTTACAGGTCTTCCTTGCTGTGGAAAAACAACGATCGCCAATAAGGTTGCTGTTATTTTAAAAAAGAGGAACTACCTGGTTGAACAACTCGATGGTGATCTGATCCGTCAGAACTTTTCCAGTGATCTGACTTTTTCAAAAAAAGACAGGGATGAGAATATCAAACGTGCCACGTTTCTTGCGAAGATGCTTTCACGTAATAATGTTGTGGTACTCGCAAGCTTTGTCTCACCTTATAGAAAGCAGCGGAGGAGAGCACGGAAGGAAATTAAGAATTTTGTTGAAGTGTATGTTCGTTGTCCTGTGAAGATCTGCATGAAACGTGATGTGAAAGGTATGTATCAACAGGCTCTTGAAGGAAAAATAACGCATTTCACAGGGGTTGATGATCCGTATGAAGAGCCAGAGCATCCAGAGCTCATCGTGGATACCGACATCGAGTCTGTTGAAGAAAGTGTTGGCAAGGTGTTGCAGAAAATCGAGGAACTCGGGTATATTACAGAATAAAGAAAAAATAAAGAGAAGGGAATCAATTTTTCTTTGTTGTTTCATTGTCTGAATCGATTCTTACTTTGTACAAAGATGAAAAGACTGATTATTCTTCATTTATCTTTTTGGACTCCCTCACGTTTTAGGAGAATCTGGGAGATGCCATTGATGAGTTTTTTGTCGATGAATAAATAGGGGACCATCACAATAATTTTCTATTATTCAAGAAGGAGCAATCCATAATAATTCTCAGGACAGGTGCGGTCTCGGACGACTTCGATGGGGTATCCAGCGGTCCGTGCTGTCTGAAAGACATCGATACCACAGGCCTCCATTGAAGGACGCGCCTGCTCCGTGTGAACACATGTTTTCTGTACATCACATTGTTCGCAAAGACAACAAGGACCAGCGCTCATTCCAAACACCTTGTAATACCCAACGAGGAACGCCTCCCTTTCAAGAGTACAGATGATCCTGAGCACTTCAACACCTCGAGAGGGACAATGGATTAACAGCGCGGTGGTGTACTCATCTAACAACCGTCGTGTTTCCTGCGGTGTCGGTGAATATGGTGGACAGGTGAGATGTTCACCATAACCATCACATCCGTATTGGCATTTTCGTCGTACCCATTCAGCGGTATAGACCTGCTTTGGTGAGATCACTTTTGCTTCTATGGCCCCTAGCTCACATGCTCTTTGGAGAAAATGCTCTGATGCAGTGAGTGGGTTTTTCTTCATCAGGTCATAAACAATTATTCATTCTTTAAAGTACTCTATGAAAGAGTGCAAGAGATAAGATTCGAACCCCTGTCTATCAGCATGCAAACAAATAAACATGGATTTCTACTTTCATAAAAATCAGTGATTGCAGTTTTTGTTTTTTCATCATAAAGTTGTAGCGCCAGGAATGGAATGCAGGAAATAGGGAGGTTCCAAGAAATTCCTATAGATATTCAAAAAAAAAAAAAAAAAAAAAAAAAAAAAAATTAATTTTCTTTGATTATCCACCAATCAGGTTTTTCCACATGTACAGATAAATTATTTTTCTGTGCAAACTCAAATACCGCTCTTCGTACATCTTCTCCAAGGGAATTCCCTTCAATATCATGTCCTCCGATGATACCGCCTGCTCTGACTTTTGGATAGTATAACTCGATATCTTTTTTCACATATTCATACGCATGATTACCATCGATGTATACCATATCAAGATTATCTGGAATGTGATCAACTGCATCTTCCGAGGTCATTTGCAAAGGAACAACACGGTCAGAATATCTTCGTAAAACGAGTAATGCAGGTTTAAATGTAGAAGGTAGAAATGTTACTACATTTTTTTCTTTTGCATACTCGTGGTATTTTTTATACGGGTCGACGAGGAACATTTTTTCTACATCAAGTTTTTTAAACATCCTGCGAGCGTTTGTCCCAAAGAACACTCCGATTTCAGTAATTCGTAGAGAATGTTGAAATCTGTTCGCAGCAAATTCAATCATAGGTCGATGGGAGTCATATCTTACGGAACCATATGCTTTATACGCGAAGATTCCAAAAAGACCTGCTATTACAACCAGAAGCAAATTCATAAGGGTGTATTTACATAGAAATAAAATATTTTTCTACGGTAAAGCGTATGTCGAATTTTTTTTTCATTACGTTTCCGCTAAGGTTGATTTAAGTAATTTACGCAAGAGCAGGGATTTGAACCCTTCCATACTCGATGCTTCAATCTTACCAGATCTTAGTTTTTTGGTTTTCGATACGTCCGTCCTGCCCACTGAATCTCTTGCGTTATTGCAGATGTAAACGCATTTTGTGCTAAAAAAAGAAACACAATCGGAGTAAGCAGAGCATACCCTATCTTAGATGGATAGCGTTCCTTGGGGTATATCATGGTTTTCGGCAGGATAGCAATCCCTAGCCAGCCATAGAGTATTTCGAAAAGAATCATGGAACTGAGTAACAAACCAGGGAGGTAATATCCTAAAAGAAGGAGGAGCAGACCACATGCGATAATGACTTGTGCTCCGATAAAACCAATGAACGAACCAATCCAGAAAACGGGGTAATACCAACGTACCCATGTGTATTGTCGCGTCCCCCAGCGTACAAAACTCGTTATGCGTGTCTCCGGTGGACTTTCCATGATGCATTTCGGCTGAAGGGAAATCTTGTAACCAGCTTTTTTTACAGCAATAGTCAGGACAAGATCATCGGAGAACGCAGATTCCCATTTTTGCTTAATATCCAGTGCATCGAATACTTTTTTTCGGATAGCCATCGATCCACCCCAGGCAAACGTATAACTGGGGTAAAACATAAACACAATCGAAGCCATATTCCAGGCAGATATAAGCAATGTTTTCAGGTTCGAAGGGAAATACCATCGGTAGCCAGTCGACGCTCCAATAGCCTCATCTTGGAGTGGTGCAACCATGTTCTCAAGCCAGTGCATGTCTGGTTTGATATCACTGTCTGCAAACACCAGAACCTCTGCTTTTTCTGTTGATTTGAATCCTGTGAGCAACGCAGCAACCTTTCCGCTACATCCAGAAACCGGGTCGGTCAGGACCAAGTGAGCATATGATTTGTTCTCTATGAGTTGCTGTAAGGTCGCATAGGCAGGATCGTCTGTTGAATCAACGACAAATACGATTTCATATTTCGGGTATTCCTGGGCGAGAAACCCTTGGATGTTTTCCAAAAAACCATGTTCGGTTCCTTTGCAGGGGACAATAACAGAAGCAAAAGGAAAATAAGGTGAAAATATCCTTTTTTTTGTCCGCTGATACGCGATAAGCCATAGGCTGATGATATAACATTCACCCAGCACCCCAATGATTCCCAGAATAATCAGAAATTCAAGAATCATATCTCTTCAACAATGCTTTGTATCCTTCGCTGGTTATTAGAAATTTACCTTCACAGCCAAGACTCGAACATCAAGACAGATGTTCAACCTGATACGTAAAAAAAAGCAGTTGGGTTTATTTAAAGAACGACAATATATCACGTTGTGAGGAATCAGACGAGCAGGAGCAAAGAGACACACTATCTCAAAGAACTTAAAAACGTTGATTTCCAACCTGTTTTTATCCTTGGAGTCCATCGATCGGGGACCAGCATCTTATATAAGATGCTGACTGCCACCGGGTGCTTCAATCCAGTCACCGCGTATCATCTGATCAACTATGACGAACTTCTCTCCAACTTTCATGAGCAAACAGAACAGCAGGCTAAAAAACAGCTCACAGAATCGTTTCTCAAAAACGGGCTTTTTGATAGAGGAATCGACCAGTTGAAGATAACCGCGGATTTTGCTGAGGAATATGGCTTTTTGCTTGGTACCCAGACGTTGCAGATGCGTATTACGAAAAAAAACCTTGCACGCTTCACCCAGTTGTGTAAAAAAATCCAGTTCATCGAAGGAAACAACAAACCCATTCTGCTAAAAAACCCCTATGATTTTCCAAATTTCCTTTATCTCAAAGAAGTGTTCCCAAACGCGCGATTTGTGTTCATTCATCGTCATCCGCTCAAAACACTTAGCTCAACGCTTAATGCAGTAAGGACGATAGTAAAAGAAAAAAACCCGTACACTACCAGATTATCAAGGATATACGATAAGTGTTATTCGAATCCCTTGCTGCTGCAACCACTCCGATTCATCGTTCATTCACTGGCGGAATGCACCGTGGTTATTCTTACCAGAATCACGAAAAAAGCAGCAGAGTATTATCTAAAAAACATAGAAAAATTAGCCAAGGATGATTACATTTCAATTACCTATGAAGAGTTCTGTTCCCATCCGCAGGAGACTTTAGATGTCATCATGGAAACACTGTCGCTGACCATGACACAGAAAATCGATGCTGCGTCGCTTATGAACCCTCGTAAAGTAGACGTAGATAGTTCTGTACAAAAGCTCCGTATCTATATCTACAAATCCATGAAAGCATATTTTGATCTGTTCCAGTATACGATGGAAGGATAGTTGAGCATTACTTCTTCTGGATGGTTACGTGCTGGATCTCCTGTTCGATCCGTGCTAAGATGTCCCCCTGGTTCTCGGGATCATATTTTTGTAGATGTTCTTGGAAGGTGTTAGGATTGTCTAGGAAGTCTTTTAAATCATCTTCATAAAAAGACAAACCAAATACATCTGTCAAACTCTTTATTTGTTTATAAAATCTTTTGTTATGAGAATGGGTGAATCGCAATATCCTGATATCCAATGACTCCTATCCAGATGGTTTGATTAAAACCCTGGATGGTGACGTTTGACCGAAGGATCACTTTAAGCTGATCAGGGATAAATCGTTCCCCAAGACGGGGCCATAACTGAGTGAGTGGGATGAACATATCCCCTTGGAGTTCTGTGGTACTCTGTGGTTTAATTAGACCATCGGGTAACGTCCCATTGCTTATCAACCGGGTCTTTGTTCCATCAACACGGTAGATTTTTACAGTGATATCCTTCGCAAGCAACGTCAGTTTATTTGGATTATTTATCGTAAACGTAATCGTATCATGCAACCCATCTTTCAGAGTATAGGAATAATCGCCGGTGAGAGATGCTTCGGTCGGGAGATCTGAAAGGAGCAGTTCAAGGGACGGAGGGATAATGTCTGCCTTCAAAGAAAGGTTCATTGATTTTCGAATGCCAGCTACATAAATGACTATGTCACCGGCTAGTGTCATCTGGAGTGTTTCTGCATCGAGTGCTTTAAGCAGGATCCATCCGCTCCCAGTGAGTTGTTTGGTTGTTTTTGCAGGGATTTTTTCGTCTTGGATATTGACGGTCCCGACAAGGATTCCTGTTTCGGTGTTGACATTCGCTGAGAGGTTTTCCATGGCGATATCAATCGTGTTTGGGTTGGTAATTTCAATGATGCCGGTGAAGTTAATTCCCTCTTGGGTGATCTCACTGAAATTAGCCGCCAGATGTATTTGAGGAAGTGAAAATTCGTTTAGGATGTCATTGAGAGATACCTTCATTTGGAATTTAAGGGGAAACGTTTTTTTTATCATCCCAAGGAACATCGTTCCAAATGTTCCGGTGACTCTACTGATGAGATGAGTAGGAGGAGACCCGTTGAATCGAATGCTTACTGCTGAGGTAAACGTCCTGTTCTCATGTGCTTTGACTTCCCCGCCGTCCATGGAGAGGTGGTTGACGGTTTCTCCATTATCATCAATCGTGGTCATTTCCAGGTTTTGTAAGAAGATTGGAAATGAATTTTGGTTGTCGATCAGCAGAGTCGCATCGAGGATTGCTTCGTCTGCGGTGATGTTGATAAGTTCGATTGTCAGGGTTGTTTCCGGTATGTTCATTTGTTGAATATCAAGAAAAAGAAACGCACCTACAACGATGTTAAGGATGGTAGCTGCAACGATGATAATAACAATTATTTTTTTCATAGTTCCCATTATCAATAAAAATCATTTATATTTATAAGATATCTTCTATATTAATATACTTTTTCTCCAGAATATCTATAAAAACAGGATTTATACAACCAATTATACAAAATCTAACTTAGATACCAAACCATCACAATATGAATGAAGAAAAACAGATGAAAAGAGTAAATTATTCGAGGATACCGAGAAAAAAAAGAATCTGATGGAGATAGTATTGCATTAAATCTTCATATTTTTTCTTTTAGAGTAGTACAATATATCGGTATGTTTTGTGTATCCCAGTTGTTCAAACACCTGCATGGAGGTGGTGTTCCAATCTTCTATGAGGCACGCAACGATATCGATACCAAGACGTGAAAAATGATGTTCGACTTCTTCGACTAATCGTTTTGCGACTCCTTTCTTACGATGGGAGAGTGCAACCACCAGTCGATTGATCCATCCTTTGCGTCCGTCATGCGTTCCGACAATCGCTCCGATAATCTTTTTATCAATCTCTGCGACAAGGAAATAGCAATTCGGTTGTTGCAGTTGTTCTTTGATGTTTTTTCTGCTATCTCGACCTTGTGGTCGATAGGGGATGTTTCCTGTTTCCCATAATGTGATGACCGAATCATAATCTTTAAGCTCCATCTTTCGGATTAGCAAGGGTGTTTTTTGTTTGTTCATTGGATTCCATCACCTTTTATTATTATGAAAAGAAATGAGGAAGTCGATTTGAAGGTTTCTATCTCTTTTTAAAAGTAAGAAGTAAAGAGATTGTTACATCACCTGAGGTCTGACAATCGTCCGGTAGAGAATGATATTTGACACGATTAAACCAATGATAGGATACAACAGAAGGAATCCTGCCAAGGGTGCTACACTCATGAGCAGAATCGGAATATTTGACCAATTGATCGTATATTGAAGGACTACATATTTCCGTACTTCTTGTCGATTAAAAATTTTTAGGTGTACCATCTTATAGGTAACAATAAAAAATAATATGTTAAAAAGTATGAGAACGAGAATTAAAGAAATATGCAGCGGGATCACTTGAAAAAGAATGGGTAGGAATATGCAGAAGGCGTACAGGCCTCCTAAAAGATATGCGATGAATTGAAAAAATGCTGGGATGCAGAGAACCTCTTGTTTTACTCTGACGCCTAAACGTGTAGAGAGATGTTTTGACCCAATCAAATAATCATGGTCTGCATCTTTGATCCCCCCAGCGATAAGGTTGAGGTTGAGGGTCTGTAGAAACGCTAAGATGCACAGGATATACACCAAAGGGAAAAATTGAAAGGAGACGGTTGCTGCACCAAACACCACACCGACCATCACAGAGGTGGCTAAGAAAAAATCCATACCACTAATTTTTTTACTATACAGATCATAGATGCTTGCGAGGAGAATTCCGAAAAGATACAAAAGGAGCAATTGTACGCCATAAAAATAGACTGTCAGAATACATCCAAGACACAAAACCAATAGAATGTAGACAAGAGCATGTTTTTTAGAGATAATACCACTTGGTAATGGTCTTTTATTCGTAGAATAAATCAGACGATCAACTTCGATGTCGACATAATGGTTCAACGCAAAACCAAAGATATGAGCTGTAAGTCCTATGAGAAAAAGTATTGTGAGGAGAAATAAATCTTTCTCACCCATCGCAATAGCGCCAGTGAGAGGGATGATAGCAGTTAGAAAAATGAAATGAGCACTTGATAGTTTTGCGTATTCAAATACAGTTGTTTTCAGACTCATTACGCTTTCATGCTCCGGGGTGTTACAGCAGGAGAGGTATTAATAAAACTTAGGGAAGATTAGGGTTTTTTTCAATAGAGACCTTGATGTCCTCAATTAAAAAAGTGCAGGGGAATGAATCTGAATAAGTGGACGTCTAAATTATAGGGTAAAAGACGAAAAACTCACATATATGCTACATTGTAAAAACACAATTTAAGTACCCCTCGCATGAGCGTGGCCAAAGTCTTACTTGTTTCTGTTTCTGGCTGATACTGTAAGAGAAAATGCCAATGTAGCAAACCATATGAGAACTCGAACTGACATCCCAGCCAGAGTCCATTCAAGGAATTGAGGTAATATTGAAAAGAAGAAGAGACCCGCACACACAAACTGGTTAGTTCTACTTATCGTGAAATGTTTTAGCTGTTGTGCTGTGAGTGTTGTTTTGTTCTCCTTGATGAGAATATGGCAGAGCGCAGCTGACAGTCCCATCAAGAAAGCCATGTCGATTGCGTAAAGAGTTGAAGACAATGGAAAAAGTTGAACGCTTGTGTTGAGAATATTCAGCAGGTAAGGCTCAATGGCAACAAAAAACAATAACACAATGTTTAGGAAGATAGTTATTGGTCTGCCATGGTCAATTTTGGACATAATGTCGCTGGTTCCCCACCATATGACAACCAATATTAAGAAACTTAGACTAAACAAAACAAGCCCTCCAACAACGTCAGCTGTGGTCTCAGGATTTGCTGCCGTAAGAGAAAGTGCACCTACTGCAAGTGCGAATCCAAACACAGCGGTTGTCAATTTTTCAATCGGTGAATTCTGGGGCATATCTTCACCGCAACACGTATAGCGAGGTGACCACAAAAGCTTTGTTACAAATACAATTGGAAAGAGAAAAAGATTTTACTGGTAAATTAAATAAGATTGATAGTGCAGGGGAAGGGATTTGAACCCCCGAACCTCTGCAGGAACAGATCTTGAGTCTGTCGCCGTAGACCAGGCTTGGCTACCCCTGCACGCGCAACACATGAACAGTTCATTCATAATAAATATTTAGGTTGAAAAAAGAAAGGTATAGACAATCGATGAACCTGGATAAGCAGAACGTTATTCCCGCGGAATGTATTAAAAGCTGAAAACGATTTCAGTTTGACACTAGGTGGTGGATGATGAGTCAGGGAAAATACATAGGGGTACTCTCAAGTGGTGGTGATGCCCCAGGGATGAATGCCGCGATCCGTGCGGTCGTACGCACCGGGATTTATCATGGAAACACCATGTTTGGGATCAAACGCGGATATCAGGGGATGATCGAGGGGGACATCGAGCAAGTCAACCGATACTATGTCAGCAATATCATAAAGGATGGGGGCACCGTCCTGCAGACCGCTCGAAGCAGTGAGTTTCTCACCAAGGAAGGACGGGAAAAAGCGTTCAAATCCTTAAAACGGTTCGGTATCGACAGCATTATCGTCATCGGAGGAGATGGTTCGTTTCGCGGACTACATCAACTCATCCAGGAATTCTCGATTCAGGGCATAGGGGTTCCAGGGACGATTGACAATGACCTGTATGGAACAGATTTTACCATAGGTTTTGACACTGCGGTTAACACCGCTTTAGAAGCTATTGACAAGATCCGGGATACCGCATCGTCACATTCAAGATTATTTATCATTGAGGTCATGGGGCGGACCTCAGGGTATATCGCACTCTACACCGGCATTGGTGGTGGTGCAGAGGATATCCTCATCCCTGAGTCACCCATGCAGATACCTCAACTTGTTGCAGAGCTAGAGGCTCAATATAAAGCAGGGAAACATAGCAGCCTCATCGTGATTGCTGAAGGAGAAACAACTGGTGGAGCAGCCGAGATAAAAGCAGCCATTGAGAAAGTCATCAACTGGGATATCAAAGTAAGTGTCCTTGGTCATGTGCAACGCGGTGGAGACCCTTCTGCGTTCGACCGTGTTCTTGCCAGCAGACTTGGTTACGAATCAGTTCTTGCCGTGATGAACAATGAAACTGACAAGATGGCCGGGATGGTCAATAAAATACCCACACTCACACCTTTAGAAGAGACTTGGACGAAGAAAAAAGACATGGACTTGACCTATCTAAAAATGAACGAAGTACTAGCAGCCCAACAAGTCAAATCACTTGAAGTTACCGTCTAACGATCTCTGCTGAAACTATCAGGAAAGTGAAGAGACAATACTGTTTTCAAACCTCAGAAGTTTCTTCGTATATTCCTTCGTATAATCAAAGCAAAAATCATACATCACGTCTTTTAAAAACAACGGCTTAGAGGCAGCAACCTGAAAATCCACCTTTTTTTCCGGATGGTCTAACGCTTGTCTGACTTCATCCAGAGAAAGAGTTCCGTCCCCTATTTTTTTCACTGCTGACACAATGCGTCGAATTTGATTCCAGAGAAACGTCTGGGCATAGAAATCAAGGATCAAGAAATCCTGTTTTTCATTTACAACAATGTTGTCAATAACCCGGATAGGGTTTTTCAACGGTTCAACCCGGGCGAAATTCTGAAAGTTATGCTCCCCGGTAAACAACCCGGCAGCAGAAAGCAGACGATCAACATCAAGATTCTCTCTTCGAAGATAATACCGGTATTGTCTTCTTTTCGCATGACGTGGATAAAAATCCGAAGGGACGGATTGTATCCCATATATAAAAATATCAGAAACTTCTTTTGTCAGTAGTGGGAAAATCTCCTCTCGAGATAGTATGGTATCAAATGCACAGACATTTCCCAACGCAGATACACCTTTATCAGTTCGACTCGCGGTACGAAAACAAGACATCTTAATATCCTGAAATATCCTTTGTTCAATCAACATATCCAAGAGTGTTTGTTCAATCGTCCGTTGACCAGGCTGTCGAGCATACCCGGAAAAGTTCTTTCCGTCATAGGCAAATTTTATTGCGACCCGCATACACACACCACAAGAAGTCCTCGAATAAAATCATTCTCATGAAAAAGCGATTAGTTCTATAAAAACTAAACCAACATCATAAAGAAAAAAGATCAAAGGACACATTCATCCAGGGACTAAAAAAAGAGAATCATCCAGTTTTACGGTTTTCACCATCGGAGTATCAATTGAGATTATTTTTGGTTTCGGAATCTCAACTGTGGAATATGTTTTCGGGTCCATGAGTTGGATTTCTTTTTTTGACTGACTAACAAAGATCATTTCCTTGATACGTTCCTTGCCACCAAAAATCTTCGAAGGCTGAATGTATTTTCCGTCAATTACCTTCTCGGACCATGTGGAAAGTTCAATGGCACGGACCTTGTTTTCATGAAGGGAGACAATCAAGAAGAACGAGTTGTCCCATGAGAAGAAATCATCCTTGCGATATGCGGGAATCCGGACGAGATAGGTCATCCGGAATACCTCTTTGCTATCTTTCATCCCTGCAGTGGACGCGGATTGTTTAAACTCACCACCGAACTGTTCCTGGATTTTTTTTGCTATTGAGAACGCTGTTGCTTTTTCACTTAGGAAGAAATCAAGGCCCTGACGATTTTCATCATCATCGGTGATAAATAACCCTCGTTTCCCACTCTTTTGCAACTGTCCAACCATTGTTTCGACTGCAGAGCGAAGTGTTTTGAGCTCTTCCTTTGAGAACGTGCGTTGTTCCGTCCGAATCTGTATGATAGCCTCATAATACCCCCCTGCCTCTCGGGAGCAGACGTCGCAGGTGTTTCGCCGGATTCGTACAGTCAGTGGATGTTGCTCAGTGATTTGTTGACCCTCTAAACAACCTGAGATAAACACCATACACTGAAAGATGCGGTCCTGTTCATCACAACGGGTTTGTATTGTAACGTTTTTCAGTTCAGGGCTGATTGAAAACGCATCTTTAATGTGTCGTTTCAGGATATCGTTAAAGGATTCTTGCACCCAAATATTTTTATGTTTATAGGAAGAACAACGAGGGCAAAACGCAATATCCATGATTGTTGGTCCTTTGGAAAACTGGGTATGTTTCAGATAGCAGCTCAGGCAGACACCGTTTCGAAAGATCGGTTCATCTTTCCCACATTCAACACAAAACATTGTCTTAATCCATTTCTATTAGGTTCTTTGAGTGAGATATACACCATAGATTATTAAGCCTGCCCCCAGAAGGAAAAACCAAGAAAAATTCGTCCCAAGGAAAAACGACATCAGAATCGTAAAAAGAGGGATGAAATTCAAAAACACTGCTGCTTTGCTCGCATCAATATTTTTTAACGCATAGTACCAACCAAGATACCCAAACAAAGAACACGTCAACGCAAGGTAAAGGACCGCAAGCCATCCATCCAATGAGGTCTGTTGAAGAACCGGACCGATATGTAACAAAACAAAGGGGAGATAAAACAACGTCCCAAAACCAAACGCATAGGTGGTAATCACAAACTCATCATACGTTCGTAACAGGCGTTTCCCCACAAGTGAGTACAACGCCCAGCAGAACGCAGACAACAACATAAGAATCCCACCGATAAAAAAAAGATTATCAAAGGTGATTTCTTGGGTTGAAAGATCAGAAAACATGATGAGGACAACGCCGAAAAACGACAGAACAATACCTGCGATCCGTTTCTTTGTTAAAATCTCATGTAAGAACACACCAGATAGAATCGCGATGAAAATCACATTCGTGTTGATGAGAACCGAAGCGGTTGGGGCATTTGTGAGATGGATCCCGAGGAACTGAAAAAGATACAAGAACGTTACTCCAGTCAAGCCTAGGACAATTAACCAAGGGAGTTCTTTTTTTGGGATGGCTAATGGTTTTTTTCTAAGGATGGCAAGAAGAAACATTAATGGTGTTGCAACAAGAAACCGCAGAAATCCTAAATCAATGGGATCCATTTGTTTTGTGGTCACATCGACAACAATAAACGACCCTGCCCAGACCAATGACACAAGAATAAGGAGGAGTCCCATGAGGAGATTCTTGTTCATGCGCATCGATAAACTGCGCCATGGTTATAAAACGATATCCTACAAAGTATTCTTTCAGATGATGTCATTATATGTTAAGGCTAAATAAATCAAAAATCTCACCATCTGGTTTCTTTGCCTCACAAGTCAATGTCGAGGAATTCACGGTAAGCAGGCAATAATGATAGGTTTTCTCAGAATATACCGTCCAGATGCTCCATCCTATGTCATAGAGCGGGGAACCACCGCCACCGGTAACAATGTAAGTGACATTATTGACAATACTGCGTTCGTAGATATGATCATGGCCGTTGAACACGATATCAACACCATATCGTTCAAACAATGGTGCCCAAATCTTCTGTAAAATGGTCGTGTTCCCATGTTCCCCTGAACTGTAGACCGGGTGATGGAAGAAAACAATGGTGAATGGTTCATTATGTGTCCGTAAATCATGAAGGAGCCAGAGGTACTGGGCTAATCGATATCGGTTCTGTTTATTTGAGTCAAGACCGATGAAATGCACCGGTCCATTGTCAAAGGAATACCAACGCTCATTATGTGGTAGGGAAAAAAAGGAAAAATACAGGTGGCTATAATTTTCATGGTTACCTAGCACGGGATACAGGGTGCTGTTATGCAGAAAAGGTGACGCTGTGAAAAAATCACACCAATCCTTAAGGTTTTTCCCGTCATCGACAAGATCCCCGGTTTTAATAACAAATGCTGGATTTTCTTTCTCTATAGCCTGGGACACCAACAAGACGGTCTGCCATTGGTCCCAGACGCCCTGTGAATCACCATAAGCGACAAATTGGATTGTATCGTTGCTGGGAAATGCAGTCCAAAAAGTATAGAGCGGACTATCGATTTGATCAGAAACGGCTGTATAATAATACTTCTGTCCCGCTTGTAAACCCTCGATTTTTATCATATGTGTGGTTTTAGTACATCTACATTTTTCTTCTGTAACATTACCAAGGCTCGGACTTCGGCCCCAATGCACCTCGTTTTTGGCAGTCGGTGTTGCTGTCCTCCAAGAAATGAGAATAGAGTCGGATTGTGACTGTTGGGGATATGGACCTATGACAAACGTCGCAGTACTACCACCACTGCTTAATCCTACAAGAAATAGAAGGAGGCATACAACCATTGTTATGACTCGGAAGATCTGCCTTTTAGTCACTCCATCGTTCATATATCCTTACATAAGAGCTGATTTAATATAAATTTTTTGCTGAGAATAAATTTTCATTCTATTCAGATGAAGGAAAGCAACAATCAGATTCTATCAAAACATAGGAAAAGAGCTTCTTTTCTCTTCGGGTAAGAACCGTACAGAACCCGGGTATCTAGTGTACAACAAGACGCTTTAAAGCAAACACACACAATAGGAAGTGAGGAGTGATAAAAAATGATGATTGTTGGTCAAGTATCAAGCCCAGAAGAAGCAAACGAAGTCGAATTCATCGCAAAATCCTTCGTTGTCGCAAACCGCGCACGCGTCCTTGCTTTACGTCTCCGAGAGGTGTAAAACATGGAGAAAAAAACAAAAAATAAAAAGAACGTCCCAAACGATATCCCTATCGTCTGGGTCAACATCGTAGACGGGGAATAAGACGACTCCCCTACCTATGCTTTTTCTATAGGAATCGATTTTTTATGGTTTTTTTTTGTTGTTTTGCCAGTGTTTTTCTCATTGGAATCGCTGATCTTTTTCCCACTCTCAAGGGTCCCATCAGAGAGCTCTTCATCAAGGAGAAGATCATATTCTACCTTGTATTCACCAGGGTCTCCTTCGGAGAACCGGAAGCCTTTCTCCCGGCATAAGGCGATCATCGGGTAATTATCCTTCAGGACGACACCGTTGATCTTTGACAGCCTCTTTTCTTCTGCAAATTCAATCAGAAAATCAAGGAATTCAGAACCAAGCCCCTGCCTCTGGCATTCATCAGAAACTACGACAGCGAACTCTGCTTCATCTGGTCTTGCAGGATCCTGAATAAGTCGAGCAACGCCTAGGAGTTGTTTTTTTCCGTCTTTTTCTACCTCTGCGACAATCCCCATTTCTCTATCATAATCAATGTTACAGTACCTCGTTCGGACCTCATGGGGCGTGTCTTTGATGATCCTGAAAAACCGGAACCGCACGGTTTCCTCGGAGAATTTTTTAAACATCTCCAACCACATGTTTTCGTCCTCAGGTTTAATCGGTCGGAGTAATACCTTTGTTCCATCCTTCAGTGTGATAGGCTTCATATATTTGGTTGGATACGGGGTGATAATCAGATGCGGATGTTTCTCGGGTTCTGGGTCTAGGATAATCCGAGCATCCACCGCAATAAGATCATTGCCTTGTGGAATCAAGGGGTTGATATCTACTTCTTTTATCTCAGGGTGATCAATAATCATCTGTGAAAATTTAATCATGGTTTCTTCGACTTTCTTCATATCGACAGCAGGGACGTTCCTAAATCCTTTCAACAGCTCATACGCCTTGGTTTTCTCGATGATACGCTGAGCTAACGTCTGGTTCAGAGGTGGAAACCCGATCGCACGGTCCTTAAACAACTCCGTGTAAATCCCACCTAAACCAAACAGGATCACAGAGCCAAATACCGGGTCTTTTTTCGACCCAAGGATCAACTCATACCCATGGTTCTTCACCTGTTTCTGAATGGTGACCCCTTGGATCGTTGCTGTTGGGACTTTTTCTTTTGCTTTTTTTACCATCGTCCGGAACGCGGTCTTCACATCATCCCCGCATCGCAAATCAAGGACGACGCCACCGACATCGCTTTTATGGGTAATCTCAGGGGAGAGGATCTTCATCACGATAGGGTACCCTAGTTTCTCAGCGGCTTTCACTGCTTTTTCTTCATTTTCTGCAATCATCGGTGTCGTGGTATTGATTCCATATAATTCCAAAAACGTTTTCGCTTCACTCTCATTTAACAGAGTCCTTTTTTCCTTCGCTGCGAGATCTAATATCTTTTTTATGATCTCCGTATGAGCCGGGGTTCTTATGTTCAATTCCTCAGGCGTCTCATATAATTGGGCTAAATGACGTTCATAATGATAGAGATACATGTAGGATTCAACTGCTTCATCAGGCGATGCATAGGTTGGGATATTGTTCTGGTTAAGGATTTCTCGTGCATGATACACGCTTGCCTCACCGATGAGTGATGTAAGAATTGGTTTGGTTGATTTTCGTGCGATATCCACAAGCCGATCCGCAAGTTTCTTCGGATCCGCCATGACCTGAGGAACACAGAGAATTAACAACCCATCGATGCTTTTATCCTCAAGACAGATCTCTATGGCTTTCTGATATCGTTCCTCGTCACCATCCCCGATGATATCAACGGGGTTGGCATGACTCCAATGTGTCGGCAACACTTTATTGAGCTTCTCCATCGTCTCAGGGGATAAGCGTGCAAGCTTCCCGCCTTTCTCGATGATTGAATCTGTGGCAAGGACACCAGGGCCTCCTGCATTGGTCACAATCGCGATATTCGGCCCCATCGGACGTGGCTGTTTTGCCAAAATAGAGGAACAGTTGAATAAATCCATGATATCCATAACCCGGACGACACCAGACCTGCGGAACGCAGCCTCATAAATCACGTCCTCACCAGCAAGCGCCCCGGTATGAGACGCCGCTGCCTTTGCTCCTTCCTTGTACCGCCCGGATTTAATCACGATAATCGGCTTTGCACGCGCGAACGCTTTCGTCGCACTCATGAACTTCCGTGCATCAGTAATAGACTCGATATAGAGCACAATACTGCGGGTGTGAATATCCATCCCAAAGTAATCTATCAGATCACCAAAGTCGATATCGAGCATCGAACCGACTGAGACAAACGAGCTGAACCCGACTTTCGCAGCCGCAGCCCAGTCCAGGATCGCCCCACAGACCGCACCACTCTGCGACAGCAACGCAATCGACCCTCGCTCCGGCATGGAGCCAGCAAAGGTCGCATTCAAATTCAGAAACGGCATGATGAACCCAACACAGTTCGGACCGATGATACGCAACCCATATTTTTTCTTCAACTCAAGGAGCCGCTGCTCTCGAGCAACACCTTCAGGTCCGATTTCCTTAAATCCCGCTGAAATAATCAAAATCCCTTTGATCCCTCGTACCGCACATTGATCAACAATATCACAAACGACGGATGCTGGCGTAACAATAATCGCAAGGTCAACGATTTTTGGAACCTCATTGATAGAAGGGTAGGCTTGTACTCCTTGTACACTTTCCCGTTTTGTATTCACCGGGAAAACAACGCCTTCATATCCAGATCCAATCAGATTCCGAAAAATACGATATCCAGCAGTCCCGATAGTTTCACTCGCACCAATAACCGCGATACTTTTTGGTTTGAAAATCTTATCAAGTGTTGTACCATTCATTGTGCTTCCCTCCATATCTTTGGCTGTAGAGCACCGAAGCCTCGAAACTAACATTGATTATATAAGGATATCGTCATCTTTTACTCTTTTATAACAAGGAAAAGAAAAAAAAGAAAGGAATAATCCTTTCAGAATTTAGGACTTCTGCTCATTCATGTTCTTGTACGCTTGATATCGAGTCAACGCGCTTTCCTCAAGCTGTTTATGGAGCTTGTTTGCTTCCTCGGGGAATGATTTGACTAACGCAGCGTATCGGACCTCACCCATGAGGAAATCATGGATCGAACCATTCGGCTGCTGATAATCAAGCTGGAACGGGTTTTTCCCCTCAACAGCAAGACGCGGGTCATACCGATATAACGGCCAATATCCTGATTCGACTGCTCGTTTCTCCTCTTCCTGAGTTTTTCCCATTCCTGCTTTGATTCCATGGTTGATGCAGGGTGCGTACGCGATAATCAATGACGGACCATGATACGATTCTGCTTCTCGGATTGCTTTGATGAATTGGTTCTTGTTCGCACCCATTGAAACCGAGGCGACATACACATACCCGTAGCTCATTGCTATTAATCCAAGGTCTTTCTTCTTGGTTTTCTTTCCGGACTCCGCGAACTTCGCAATCGACCCAATCGGGGTTGCTTTCGACGATTGTCCCCCGGTGTTAGAATACATCTCTGTATCAAAGACAAGGATGTTGATGTCCTCATTCATCGCGATCACATGGTCAAGACCGCCATAGCCGATATCATACGCCCAGCCGTCGCCACCAACAGACCAGATAGATTTCTTCGTCAGCATATCCCGGGAGTCCCAGATCTGACCAAGGGTCTCGTCACGGTGGTCTTTTTCAAGTAATGATTTTATTGTCTCACTGTATTGCTTGGATTTCTCCGCATCATGCATGTTCTGCAGCCAACCAGAAAAGGCATCCTTTAACGCCCCCTGGGAGTTCAGAACAGCTTGAGTGATGAGGTCTGCAAGCTTCGCGCGTCGTTGTGTGGTCGCAAGCATCATCCCAAACCCATACTCGGCGTTATCTTCAAACAGGGAGTTTGCCCATGCAGGACCAAAACCTT
>Ga0209285_10000103_pt1 | contig 29462 bp, 36 predicted proteins | sample PPLLak3March2015_2_FD_187249 | JGI IMG/M metagenome (GOLD analysis project Ga0209285, IMG submission 187249) | Freshwater sediment microbial communities from Prairie Pothole Lake near Jamestown, North Dakota, USA - PPLs Lake P8 Core (3) Depth... | ecosystem: Environmental > Aquatic > Freshwater... | reverse complement strand
GCGGTGGTTGGGAGACGGGACGATTCTTCGTACAATAAGAGTTGGTGTAGGTCCTGGTACTGGTGGGGCCGGTGGTGGTGTTCAGAAGGTAGAGTGGGATGGAACGGTAGTATGGGATTTTCGATATAATTCAAATGGAAAGCTCAGCCATCATGACGTTAGAATGTTGCCAAATGGCAATGTACTGTTGATTGCCTGGGAAACAAAAACACGCACTGAGTCTATTGCTGCTGGAAGAAACCCAAGTCATGTTGGCACTCAAGGATTAACGCCTGATCATGTTATTGAAGTTCAACCGACCGGACCTACAAGTGGGACAATCGTCTGGGAGTGGCATGCCTGGGATCATTTGATACAGGATTACGATTCGTCAAAAGCAAATTACGGTGTGGTAGGCGATCACCCGGAATTAATTGATATTAATTACGGAACTTCATCACAGCAAGATTTGATGCATACGAATTCCATTGATTATGACGAAGAGTTTGACCAAATAGTATTAAGTGTCCGTTATTATAGTGAAATTTGGGTAATCGATCATAGCACAACGACTGAGGAGGCGGCTGGTCATACTGGTGGTAATAGTGGAAAAGGCGGCGATCTTCTGTACCGCTGGGGGAACCCACAGACATACGATAGAGGGACCCCGAGTGATCGAAAATTGTTCGAACAGCATGATACAAATTGGATAGACGAAGGGTACCCTGGGGAAGGAAACATCCTTATCTTTAACAATGGGGTTGGTCGTGGTTATTCAACTGTTGATGAAATTGTTCCACCTGTGGATGAAAATGGAGAATATTACCTTGCGCCAGGTTCTGCGTATGGACCTACCACACAAACATGGATATATAGTCCTACACCGAGTTTTTATGCAAGTTATGTTAGTGGTGCTAATAGACTCGCCAGTGGTAACACTTTGATATGTAACGGAGAATCGGGAAAAATCTTTGAAGTTACCCCTGAAGAAACAACGGTTTGGCAATATACGGGATTAGGTCCGGTGCTCAAAATAGATTACATACCAGCTGAAGAACAAGAGCCGCCAGAGCCTAATGATCCAGATTTAGATTGCTCTGGAAGCCTTTCATGGACAAACGTCCAACCAGGCGCAACAGTGATTGGAAATTTTCAGGTACAGAATATTGGAGGTCTGAATTCATCGCTGAACTGGACTGTTAATACTTCATTGATTGGCTGGGGAACATGGACATTTAATCCTGATTCTGGTGTAAATCTTGCACCAGGTGATGGACAAGTGACGGTGCAAGTATCAGTTGTTGTGCCAAATCAAGAAGATTCGGAATTTGAAGGTTACATACGAGTGGAGAACCAAGACAATTCCACAGATTTCGATTTAATTCCAGTGTATCTAAAAACACCAGTAAACATGTATGCCGTTAAAACAACTACTCATCAATCTATTCTTTTTAAGATCAGACAAAGTTATTCGCTTATTGAAAATATGGTATTTGTTCCAATCTTTGTGTGCATATCCTAACATATAAATTCATAGATACATGGATGGTATAGACATACTTTAGTGGAGGAGTTTATAATTGGAAAAAAAGAATAAGACTCATATAAAGTTAGATAATCAAACTATTCAACACCCACTATTTGGCATGTCTATAGGAAAATGGATGCAACTCGTAAATAAAAATGGTGGTGTGGACAGAAATTACCTTGGCAGAGCACTCTTTATAACCCTGACCTCACTTTTTATTACAACTGCACGCACCTTATTTAAAATAAAATATAAATCAAAAATCAACAGATATCCAATAAAACATCCGCCAATTATTATAATCGGTCACTGGAGAAGCGGTACAACATATCTTCATGAAATATTAAGTCAAGATCCACAGTTCTGCTATGTATCACTATGGAATACACTTCTGCCAGATAGTTTTCTAGTTTTAGAACCAATGAAAAACTTCCTTGCAAATTTTCTTCCAAAACAAAGACCTATGGATGAGATCAGAGTCGAAATCGATGGACCGTATGAGGAAGAGGCAGGTATTGCGGTTCTCAATCAATGGTCATTTTTCCACTGTTTGCATTTTCCAAGAAATGCGGAAGAACAATTTGTAAATTCTATTCTTTTCGAAAACTTAGATGATGAAGGAAAAAATCAATGGAAAAATGATTATCTAAAATTTTTGAAATCGGTTTCTTATGCAAATAATGGAAAAAGACTCCTTCTTAAAAATCCTGCGAATACTGCTAGAATCCCTACTTTGCTTGAACTTTTTCCAAATGCACTTTTCATTCATGTATATAGAAATCCGTACAAAGTGTACCTTTCAACTATAAAAATGAGAAATAGAGTGTTGGACAAACTGGCATTACAAGATGCAAGCGAAGAAGAAATCGAAAAACAGGTTATTGAAAATTACGAAAGACTCATGAAAAGTTACTTCAAACAAAAAGAACTCATACCAAAAGGTAATCTTGTTGAAATCCGCTATGAAGATCTTGTGAAAGATCCAATTACACAAGTTGGACAAATATATTCAAAATTACGAATTCCTGGCTTTGAAGATGCTCTGCCTAAAATAAATAAATATTTGAATCAACAGAAGAAATACAAAACGAATGTATATGCGATTGATAAAGAAGTAATTGCTCATGTCTATAGTTTTTGGAAGTTTAGCATTGATCGCTGGAAATACACTCCACCGAAGTAAAAAATAGGTAATCTCATTAAATCGATTTTACAGTTCATTAAAATTTTTGATAGGTAGTCTTATCTTTTATACTGATGAATTTTACGCGTGGAGGGAGATTTGGACTTCATTTTACCAGTAAAAAAATCTAGGTTTATATCTGGTGAACGATTTTTTGAGTTTTCGTGATTTGCCGAACTGAAGTCAGTACAAAAATTAGGGCAGGGTAAGGAATTTGAACCCTCGTAGTTAAGAGAAGCATGTAAATCGGTTATATGAGGTTTTACACAAAAATGTAGTAAATATACATACTTATATGCTTATGTACACAATAATATATACTGCCTACTGCGTACTATTTTTGGAGGAAAAGAAACTATGACAACAGGAAAATTCGAAGTATGGACTGATAAATCAGGAGAATTTCGCTTTAAACTCAAAGCAGCAAACGGCGAAGTTATTGCTACAAGTGAAGGCTACAAGTCCAAGGACTCCTGCATGAACGGCATTAAGAGCGTTATGGAAAATGCTCGGAATGCAAGAATTGAAGAAGTCAACAAATAAGATAAAAACATATTAAAGGAATTTGAGGAATAAAATTCCTCTTTTTTTAGTTTTTTAGAAAATAATATCTGTATATAATTTAGTGCAAGTGCAGGGATTTGAATACCTAGACCTAAACGGAGGATTTAAAACTCAGATATATTCTCTCACACGAGGGGCTCTATTGGCCCGAGTTATAAAATCTTCGCTCCTACATTTAACCTAGAAGTGATTCATGATAAATTCCCTAATCTTTTTATGATAACTCAAACGCCTGACGATATATTTTGTAGCCTTGATTATTTGTGTATCAAATAATCTTGTTACAATCAACCCAACGATAAATATAAGCACGCCCATGATAACTGCCAAAACAACACCTATCTCGCCAAAGAACCATACGTAAAGAAATGTAACGAACGCACCTAGGACAGACATAAGAGCTGATCTGATGATAAAATAGAGTCTCTGCAACCACGTAGAAAGCAACAACGCCTGTATCACCGCTCTTTTTTCGATAACGCGTTCAGGTCCAGATGGAACACTTTCTATCTCGTGAAATAAATTTTTTGTATAATCAAGATCTGATAATTGTAATATCTTTTTTGCATATTTAGCTTCCGATAAATTCTTGGAACTTGCGGTTTCAAGCTCCAACAAAATCCTTTGAGATATTTCAGTTATGTCGTTGTCTATCGGTGTTTTTTTATCGGTGTTTTTTTCTCTTTTCAGCTCTATAGATACTTTTTTCATCTTTTTTTACTCCTTATAGAATATAGTTTTCAGTATTTTACGATGTATATCATTGACACTGTAGTAACGTAGGACGTCTGTTGTCATTGTGCAAATGAGAGATTTATGAACATTGTCGCACTGATTATGAGAATAAAATAAATAGTTTTATTCAGTAATGCTGTCTTTTCCTCATTTGTATCTATACGAATACGTTCTATTATTGTTTTTATTCTCTAAGTTACTTTTTATAAATTTGATTGTTAATACTTCTTTTTTTGTTTATTCATTTATATGTATTAAACATTGACTAAAGAATAGATAAAAAACATATTAAAAACAATGATAATCACAAGAAAATAGTTTATTTTTACTTCTTTATCAAATCTTTTATAAAATGGTTTAAAGAAACCGTAAAAAATAATACCAGATTTTCTTGATGAATCTTATTATCGTGCAGACTGTGTAACATTAGTTTCTTTCCATTTTACATTGTTTTTATACTGTTCTTTCGTTGTTTTTAAGATATGATGATATAACATAATGACAATGGAATAAGCAAGGTGAATAAACAATGAAAAGAATAATATTTTGTTTAGTAGTAACAGCAGTATTGGGCGCATGTTTTGTAACGAGCGCAATGGCATATCCCGAAATAACAGGAGTACGAGGCGGATATGGCGTTATAGCAACTGTCTCAGGTGCCCAAAATCTCGATTGGAAAATAGAGTTAAGCGGCCAGCATATCTTTCAAGGTTCGATAACAGAGGGAATTGTCGGGAAAAATGGCACTGCAACAATCAGAACACCATTATTTCCACCAGTATTTGGAATCGGGAAAATAAACATAACTGTAGCGCTTTATTGGGGTTTCATTCCTGTAGCTTGGGAAGAACGCATTGCCTTTATGTTTGGACCGATGGTCCTGTTTGTCCAATAAAAACCATAGAGTGTATTATCAAATAATGGACGAATGAGAAGGGTGCTATATATCCTTCTCATTTGCATGAGTATTTTGATATTTTCTTTTGGTGTGGTGTCTTGTGTGTGTCATCGTCATCGTATAGACTGTGAAACATTAGTTTCTTTCCATTTTACATTGTTTTTATACTGTTCTTTCGTTGTTTTTAAGATATGATGATATAGCATAATGACAATGAAGTCTGTATAGGTGATATCTAAATGGCAAATACAAAAAATGTTGGAGACAGTTTGAAAACGAAGAGTCTTGAACTTAAAAAATGGTTCATGGATTTGGATGCAAAAATGGAGCAATGGAAGTTCTCCGTCGAGGATACCAAAGAGGGTATGCGAGTGGAACTGCACACAGTAGCTCTAATCAAACATCCTAGTGATAAAAAATAAGACGGAAAAATCACACTCTGTTTTTTATCAAAGTTGCACCTTTGGCAGTTTAGAAAAAGAAGGTGCAGCAGATTTTTCTTACCAGCTTCTATTTCGTTGAGCGTACACGTAATCTTTTACCATTTTTTATATGATACGATTGATCAAATAATTTTAAAAGTTCCCGATCACTTATGTTATCTGACATAGCTAGATTGTAGGTATAATTTTGTTTTGGATACATTTTTTGTACAGCAATTACTTTGTTATGCCCAAACATATGACTGAAATTTTCATCATTTTTATCCAGTGCTGTACTTATGTACGGCCAACCTAGTTTTTCACACAGATATTTAACATAATCTTCAGGTGATGCTGTGCAGAGTACGTTAATCGTAGATTCATCAGTATTTTGCAAGATAAAACGTAACATTGGCTTACGAATATCATCATACAATGAAAGACCAAACTTTTTTACTTTTTTTTCATACTGCGTTGATTTCCTTGCAGTAATCATAAATTTTTTAAGAAATTCCTCTTTTGTTATATTTCCAGTTATTCGTTGTTCTAAATGATATAATATGGGGAGGAAACATCGTTGATTTTTCATGAAAAGCAATACATAATATATCAACGAATTATGGGGTAGTAAAGTGCTATCTAGATCTATCACATTAATTTTTTTTTTCATATCTATCATTTCCGTTACTGTAGCAAGTATTATATTTGCATGCTATGGACAGTTATCATATCTCTTCGCGATAAAAAGAAAGGTATGTCAGCGTGATGTCTTTTTTCGAAGCCTTCCTCTTCGTTTACCTTTCAGAAGGTGCAGAAGTTTTTGCTTTGTTTCGTCGGTAAAATGGATATCTGGGCGCATCTGAATGAGTTCTATGTAGTCCGCAGCGGCTTGAAGATAACGATGGCCGTAATATTTCTGGGCTATCTTTACTATCTCTTCGACCGGCTGGTATTCAAGAAAAGAACTTATCATACAGGCGAGATCGTAGGATAGTTTCTTTGCTGCGGGTGCGTCCTTACGGAAGTGGCCAGCATCTAAGATGTAAATCTTATCCCCCACCAATATGTTCTCTGGTTTGATATCCCCATGGAATATCTTCTTATGATGTGCCTTTTTCATATAGTTGAAGACCAGATCTATCTGTTTTGGGTCGACCTTCTCAAGCAGAGGGAATGGTTTTACATCGCGAAACTCTGCCACCAGCAGCCACTGAGAACCGTTTATCCAATGATAGCCATACGGTTTTATCGCTGGTATTCCGCTTTTGTAGATGACTCGCATCATCTCATATTGATCCCTGACCATATCCTCTGTCGTCTCGTAAATCTCGAAGATCGGTTGTTGTGTGTTCATCTGCAGATAGATGTTTTTGAGGAACTGGATGTAGCGTACTGACAAAATATCGTTGCTGCCGATGATCTTGCCAAAGTAGCGGACCTTTTCGCCCTTTTCGTTCTCCCCTGTGATCTTTATTGGATTTGAAAGCCGAGCAGCGCCTGCAGCAATATACTCAATTGAAATCTTTTTCATCTTATAATCTTCAGAAAGAATCCGTCGAATGTTACGCTGTATGTCCTGTAGAAATGCCTGGTGGGCTTCATGGGTAGGTTGTACCGTTTTATCGGTCATTACTACCAGTACCTTTCTTTTTATTTATCTTATTTTTACCTTCGCTGTTATTGTCTTTATCTGATTCTGTGGTTTTAGCAGCTTTCTCCTGTGCTTTTCTGGTTTTTCTACCCCCGGACCACATTGCTAGGAGGAAGATGAGCGCACTGCCATAGTGAATCTTCATGCCACGTTTGATTCCACGGCCGAATTCTATTATTGGTTTATTCTTATACGTGAAAATGAGACGCCAGATCTGCAGCTGCGGTGGTGCAAATGAAACATCATTGGTGTTCAGTATAACATCGTTATTATCCACGGTAATATCCATATCTATGACCCCTTCGCGTTTCAAAGGTATATGGATACTTTTACCGAACATGGCACGGAAAAAAGCGTATGTTATTACCTCGACTGTAGAAATATCCAAGATCCGTGATATAAGCAACTTCTTTTCTGATGAATCACCTGTAGTTTCTGTATCCGATGTTTTTTTCTCATCATTGATCTCGTCTTGCATTTCATTTTCAGCTTGTGTTTCCGGAAGATCCTTCTTGTGGTATTCTGCGATAACTCTCCGTCCATCGGAATCTTTCCATTCCTCTGGATCTATGAGGACATGCTCCGACTTTGTCGTCTTCGTTTTGGGTATGCTCCTTACCTTTTTCACAACAGAATTCAATTAAAACCACCTACTTTTTTACAAAAATTTGGAACCGAATAAAGATACGTGTGCCATCAGAGAACTCTTCCATCGAAAATTTCCAGTCTTCTATTTCAAGGTGTAGATTTTCAAAAAATTTGTCTACTGACTCTGCTATCTTCTCCACATTCTCCTTTTTTCCGTTTATAAGTTGAAGAGCTGAGATTATTTTTTCTTTATCGCTCATGTTAACCTTTTCTCCACGTATCTCTTTTATTATTTCTTCTTTTTTTTCTTCGTTTTTCTATTCTCTTTCTGTTTTTTTGCCACAATTGTATAGGCTATTAGTTCATTATCACCCATATTTTTCCTCATTCATGTTAACTTTTTCTCCAAGTTTCTCGATATTTATTTGAATTAAAATACGTGCGCGACTACTTGTATCATCTGTACTAGAACGACTATTACAACTACGCCTACAAGCAATTTTATTATTACGTTCATTTTTTACTTCTCTTAATGTTTCTATCCATGGCTTCGTAAGTATATAGATATGACTTAATAACAAGTTAATATCAGTGGAAAAACAGTATAAAAGCTTTTATTGATACCATTAATTTAACATTTTAGTTTATAAAAAATTCTGGTTTTGTAATAGGTATTGCGGAGCCGTTATAAAAAAAATATATTTTTGGAGAGGAGATAAGGATAGGATGGGATGTTATCTTCTTCATGGCTCCACAAACCCCCACATTGTTATTTCACGTATATCCAATTATATATATGGTACATAAACATAACTTAAAAACATTAGAAAAACAATAAAAAAACAGTATAAAATGTAATATTTATCATTGTTCTTTAAGTATGTAAAATTGTAAACTAAAATTCAAATCTCTTCATATTACGGCAAAATATATATATATATAAAAGAGTTAACAATTTGTAAATAATATTGCAAAATCATTACGTAATAGTATAAATCTTTTATATGAATGGGAAGAGGTATAAAGATGGCAAAAAATAAGACCATTAGTGATGTAAAGAACGGAAAAGAATCTCAACCCACCCAACAACCGACAACTGATGAAATATTTAAAAAATCTGAATTACGCTATAGGCGACTCTTTGAAGCAGCTCAAGACGCTATCCTTATTTTAGATGGAACGAACGGGCAAATAATGGACGCTAATCCATTCCTTCAAAATCTTTTGGGTTATTCTCTGAATGAATTAAAGGGGAAGACACTCTGGGAAATTAGCCCTTTTAAAAATATCAAAGAAAACAAGACACTCTTTGAAAAACTTCAAAAAGAAAGATACATCCGTTACGAACATCTCCCACTTGAAACGAAACATAAAAAGTTGAAATATGTGGAGTTTGTCAGTAATAGCTACATGGTCGGCGATACAAAAGTAATTCAATGTAATATTAGAGATATCACTGAACGAAAGAAAGCAGAAGAAAAAGTAAGAGAAATGCAAAAAAAACTACAACGCATGCTTGATACTCGAACCACCCAACTTTACATAACCACGAAAAGCCTTACAAATGAAACGAAAGAACGAAGAAAAGCAGAAGGAGAAATCATTAAAACAAAAGAGTATCTGGAGAATGTCATTGATAGTGCATGGGAGATTATTTTTTCATTTGATTCAAACAATAGAGTAAACACCTGGAACAAAACAGCGGAACAACTTACAGGCTATACAGAAAAAGATGTTATGAATAGATCTATAGAAAGCTTACCTGTGTTCGATGGCCATACAAAAATATTAGATATTATAAAAAATAACGGCACTCACATAGGGTATGATGATGTGGTGTTACTTACAAAAAACAATATAAAAAAGATTGTTCGAATATCAGAATCGACGGTTAAGAATGTTGATGGGCGCTCCATCGGCTCTCTTTTTATAGGCAGAGACATCACAGCAGATATCGAAGCTCATGGGAAAATACTTCCAGGGAACAGCTATCTTCTCGTCGATAAGAATTCTGATCCCGTACGAGCTATGTATAGCGATTTAACCACATCCGGATATGATGGAATATTTATCTCCCGTTCTAGTGTTGAGATGACAAGCGGCATATCTACTGATATAAACAGTCAGCTTTTTTTGTTAAGCCCTGAAAAAATAAAAGGATTTGAAACAATCGCAAACCCCGATGAATTATTAGCTATGGTTAAAGAGGTTGGTGCGAGAAACAAAAAGACACTTATCATATTAGATGGTGCGCATTATTTTATCACTAAATTTTCTTATGAAAAATTTATCGATACCTTGTATAAAATTAATGATATTGTTCTGAACAGTCAATTAATTGTTTTACTACGTATCGATCCATCTATTGTCGATAAAACTCAGATGGCGATTTTTGAAAATGAATTTCAATTATTGCCCAGCCAGAAATTAGACGGTCTTATTCTCGACGATGCTCTCTATGATATGTTAAAATATATTTATGAACAAAATCAGAGTAATTCAATGGTTTCTATCAAAAAAATAATAACCAAATTTAATTTAGCGTATTCAACTGCTGCGAAACGATTATCTCTCCTTGAAGAAAAAGGTTTGATTTTTATAAAAAAACAAGGAAAGTTTCAAACAGTCTATGCGACAGAAAAAGCAAAATCATTACTGCATAAACGACAGACTGTGTGATGTTCGTTTCTTTCCATTTTACATTGTTTTTATACTGTTCTTTCGTTGTTTTTAAGATATGATGATATAACATAATGACAATGGACTACGCAAGAAGGGAAAATTGTATGAAACTCTTAAAATATAACGTATTAATAGGTATAATGATGCTGGTAGTGTCGACCATATCAGTTTCAGCGGTAACAGTGACAGATCCGACAAATATTATGTATCAAACACCAGGGTTCGAAATTCTCCTCTTTCTTGTTGCAATAGGGCTTGTTGTTCTTGCTTTGTTAGTATATAGAGGATATAAGAAAAGAAAGAAGACTCTTGGATATGAATATCCAGCCCATGAGAAAGGAAAGTTAAAATAAAGGAGAAGAAAAATTTCTTTTCCATCTTTTTAATAACGAGGTGAAAAAATGAAGAAAAGCCGTGGCGGTAGAATGACCGCAGCAAAAAAACGAGCAGCAAATAAGTCTGGTGGTAAAGGTCCTGTTAAGAAAAGACCAGCTGGTCGTAGAATAATGAAGACTTAAAATATAGGTCTTCATTTCTTTCTTTTTTATCATTTGATTCATGTAAACCCTGTACAGATAATGAAAACTTCATCCTGGCATCTCATTCTATTTATTGAAAAAGCGAATGGCTACTTTAATGGTGTTGCACAGATTATTGATTAATCAAGAAAAATTAATGTGACAATTTCAAGCACATTACATTGTTTTTATACTGTTCTTTCGTTGTTTTTAAGATATGATGATATAGCATAATGACAATGAAGTAAACAAGGTGAAAAACAATGGAAAGTAAAAAATTTATGAATGCAGATGTCTTCGCCCAAGACGAAAAAATTGGCACAGTTAAGGAAATAGGAATAGACCCAGAAAGTTGGGACATAACTCATCTTGAACTCCAATTGACTAAAGATGTAGCCGAATCTGTGCTTGGGGCAAAGAAATATGGAGTACATAACATGCTAGCCATTACAGCACTAAAGGAAGGACTAGCTCGCTGGACAGAAAGGGGCCTAAACATAAAGGTCTCAAAAGCACAACTTCATATGTACTTAAAACCAGTAGAAAACGTAGAAAATCGTTAGTGCATATTTAGATAGATGGCGTGCGCATAAACGCGTGCGATCATCCATTCTAACTAAACACTACACCAAAAAAATGAGGAGGTAAAAAATATGAATAGAATCTTAATCGCCATAGGAATTGTAGTTGCGATAATTGGTGTTATAGCAGGTGCCTTAGTAGTAACAACCCCCCAACTATTCGGATTAGTTAACACTGAAAGCACCCCGTATGCGCAATACATGATTCCATTGATAATTGGTGGAATGGTGCTGATTATCGTAGGCGCTGTAATACCAAGCAAAAAAACTTAAATGGAGGATAAAAAATGATAGATGTAACTTTAGCAACAGTAATTGTATTTTTCGTAAGTCTTGTTATATCGGCAATTATTATCTATATTGTAACTAAGATATTTGGGGAAAAGGAAGGGTTCGGCACTGCTTTATTGGCTGCCCTTATCGGCGCAATAGTATACGCAGCAGCCTACTATTTACTCCGCCCTGAGTTAGGATGGTTAGCATCCCTGATTGGTGGAATAGCCTGGCTTATTGCTCTTGGCGCTTTGTATGGTATCGGCTGGCTGAAAGCACTGGTTATTGCTGTTATCGTATGGATTATCGCAGCCATTGTCGGCATCTTCCTACCAACCATGATAGGGCCATTGTAAGTATAAATTCAATGGGGGTTTTTGGGTTTTTTCCCAAGAATTTTCCTCTTTTTTCTTTTTGAACCAATAACTTAATGTCTTGTGGGAGAGGTACTTTTCATTAGTGTATTCCTGTGTTATTTAAGAAACCAGAGTTCAAAACGTTGATCGTTGCATACATGATTTCTTTTCTTACTAACATGTCGTTCCTCAATATCAACTAGTTTTGAACTGTTTTTATACTGTTTTTTTATTGTTTTTAAGTCATTTCTATATACAGATAGGGAGATGGACAGCACTATAAGTAGAGGTATTTAGATGAAAAAACAAAAACAATTTGTCATTGTTGGAATTATGCTGGTGATGTTGGCAACAGTAAGCTTAAGCGGTTGTATGGATGAAAAAAGTAAGTTTGTTGGAACCTGGACTTCCGAGGGGGACTTAACTATGATCTTCACTAATGATAATACGGTAACGATATCCGGTGTTTTGGGAGACTTAAGCGGAACCTATACGTGGGCGGTTGCAGGTGAAAAAATAACCTTTACTGCCGGTGGGTCAGGGGGTTACACATTAGATTACAGATTTCCTACCGATAACCAGCTGATACTTACAAATTCTAACGGTGGGTCTTTCACATTAACCAAAGCGTAGGACGATTAAAATGGCAGTAACAGTAAATTGGGGTGCTATGGGCATAGGCTCAGTAATAGCATTTGTAATAGGCTGGTTCCTATTTGGACTGTTAGGCGCGGTAGTATTGGCTATTATCGTCATGGTGCTAATGGGGATAATAAAATTTAGGTAAGGATAATATCCTATAAATGATAAGAAAAAAGGTGAAGTGGAGAGAATGGGGGAATTTGTTGGCGGCAATACGAATCAAGATTGAGGTGCTGTAAAAAGGGTGTTTCAGAAAAAAAGAAATAAAAATAATCGTTTGTAGATGAAGAAGTGAAATAGATGGACGTATTTGGTTATGCAATTCCGTTTTGGGCGGTACTCCTTGGGATCATTGTAATTGTGTTTCTCTTGTGGGGAGTATTAAAATTTGCTGTGTGGGTTCTCATACTCATCGCTATTGTTATTATCGCTCTTATCGGACTAGATTTTCTCGTGGGTATATTCCACAGTATCGGATTATGATATCGCTTTAAAAACGATACATACAATGAATGATAACGATTAAATAAAAGATAAGTGAAAAATGGACAGAAGGAAAAAATATGACAAAAACATCATTAGGCTTGGAAGAAAATTTTGAGGCAGCGCTCTGTTACTTTGGTGTATGGATCACGGGATTGATCTTTTATTTTATTGACGATAAAAACAAGTTCATCCAGTTTCATGCGCTCCAATCAATTTTAGTGTTTCTTCCTCTTACTATTCTAGCTTGGATTTTTGGTGGAGCCTTCGGGTTACTCCGTTTCGATCATGGGTGGTATTTCCTCTGGTGGATCAGCTGGCTTTTCTGGGTCCTTGTCGTTATCTTATGGCTTATTCTAATGATAAAGGCGTATCAGATGCAAAAAATTAAACTTCCGATTATTGGAGATATCGCTGAGAAAAACACGTAATCCCGTCGAAGGTAAACCTATGAAAAAATCACATGGTCTGAAGTTTATAAAAAATTATGCGTATAATCATATTGCTCCTTCTGTAAAACGACCGACCTTTGCTTACATTACTATCACTTCTTTATGTAATTCTCGTTGTAATTATTGTGGGATGTGGGAAAATAAAAAAGAAAACGAACCAACCACTGATGAATGGAAAAGAATTATCACTGATGTAGCAAACATAGGTGCTGTGACCTTGACTTTTAGTGGCGGCGAACCTTTTCTTCGTCCTGATTTATTTGAACTAGCGTCTCATGCAAAATCGCAAGGTCTCGTTCCTATGGTTGTCACCAATCTCAGTTTATTCAATAACGATCATGTAGAAAAGATAGCGGAAAATTTCGATTTTATTGGAATTTCTCTGGATACCATACACCCCGAGATATATACTGAAATCAGAGGGAAAGATTGGTTAGAGCAGATTAAAAAAAATATCCATGTACTCATGGATGGTTTGAGTGCGTTAAAGTCAGAAACAGAAGTAAGTGCGGTTGTTACTGTAAGTAACAGAAATGCAAATGAAATCCATGAACTCATTCACATGGTTTTTGACGAACTTCACATGGATACGATAACGTTTAATTTACTAGATCCAATTGGTGGTGTGAATGCAAAAGAATTTATTCCAACACAGCAGCAACTACAGTATTTCAAACAAGTTGTTTTGGATCATAAATCAGTATACCCTATTAGTAATTCTAAACGATACTTCAACCAATTAGGTCATTTTGACTATGCGTGTAATCCCTGGAAATGTGTACAAATAGATCATAGAGGTTTTTTAATGACACCTTGTCTTTTCTTACATGACCATCAAATTAACCTACGGGAACAACGATTATCGGACGTTTGGAAGTCAAAACACGTACAGAAAATGTATTTCCAATATAACAAGTGTAAAACGTGTAATCTCGGTTGCATTGCAGAATCTGCTTGGTCAACAAGCGATATTAATTATCTTATAAATGAAGGTTTTCTTGGGATGATTCTACCGACCATAAAAAGAATTAGAACACGAAATGAGTAATCTCTTAAAAAATTCAGTGTTTCTCCTATAATATTAAATAAAGATGTCTGTGTCGGTGTTTTAGATACGATTCTATCTATTTTTTATGAGGTGGGAACTGAATAATTAACACTGATATCCGCCCGACATGCTTTATACACTCAACATAAGAAAAGATAATAAAAAAGAGAAGAAGGAGCTTTAGTTTATCGTTTTGCTGGTTTTGGTTTGAAACCTATGCTAAATGTGCCATCTGTATTTTGTACCATCACTGTTGAGTCTCTAGATCGGGCGATTTTCCTCGCGTTATTTATAGCGATTATCTTTGTTCGATGATGGCTGTAGATTTTCTCATGACTTCGAACAGCCCAGTCACTACGAATCTGACCAGGTTGTTGGTTTCTTACTACATATGTCACGTTTGCAAGTTTCTTACTTTTTATTTCTTTTGGTGTAATATAGATTTTTTTCGGGCTAAAGATTTTTTTGGTATCGCGTTTTTTTAGATAAGGCATTTTTGATTGTTCGCTGACTCCTACCATATAACCATCTGGGAGTAACGTTGGTGTTCCACTCTTTGGTATTTTTTTACTGAAGAAATAAATGGTTAAAGTCATCCCGCTTTTTAGTGTTACGGCTCTTTTATAAAGTGTGTATTCTCCATATCTGAATACGTCAGCGAAGTATTTTTTTACATATGCTGTTGTTAGATAAACAATTAATAGCATATAGATAATGATGAGGATGCCATGGCCGATAACGTTGTTGTTGATGTAGATGTTCCATATTGGCCAACATGCTGCCCAGACTAAATAAAACATGGTGTATATTCTGATTGATGCTCGTCTTTTTAGAAAACCATAGGTGATTATTATGAGCGCAGCAGCGATTATTATTAATATAATCATTGTGAATGCTAGTAATGGTGTTGATAGTGATGCTAACAGGTATCCATTTTGTGCGAAGATTCCTTCTGAAGTGAAAACATCAAAGAAGAAATAGCATATTTCTAATGCAAGGAAGAAAACTAAGAAAAAGGATATGCCTAGTGGCATTCTTGTTTTATACATAGAATTTCCTCCGTGCGAGTAAAACTACTAAAGATACTAAGAGTGCTAAACCTAAACCTCCTACGATATACCAGAAGATGTTACCCTCCTTAGCCATCTCCTCAGCAGATCCAGTACCTCCTTCTCCACTAGAGGATTTGGTGATCTTGACTGTGGTTGTATCAGTGTTAGAAACACCAGCGCTATCTGTGACAGTTAGGGTTACGGTAAACTCACCATCTATGTTATAGGTATGTAATGGTTTTTCTCCTATTCCTGTACTGCCATCTCCAAAATCCCACTCATATTTTAATATGTCATCATCAGGATCACTACTATTAGATCCATCAAAACTTACTGGTTTTCCTACTGTGCCGTTATATGCTCCACCTACATCTGCTGTTGGCGCATTATTTACAGGTTTTTGGGTGGGTTCGGTGGTTTGAGTTTTACCTAAAAGTTTTTTTAATAATAAACCCGTACCAACGATAACACCTGTGGCTATCAAAGGATGATTAGGCATTTTAAATATAAACAGTTCTACGCTGTTGTCGTTACCTGCTTTATCATACACCTTGACCTTTATCTTTTTTATACCCACGAGAAATATTTTTGGATCCCAATTCCAGTTGTATGGTGCGTTGGTATCATTGCCTTCTAATTTACCGTTTATAATAAATTCAACTTTTTCGATACCACTTTCATCTGCGGCATTAACCTCGATAGTTAGGGGGCCAATGATTCTAGTCACAAAAAATAATGGTATTATTTCCTGGTCATTTCTGTATAACCATTTCTTTTTGGGTTTGGTGATTTCTAAAGATGGTGGCGTATCATCATGTTGATTGGTAGATACCTTTGCTGAATCTTCGCCCCAACGTTGTGCCCCATAACAACTCTCTATTGCTGAGACGTTCGCCATGTTGAAAAATTCTCCAGCATTGACTACTTTGACATTAAACTCTATGGAACAGTTATCGTCATCATATAATATGTCAGGTAAAACCCATGTGATGTTCTCCCCATCCTCTGATACATCATCTTCAGGTGGCATTGCATCACCCATGTATTCAAGACCAAATGGTAGTCTATCGACTACGGTAATGTTTTTTAGTTTATAACCAGGTCCGTCTCCATCTGTATCATGGTAGGTTACCTTGATTCTGAAACGGAGTATATCACCGATATTTGCTTCTATTTCGTCAACCCAGCTGTTTGTGCTCTTGATTTTCTTTTCTACTTCAACTGTTTTTAATGAATTGCCAATTAGGGGATCTGGAGTACCACAGGTTCCTACAGCCAAGGCTAATTGGATAGTTGAAGATACTACTAATAGCATTATCAGTGTTGCTAAGATTTTTATTTTCATTTTATGAACGCTCCTCCTCCGGATCTATATCAACAATAATATTATTCATCCAATATATAAATGTTGTTGTTCAATTATAAAGGTTCCCGTCAGGAAGGGAGCACAAATTTGCTAGTAAAAATCATTATAGATTGATAGTGCAGGGTAAGGGATTTGAACCCAAGATTACCGGTAAAAAATAACCTTTACTCCTGATGACATAAGATAAGTAAATATTATTAATCTGTGAAAACATCAGTCCTTTTAAATGGTTAAAAAAGAAGATGATATTACAAAAGAGATAAGGCTTATTGGTTGTTGCGGTGCATATTGTAAGACTTGTCCACCTCTTATTGAGAATTACTGTAAGGGTTGCAAATTAGGATATGATACCGGGAAAAGAGATATTAACGATGCGAAGTGCAAAATGAAGGTATGCTGTTTTAAGGAAAAAAACCTTGAAACCTGTGCGGACTGTTCAGATTACACTACATGCAAGATTATGCTTGATTTCCATAGTAAAAATGGGTATAAATACAAGAAATATAAACAATCTATTGAGTTCATAAGAAAAAACGGTTATGCAGAGTTTTTAAAGACCGCAAAAGGCTGGAAACGTGCTTATGGTCGAATGGAAGAAATTTGAACTTGCGACAATAAATATTTAAATAATATTCATATCTTATTTTTTATAGATTTAAGGGGGAGTTGAAATGGTAAAAAATAAAAAAACATTAACAACTAATTTTGGAAAACCAGTAGAAGATGACCAAAATAGTATCACAGCGGGCGACAATGGACCTGTTCTTATGCAGGATGTTCATTTGATTGAGAAACTTGCTCATTTTAACCGTGAGCGTATCCCAGAACGAATCGTTCATGCAAAAGGTGCTGGAGCCGGAGGATACTTTGAAGTCACAAAAGATGTAACCAAATATACAAAAGCGAAATTTCTCTCCAAAGTAGGAAAAAAAACCGAAGTCTTTGTCCGATTTTCCACAGTTGGAGGAGAAAAAGGTTCTGCTGATGCGGAGCGTGACCCACGTGGTTTTGCGGTAAAGTTTTATACTGAAGATGGAAACTATGACCTTGTTGGTAATAACACTCCAGTGTTTTTTATTAGAGACCCTATAAAATTCCCTGATTTTATCCATACCCAAAAACGAAATCCTGCGACGAACACAAAGGATGCAAACATGTTCTGGGATTTCCTATCATTGACACCGGAATCAGTTCATCAAGTTACAATTCTTTTCTCAGATAGAGGAACCCCTAAAACATATCGTCATATGAACGGCTTTAGTAGTCATACTTACAAATGGTATAATGACAAAGGTGACTATTACTGGGTGAAATACCACTTCAAAACAGACCAAGGTATTCAAAATCTCACCAGAGACGAAGCAGAAATACTCAAAGGTAAAGACCCTGACCATGCAACCCGTGATCTACATGATGCAATCAAAAGAGGAGACTATCCCTCATGGACTCTTGAAATACAAATCATGAATCCAGAAGATGCAGAGAAATATCGTTTTAATCCTTTCGATGTAACAAAAGTATGGCCACACAGTGATTATCTACCAATAAAAATTGGACGGATGGTTCTGAACCGCAATCCAGAGAATTACTTTGCGGAGGTAGAACAAGCAGCGTTTTCACCAGGTAATTTCGTTCCAGGTGTTGCAGCATCACCAGATAAGATGTTACAGGGACGTTTGTTTGCCTATCATGATGCTCATCGGTATCGCCTTGGTCCAAATTATCATCTGTTACCAGTGAACAGACCAAAAGCGATAACCATGGAAAACTATCAGCGTGACGGGCATATGCGTTTCGATGGTAATGAAGGCGGAAAACCAAACTATTATCCTAATAGTTTTGGTGGTCCAGAGCCAATCATTGATGCAGCAGAGCCACCATTTGATGTTTCAGGAATAGCAGCACGTCAGAAGTATACTCATCCAAATGATGATTTTGTGCAAGCAGGAAATCTCTTTAGGAAAGTTATGACCCCGAAGGATAAAGACCATTTAATCGGCAATATTGTGACTCATCTTTGCAATGCAAATAAAGAAATTCAGATTCGCCAAACGAAGATTTTCTATAAGGCTGATTCTGAGTACGGTCGTCGTGTTGCTGAAGGACTAAAACTTGATTTGAAAGAATTTAAAAATATAGAAAAAGTAATGGTAGAATAACCCTGACTTAATTTGATAAATAGTGCAGGGGAAGGGATTTGAACCCTCGGACGTAAAAATCAATCTGATCTTTCCTCTGTTTTAATTACCGTGCTAATCGTAACCGTGACAAATATTTACGCGGGGAGGGAGATTCGAACTCCCGAGGTCGTAAGACCAAAGGATTAGCAATCCTTCGCCGTGCCGGGCTGGGCCATCCCCGCATTGAGAAGGGAAATGAAACAGTTTGATAAAAAGGTTATGTCATCTTTAGATATATTAAAATATTACTGGCTGTTTATATTTGACTGTATGGAGGACTGGACAGAAAAATATAGACCAAAATTTTTGGATGAAGTAATTGGTAATGAGCGCGCTATTGTAGAACTTAGAAAATGGGCTAAATCCTGGGATAATGGAGCACCTAAAAAGCGTGCTGTTATTCTATCTGGTAAACCTGGTACTGGGAAAACAAGCAGCGCAATTGCTTTAGCCAATGACTACAAATGGGCGTTAATAGAACTAAACGCATCAGATGCTAGAAACGCTTCTAACATTAAGCGAGTAGCAACACATGGTGCTGTAAATGAAACGTTCGATGATCACGGTCATTTTATATCATCAAAAAACGGTGGCAGAAAACTCATTGTCTTAGATGAGGCGGATAATCTATACGAAAAAATAGAGAGCACAAAAACCGAGGGTGATTATAGTGATAAAGGTGGTAAAAAAGCGATTATTGATACAATAAAAGTAACTAGTCAACCCATGATCCTCATCGTTAACGATTATTACAACCTTGTAAAGGGTGGTGGTGAGAGTTTAAAAAATATTTGCGAGCTAGTAAAATTTTATGATCCTCCGCCCTCAGCAATTTTTAATTTGTTGAGAAAAATCTCTACAGCAGAAGATATATCCGTTGATTTGAAGGTTTTGCAGACTATAGCAGACAGATCAAAAGGAGATGTTAGATCAGCGATAAATGATCTTCAATCTATTTCTTTGGATAAAAAACAAGTCGATATCCAAGCATTGAGTGTGCTAGGATATCGAGATAGAGAGAAAATAATATTTGATGCGCTAAGGGAAATATTCAAAACCAAGAACATAAAAGGAATCAAAGATTGTATTTCAAACCTGGATGCAGACCCTGAAAATGTTATACTATGGATAAACGAAAACCTACCTGTTGAGTACAAAGACTTCAACGATATGGCAAAAGGTTACGAGGCGCTGTCGAAAGCAGATATTTTTCTGGGCAGAACACGTAGAAAACAAAACTATAGTTTATGGTCTTATGCATGTGATATAATGAACGGTGGTGTAGCCCTGGCGAAAACACATGAGTATTATAACGAGAGATATAATTTTCCAATGTGGCTTAGAGAAATAAAAGACAGCAAGCCTAAAAGAGAAATCAGGGACTCTATTTCTAAAAAGATAAGTAAAACATGCCACAGTTCTAGCAACAAAAGCAAGGATTTTCTTTCAACATATTTTGTGCACATGTTCAGAAATGATACTGATTTTGCTATTAAAATGAAACAAAAACTTGATTTAGCCGAGAATGAGATGGAATATCTGCTTGGTAAAAAATATACACATAAACTTAAGGATATATTGCAATCATCTGAGACTATAGCTAAGGTAAAATCTCTTGAGGAAGTCATAGTATCTGTAGAAGACGAGAGAGATGACAAACAGCATAGTCTATTTGATTTTTGAGTTCATATCCTCTAGTTTTTTCATAGTTTCCACTGCTTGTTGTTTGTATTGCTCTCTAAGTTTGTGATAGGTGTCATCAGATATTTCCTTTGCTCTGTGTCGTTTCTCGATATCTTTTAGTGTTTCCATTAATAGTGATTTTTTAGTGTCTAAAAGTTCCTCAGATGCACCTATGTTTTCTTTTTTTGTTGTTGATTTTTGCTTTTTAGTTTTCATAGCTAATACTACTATTAACAATACTATGAGAATGATAATAACTATGTAAATCCAAGTCGGAATGATTTCTGTTTGGATTTGTGTTGGTTTTTGTAATTCAACTGTAAATGAACTTCCTGTCTTTAGATCGCTACCTGTGAATATTTCCGTTCCATCAAATGTTATCGAGATTAAAGTTGTATTGTATTCTAAAAACATTTTTTTAAAGAAACCGGCATCTTTATCCAGTGAATATTTTACTTCGTAGTAATCTGCTATTGCTATGTTTTGTTCAGTTAAGTTAATTGAATAAGGTAAGTTATACATCTCTGGTAATGCAACAGTATTTCCGTTGATAACAACTATCCTATCTAAAGGATATGCTGCAATACTAATGAAATCAATTGACTCAGAATCTGCTGTTATATTTTCGATGACTGATATACTTTCAGTTTCTGTTGTTATATCTATAGTAATTTCTTGTCCATGCACAAGCATGGCGCTACCTGTTATTATCAGTATTAATGCAATTATCGTTAAGATTAATCTCTTCATTATACACTCCCCGAAATGGTCATATTTTCATTGTTTATGTATTTTTCTAAATATCGCTATTGATTAACGCTGGTTAATTTAATATATTGAAATTATATACTGAAAATGGGGGAATATATGAGGAAAAAGATAGCTGCAATATTTTTAGTTGTATGTTTTGTTATAATTTCCATCGGAATGGCAAGTGCATATGGGGATAAAGCTAAGAAAAGTAATGTAACAAATTTAACAGTTTCTAGTGATGATTACGGTATTCAGTGGCAGATGAGTTATGGTTCTAGTCCTATGTATGGGGCACGTTATGAAGGACCTCAACCTATCGGTGATTCAAATAACGACGGAAAGAACGAGCTGCTCATAGGTGGCAGAGATGCTACGCTACGTGTTATGGAATGGAACCAAAATCAAAAAACTTACGTTCAAACCCAAGCGCTTCATTGTCCGTTTTATCCATTTCTGAGACTAGATTCTGGTGGTTTTGCTATTGGAGATTTAAATAATGATGGAAAAAATGAGATTGCTGTTACATGGTATTGTGCCATTCACAAGTGGATTGCAGGGAGATATTGGATAGTTGGCTGGAATCCTTTGTTATTAAGAAATGGAGGGGGAAGTGCTGATTGCTACATTGGAGATTGCAACAACGATGGGAAAAATGAACTGATCGTTAGTGGTGGTCCTTTGAGGCCCTCAAGTACAATTCCAGAGATTGCAATCTTTAAATGGAGCGGGTTTAGGCTCGTTAAGATAGCTCAGTGGGATGATCCTGATGATGGCTACGTGTATATGCCTGGACTAGGCGATGTTGACAATGATGGACAAAATGAGATTGTTTGTGCTTGTTCAGGCAAAGTTGTCGTTCTAAAATGGGATGAAGAAAATAGTGTTTTTCATTCAACTATCATCATTAATATAACTCATGGACAAGATATACCATTTGGCTGTGTATGTAAAGATTGCGATGGAGATGGAAATGCTGAGATTTTAGTAAGCTATTATTATCCACATATCACCATTTTTAAATGGAATGGATCTGGTTATGATACCCAATTTGACGTTACTTGGTCTGGCGGGGATCCGGTCATCGAAGGAATTGATGTGGGGGATACCGATGACGACGGCATCCCAGAAGTAGTTGCTGGAGCCGGTGTTACCCATATACTGCAATGGAATGGAACAACGTATGTTGAAGAGGCAACGCTTCCTACTTACGGCTGGATGGCAGTTATAAGTATCGGAGACTGCGACAACGATGGTAAAAACGAAATTAATGCAGGGAATGTTGAAGTCGATAATGGACAGGATTTCATGTCTTGGGTTTTCAAATATGGTTGGGAAGAATCTTCTGATGAATAGAACTAGAATTGATTTTTCTAAATTAACGAAAGAAGTAAAAATCTGTAGTCTGTTATCAGGTGTAGATATGAAAATCAAAAACATACAACTTAAATCCATTGAGGCAAGACGTTTCATAAACCCTAATGAGCGTCCTCAGCAGATACGTATAGACCATAACAGCACCATAAGTCAGATGACAGATATAAACGAGAACGAAGCTGTTATCGAGTTCCAATATATTGCAAGCTACGGGCCCATAGGCATGATTAAACTCGAGGGTTCTCTGTATTATGAGGGTGATGATGCAAAGAAAATTACAAACGAATGGAGAACTACTCATAAGATGCCTGACCAGATAGCAAGCCAGATTCACACAGCGGTTATGCACGCATGCGTACCAGAGGCAGTTAGCATAGCAAAAGACCTTGGTTTACCACCACCTATTCCACTCCCACAGGTCAGACTTGGGACTACAACCCCTAAGAAAGGGCAAATGGGGCCAGAAGTAGCATAAGCCATTCTTTTTTTATGTGGTTTTAACAACTCTAATAAATTAAATTTGTATATCCTCTTTTCATGGAAAAAATAGTTATATCTCTCGGCGGGTCAGTGTTACTATCTGAGGAAGCAGATGCAAACTTTTTTAAAAAACTTACAAACATGTTTGAAAAACTAAGTAAAAAATACAAAATATATCTAGTGATCGGTGGTGGACGAACAGCTAGAGCTTATATAAAACTAGGCCGTGAACTTAAATTCGATGAAAAAACCTTGGATGAGATCGGAATAGACATAACTAGGCTTAACGCAAAACTGTTAACCAATATACTTAGGATATCAAACAAACAAATACCATCTACGACATCTGATGCAAAGAAAATAAACAAGCCGATAGTGGTAATGGGTGGTACCACACCAGGTCATAGTACAGATATGGTTGGTGCCGATCTTGCAGAAAAAGTAAAAGCTGATAGATATATAATAGCTACAAACGTGGATGGGGTTTATGACAAGGATCCTAACAAATACTCTGATGCAAAACAACTTAAAAATGTCTCTATACAGCAGCTGATTGATGAATACGGCACTGGTTGGGATATGGCAGGTAAAAACGTTGTTATAGACGGCCCTGCTCTAAAGATAATAAAAAGAGCAAAGCTAAACACATATGTTGTAAACGGAAAAAAACTTGATCAACTTGAGAAAGCCATCCTAAATCAGTCTTTTAATGGTACAAAAATAAGTGTATAAAAAAATAATAAAAAAAAGAAAAAGAAAAAAAGTTTTTTTTATTTATCTCACAAAGTCAATGCCAAACTTTGGGTGAGTTACTGGTTGTCTTGTTGGCATTCTGTCCATTCCGCCTGGGCTTTTTGGGCCTAGCAGGTTTGGTGATTGTACGCCAGTCATGATTGCCATTACTCTGCATTTGCCCTCAAAATCTGGTTGTACTCTTGCACCTAGTATAACGTTTGCGTAGCAGTCTAGGTTCTCAGTGAGTTTCTTTGCTACATCCTGTACATATTTCAGGCTCATGTTTGGTCCACCTGTTATGTGTACGAGTGCCCCGTTTGCGCCTTTGTAGTCTACGTTGAGCAGTGGGTGGTTAAGTGCCTCGTGTACAATTGCATCTACACCAGCATCCTCCTCTGCTTCGCCCCAGAGCATAACCGATAAGCCACCAGCATTCATTATGGCTCTCATATCTGCATAGTCTAGGTTTATCAGAGAGGGAATTGTTATTGTCTCTGCTATACCTTTTACTGTTTCGGCTATGAGTTGATCCATTACAGAGAATGCCTGGTTTATTGGAAGATTTGGAACAAACTCTAATAAACGGTTGTTGTCAAGAACAACGGTGCTGTCTGCTGCCACACGTAGTCTGTCAAGACCCTCATCTGCTTTTACGAGTCTTGCCCTCTCAACATTGAAAGGTGTTGAAACCATACCAGTGACAATAGCACCCTGTTTTTTCGCTATCTCAGCGACAACCGGTGCTGAACCAGTACCTGTACCACCACCCATACCTGAGCAAATGAATACAAGGTTTGCCCCTGCTAGTAATTCTTCTAGCTGAGCACTGGATTCACGAGCGGCACGCTCGCCTACTTCAGGGAATCCACCAGCACCAAGTCCTTTAGTTAGATTCTTACCTATCAGTATCTTTTTGTCTGCTTCCACTAGATCTAATGCCATTTTGTCTGTGTTGATAGCAATTGTCTCTGCGCCTTTCACACCAAGTTTCTTCAACCTTGTTATTGTGTTTCCGCCAGCGCCTCCGCAACCTACTATCATTATGCGTGGAGCGCCAAACAAACTTTCATCAATCTTCATATTCTTTTCTTCTACAGCCTTATTTTCTATCGCACTTGCGACAAAACTTTCCATATTCATACCTTTTCCATCGTTTGTGGTCATCCCATCATTCCTCCTATTCTCTGGTAGTTGGAAGGACGCCATTTTCTGGCGTCCTTCTCGGGGTGCATCCCATCCCCTCTACAGTTTAACCATTATTTTTTCATGTAAGGTTCTATGGATTCAACCGCAAGCTCCAATTCTTGAACCTTTTTGATCTTCTCAGCTTTTTCAATTACTGTTGTTGCATAATTTTTTATGAAATCATTTACTGCATGTCTTATTACTTCAGATCGAGAAGAAAATTCGCCTGCTCTGATAAATAGATCTATTGAATGAAGATCATGTTGAGGCAGTCGAATTGTTATACGGTTTTTTTCCATTATTTTTTTTCTCCTCACATATACCAAATTGCTGTCATAACATGTATCGTTTGTATGTCGTCTATGCATCACATGCATGTCGAACAAATGACAAACGACATCAATTGTCTGACAACGGCATGACATACGTGGTTTAGTTTAAATATTTTTCGCTAATAACAAAATTTAGTGCTTCACAATTTAGTGTTTTACAACTTCCCCAAAAGCAACAGTGCCAGAAACCTTTTCTATCTTAACCTTAACCGTAGAACCCTTAATCGCACCAGGGATATAAACAACATACCTATCAAAAAAAGCGACACCATCGCCCTTCTTACCAATATCCTTTATAGTCAACTCGTATGTCATACCTTCTTTCAAATCCTCGACAGGTTGCTGTAAAAGTTTTTTCTTCGTAACCTTAGTAACAGGACGAAAAGCACCACAGGCATCGCATCTAATTAAAATCATTCTATCCTGCTTGACAAGATGCGTATCAGGTTTACTACACTCAGAACAAATCACATAAAGATCTACATAATCTCTCAATTTATCATGCAGCTGCTTCATAGGTATCTTACCTTGAAATACAGCCCTGCCACTATCTATCTCGCCAGCAGTACCAACACCACCTAAAAGATATTTAAAAATAAGCTGAGGATCACGATTAATAGCATCAGATATCTTATCAAAATTTTTTATAACAGTAGTATTGCCCTCATAAAATATTTCTGCCTTAGGCATCTTAAAACGATCTTCTACTATTTTCTTTTCAGATTGATCACTTAATACTCTATTAAGTAATTTTTTATAATCTACATCAGGCATATTTTTATAGCCTAATATAGTAACTATCTAAAAAGCTTCCGTTAGAGAAATCAAGGGCAGATAATACTATTTTCCAGATCAATAACTTTCGTTTTTTAGTATTTCATTATATTTGGTTTTAGCCTCATTCCCATTACCATTTTTCCTTCTTTCAATGCTTTTTCAGCTATATCACTTTTTTTTGTGTATATCCTACTTTCTCCTTTTGTCCAATACCATACGAATTCAGACATGTTCCTCCCCACACAACTACCAGTTAATGCAGCAGCCTATTCATATTTCCCTTAAATAATTTTTTATATATTTTAGTATTCAATTATGACATAATCTCTAAACAATAACTTATTAATATCTAATCTTGTTACCTGAAAAAGTCTAAGTTTAAAAACAAGTTTAAGGAGAAAAATAATATGGCAGAATTCAAAGTTGTTGTAAATGACACAAAAAACGGCAAATCTTATCAGATACCTGTTAGCGGGCATCATGCTAATTCTTTGATGGGTAAAAAAGTTGGCGATGAGGTAGACGGCATATTTATTTCGCTGCCAGGCTATAAATTGCAGATAACAGGTGGTTCTGATAAAGAAGGTTTCCCGATGAGGAGTGACCTTCCAGGGGTTGGTCGGAGAAGGATATTGTTAAGTGAAAGCAAAGGTTTCAAACCAATTGAAAATGGTTTAAGACGTAAAAAATCTATCAGGGGTAATACTGTTAGTCAAGATATAGTTCAGATTAATATGAAGGTAGTGAAGTATAGTTCAAAACCTATTGAACAGATTGTTGGTGGAGAACAGAAGGCCGAAGAGAGTAAAGTCGAGGGAGAGAAGAAAGAGGAGCAGTAGATGAGTTTACCAAAACAGCCTGAAGTAAATATTGGTATGATTGGTCATGTTGACCATGGGAAAACTACTCTAACGCAGAGGTTGACTGGTAAATGGACTGATGAGCATTCTGAGGAGATTAAGCGAGGCATTTCTATAAAACTTGGTTATGCTGATGCTGCTTTCTATAAATGTCCCAAATGCGATGAGCCTCAGTGCTATTGTACTAAAAATAAATGCCCTACTTGCGGCAGCGCTACTGAGTTGTTGCGTGTTGTTTCTTTTGTTGATTCACCTGGTCATGAGACGCTTATGGCTGTTATGCTTTCTGGTGCTGCTATCATGGATGGTGCTGTGCTTGTCATTGCTGCAAACGAGCCTTGTCCCCAACCACAGACTAGGGAGCATTTAGCTGCGCTTGATATAGTTGGTGCTAAGAATATAATAATTGTTCAAAACAAGATAGATCTGGTATCTGAAAAGGACGCTGTCAAGCATTATGAACAGATTTTGAAGTTTGTTGAGGGGACATGTGCAGAGAAAGCACCTATTATTCCCGTCAGTGCAAATCGTGATATTAACATAGATGCGCTTATTCAAACCATGGAGAAACGTATTCCTACTCCTAAGAGAGATAAAAATAAACCGCCTTTTATGTATGTCGCGAGAAGTTTTGATATTAACAAACCAGGAGCTAGACCAGCTGATTTGAAAGGTGGTGTAATCGGTGGATCATTAGTCCAAGGTGTTTTGAAAAAGGGTGACAAAATTGAAATATCTCCTGGCAGAAAAATTGAGATTGAGGGAAAAAAAGGATCTGAGCCTATAATTGCAACTGTTGATACTTTGATAACGGGCGGTAAATCTGTTGAAGAGGCGTCGCCCGGTGGTTTAATCGCCATTGGAACCGGTCTTGATCCTGCTAGGACCAAATCCGATGCCTACGTCGGCAAGGTAGTTGGTAAACCTGGAGAAATGCCGCCAGTTGTTGAGGATTTTAGTTTGTCTATACATTTACTAAAAAGAGTTGTTGGAACTTTAGATGAAAAAGATGTTGATCCTATAAGAACAAATGAACCATTGATGCTCACAATTGGTACTGCTACCACGGTTGGTATTGTTTCTTCTGCTCATGGCGAAAAAGTTAAAGTTAAGCTGAAATTGCCGGTTTGTGCTATGCAGAAACAAAGGAGCGCTATAAGTAGAAGGGTTGATGGTAGATGGCATCTGATAGGCTATGGGGAGATAGAATACACAAAATAGTTATTCTTGATAGTAGCGCTATAATGATGCTTTTTGAATTTTCAATAGACTTAGAAAATGAACTTGTTCGACTTTTAGGATCTTATGATGTTGTTGTTCCAAAAACTGTCTTAAAAGAATTGGAATTGCTTTCAAAGAAAGAGTCTGATGGTAAGAAAAAAATGAAAGCAAAGGCATCCATTAAATTGATTGAGAAATACAAAATCTTTGATGTGAAATCAGAAAATGCGGATGATTCCATTATCGAGTTGGCTAAAGAAACTAATGGTGTCGTTGTTACAAATGATACTGAGCTTAGAAAAAGGTTGAAAGAGCTTTCAGTACCTACTATTTTTTTACGTGCAAAGAAAAAATTGGTGATGGAATAAAAAACTCTTTTTGCTGTTATGTTAAGGAGAGTAGATTTTTTCTCATGAAAGTTTTTATAAACACTTCATTGTTCTGTTCTCTGTCACGTCGGGGTGGCTCAGCCTGGTTAGAGCGCCTGACTCATAAGCTCAGCTAAAGGGTTCGTTTTAGCCTTGCGCTAAGATATCAGGAGGCCGCGGGTTCAACTCCCGCCCCCGACACCTATTTAAATACTCAACATGAGAAAATCACTTTTTTGTCTGCCCGACATTGAACCTTTTTATTAGTGAATATACAATGAAGAAAAATCAGACAGATTACCCTTTTGCAAGAAGCGTAAAATCCATTCCATTGTACTAAATTATGAAATATTTTGATTTTAAACTCATTGTTTTAATCCAAATACTAATATCAACTTTTTCAATATTTGGCATCTTAACAAACTCATCTCTTAATTTGAAAAGATGATTAAAATCTTTTATTACCCCAAGAGCAATTATATCAAATTCTCCCATCAATTTAGTGGCAACAAT
>Ga0209285_10000102_pt1 | contig 29505 bp, 23 predicted proteins | sample PPLLak3March2015_2_FD_187249 | JGI IMG/M metagenome (GOLD analysis project Ga0209285, IMG submission 187249) | Freshwater sediment microbial communities from Prairie Pothole Lake near Jamestown, North Dakota, USA - PPLs Lake P8 Core (3) Depth... | ecosystem: Environmental > Aquatic > Freshwater... | reverse complement strand
AGGCATTGTCCAGCTATGACCGGGTTGCCCGCCTGCGCTTCGAAGGCGGCTACTCCGCCTACCTCGAGGTGCTGGACGCCGAACGCAACCTGTTCCAGGCACAGATCAACGAATCCCAGGCGCGCGCCCAGGCGCTTATCGCCGCCACCACCTTATATAAGGGATTGGGGGGTGGCTGGCAGGCGGCCAGCCAATGACCGCTATCCGCTACTCATCCGGGTAAGCCTGCATGCAGCCCGGCCGCTGGCCGTCCTCACAGGCCGACGATCTGGGCATGCAGGCCACGTTCCTGAAAGCCGTGCAGCAGATTGGAGGCCCGGGTGGACTCGGAGTCGTAGACCACCATGATCATGTGCGGTCTTCCCGGGTTGTGCCCCACGGAGATCACGCCAGCTTCATGGCGCATGCCTTCTTCGAGCTGCCCCAAGGCGGCATCGTCCAGAGTTTCGTCGACGTGCAGTACCACTTCATTGAGTTGTGCGCTCATCATGCCCTCCTCGAAATGCCTGATCGTTCCATCATAGAAGGCGGTTTTCGAATGGGCCAGACACGAATAAGCTGTTGGCCTCCGCAAAATCGCCCTGCCCTGACTTGAGATTTCTGCAACGGGTCACATCTGCCGCCCGGCCTTGCGCACGGTAGAGGTCACCGGCTCGACCAGATACTGCAGCGCGGTCTGCTTGCTGCCTTCGATGTAGACCTCGGCCGGCATGCCGGCCTGGATCCTGAGGTCGCCTGCTTCGCGCAACGAATTGGCATCAGCCTCGATGGTGGCGCTGTAGTAGGGCATGCCGGTTGCACGGTCGAAAAGGCGGTCGCCGGCGACATAGGTGACCTTGCCGCTAACCAACGTGCTGTTGCGATATTTGTACGCGGTGAACTTGATCCGTGCCTGCTGGCCGTGATGCACGTTGCTGATGTCTTCCGGGCGGATCTGCGCCTCGATCAGCAGCCGGGCGTCGCTGGGAACGATTTCCGCAATCGAATCTCCGGGGCGAACCACGGCCCCTGGCGAGGTGAACCTGAGATCGAGGACTTCTCCGCTCGCCGGTGCAGTGACGATCTGGCGCAATGCTGCATCGTCCGACTTGCGCTGCTCCTGCTCAATCTCGGCCAGCCGCGCCGCGGTTTCCTTGAGTTGATCGCTGGCAGCCTGCATGTACTGGTTCTGCACGGTCTTGATCCTGAGATCGATGTCGACCCTGCGCTGGGCAGCGCGTGCAAGCTCCGAATTCTGCTCTTCTAGCTTGGCGGCGTAGTCCATCACCGTGGCCTCGATCTGTGCAAGGCGCAGCGGTGAGATGAATCCGTCCTTAAGCAGGCCGCGATTGCCTTCGAGATCCCTTTTCTGAAGATCAAGGGAGCCCTGCGCATGGGCGATCTGGGCCCGCAGTGCAGCCATTTCCTGTTCGACCCGCTGCCGCTGCTCCTGCATCAGCGCCACTTCGCTGTTCAGGGAATTGCGCCTTGCGCGGAATAGCAGGTTTTCCTTGAGCAAGGCCTGCTTGACGCGCTCGTCATCTTCTGCCGCCTGGAGCAGATCGTCAGGAAAAACCAGGGTTCCGGCCAGTGTCTGCTCAGCCTGCAAGCGGCTCAGCGAGGCACGCTCGACATCGACGCGATAGGCCAGGCGGTTGCGGTCGGCGTCAACGCCGACATCGCCAAGCATCAGCACCGGATCACCCGCCTTGACCCGCTGCCCGTTTCGTACGAGTACGGTGTGCACGATCCCGCCCTCGAGGTGCTGGACCGGGCGGCGGTTGAGATCGACCTTGACGAAGCCGGGCGCCACCACCGCCATCGACAGCGGTGCCAGTGTGATCCAGGCAGCGATCGGCACGATGGCGCCAAGGATGATCCACCAGCCGGCGCGCACCATGCGCCGGGCATGTTCCCGGCTGGAGCGCGACGAACTGGCGGGACTGTTTTCTTCGTTGGCGGAATGGTTCATGGTTTTCTCCTTGGACTGTTTCCTTCAGCACCGTTTACGCTGCCTTGCAATCGCCTTCGGTTTGCAGTCGTGCAGTTCCCGCTTTGACGCTAGTTCGCGGCCCCGGATGACTGAGCCACATTTCCACCAGCCGCTGGGCCTCGTCTGGCGCGAGCGTGCCGCGCACGCGTTCGGCAGGAAATGCGATGCGCTCACGCAGCGCGACTCCGGCCGTGGTGTGGTTGAGTCCCATGGTCAGCAGCTGCATCATTATTGTTCTCCCGTCAGGTCGCAGTCGCTCCGGCTCTTCCGGCCAGGTTGTTGGCAAGGATCGCCTGCGTCTGGCGCTGGGTTTCCTTCATCACCTCGGCAGCCGGGCCGAACTGCTTCACCCGTCCGCCCTCCAGCACCAGGGTCTTGTCGACATGGGCGATGAGCGAGGGGCGATGGGTGACCACGATCGAGGTGACGCCTTCGCTGCGCAGTCTGCTCAGCGCCTGGGCCAGGGCGATTTCGCCAGCGCCATCCAGATTGGAGTTGGGCTCGTCGAGCACTATCAGCCGCGGGTTGCCGTAGAGTGCGCGGGCGAATGCGATGCGCTGACGCTGGCCGGGGGAGAGTAAGGCGCCATGTTCCCCCACCGGGGTGTCGTAGCCTTGGGCGAGGCTGAGGATCATTTCGTGGGCGCCGGCACGCTTGGCCGCAATGACGACCGCTTCCGAGTCGACCGTGCCGAGGCGCGCGATGTTGTCGGCGACGCTGCCTTCGAACAGCTCCACATCCTGGGGAACGTAGCCGATCCAGGGCCCGAGATCAGCGCGCGGCCAGTAGGCGACGTCGGCCGCATCCAGGCGCACCGTTCCGGTGGTCGGGGCCCAGACCCCGGTCAGCAGCCTGGCGAGGGTGGATTTGCCCGCAGCGCTCGGGCCGATGATGGCGAGGGCTTCGCCGGGAGCAAGGCTGAAGCCGACGTTGTAGAGGATTACCTTGTCCGAACCCGGCGCGCGGTAGCTGACGCCTTCGGCGACCAGGCGGCCATCGGGAGCCGGCATGGTCATCCGTTCGACACTCCCTTCAAAGTCCCTGGAAAGTTCCTGCAGGCGTTGGTAGGCCGCGCGAGCATCGATCAGCAGGCGCCAGCTGCCGACCAGCTGTTCAACCGGCTGCACTGCCCGGCCGAGCAGGATGGTGGTGGCGATCATGATGCCGGCGGATGCCTGCTGGGTCAGCACCAGGTAGGCGCCGAGCGACAGCATGCCGATCTGGATGGCCTGGCGCACGCTGCGGGTCGAGGCGGAAAATGCCACGCTGCTGCGACCGGCACTGTTGTGCAGGGCCGTCACACGATCCTGCAGGGTGCGCCACCGCGCCAGCAGCTTGTCGGTCATCCCCAGTGCCTGCAGCACTTCCGCGTTGCGCAGCGAGTTTTCGACGTACATCGAGGCGCGCCGGCCTTCTTTCTGCAAGTCTTCAAGCGAGCTGCGGTTGACGTGGTCGTTGAGCCAGGCAAGAACCAGCATGAGAGCAGCCGAGAATGCCGCGCCCATCCCCAGGATCGGGTGGAACATCCAGATGACGGCGACGTAGATGACGACCCACGGCGCATCGGCCAGGGCGATCAGGCCGTTATTGGAGAACACGGCACGCAGCGAGGCGACGTCACGCACCGCTTCGGTGCGGGGTGCGTGCGGAGTCCGGGCGGCGATTGCGACCACGGTCCTCACCACCGGCGGAGACAACCGCTCGTCGATGATGTTGCCGAGCACGTTCTGCAGGCGGTTGCGCAGATAGTCGAGCAGCAGCAGGATGATCAGGGCGACCGCCGTGCCGATCAGCAGCACCACCAGGGTCTCGTGGCTGTTGCTGGAGATGACGCGGTCGAACACCTGCAGGGTGAACATCGCAGGCACGAGGAACAGCAGGTTGATGAAAAATGAAAACGCCACGATGTAACCCAGCAGCGGCCGCAGTTCTTCCTTGAGTGCTTTCATTTGCTTCTCTCCTGTGTGTTATTCGTATCGAGGCGGGCCGGGAGGTGTCTGCCTTCCCGGCACGGCCTTCTGTGCCCGTTGCCGCGTATCCGGCCTGGCCTCAGGCGGCCAGGATGAAGTCCGCCTGCGTGATCGCGGCCGGGTCGGCGACATTGACCAGCTGGATGGAATCGGCCCCAATGCTGATCAGCAGGTTGTCTCCCTGGTCGGCGATAGTGACCGAGGCCGCGAAAGTCACGGAAGTGATGTTGAGTGCAGAGATGTCGAGCAGGTCCTGGCCACCAGCGGGGTCGGCATCGAAGTCGGTGATGACGTCGTTGCCGAACCCCGGGGCAAAGACGAAGATGTCGTTGCCGGCGCCACTGGTCATCGTGTCGTTGCCCGCGCCACCGGTCAGGATATCCACGCCACCTCCGCCGTTCAGCGTGTCGTTGCCATCTCCGCCATCCAGAACGTCGCGGCCTGCGCCGGCATTCAGGGTGTCGTTACCAACCCCGCCGTTCAGCGCGTCGTTGCCCGCTCCTCCGCTGAGCGTATCGTTGCCACCGCCGCCGTTGAGAGCGTCGTTGCCGCTTCCCGCAGTGATTACGTTGTCGAGGCCGTTGCCGCTGCCGGTGAAGTCGCCGTTGCCTGCAAATAAAAGGGTTTCCACCTCGTCGGTCAGCGTGTAGTTCAGAAGCGTGGTGCTAACGGTGTCCGCCCCCCCTCCCGGCAACTCGATGACCACGTCGCCGGCGTTGTCGACAAGATAGAGGTCGTTTCCTCCACCGCCCGCCATGGTGTCGCCGCCGGTACCGCCATCGAGTACATCGATTCCGCCCCCGGCGTTGAGGGTATCGTCGCCGTCTCCACCATTCAGACTGTCTCTGCCCCTACCGCCGTTGAGTGTGTCGTTGCCGGCGCCACCAATCAGCGTGTCACTTTCGGTGCCGCCATTTAGCGTGTCATTGCCGATGCCGCCGATAAGCGTATCGCCACCCGCCCCACCCAGCAGGATGTCGTTGCCCGCACCGCCATCGAGCGTGTCATTGCCCGCATTGCCAATGATCGTGTTATCGAGACCATTGCCGGTGCCGTTAAAATCAGCGGTTCCATTAAAGGCGAGAATTTCGACCTCTGCGGGCAGGGTAAGTGTCGATAGCGTGGTGTTGATCCTGTCGATGCCTTCGCCGGGCTGCTCGATCACCACATCGCCGGCCTGGGCGACGACAAACACATCATTGCCAGTGCCGCCGATCATCGTGTCAGCCTCTCCCCCGCCGTTGAGGATGTCGTTGCCCGGACCACCGTTCAGCGTGTCGTTGCCCCCCAGGCCAAACAACTGGTCATTGCCGCCGAGTCCATTGATGACGTCTGAGTTAGCTGTGCCGATGAGAACGTTGTCATTGTCATCACCGTTGATTACCTGAACAGCGTCTAGTTCGACCGTCTGGTCAGCGAACTGCAGGCGCTCGACATTGCGCACCCGGTCGGTGCCATCGACGATGACATTGCCACCGCCACCTCCCCCGCCACCCCCGGCAACGACGAGGTGTTCCACCGTATACGAGCCATCGGCATTCAAGCTGATGCTGTAGTTGGCGCGAACGTCGCGATACACCGCGGTATCGATGTCGCCTGCAGGGTCGGCCCATTCGATGCGGCGCACGATTTCCAGCCATCCAGGATTGATTTCACCGGTGAGCATGCGAGCCTGGATTTCGGCGAGGCTATCGATCTCGAAACTGGGCGCGCCAGGAATGCTGACCCGCACCACCGCGTTCAGCCAGGCATCGCCGTCGATGATGTCGTTGCCTGCCTTGCCCATCAGAACGTCGCTGCCAGCGCCGCCGAGGAGGATCTCGGACGGGGCAGTCTGGTTTTCCTGGACAAAGGTCACGTTGCCGCCAGCGTCACGCTGCACGGTGGTCTCGTCCATTACCACCACGGTGTGGGTCTCGCCGGCCCAGGTCCAGTCCACGCGGCCCAGGTGGGCAACCAACTGGTCGAAGCCCTCGATGCGGTCGACGCTTGTCTGCAGCAATACGTTGGAAAACGACTGGATGGAGTCGTTGGCGTCGAACAGCGCGGCGTCCCCGCCCGGTGCGGCCATCCCTCCCAGGTCATCACGGCCGGTCAGCACGTCGTCGTGGTCCCATCCCGACAGCCCCTCGACCAGGTCAAAGCGGTCGCGCAGGATGAACTGCTCCTGGTTGACGAAGATCGGAATGCCGAGATCGGAATTCGCCGCGACCGGATCGCCCTTGTGGATAGCCCAGTCGAAGCCTGCCATGCCGTTGCTGCGCTGGACGCCTGCCCCTTGAAACATGATGTCGTCGCCTGACTCGCCGTCGTAGTCGGTGTCGTTGCCCTGGCCGTTCAGCACATCGTGGCCGATGATCGGGCTGTTGAAGAACAGTTCGGAGTTCTCGCCGGCCAGCACGTCGAAGCCCTCGCCGCCCTCGATCCAGTCATTGCCGCCGTTGCCCAGCAGGAAGTCGCTGCCGTTGCCGCCAATGATGAAGTCGTCATCCTCGCCGCCGAATGCCTCCTGGGCATCCGGACCGGCCATGATGAAGTCCTTGCCGCGTCCGCCGAAGCCGAGCACCAGGCCGGAACCCATGTGGATGACATCGTTGCCTTCGTCGCCATGCAGGAAATCGTCGCCGCCGAGGTTGGTGATGATGTCGTCGCCGGCGCCGCCGAACACTTTGTCAGCCTCGTAGCCGCCATCGAGCCGGTCGTTGCCGCCGTCGCCCCACAGGGTGTCGATGCCGATGCCGCCGATGATGTGGTCAGCCTCCTCGGTTCCGCCGAGCACCACGTGGTCGGCGCCCTTGTATTCGAGGAAGTCCATGTCACCGTCGCCATCCAGGTCGCGGCGAACGGTCATCGGGCTGACCGCATTGAGGAGCGGGTCGTCCCACTCGGGATCGGGAGTGAACTGCAGGCCGCCGGCCACACCGCCCATCTCAAGAATATGGTTTGGCGTGTCGAACAGGATGCCCGGCAGGTGCGGCATGCCGATATCACCGAGGTCGGTATTGCGCATCACCAGCTTGGTGAAGGTGTTGTTCTCCAGCTCGTTGAGCATGTTCATGCCCTGGGTGCGGCTGAGGTAATAGAAGCGGTCGCCGTTCTGCAGATTCTCCAGCTGGCTTTCGAACACGAAGTTGAAGGTGGAGCCGAGCATGCCGCCGAATTCCTGCTTCTCCTCGGCCAGGCCGCCGATCCACAGGTCGACCAGGTTGAGGCCAGTTTCGACGCCGGCCCAGCTGCCCGTGCTGTTGAGGAAGTCCAGCGCATCCGCCGGCGCGCCCACGCCCATCACGATCGCCGTGGCGGCCGCACGCTTGTCATCCACCGTGGTGGCCGAGGTGATGGTGTCATGCTGACCGTAGGCGGCGATGAAATTGATGATGGATGCCGGATTGTTGATGTGGGTGCCGAAGTCGACCCAGCTGCTATACGGCGCCAGGCGCGAATCCCCGGTCATCTCGAAGAGTTGGACGCGGGCATTGTTGAAGGTGGGGATGCCGGTATCGCGGGCGCGGGCGATGTTGATCGCGGCGAGGTCGAGCGGCAGACCCACCAGGTTGTTGCGCAGCGCATCGACGACGAATTCGTCGATCTCGTTGCCCGTCTGGCGTGTCATGCCGCGGATGATGGCGCCGGCGGCCACGTCGGCGCTGATTCCGGCTTCGGTGGAAAGACCCAGCCCGCCGCTGTCGAATGCCATAGGGTTGAGGAAGGCTTCAATCAGACCTAGATCGTTGAACGTGCCATCCGGATTCATACGCGACACGGTTTCGTTGAGCATGGAGTGGCCGAAGCGATACACGGTATTGGCGAATTCGGCGAAGATCGCCGGATCGAGGTCGGCGCTATGCGAGAACACGAAGGGATCGATCGCCGGCTGGATCTTGCGCGCGAACTCCTCGAACACCAGGTGCTGGTATTGCATCTCGGTCGCGAAGCGGGCAGCCTGGAACAGCCGCTCGCCGTCCCAATTGAGCCCTGCCGGGTCGGCAGGAACCGCGGCGACATCGGTGAGCAGCCATTCATTGATGAAATTCAGGTCGCCCGACTCGAGGATGGTCAGCTTGTTGGCTTCCACCAGCCGGTTGTGTTCGGCATGAAAGACGTGGTGCACGGCGGTCAGGCCGACGTTCTCGTTGCCGCGGCCGTCGCCTGTGATGAAGTGGCGGTCGAGCAGCTCGTTGTCATATTCCAGCTTGGCGCCGGTCAGCGGATCCCGCGCAACGGCATTTCCGGCATCGGTATCCGCATCGGCGACGAGATTGCCGTCGGCATCGAACACCGGCACGGCGTTGTGGGCGATGTCGTCGAGGAAGGCATGGCCGGTGCGCACGGCGAACTCGGTGCTGATCGGAGCGTCGGGATTGCCTTCGACCAGTTCCGTGCCATCGTCCGCCGTTCCGATGATGCCATCGGCGCCGGCTGTGCGCATCACCACCTGCGCAAAGCCGTTGGGCCCGCGGATGAACTCACCGTAATCGTCGGTGGCCAGCAGCGGTACGTTGAAGATATCGGCGTCGGTCAGCTGGATGCCGAGCATCTGCGCGGCCTGTGCCTTGACTTCGCTCCAGTTGGCGATGCCGCCGTTGGCACCGTCGAGCAGATGTCCGGTGGCGAGCGGCACCGGCGGGTCACCGACCATGTGGTATTCGCGCAGGAATACCTGGTGCGAGGCGTGCGAGGTGTAGGTCTGGTTCTGGTCGACGAAGGGAGTGGTCGAGTTGGTGTGCTCGCGAATGTCGTCGGCGGTCCCCAGGACGCCATCGGGTCCTGGCTGATTGGTGGCACGGCTCATCACCATGAAGTTGGTCGGGCTGCCCTCTACGTAGAGCGGGTCGTCGGGCTGCAGCGGGATGAACACGGTCTCGGTGGCGCTCTTGCCGATGAGGTCGAGACCATGATCGAAGAACTGACCGAAGAATGTCATCCAGCCATTGAACGAGGGTGACAGGCCGATGTCCGGCGACAGGTTATCGATCTGGATGGTGCCATCCTCGTTCAGCGTGATGCCGAGCAGAGCCATCCCTTCCGTCAGCACGGTCAGCGCAGCAGCAGTCGCGGCCGGGTCACCGCCCGCTTCGACCGTCTGATAATCGGCCCAGAGGTTCGCGGCCAGGGTGGCGTCACCGAGCACGTCGGCCGACCCGGCGAGCTGCAGCGCAGTGATAACGGCTGCCGGGTTGCTCGGCGTCTGGTCGACGATCAGGTTGCTGATGATGCGCGGCTGCGAGTCCACCACCGTGCCGGTGGTCTGGGCGTAGGAGGTGCCGAATTCGGCCGGCCGATAGAGCGGATCCAGCAGGCGCGGCATCATCTGGTTGACCGCTCCAGCATCCTGCTGTCCGGGCAGCAGGTTGTTGTAGATGCCGCTGACCGTGCGTAGACCTTCTGGAGCCAGGGAATGGGTCACCAGGTCGGCAAGAGCGACTTCCGGGCCGGTTCCGTGTGCGAAGGCGGCATGGGCCTCGGCGATCCTGATCTGCTCAAGGATGTTTTTCAGGTCGTCCAGGTTTACGTTGAAGTCGTAGAAAGCCATGATGTTTCTCCTCAGATGTGATCAGGGCTCACAGGCGGGAAGCCGCGAACGCCCGGGTGAAGCCAATGCGGAAAATCCTGCCGTTGACGGCAGGGCACGATTGCAGAATTCCGAAGACCGGCGGAATGGCGATTGCATTCGGGTTCAAGATGTCGACGTTCACCCTTCCCTCCCTCGCTGGCACTGGCACATGACGGTGCCCGGCGCCTTCTCCAGAAAAATTCCTAGCTGCCAGTCTAGGGAAGATGAAAATAATTGCGCCGGGGTGAACCCCCCGTGATTGCTGCCGCAGATCCTGAATTTGGCGGGTAGGTATTCACTGTAGGGAGCCCTGCCTGCCAGGTAGCTGGGCTGCCACGGTCCGTGATGTCGCGGCGCAGGCTGAAGTTTCCGATAGAGCCCCGTATTCGTGGTCGGATCAGCCCTTCCTGAGATTTGTCCGGTCTGGGTTCGCCTGCCCATCGAAGGACCCAGCGCAGCCATCGCCGTCATCACCGTGTCGTTCCTGTGGGATTACAGCCTTTGACACCGGCAGATTGGGGGATTTGCTGTAGAGCGTCAGGCGCGCCCCGGTTCTATAAATCACCCTATGCAGGACCAGCGTGTGACCCTGCCTGATGCAAACAGGCTAAGCGGGGTCGGCAGTGCGTCAGGGTCTGTTCCAACTGAGGAGACATATCATGAGCAAGTACAAGGATCAGACAACAGTCCCTGAGCCGGACGCCGGGCGGCGCTCATTTCTCAAAGCCTCGGGGGCTGCAGCGGTTGCACCGATGGTACTGACATCGCGCAAGAGCCAGGCCGCCGACCCGCCATTCCCTCCCCCGAGTCCGCCGACCACGCCCTGGCAGGAGGAGTTGCCGAACCAGGTCACGCCACTCGAACCACGCCCGTCACTCAATCCGATGCCCAAGCGCGGAGCGAACATCAACCGAGGCGAATGCAGGCGCGCCCCGCATCAGCGCTGGATGCAATTTTTCGGCAGCAAAGTCCTGCCGCAGGATAGAGCGGATCTGTATGAGCTGAGGGCCAAGGAGGTTTCCGACTGGGTGTTCCATCCGGATTACCCGCCGCAGAGCGCATGGGGACTCGAAGGCACCACGGCGAATGGGCGCGAGCTCAACCCGCCGATCTTTGCGCGTTATGGCCGGCCGATCGTCCTCAGGCTCTACAACCAGTTGCCCCAGGATCACAGGGGTTTCGGCGCGCCCGAGGTCAGCCTGCATCTGCACAACGGGCACTTGGCTTCAGAAAGCGACGGTTTTCCGGGCGACTACTTCAGTGTCAGCAAGGCCGGGCCGACCCTCGCCTCACCCGGGATGTTCAAGGATCATCTCTGGCCCAACGTCTATGCCGGGCTCGATGAATATGGCGGCATCGGCGATCCGCGCGAGGCCCTCGGCACGCTTTGGTATCACGACCACACCCTCGATTTCACCGCAGCCAACGCGGCCCGCGGCCTGGCCGGTTTCTACCTGTTGTACGACGACCTCGACTCGGGCGACGAGCACGATCCCAACCCCGAGGCCCTGCATCTGCCGAGTCATCCCTACGACTATCCCCTGATGTTCGGCGATCATCGCTTCGATCCAGACGGCATCCATTCCTACGACCAGTTGAGTCCCGAAGGCACGTTTGGCGACAAGGTGCACGTCAACGGCAAGATCGAGCCGGTGCTGCGCGTGGCGCGGCGCAAGTACCGCCTGCGACTGCTCAACTGCGGGCCGACGCGGCTGTATGACTTCAGCCTCGTCACGCCCGACGATGCCTTGCAGAACTTCTGGTACATCGCCAACGATGGCAACCTGCTGCCGCAGCGGCTGACCCGGAGACGCATCCCCCTGGCGATGGCCGAGCGCGCCGATATCATCGTCGATTTTTCCCGCTACCCGCTCGGCACCGAGCTCTATCTCGTCAACCGCCTGGTGCAGATCGGCACGCGCAAGCCCAGCGGCTTCAAGTGGCCGGGCGATCGCGTGCTGAAGATCATCGTCGACCGCAACACGCCCGACATCGATGTCAGTCAAGTGCCGCTGGCGTTGCGCCCGCTGCCGCCGCTCGATCCCGAGGAGATCGCGAACGCGCCGGTGCGGACCTGGGTGTTCGACAGACGCAACGGCATGTGGACCGTGAACAAGGCGCTGTTCAACGTCGGTGTTCCAGCTGCCAGGATCACCCGGGGCAGCACCGAGATCTGGGAACTGGTCAACGCATCCGGAGGCTGGGTCCATCCGGTGCACATCCACATGGAGGAAGGCCGCATCCTCAACAAGTACGTCAAGGGCATCGAGGTTCCGGTGCCGCCTCACGAACAGGGACGCAAGGATGTCTTCACCTGCGGGCCCAATATGAGCATGCGGGTACTGATACGCTTCCGCGATTTCACCGGGAAATATGTCATGCACTGCCACAACCTGGCGCACGAAGACCACGCGATGATGATCCGCTTCGACGTCGAGACCTGAATCTGATGCCGATACGGACAACACAGGAGACCTGATCATGGACACGTACACCAAATCTCGCAGGGAGATCCTGACCGGACTGGGAGCTGCCGCAGCAGGGTTGCTCGGCTGGTCGGCCTGGAACAGCCTCAAGCCGGAAGCGCAAAGTAGCCGACGCTCAGAACAGCGGAGCGGACGCCTGCCGAATACCCGGCTCATCACCCATGAAGGACGCGAGGTGAGGTTCTACGACGACCTCATTCGCGGCAAGGTGGTCGCGATCAATCTGATGTATGCCCAGTGCTCGGGCATCTGCCCGCGCTCGACCAGCAATCTGCTGCGGGTACAGGAAATGCTGGGAGAACGCGCCGGACGCGATGTCTTCATGTATTCGATCACCCTGCAGCCGGAGCAGGACATTCCGCGCGGCCTCAAGCTCTATGCCGAGCGCCATGGCGTCGGACCGGGCTGGCTGTTCCTGACCGGTGCACCCCAGGACATTCTCGACCTGCGATATCGGCTCGGTTTCTATGACCCCGACCCGGTCGTCGACAACGACAAGGCGACGCATACCGGCATGGTCAGGATCGGCAACGACAACTTCGACCGCTGGACCATGGCACCGGCCCTGACCGAACCCGAGCAGATCCTGGCGACGATCAACCACGTCGACAGCAGCATCGTGCATACCGGCCCGGGCATGGCGTGATCGTGCAGGCTTCGCCCCGACCTGCTTGACATAAAACTTGCCGCGAACCCGGTCTCGGTTGCAGGGGGAGGCATCCGCTCCGGGGATTCGACAAGAACGCATGCTGACCCGAGCACCCGGCCATGTTCCAGACACTGATTGTTGAAGACAACCTCCGCTTTCGCCGCTCCCTGAGCGAACTGCTGACCAATCGCTTTCCGTGCATGGTCGTCGAAGAGGCCGACAACGGAGTCGAGGCGATGGCCAAGCTCACGCTCCTCGCGCCCCAGCTCGTCTTCATGGATATCAAGTTGCCGGACGGCAACGGACTCGATCTCACTCGACGGATCAGGAGCGGCAACCGGGCAGTGGTGGTGGTGGTCATGACGGCCCATGACATCCCCGAATACTGGGAAGCGGCATTCCAGGCCGGTGCCGACTTTTTCGTTTCCAAGGCCGCGTCGAGCGGAGCGGACATCGCATCGCTGGTCGATGCCGCCTTTCCTTCGGCCTGCGGCCAGGGCGAGGCATAAGGCCGGATATGTTCAAGCTGCTGCGCTACTACTCACTGGCAAGCCTGCTGGCGATCATGGTCACGGCTATCATGATGGCCCTGTTATACCGGCAGGTGGCGATGCAGGGCATTGTCCAGTTGGCCGAACGGAACAACATCACGCTGGCGCGCGCCGCCATGAGTCCCATCCAGCCGGCACTGCTCGAATTCCTTGTCGCGACTGCCGATCGCGGCTCGAACAGCCTCCGTCATCAGCCCTTGCCGCCCGACCTGGAACGATCGATCAGATCGCTGATGCAGGATCGCTCGGTCGTCAAGATCAAGATCTTCAATCGCCATGGGGTGGTGGCCTTCTCCACCCGGCCAGACCAGATCGGAGACAACCATAGCCACAATTATGGCTTCATCACCGCGTTGCGAGGCGGCGTGGGAAGCGCCATGATTTTCCGTGACACCTTCAACAGTTTCGATCGCATCACCGAGGAGGACAATCTGGCGCATACCTATATCCCCATCCGGGCCAGCCCGACCGAACCGGTTCAAGGGGTTTTCGAACTCTACAGCGACGTCAACAAGCTGGTGCATAACGCCGAGCGGGCCGAATTCACCCTCATGTTCGGTGCCATCCTGATCCTGACGGGCCTGTATACCGTACTCACCCTGATCGTGCGTCACGCCAACAGCAACCTGGAAACACAGCAGCGCGCGCTGCTCGAGCGAACCAGGAGCCTCGAACTCCTTTCGGAGCACATGCTGAGGAACGAGGAGTCACAGAAAAAGAACGTCGCCTTCAAGCTTCACGAGGGCTTGGCGCAGACCCTGGCAGCAGTCAAGCTGCAGGTGGAAAACAACCAGCATCCCAATCAAGGCGATTCCGCCGCCCGATCTCTGGAATCGATCATTCCAGTTTTGCAGGTGGCCATCCAGGAAGTCAGGACGATCGCAACCGATCTGCGCCCCCCAAGCCTGGATGATCTTGGACTATTGCTCACGCTCAACTGGCTGTGCCGTGAATTCGAACTGCAACATCCGGGCATTCGCATCGAACGGCAAATCACGATCCAGGAGCAGGATATTCCACCGCCATTGAAGGTGATTCTCTACCGCATCGTCGGCTCTGTGCTCGAAGACATGGCGCAGCACAAAAATGCTGGAGAGGTCCATCTCGCTCTCTGGCCCAATGAAGACAGCCTCGTCCTGCTGATCGACGACACGCCGGTCGAAGCGCTCGACAAGACTGCCATCCCGATGATGAATATCGATCCGCAGCTGCGTGCGGGCTTTGCCAGAATGGAGGAGCTGACGACCTTGTCCGGGGGAGAATTCACCGCCTCGCATCATGCCAGCGGCGGAACCATGCTGCGGGCGACCTGGAAGCTGTGAGCGTTTTATAAACTGCCAGTGCATGACGATCGTTTGCCAGTCTTCGGCTACCTGAAGCTGGCTGGCCTCAAGACATGGACAAATACCCTTTAAAAGCTAACCTGAGTAGGGTCAGGCCGAGCCGCAATCGGCCCAACCACGCGCAGGCCATGCATTTTCCGAGGAGTTGCCCGGCCCATGGAAAAAGACAAGCCCTCTGTTCACAAGCGCTCGACTGAGGACACCCCCATCCCTCCGCAACCCAATCCCATGCACGAGCATGAAGGGGTTCCCCCGGAAAAATGCAGTTTTCCAGCGTGCGACCATGTTCAGCGCGTCAAGGAGGAATGGCTGTACACGGCGGACGCCCTACCACAGATCGTCTGCCTTCTCGACCGAGCGGGCGTCGTTATCCGCTGCAACAGGACAATCGAACGCTGGGGTCTGGGCAGCGTGGAGGACGCTGTCGGCAGAAGCCTGCACAGCCTCCTGCATCCGGCCTGCACCGCAGCGAACTGCGAACTGGATGGATTTCTCGCAGCACACCTCAGGCAGCTCGCCGACGCCACAGAAGGGAAATTTCAGTCCGAGGATGCGATTTTGGGGCGCCACCTGGACGTCCAGCTATGCGCACACAGTCACTCCAGGCCAGCCAGCCAACTGGAGCAGGCTGGCTTCGCTGTCGCGGTGGTAGCCGACATTTCCGATCTGAAAAAGTCCGCACTCGAATTACAGAACCTTGCCGAGGACCTCGAGAAACGTGTCGAGTTGCGCACCGCACAACTGATGGAGGCGAATAGCAAGTTGTATCAGGAGGTTGAGGTGAGACATCAGGCCGAGGCTGCGCTGCGTATCAGCCGCGACAACTACCAGCGGCTGGTGGACACCATGAGCGAGGGTCTTGCAATCCGGGACAAGAATGACCGCATTACCTATGTCAACGACTGCATGGCGCGGATGCTGGGATACGAGCCTGAAGAGCTTGTCGGACGGCAGGTCCTGGAACTGCTGGCTGACACCAGCCCGGAGTCGTGGGCCAGCCGAACGGCACAACGCCGCAGCGGGGACGTCACACCCTATGTGTTGGCATTCAAGGGACGCAGCGGGCGCCTGCTCTGGGCCAAGGTGTCGCCAAGGCCGGTGTTCGATGCGAATGGCGAGTACAGCGGCAGTTTCGCCGTGGTCACAGACATGACAGAACGCGTTCAGATTGAAATGACGCTGCGCAAATCCGAGGAGGAACTGAGGCAGCTTTCGGCACAGGTTCTCTCGGCCCAGGAAAAAGAGCGCAAGCGCATCGCTGCCGAGTTGCATGACGGAATTGGCCAGACGCTCAGTGCCATCAAATTCTCGGTCGAGAGCACCGTCCGGCAACTGCAGGACCATATTCCCGAACAGGATCTGACCCTGCTGCAAAACATAATCCCCAAAATGCAAGGGGCGATCGAGGAAGTGCGGCAGATTTCCATGGATCTTCGCCCTTCCATCCTCGACGACCTTGGCATTGTTGCCACCTTGAGCTGGTTCTGCCGCGAATACCGTTCCGATTTCCAGGATCTGGAACTCATGCTCGAGACTGCAACCTACGAGGAAGACGTGCCCGCCGAACTCAAGGTGGTGATCTTCCGCATTGTCCAGGAGGCGCTGAACAATATCGCGAAGCACGCCAGCGCCCAGCGTGTCGGATTGAAGCTCCGCAATAATGGCCTGGCCCTTGAGCTCGAAATCGTGGACGACGGAGTTGGCTTCGAGGTCACGGATGTCAGCGAGAAACGCTCTCGTGTCGAGGGCGGGATGGGCTTGGTCAGCATGCGCGAGCGAGCCGAATATTCAGGGGGTCAGTTCCAGCTCCGCAGCGTTCCGGGGCAGGGAACCCGGATATGGGTAAGCTGGCCGCAGGCAGCAGCTAAGCACGACACGGCCAATTGAAATCCTGCAGCGAGCGAGGCCTGGCTCGTGCCGAGTCCCTGCAGGTCAGAGTGTCGCCAACAAACCCCGTTCGATGGCGAACGCCGTCAGCATCGATGCGTTGTGCAGATCCAGCTTTCGCATCAGGTTGGAGCGATGCTTTTCCACGGTCTTGACGCTGACACACAGGTAGTCGGCAATATCCTTGTTGGACTTGCCTTCGGCGATCAGTTTGAGGACCTCGCGTTCACGCAAGGTCAGGCTGTCCATGGGAGAACGAACCGAAAGACTGGAGCCGCCACCGAGATAACCGCAAACCACTTTTTCCGCGACATCCGGACAAAGATGGGTTCGACCGTTCATGACGTTGAGGATGGCCTGGATGAGCTCCTCGCGAGTCGCATGTTTCAGCATGTAGCCGTCGGCACCGGCGCGGAGGGCCTCGCGGATGTATTCCTCGGCATTGTGCACAGTGAGCACGAGTATCTTGATCTCGGAATGACGGTGCTTGATTTCGGCAATGACCTCGGTACCGTTCATCCCCGGCATGGAAAGATCCATCAGGATCAGGTCGGGAGAAAGATTGTGGGCCATTTGAATTGCCTTGCGGCCTTCTTCCGCTTCGCCCACCACCACGAGGCCGGACTCGGCTGCAAGCATGGCTTGCAGCCCCTGCCTCAAGAGTGTGTGATCCTCGACTATCAGGATTCTGTTGGTATCGAGCACAGCACTTCTCTTTCCGTTTTTTATTCAATAAAAACAATATAGACCTTGCAACACTTGAGAAGAACATTAACTGCTGGCGTCGGCAGAAAAAAGCTCCAGTTCATTTAGTCAGGCTGTAGAAACCTTTATCCTGGTCTCGCCTGGCGGATGTACTTCATCTTGCTGCAGGTTCATCCAACGGTTCTCAGCAATCCGTACCACGATAGGTTTTACTTCCTTTTGCACATTCAAGCGTACATTCTTGCAAAGCCCAGTTGGGAGTAGGATTGCGGTCCTCCAACAAGCAGGAAGTCCTCATGAAACCGAACCGGCTGCGCCCTGCCCTTTTGCTCTTCCTGCTAAGCCAGACCGTCAGCGCCGGGGCCGCCGAAGAGAGGTTCGCCATTACGCCTTCGAACACAATCCCCAGCTTCGAGGTCGGCCACATGGGCTTCGCCACCCAGAGCGGGCACTTCGACAAGACGCGCGGCATGGTCGTCATGGATCCGCTGAAACGGATCGGCACGGTGGACATCAGCATCGACGCCAATTCAATCAATACCGGCATCCGGCAACTGGATGAGGTGCTGCGTGAAATGGACTTTCTCAATGTCGGACAGCACCCTGCCCTCAGCTTCCGTTCGACGGAAATGAAGTTCAATGGCGACACGCTGGTGGCTGTCGATGGGGTCTTCAGCATGCTCGGGGTGTCCCGGCCGATATCGCTCAAGGTCACCCATTACCAGTGCGGCATCGATGTCGCCAGCTCGAAATACCTGTGTGAAGTCGATGCGGAGGCCAGCTTCAAACGCTCCGATTACGGCATGAGCAAGCTCATCCCCATGGTCAGCGACGAAGTGAAGCTGCGGATCAAGGTAAACGCGGCACGCGACCAGTAAGCCCATTCGCCATCCGGGACACCCCCCACAGATGCCCAGCGAACTCCACCTGCAACGCCTCGATACGGTGATCCGTCACCTGCTCGACAGTGGCGCGAGTAGCGTCCTGGATCTGGGTTGCGGGCCGGGTGAGTTGCTGCAGCGCCTGGCCATGCAGGCGCAATTCAGCCGCATCGTCGGCATCGACATCGATCAGCGTGCGCTCGATGCCGCCCGGCAAAACCTCGGACTCGGCTGGCCCAACCCGGCCGACCGCGTGCAGGTGCGCTACGGCTCGTTCGAGGAAGCCGATGGCGATCTATGTGGATATGATGCCGCGGCTCTGGTGGAAACCATCGAACACATCGACCCGGGCCGCCTGTCGCGGGTCGAGCGTGCCGTGTTCGCCGGCATGCGTCCGCGCACGGTGCTGGTGACCACGCCCAACCAGGAATACAACGTCCTGCACGGCATGGCGCTGAACCGGTTCCGTCACCGCGGCCACCGCTTCGAATGGGACCGCGCCAGCTTCCGACAGTGGGCCGAGGGCATCGCCTCACGCCATGCTTACCTGGTTCGATTCTTCGATATCGGGCCGCCCGACCCGCAGCGCGGCAGTTCGACGCAGATGGCAAGTTTCACCTGTTGCCGGGACTGAACAGGTGATTACCGGCTACTTCAATACGGCCGCAACCGGCATGGCATCGAGCGGGGACTCGAAGGCGATGAACAGCACGCAGGGATCGCCCTTTGCACACTGCGCGCTGTGCGGTCTACCGGGCGGACCGAAGGCGTAGGTTCCGGGTTTCAGTACTGCCTTCTCCTGCCCCTCGTAGGTCACCTGCAATTCTCCGGAAACCAGGACCATGCGCTCGGCCGAAGTATGGGTGTGGGGCGCGATGGTCGAGCCTGGCGGGACCTTGAAGAAGATGTCGACGTTGGGCTTCGCCGGGTCACCGTGAAGCACGGCAATCGCGCATCCTTTCGGCATAAAGTCCGGACATGGCACCCACTCGAGGCGCGAATCCTGATGACTCCAGGTCAATGATGGTTCCTGTGCCGCTACCGGTGTCGAAGCCAATCCACTGACCAACAACGCACCCAACGGCCAGGCAAAACGCTGAATTCTGGTCATCTTTCATCTCCTGTTTAATTCAAGCGGCAATGCAGACCTTGCCTTATTGCACAAAGCCCGACCGCATCGTCAGCACGAAAGAAGCCTGAATGACCAATATATCGTCAGGTCCCTGGCGTTTTGATCCTCCGTCGATGAATTGGCGCCCTGCCAGGCTCTACTAAAACTGGCTCTTCCGCGGTCGCTGTGCGCCAGAGATCCCCTGATAGAGCACGAAATGTTCGCCGGCCCGGCAGGGACAGGCTTCCGCCCGTTCGATGAGAAGTGAGGTATGCCACTCCTGCAGTTCGAGCTCGGCGAGCCGGTCCGAACGGGCGCGCACTTCTTTCAACTGCTGCAGGTAGGCCTGGCACTCGGCCGGGGTCATCAGCATCATCCGATAGCCGCCACGGCAGTCATCCAGACCCTGGGCCAGTGCGTTCGATGCCCCTGTCATGGCCAGGCAGCCCAGCATGCCCAGCGCAACAATTCGCCTGATTGTTTTCATTGTCATCCCCGTTTCAGTTCGACCCTTGCCCGCCCATTACCACGCCAGACGGATGCCGCTGTAGGTATTGTCCACAACGGTCGTGCTGAGTCGCTTGAATGGAGAGTCGGGAATCAGATGCTGAAAATCCACGATATCCAGCAGGGTGCCGACCGGAAAGGAAATGCCCCCATGATTGAGCACGATGCCTCGCTCGCCGACTTCCTTCACACGGTAAAGGCCGATGCTTCGACCGCGATACCAGACATTCACGATCGGCAGCCCTGCCACCACCTCGGGCACGTTTCCCGTCTGAATCGACCTTGCGCTCATCTGCTGCATGTTGTCTCGCTCCTTTGTCCTTAACTAGAAATCGAACACCGGATAGGCGAGTGAAGCCAGCAATCCGAGGCCTCGACTGGTCGAAAACTACCAGGTATTCGTTGGGCCAAGCTTAGCGGCAAGGAGCGACAGAAAAAATATCCGAGTCATTTAGTCGGACTAAAGTTTTATTTATTAGCCGCACGGCATGTCGCCACAAGAGCGATTGACGTCGTGCCGAATCCGCAATCAGGGCTGCGAAGGACGATGGGCGATGGTCCAGAGATGCAACAGCTCGGCCAGTGTCCGGACGCCCACCTTGCGCATGATATTGAAGCGATGCACATCGACGGTGCGATCCTGGATCTCGAGCTGGGCGGCGATTTTCTTGGTATGACAGCCCGCAGCGATCAGTTCCATCACCATTTTTTCCCGCGGCGTGAGGGCGCCGAATCGCGACAGCGCGTCATCCTGAGCCTGACGACTATGCCAGTGGGCCTGGTCTTCCTTGAGGCTGGCCTGAATACGGTCGAGCAAATACTGCTCGTTGAAAGGCTTCTCGATGAAATCGGAGGCGCCGGATTTCATCGCGCGCACCGCCATCGGGACATCACCATGGCCGGTGATGATGATGACCGGCAACACCACCCCATGATCTTGCAGCGTGCGCTGCAGTTCCAGGCCGCTCATCCCGGGCATGCGCACGTCGAGCAGCAGGCACCCCCGCATATTTCTGTCGGCCACGGCCAGAAATTCCTCCGAAGAAGCGAAGCTCTGGTATTTCAGGCCAACCGACCCAAGCAAGGCGCCCAGCGCTTCGCGCACCGCGTCGTCATCGTCGACGACATAAACCGTAGGGACATGCGATTTCATCGACGATCCTCTCGTGCCAGACTGAACATAAATGTACTTCCCCCCTCAGGATTCGTGGTGTAGCGCAAGGTTCCAGCATGGGCCTCGATGATCGTGCGACTGATGGTCAAACCCATGCCCAGTCCGTCCTTTTTGCTGGTGATGAAAGAATCGAATATATCCTCTCCGAACGCCGAATCGACGCCAGGCCCGTTATCAGTGACCTCAAGCGTGACCTGTTGCGTATCGAAAGAGGAACTCAGCGTCACCCTGCGCTCGCCGGTTTGCGAACGCACGGCATCCAGGGCATTGCGCAACAGATTGAAGACCACCTGTTGCAGCAGGACACGATCACCCGGCACGTTTGGCAAGCCCTCGTCCAGTTCCAGGACAACATCCACCTGATGCGACTTGGCCTCGTGAGCAAGCAATGCTTCGGTTTCGCGTGCGATCAGGTTTATGTCCACCGGACCGAATTGCGTCTCGCCCTTTTGCATGAAGCGTCGAATGCGTCGAATGATTTCACTGGCCCGCTTTGCCTGGGCATTGATGGCTTCGAGCCATCTCTCCATCTTGCCGTGTTCGCCGCCGCCTTGCAGGGTGCGCAGGCTCGCCGCGCTATACATGGCGATGGCGGCCAGCGGCTGGTTGATCTCATGAGCGATTTCCGTCGCCATTTCACCCATGCTGGCGAGACGTGAAAAATGGGCGAGTTCCTGCATGCGCTGCTGCTCGCGGCGCTCGGATTCCTTGATCTGGCTGACATCCTGGATGATCCCGTAATAACCGCGCACCTCTCCCTGGGGTGAAAAATCAGGCAGGTAAGAAACCATCACGTCGCGCAAGCCCGCGCCTTTGTAAGGCAGTTGGCGCTCGAAAGTCACCGGCTGTCCTGACAGCACCTGCTCGGCGTAGGGTTGTATGTCGCGATAGGCCGCCTCTCCGAGCAGGTCCGGGAGGCGCTTGCCGTAAATATCCTTCGGCTTGGTGCCGAACCAGCGCTCGTAAGCCATGTTGTTGAAGCGGTAGCGCTGATCCTTGTCGACGTACGCGACCAGCAGCGGCAGATTATCCAGCACCGTTTCCGCTACTCCGGCGAGCGCCTTGTTGCGATTGATGACAAATGCCAGTGCGCCGGCGACCATGAAAGCGAACAGCGCCAGAACGCCGTAAATCGTCCACAGCTTCTTCAGCAAGGCACTGTTGGCCGCCAGCACGTCCTCCTGCGATAGTTCGATGGCGATCGTCCAGTAGTACTTGTCGGCATCGACCGGCACGGCAAAGCGAGTCTCCTTGGCGGCGACATTTTCCGTGCGCAGGGGAAAGACGCGCGCAAAGCGGATCCACGATGAAGTACCCTGATGGACGCCGGACGCTTGCGTTTCCATCTGCTGCCAGAGTTGCGGAAAAAGCGTGGCAAGCTGGCGTTGCGATCGTTCCGGGACCATGAACCCCCATTCGTCTTCCGGCGCGGGGCCGATGAGCCAGTATCCCTCGGCGTCGAGCAGCCAGACCTTGCCAGCCCGCCCCTGCAGTGCAAGCAGTTTGTCGCGCAGGCGTTGGCCGAGATAGTTGAGCACCACCATGCCGCGGATCAGGCCCTGGTCATCGGCCACCGGTATGGAGAAACGGATTGCCGGCTTGTGCGGCTGCGTGACGATGCCCTGATCCACGTTCAGGTCGAAGCGCGAGACGTAGATCTGGCCCGGCGACAGCCATAGTGTTTCCTCGAAATAATAGCGCTCGTGCTTGTCCTGAAGATCCGGTTCGGCAACGATGACCGGCTCACCATTATTGAGGTTGATGCGCACCTCCTCCATGCCGGTCAGACCGATGAAGCGAATCTGGTCATAGATGCGTTTCTGGCGGGCCAGTCCCAGATATTCCCAGGCCAGATCGAGGCGGTTGCTTGGGCTGGCCTGAATCAGATAGCTCCTGAGTTGGTTGTGCTGTGACAGGTAGCGAAGATCCGACAGGACGGAATCCATTTCCTGGTGGATGACGCCTTCGGCAAGCTCGATGATGTGCTGCTGTTCCGCTTGAAGCAGGCGCAGGTTGTTCGCGGATTCGGCGCGATGGTAGAAGACGAAGGGAATTGCGATCAGCGCGGCGAACACCAGGCCCAGCAGCAAGGCCTGCAGGACGATCCGGCGCCTGTCGACCTGAACCACGCGATGAATGGTGCGGGCTTGGGTAAGCCAGGGGCCGAACAGGTTCACTTCCGATCACCAGATATCACAGTGGTTTTTCGCTCTGCGAACGACTGATTTCTTCCAGCAATTCGCGCAGGACCTCGGGATTCACCGGCTTGACCAGATGCCGGTCGAAACCAGCCTGTTCGGAACGGGACCGGGCTTCCTCGTGACCGTAGCCCGTCACCGCAACCAGGAAAGGCTTGACGCCTGTGTCCGGATTGGCGAGCAACTGCCGGGCCACTTCGTAGCCGTCCATGCCCTGCAGTCCGATGTCGAGCAGGACGAGCTGCGGCTGAAAACTGCGGGCAAGCTGCAGGGCTGTCTCGCCGTTGGCGGCCACCTCGACCACATGGCCCTCGACCTGCAGCAGCACACTCATGCTGTCGGCCACGGCAAGGTCGTCGTCCACCACCAGCACCCGGCAGGAACTCGTGGACGGATAGATGCTGGCCACACCATGGCCTGCCGTTGCCGGCTCCTCCGGCACGAGCGGCAGGCATATCGTGAACACCGATCCCTGCCCAGCCCCCGCGCTGCGCGCATCGAGCAGTCCGCCGTGCATTTCCACCAGTCGCTTCACCAGCGTCAGACCAATCCCCAGTCCACCCTGGCTGCGGTCAAGACCGCGCTTGCCCTGCTGGAACAGGTCGAATATCTGCGGCAGAAGTTCCGCGGGAATTCCCATGCCGCTGTCGCGCACCTGGATTTCGACGACTGGCCCGACAACTCTGGCCTCGACCGCGATCCTGCCACCTTCGTCCGTGAACTTGGCAGCATTGTCGAGAAGGTTGAGCAGCACCTGGGCCAGCCGCACCGGATCACCCCGCAGATGGACCGCCTGCTCGGGCAAGCGCAGCGCAAGCTTGTGCCCCCTGGCATCGATCAGCGGCCGGGCCATGTCGAAGGCCTGGTTGACGACATCCCCCAGCTTGACGGTTTCCATCTGTAACGCGACCTTGCCGCGCACGATGCGCGAAACGTCCAGCAGGTCGTCCACCAGCCGGGTCAGATGGTCTACCTGTCGTTCGATGATCTGCTGTGCCCACTGGACGCGCGGCTCCTGCGTCTGCAGGCGGCCCAGCACATGCGCGGCATTGCGGATCGGCGTCAGGGGGTTGCGCAGTTCATGGGCGAGCATGGCGAGAAATTCGTCCTTGCGCTGGTCGGCCTGCATTAATGCCTGTTCGGCCTGCTTCAGTCCGGTGATGTCCTGGGTGGTTCCGAAACCGCCGAGCAAGCTGCCCTGCTCGTCGAAATCGAGTTCGGCGCGCTCGCGGACCCACTTCACCGCATCGTCGACAAGCAAACGGTGCTCGATGTCGTAGGGCATGCCACCCAGAGCACTCGTCCACATGCGGTCGACATACTCGCGATCAGCCGGGTGGACGACCGCAAGAAATGACTGGTAGGTGAGCGGCGTGCCCACGGCAATGCCGAAGATGCGGTAGTTCTCGTCCGACCAGTACAATTCGCCGGTCTCGATGTTGAGCCGCCAGCTGCCGATCTGGCCTACGGACTGGGCGCGGTTCAGGCCTGCCTGACTGTCGCGCAGCACCTGTTCGATCCGCTTGCGTTCGGAAATGTCATTCTCGGAACCGGCCATGCGGATCACCCGTCCGTCCGCATCGCGCCGGGCAACGCCGCGGTCGGATATCCACTTCACGGATCCGTCCTTGCAACGTATGCGGTACTCCTCGGCGAAAACCGGGGTCTTGCCGTCGAAGTGGGCCTGCACCGCGGCAAAAACCCGTGCCGCATCGTCAGGGTGGATTCTGGAACTCCATTCCTCCTCGCTGTCGCCGACCTCGTCGTCCGCATACCCCCGCATCGCCTTCCAATACGAAGAAAAGTGGACGCGCCTGGCGACCACGTCCCAGTCCCAGATGGCGCTCTGCGCGCCTGCCAGCACCAGTTCATAACGCTCGGTACGCTCGCGCAAGGCCTGCTCGGTCAGCTTGCGCTCAGTAACGTCGCGCACCGAAGTGAGCCGGCGGCCGGTGGGCGTCCCGATCGGGTGGGTTTTGCCGTGGGCTTCGACGATGATGCGTGAACCGTCCTTGCGCAGCATCGCGTGTTCGACAATGCTCTCGCGGCCGATGCGGATGTTGGCTGTGACGCGTTCGCGGTCTTCGGGGACGACCAGTTCCTCGATCATCCGGCCCACCAGTTCCCTGACCGTATAGCCCAACATCTGGGAGAACTGTTCGTTGCAGTCGAGGATGCGGCCGCTTTCGCTGATCACGATGCCCTCGAAGGTGGTGGCAGCGAACAGCGCCAGACGCTCTTCGCTGTCGCGCAGGGCCAGCTCATTTTCCATGCGCTGGCTGATATCGCGCACGATGGCCGTGAATAGCCGGCGATCCCGCATATTGATGTGCGAGATGGAGACCTCGACCGGAAACGTCTCGCCATTGGCCCGCCGCCCGCTGACGCAGGCCGAAGCGACCATTTTGCGCCGGGTCTCCCCGGTGCCGGCAAATCGGCTTACGTGGTCGGCGTGCCGTGGGCGGTATTTTTCGGGCATCAGCGTCTCGATCGGCTGGCCGATCGCTTCCGCCGCCGACAGTCCGAACATCAACTCGGCCGCAGGATTGAACAGTACGATTCGCTGGCTGTCGTCGACAGCGATGATGGCATCCATCGCCGACTCGACCAGACCTGCCAGAAGCTGCTCGCTCTTGCGGGATTCCGCCAGCGCCTCTTGCGCCTGCCGCAGTTGTTCCTGCAGCGCATCGATCGTGGATGGGGTCTGAGTCAGGGCATCCGGCCGAAGAGAGTCCGGAGGCTTCGGCACTGCATCGCTGTGCAGCGGCGAGTGATCGTCTCCGGTTTGCTTGCTTGGCATCTATCCCCTCTGGTCGGTGCGGCTTGTCTTGGTCGAAGTTGAGTTCAGCGCAGTGGCCTTACGCATTGCGTGATCGAATCTGCTCGGATTCTTCAACAGATTTGTAACTCCTGCAATCTGATTTCTGCTCTATGCGCCGAACCGCCTAGGCTCTTAAAGAAAACGCCAATATCTTTCAGTGGACAGTTTTTTGAAGATGAAGCCGTTATCGAAAGACTGCCACTCCACTCCGTTCGACGATTGCAAATAGCGGATTTTTCGCGGAAGCGGCAGAAGTTAGATGATGTCCGGTATGGCCAATCCGGCCCCAGCACATCGCTGACGTAAACCCTGCCCTGCCTGGAGCGGATATGACCTTTGAGCAATTGCAACAACTGGCATTTGATATCGGTCTCGATCCGGCCACCCACTACACCTCGCAAACGCAGCGCATCAGAACCATCCAGCTGCAACGCGGCCTCGAACCCTGCTTCGTCACCGAAAAACGCTACACCTGCTCCGAAATATGCGAATGGAGCAAGGAATGCCGCAAGCTCCGGGCGCAGTGGAAGCTCTAGCAGGCGCGACATTCAGGGGGAAACGCCGGTGAAGACGCCTGTGAAGATGAAACTGGCCGCACGCAATCCACTACGGACGAAAGCAGGAGCGGCTCTGGCGCGTACGTTACAGTATGCTGCACCTGCCCAGGTTGCATTTCGTTTCCTCCACAGGCAGGGAGCATCAGCGCTTTCGGCAGGACATGAAAAGCAATGCGCCAGGGCATCCGACAAACCCCTCCTCCTGATTGTCGACAATGAGCCCAGCACCGCCTTGCTCCTGGCACGGACCATGGCGTATGAATGCCAGATTCAGACCCTGCAATGTGCTGCGAAGACTCTGGACTATTCCCGTCGCCCTGATCAGAAGCCCGACCTGATCCTGCTGCAAGCCATGGGACCGGCCCGCGATGGCCTTGAGATTTGCCGTCAACTCAAGAACGACAAGGCGACTCGGTCCATCCCGGTGATATTAATCACCGATCGCAACAATTCCGCTGACGAAGCGCTTGCGCTCAGACTGGGTGCCGCGGACTGCGTCACCCATCCCTTCCACCTCGAGGTTTTCGAAGCTCGCATCCGCAACCAGATCCAGATCAAGCGCAGGAACGACCTGCTCGAGCGCCACGCCAACCAGGACAGTCTCACCGACATCGCCAACCGGCGCTGTTTCGAGATGACGCTGGATGCCGAATGGCGTCGCGCGACGCGTGAGAGGCACCCGCTATCCCTGGTGATGGTGGACGTGGATCGCTTCAAGCATTTCAACGACCTGTATGGCCACCGCGAAGGCGACCACTGCCTGCGCAGGGTGGCCAAAGCCATGTCTCAGGCGCTTACCCGGCCGGGCGACCTCCTCGCCCGATATGGCGGCGAGGAATTTGCCGCCATCCTGCCCCGGACCGATCAGGCAGGTGCCCGATGTATCGGGGAACGCCTGCGCGATGCGGTGGGGGATCTACATATCCCCCAACAACGTCCGGACGGAATCCGCCAGGTCACGATCAGCGTCGGCTGTGCCAGCGTGTATCCCAACCCGGGCCTGAGCTGCTACAGCCTGCTGCAACACGCCGACGAGCAGCTTTATCTGGCCAAGCATGCGGGCCGCAACTGTGTGCGCTGACAGGGTTTGCATCGCCCGTGAGGGGTACAAAACTGGCAGTCTGATGAATCGTCTGCAGCCGGCCTGGCCCATGGACCGCGGCGCGATCCGCTGGATGATGCGGGCGACATGACAGGCATCGCTGGCCGGTAATCTCAAGTGCGGCGTATCCGCGGCCAAGCAGCGATGAAACAGGCAGGCATCGTTACAATCGGGATTTTACGCAGCGGACACCTGCTCCATGGACATCACTTTCGGCCCCGTTCCCTCGCGCCGGCTCGGCCGCAGCCTCGGCATCAACCATATCCCACCCAAGCACTGCACCTATTCCTGCCGTTACTGCCAGGTCGGCCCAACCCGTGACCAGGAAATCGAGCGACGCACGTTTTATACGACCGAGGAAGTTTGCCGCGACGTGACGCGGCGCGTCGAGGCGCTGCGCGCACAGGGCGAGGCGGTGGATTTCCTGACCTTCGTTCCGGACGGCGAGCCCGCACTGGACAGGAATCTCGGCGTCACGATCGATGCGCTGCGCCCGCTCGACCTGCCGATCGCCGTGATTTCCAATGCCTCGTTGATCTGGCGCGAGGACGTGCGCGCCGATCTGGCAAAAGCCGACTGGGTCAGCCTCAAGGTCGACAGCGTCGATCAAGCCACCTGGCGCGCGCTGAACCAGCCGCATCCGGACCTGCGACTGGACGCGATCCTGGCAGGCATCCGTAACTTTGCCGGCGTCTATCGCGGCACCCTGGCCAGCGAGACCATGCTGGTGGCGGGGCTCAACGACGACAAAGCGTCAGTCACCGCAGTCGCCGATTTCCTCGCCAGCGCCGGCATCCGCCTGGCCTATCTCGCCATCCCGCATCGTCCGCCTGCCGATTCGGCGGTGACTTGCCCCGACGAGTCGGTGGTCACGCGCGCCTGGCACATCCTGCAGGACCGGCTGGCAAAGGTGGAACTGCTCACCGCCTACGAAGGAGACGTCTTCAGCCCGACCGGCGATCCGGGCAGCGAACTGCTCGCCATTGCAGCGGTTCATCCGCTGCGTGAATCGGCCGTCGAGGCCTTGCTGGCGCGAGCAGGAGCGACAATGAGCGTGGTGGAAGCGCTGCTCGATGCCGGCGCGCTACGCCGCGTGTTGCACTGCGGCGAAACCTTCTATATCCGGTCGCTGCGGCAGGATTGAACCCCGGCGCCGTGCGGTGCATGCCAGCTTGCATTTTGATCCGCGCCTGCTTAACGTACCGCCATCCGCATTACCCCCGGACCGTCTGCCACCGCACGTAAACCCAGCCATGCCCACGCTTGCCCTTCTTACCCTGCTCCTTGCCAGCACCACGGCGCTGGCAGCCCCACCCCATGTCGCCCGGCTCGTCGGCAATTTCCACGAGACCGAGGCGGTCGACGTCAACGTCAGCGGCTCGGTGATCGTCGGCGTCGCCAGCGCCAGCGCGGTCGGCGGCAAGGCGGTGCAGAGCCTGCAGCTCCTGCACGCGCCCTCCCCGGACAAGCGCCAGGTGTGCCTGACGCTGCAGTCGCGTGATGGGGTCTACTACTCGCGCAATACCTTCGAGCTGCCCGCCGGCAGCGCGGGCAGCGTGGTGCGCATTCCCTACGACCGGTCGTCGCGCCTCGACCGCCTGGCCCGATACGGCGGTGACGAGCTCGCCATGCGCGCCACCGCTGGCAGTTGCGAGACGAGCTCGAACCAGTATTACGTGCTCGAAGCCGCGGCTGCCAAGCCACCCGAATCGATAAGGGTCTTCGTCAACTCCTTCGGCGCAACCGACGTGTTCCACAGCAGCGGGCGCGGCAAGTCTTCCGCCTGCACGCCGGTCGGCGAAGGACGACGCACTGCCTTCGACTACTGGTGCGAGATCCCCTGGCCACGCGGCGGTGGCAACAAGCTCGCGGTGGAGATCCAGCGCGAGCGCTTCGGTCGCGACATGCCCCCGGTGTCGCTGACGCTCTTCCTCAAGTCCGGCAGCTGATGGCTGCCCCGTCACCCGCCCCGGCGGCTGCGATGTCCGGGAGTCGCTGGACCCGTTTCTGGAACGGCTGCAACCGAATCAGCGCCTT
>Ga0209285_10000099_pt1 | contig 29983 bp, 30 predicted proteins | sample PPLLak3March2015_2_FD_187249 | JGI IMG/M metagenome (GOLD analysis project Ga0209285, IMG submission 187249) | Freshwater sediment microbial communities from Prairie Pothole Lake near Jamestown, North Dakota, USA - PPLs Lake P8 Core (3) Depth... | ecosystem: Environmental > Aquatic > Freshwater... | reverse complement strand
CTCGATACTGACGAACCATCTAGCAACACAGGTAGAAGAATCCAATGGTTCCATCACCGCTCTGACAACTAAAGATAACACAACAGGTGAAGAAACGAAAATCGTAACCGATCTTCTCATCATCGCGACAGGGACAAAGCCAGAGACATCTCTTGCAAAGACAATTGGCTGTACGATTGGGAAAACCGGTGGGATTCTTGTCAACGATAAAACAGAAACCTCCCTGAAAAACGTCTACGCAGTTGGTGATTGCACAGAATATACTGATTTTGTTACCAAGAAACCTCTCTGCATTGGTCTGGGAAGTATTGTTGTACGACAAGGGATTACTGCGGGGACCAATGCTGCAGGTGGAATGTATTCGTTACCAGCAGGGGTGCTCTTAACGAGAACCTCAGAGTTCTTTGGTATAGAAATTGCTGCAGTTGGCCCTGTCAAACAGGACATGAAAAACATGGCGCTGGTGACAGGGAAATACCGAGGGTTCTCAAAGCCAGAGTATTTCCCGGGCAAAGATTCTATCACCATCAAGGTCGGTGCCCAAGAAGAAACCAGACGGATCGTCTGTGCTCAGGCTGTCGGAAGCAACGCAGCGCAACGGATCAACACCCTCGCGTGCGCGGTTCTAAGTAAAATGACTATTGAAGAGTTCCGGAAGCTTGAAACAGCGTACGCCCCACCAATCGCCCCAACGCTTGACGCACTGACCTTAGCCTGCGATGTTGTTGCGTTGAAATTCGCGCGGAAAAGAAGGGAGCTATGAGGATTGTACATCTTGCAGATACGCATCTTGGGTATTCTGCATACAGAAAAGTAACCGAAGAAGGGGTGAACCAACGGGAGATGGACGTGTATGATGCGTTCACCCGATGTATTGATTATGCAATAAAAACAAAACCCGATCTTGTCCTTCACGCTGGTGATCTATTTGATTCTGTCCGTCCAACAAATCGGGCGATTACTATTGCGATTCAACAGATTCTTCGTCTGTCAAAAGAAAAGATTCCATTTGTTGTGATCTCCGGGAATCATGAGACGCCAAAACTCAAAGAGACCGGGAACATCTTCACTATTTTTGAGCATCTTGATTTTGTGTATCCTATCCATAAGAATCACTATGAAGCAATCTCATTGAAGCGGAACGATGAAACGGCATGCATCCATGCGATTCCACAGTGTCAAACACCGGATGAGTTTGACATCAATATGAAAAAAATTTCAGTGGATAAGAATGCGGATTATAATCTGTTGCTTGCGCATGGAGCTGTAAAAGGTATCAAGGAATTCAAAATGAACGAATTTAACGAGTTGTTCATCCCGGTAAAAAACCTTTCGCAGGAGTTCGACTATATCGCGCTTGGTCATTATCATATGTACACAAAACTGCAGGAGAACGCGTTTTATGCAGGCTCAACAGAGCATCTGAGTTTCACCGAGGCAGACTCTCAGAAAGGATGTCTTGAAATCGATCTTGGAAAAAAACTAAAACACCGATTCATTCCTCTAGAAACCAGGATCATGATTGATGTGCCATCTCTTGATTGTTCAGCGCTTCGTATCGAGCAGATCGTACAGAGAGTTAAAGAAATCATCCATGGGATCGAACCAAAGGATAAGATAATCCGACTTCGCCTGGAGAACATCCCTGCACATATTCAACGAGGTATTGATTATCATCAGATCCGAGAGCTTGGGAAAACCGCTGTACATTTTGAGGTTAAACCGATACCTGTGAAAACCGATAAAACAATTGTAGGGGAAGAATACAAAATGAAATCACTGGCAGATGAGTTTGGAAAATTCCTCACTACTCAACAGTACCCTGAAGAAAAGATGCTGCTAACTCTAGGGTTGCAGTACATTCAAAAGGTTGAAGAACAAGAGAAAAAACCATGATCCTGAAATCAATCCGTCTGAAAAACTTCCGAAAGTTCAAAGATAGTTACGTTGAATTCCCCGATGGAGTCACGGGTGTTGTGGGGTTAAATGGGGTTGGAAAATCAACCCTGTTTGAAGCAGTCGCATGGACACTCTACGGCCCTGTTGCTGCCCGAACCTCAACAGAGCAGATTAAACGGGAGGGCGCCACACCTTCCGAGTCATGCCGAGTTGAGCTTGATTTCATCTTCGATGACGATGCATATCATGTTGTTCGAGAGATGAGTGGAAAGAATCTGTCTGCATCAGGCAGCGCGACCGTCAATGGAAAACTAGCAGTAAACGGCGCGGAGGTTCTGAGTAAATTTATCCAGAAGAGGCTTGGGATGGATTGGAAATCGTTCTACACGTCAATTTTTGCCAAACAAAAAGAACTGAACACTTTGTCATCGATGAACCCCAGTGAACGAAGACAACTTATCTTACGGATGCTAGGGATCAACGCAGTCGATGAGATCATCAGTCAAATTCGTTCAGATATGAAGGAGAAGAAAAATCTCATCGAGAATCTCGCTGGCGATCTTGTGAATGAACATGGTCAAAATAAGATGAAAGCGTTCGAACAGGATATCCAACTTCAACAGCAGAAACAAAAAGAACGATTTCGTTGTATCGAAGAACAAAGGAAACAGCTTCAAAAAATATCAGAGGAGCTTTCGAAAATAAAAAAAGACTGCGAAGTAAAAAAGATTTCCTATGAAAAATTGATGACAAGCTCAGAACAACTTGAGGAGAAGAAAAGTAAATCCGAGAAGATACAACGCTTGGAAAACGACATCAAAATATTGGAAAAAACATTTCGCGAACGAAAAGAAACCCTTGAAAAACTGAACGAGATACTCCGTCTCTTTAAGAATCTTGATAAAGAACTCCAAGATTTTGAGAAACAACAGGATAAAAACACGATTTTAATACAAACTGTTATAAAGAAAAAAGAGCAGAACTCGACCCTCTCTGCTCGACTCAGAGAGGATATCAAAGAATTAACCGCAAAAAAAAATTCAATAGAAAAAATGGGACCGCAGGCAAAATGCCCGACCTGCGAACGAGTACTAGGAGACCAACAAAAAAAATTAATCATAGCGTTTACAGAAGACCTTGATGAAAAAAACCATGAAGCCCAACGACTCCTTGATGAACAAAAAGAATTACAAAGAGAATTCGATAGATACTCTCGTGAAAAACAAGCGCTGCAGAAAAAAAATATATTCCTGCGCAGTCGAGTTGTCGAACGAGAAAAATCCCTCAGCACCGTCCGGCATACAACCCAGGAGATGGAACGAGAAAATCAAGAACTGGAACGTAAAAAGAAAGACCTGAAAACTCTCGGTACCGTTGATTTTGATGAAAAACAATATAAACTGATTCGAAACCAGATCAATAAAGCATATACCATTTACCAAGGATCTCTCGCTCAATTGTACGAGATAAAAGAAAAACAACAAACTATTGCAGTAGAGATAAAGGAACAAGAAGGAGAAAAAAAACTCATCGAACAGCGGATAAAAACCTATGAAAACAACATTGAAGAACAACAAAGACTGGAAAAAAAACTTGAAAACGAGCGAACGGAAGCCCAACGCCAGAACATGCTTTCTGAGGTCATGGAGTCTTTCCGGACGTATCTCATCTCTCAGATTCGCCCTATGCTTTCTGCTCATGCATCAGAACTTTTTAATGAACTTACCGATGGGAAATACTCACAAATAGAACTGGATGAAGATTATGATTTAATAGTCTACGACCATGGAGCACCCTATAGCATTGAACGGTTCTCCGGGGGGGAAGAGGATTTGGCGAACCTTTGCATCAGGCTAGCGATTTCGGAAATCATCACGGAACGAGCAGGCAGTGTCTTTCAATTTGTTATCTTAGATGAAATTTTTGGCTCGCAGGATCAGATACGCAAACAGAACATCATTAAAACACTCAACGGCTTCGCCTCAAAATTCAAACAAATCTTCCTAATCACCCATGTTGAAGATATCAAACATTTCACAGAACATACGATGACGATATCTGAGGATGAATCAGGGATTAGTTCAAGTAAGATAGAATAAAAATAAAAAAAAAATGATGGGTTGTTTATTTTCGGAAGCGTAGTCTTCGTTTCGGTTTCTCAACAGACGTTGGCTGTTCTTCGCAAGAAGGTGGAATTTCGATGTCTGCTTCAGTTGTCTCTGAAGTTGGAATCGTCGTGTGCTGGTGCTTTAAATGTTCGACAGAGGTGAACAGTTTCGTGAAGAGCTCTTCGTTGGTGGCAAACCAGCTCTGCCAGTTGCGGAGTTCCTCTTTGAGTTGTTTGTTCTCAGATTCGGTTTCCTCATATAAGCGAAAGAGTTTTGTGAGTCGCTCTTTTTCTTTTTCGTATTCCATTGAGACTGCTTCAAATTTCGGTTTGAAATCAGCGAACTGTTCAAAGCCACGTAGCTCTTCAACTTGTCGTTCTAATCCTTGGATAACCTCATCCTTTGTCGTCAGTTCTCCATGCATTTTGTCTAAATTCGTTTCCAGTTGCGTCCGTATCGTGTCGAACCTCATGACTTGTTGTTTCATATCATCCATTTGTTGGACTGCTTGGGCTCGTTCGTCAAGTTTCTGTGTCAGAGTTTGGATACGAACAGTCGCATCTCGTTCAAATTGCATGTGCATCTGTTCCGTATCTCGTATTCTCTCTTCGAGCTCTACGACTCGTTTCTCTTGTGCAGATAAGGATTCTTCCTGGTTTTTGTAGGCGTCCCAGAGTTTTATCAATCGTTCTTTTTCTTTCTCAAGCTCCATGCTGTATCGTCGAGCCCCTTCAGTTGCTTCGTCTCGACGTCGCTCTGCTTCAGAAAGGCGATCTTCAAACGATCGCATCATGGAATCCATTTTGTTTAATCCTTCGAAACTGAGCATGCTTTGGATTTTTGCGAGATCCTCCATACCTTTAGAAAAGGAACTTTTTACAGAACCAAGTTCCGTTGATGCTTCTTGCAATTGTTCCATAAATGAGTCTTTTACTCCTTTCACGCCTATACCACCTACTTTTTCTTCAGTCATAAATCATGCCGTCCCATATAACATATAATTGAATACTCCATCATGCGAATAATGTTGATGCTATTTAAGGGTTATTATTTATTGTGCTTTTTGCAAAAGAATCGCGAGCCGCTAAACTAATAAACTATTATTTGTATACTATTCATTAAATTTAGAAAACAAAATTGGAGATAGAAAGGGATGGGATTACTCGAGAGATTCAGAGAAAGTAGATTTTCGAAAATGATGTTTAAGATTTTTGGGAAGAACCATGCGAAGATTGGTATCTATGGTCCCCCAAACGTTGGGAAAACCACGCTGGCTAATCGAATTTTGCGGGATTGGACTGGGGATATCATGGGCAGTGTTTCGGAGGTTCCTCATGAGACACGACGAGCGAAATGGAAGAACAACATCAGAATTGATAATGGAGGATCTTCGCTAACGATGGATCTTGTGGATACACCAGGGATTGCGACAAAGATTGATTTTAAAGAATTTATGAACATGTATGGGATGACAAAAGATGATTCACGGGTGAGAGCAAAAGAAGCCACCGAGGGAGTGATCGAGGCGATCCGATGGCTTGATGATATTGATGGTGTCGTCTTGGTCATGGACGCGACACAGGATCCTTTCACGCAGGTCAATGTCACTATCATAGGGAACCTTGAGGCACGAAATCTGCCGATCCTTATTGCAGCAAATAAGATTGATGCGGAAAACGCAAGTCCTGCAACATTAAAATCCGCATTTCCCCAGCATCCGGTGATCCCTATCAGCGCTCTGACCGGATATAATACGGAGAATCTCTATACGATGATGGTCAAAGAATTCGGGAAAAAAAGACATAAGCAGAGGAGGTAAAAACCATGGTGAAAAAAGACAGTGGCATTACATTTAACCTTATCTCGCATCAGAAGCTTGAGCATTTCTCTTCGTCAGATAAACTAAAGTATATTCTGAATGAGGTCAAAGAAGGAAGAATCCTTGTGTTGGAACATGGTTTGACCCCGACAGAACAGGCACAGTTGATCGAACATACCATGAAAGAGATTAACCATGATACCTTCATCGGTATTGAGATCGGTGGATACGAAAATGAAAAAGTGGGGTTCTTCCAACGGGTTTTTGGTGTCGCAAAAAAACCTCGGATGACCGTGATTGGGCCAGCACATCTGCTTCGGATGGTTCATAAAGATAATGATATGATAGAGACGACGATTATACCTGGGAAAGGAGTCAATTAATGCCACATCAATGTCTGAAATGTGGTCATGTGTTCGAAGAAGGCTCCTCGCAACTCCTGAAAGGATGCCCCGGGTGCGGGGGAAATCGGTTTTTCTTCACAAAACAACCGTTAAACGAAGTGGAACGAGACGTGATGAGCAAGGAGATCGGCCAGGATCTCACCACAAGGATCATGGAGCTAGCGGTTGAAAAGCATAAGGAGACGCTCAAAGGCACCGAAGCATGGATAACGCTCAAACCGAAAGATCTGCGCAGGATGATAGAGGATCAGATCGAGCAGAAGAAACCAGAAAAGGAAATGAACCTGGCTGAACCAATCAGTGATGATCAACGCAAGGCGATTATCGATAAAATCAAAGCAGAGGCAGATCATTCTGATAGACCGGAGACGATTGGGGTGGAGCAACCAGGGAAATATGATATTGACCTCAAAGGACTCCTGGAGAAAGAACCTATCGTGATTCAAAAGGATGGGACCTATACGATTCATCTCCCGTCTCTTTTTAAAATGCGGGAAGAAAAGAAAAAATAATGCCTTGTCTCCTTGGAAGATTCTTTCCATTACCTTTTTATCGAAGTCAAAGATACAGCTTTGGTTGATGTTATGAAATGGTACGATGAGGTTGAATATATCCGGAAACAAGCGATGAAGAACAACGAGTTTTTCGCAAATTCTCTACCGATGATTGCCAGTGAGAATGTCCTGTCTCCGTTATGCAGAGAAATGTTGATTACTGATTTTCATGGTAGATACGCAGAAGGAACTCCGGGGAATCGGTATTATGAGGGATGCAAATATTTTGACCGTGTGGAAGAAAAAACCATGGAACTTGCAAAAAAATTATTCTCTTGCAGGTATGCTGATGTGCGACCGACCTCAGGGACGGTTGCCAACATGGCGGTGTTGAAAGCACTGATAAAACCAGGGGAGACCGCAACGGTTCTTGATACCGCAAATGGTGCTCATATCTCGTTTGGGAAATATGGTGCTGCAGGCGTCCGCGGGATTAATCTTGTTTCGTTCCCGTTCAGCAATGAGGAGATGGTTATTGATGTGGATGGAGCGGTGAAACTCATCCGGCAGGTCAAACCAAAGCTTGCGTTGTGTGGTCAATCGGTGTTTCTGTTTCCGACTCCTTTGAAGGCGATCGCTGAGGCAGCCCATGAGGTCGGTGCATACGTTGTGTATGATGCTGCTCATGTACTAGGATTGATCGCTGGGAAGCGCTTCCAAGACCCACTGCGAGAAGGGGCTGATGTGATGAATGGGAGCACCCATAAGACATTGCCTGGTCCGCAGGGTGGTATGATCCTATCAAATCACACACAGGATACTGAGGAAGAGAAAGCGTTCTTGCGTAAACTCGGTTTTGGCGTTTTCCCTGGTGTGACCTCCTCGTATCATCTGCACCATGTGGCTGCGAAAGGGATTGCGTTTGCTGAGCATCTTGAGTTTGGTGAGGCATACGCAGATCAGACCATTAAGAATGCAAAACGACTCGCACAGGCACTCTACGAGCAAGGGTTCAAGGTGTTTGGGGAGAAACTTGGTTTTACGAAATCACATCAGGTCCTTGTAGAGATAGGCCCGGGGAAAGGCAAGGAAGCCTCTAAATTACTTGAGGATGCTGGGATTGTCACCAACATGAATATGATCCCTGGTGATGTCGATCCATTGAATCCCTCAGGGTTACGGTTGGGTACACCGGAGCTGACTCGTATCGGGATGATGGAAAAGGAAATGGACGATGTCGCGGTTTTTTATGCTCGAGCGTTACTGAAGAAAGAAAACCCGAAGAAAATCAGAGATGATGTCAAAGAATTCCGAAAGGACTTCCAGGAACTCCATTATTGTTATAAGGAAGGGTTCCGAGGATATGATTATTCCAAGTTGATTTAACATGCGGGTGGCACTTTCCGGTACCCCCGGAACCGGAAAAACCTCAGTTGCAACGGTCTTGAAGAACCAAGGGTACAGCATTGTTCATTTGCACACGTTTGCTAAAGAGAATCATTGTATTGCGGGGGTTGATAAGAAAAGGAACTCCCAGCTTATTGAAATGGTGAAGTTGGATAAAGCAATTCAGAAAAACTTTCCATCAGATGCATTGGTTTTTTTTGATGGGCATATAGCGCATCTTCTGAAAACGATGGAGAAAGTGATTCTCCTTCGGTGTCATCCTACGAAATTAGAAAAAAGGCTTCTGAAAAAAAAATGGAGTGCGAAAAAAAGAAGGGAGAACATCGATGCGGAGATTCTTGATGTCATCCTTTGCGAAGCGGTTGAACGTTATCCTTCAGAGGATATTTTTGAGATTGATACAACCAAAAGAACCGCTAATGAGACTGCTGCGGTCATCGGAAGGATTGTGAATAAGAATTTTCAATCAACAAGGACCTATGGTATTGGTCAGATTGATTGGTCTGAGGAAATCCTTTATAAGGATCATAGATAGGAGCAGTTATGGTATTAGATAGAACACGAGAGAGAGCCGATCCTTTGTTAACGGTGATTGCAAAACGATTTACTATAATTAACCCTGATCTTCTCACATGGTGTGCGCTTCTTTTTTCAGTCATTGCAGGTGTGTTTTTTTATTTTTCAACACCATCATCTGAGCTGCAGAATTTCTTTTTGTTGTTTGCCGCTCTTTTTGTTTTTCTTAACGGGTTGTTTGATGCAGTTGACGGAAAAGTTGCAAAACTGACTCATAAGGTGTCTGTTCGAGGTGATTATCTGGATCATGTGCTCGATCGGTACGCTGATGTGTTCATGGTTGGTGCACTTGCATTGAGTCCTTGGTGTCGGTCTCCTATTGGGTTGTTGGCTATGATTGGTGTGTTGCTCACCAGTTATATGGGGACTCAGGCCCAAGCTATTGGTTATAAACGTGATTATTCTGGTTTGTTAGGACGGGCGGATCGACTGGTGCTGCTTATTGTTTTTCCGGTGGTCCAGCATATCGCGCTTGGTCTTTCTTTTCAGTTACCGGGGGGTCTTACAATGATTGAGTTGGTGTTGGTGTATTTTGCGGTTGTTGGGAATATCACTGCGATTCAACGGTTTTTTATTACAATGCGGTGGTTCCGTGGGAATCGGATGTAAGGAACCTGAAAATTTTTTCAATGGTTCATTTCTAGGAAGTAAGTGCTTTTTGAATGAAGATGTATGGTAATGATAGTGACGAATCGGACGAGGGGGAAGGGAAAAACATTAAGGGGATTAAATGAAGAATAAGACCCTTCCTCCGCTTTTCAAATAATAGTAGATTTTTTATCAGTATATAAAATTTTCTGTGATTTTTCATTACATTTGTTACAAGATTCTGTCATTTTCTTTCCTGGTCGAATTTGATACAATTATGTTTTTATTTGTGTTTAGGTTCTTTTGAGAACATGAAGGAATTTTTTATAGATTTTTTCTGAGGAAAAAATCAAGGGTATTCCTTTGAACTGGCAGTCATCGCAGATGTAGCCTCGTGCGAAGTAGGGGAGTCGTGCTGATGCTGTCATCATTGAATGAGTGTTTTTGCTTCCGCAGAGTGGGCAGGCGATTATCTCCATAATCTCATCAATGATATGTTATAGCATAGCATGTATTTAAATTTTGCGTCGAAAAAAGACACTTTTACAGGGGATTCTTAGAAAAAAAACATAAATAACTCATATCGACATAGGTACCAAAAATTAAAGTAGAACGGCTTGTTATTCACCACGGAAAATCATGACATCCGAACAAAAAAAAGCGGTACTCATCTCCCTTGACGACCCTACCGCAGAGATCACCCAGCTCGCAGAAACCCTTGGCTACAGCATCCTGAAAACATTTATCCAACACCGAACAACCCCTGATGTCAATTACTACATCGGCAGCGGAAAAGTAGATGAAATACACGACTACTTCGAAGAGACCAATGATACCATTGACCTCATCATCGTCAACGGCGAACTCAAACCATCACAATGGTTTACCTTAGAAAAGAAACTAGAAACAAACGTCTACGACCGCATTAGACTCATCCTTGCTATCTTCGAAGAACATGCAGAACGACGAGAAGCACTCCTTCAGGTAAAACTCGCACAACTCCAATACGAACGACCCTACGTCAGAGAATTAATCCACCGCGCAAAGGCAGGAGAACACCCCGGGCTCATGGCCGGAGGAGAATACCAGGTTGACGATTACTATGAAATGATCAAAAGACAGTCAAAGAAAATCAAAGAAGAACTCCAAAAAATCAGAGAAAACAGAGAGCTCCAACGACAAACCAGAACCCAGAGCGGCTTTTACTCTGTCTCCCTCGCAGGATATACAAACGCAGGAAAAAGCAGCCTCATGAACCTGCTGTCGGGGGAAAAAGTAAAAGTCGAAGAACAACTGTTTTCTACACTCTCAACAACAACGCGAAGTATTTCATCAAAAAACAAAGAAAAACAAATCCCCATACTCCTCACCGACACGGTTGGATTTATCGAAAACCTCCCAGCCTGCATCATCGATGCATTCCACTCGACACTTGAGGAAATCGAACTGGCCGACGTCGTCATCTTAGTCGTAGATGGTAGCGAAGCAAAAGAAGTCGTGGAGAAAAAACTCCGCGTGTCAATAAACGAATTACGCAATATTGGTGTTGGAGCACCTATCATTATTGCCTTAAACAAAATCGATCTAATCGATACAACAGCACTGAAAAACCTCCAAGAGTATCTCGAAGACATAGGAATTATCGAAGATCATACCATCGTTGCACTCTCCGTAAAAGAACAGAAAAACATCAAAGATCTACTCAAGACAATTTATGATTCGTTACCTCATATGGTGAAAATAACATTCCAGCTCCCCTTAGAGGAACACTCGCAACAGTTCATATCGCAGCTCTATGATAAAACCAAGGTGCTTCACATTACCTACGGTTCAGAGATCACGGTCGAAGTCGAATGCAATGAAAAAATCAAAGAAAAACTCATCGCTACTGCTCGTGCAATCAAAGGATTGATTCTGTAAGAAAACAAAACTCTTATACGCTGTATTTGTATTTCATGTCCCAAGGGAGTATGTTATGATGAATATGAAAAATCAAGGAAATTTACAACAGCTGATAACAATCATAGGACTTATTCTTTTTGGAACAATCGGACGATACGTCCTTTTCGGGATGGGAGTACAACCATTCCCTAACTTCGAAGTCATCATGGTGGTGACGTTCCTTGCGATCATGCTCATAAGATCACCACTGGCACTCATCGTTCCTCTTATTAGCATGATTGGCAGCGACCTTCTCATTGGAAATCCAATATTTGTCGGGGATCAAATGAACAGAATCGTGTTATTCACCTATTCTGGATTCGCGATTATCGGACTTATCAACCTGCTCAACAAAAATCGACTCTGGGACAGTCTTGGAAAAGCACGTTTGAAAAGCGTTGGTCTCATAGCGGGACTTGGGATTGGATTCGTCCTGCTCTACGACATCTGGACAAACATGGGCTGGTGGTACCTGATGTACCCTCACGACATCTCCTCCCTCGCCATGGTGTATACCGCAGGGTTACCATTCATGCTGTATCATCTGATATCAGGAATCGTCACCTTCTGTGCGATCGGGCTTCCGGTTCTCCTCTATGTTGCGAAGAAGAATGACCAGATGCACCTCCCTTCGTTCCATCTAAAAATGATCCATAAGATCCCCGCAGTGCTTCTCGTCCTGAGCCTTGTCGCGTTATCATTCACGGGAACTGCACTAAAAGTGCCCCAGCGAAGTGAGGTCTGGGTGGAGAAATCAGATCAAACAAGTGTTCGGATCATGATCAGCGGTGACGGCTGGACCCTGTCAGACAATCTGGTCGCCTATCAGGGGGATACTGCATTGTCTTTATTAGAGCGAAGCGCACAACAAAATGGATTTTCTGTGGAATCAACCTATTATGCACAGTTTGACTCCACATTGGTAACATCCATTCACAACGCTGTCAGCGGAACTGACGGGAAATACTGGCAGTACTATGTGAACAACAAACTCCCTGACATCGGGGCAGACAAATGTATCATTACAAACGGTGATGTTCTGACGTGGAGTTTTGAGGTACCACCCAGTTAAGGAATAACACTTCATCCCCATCTTTTTTTAACAATTTTTTTCGTCAAGGGTACGAATCTTCTTACGAATCACGCTAATCGACAGAATGACAAAAAGAAACGCAAGGACAAGACCGGAGAGCACCCCAAAGAACTCATAAGAGACAAGAAAATTATAGAATCCATGAAGAAAAATCGCGAGGAGAAAATATGGAAGAACGCCCAAGAACGATGATTGTCGCATCACTGTTTTTCCAAAACCATACCCTGTTAACGCTGTCGCTGACGCATGCAGCAGACAACCTCCAACGCTTCGCATCGCCATTAACACAAAAAAGATGACAAAGCCTTCTGATAAAAAACTATACCCATAAAGGAGATTTTCCGTAGCAGAAAACCCTAGCCCAGCAACAGCTCCGTAAATCAAGCCGTCTTCTAACTCACGAAGATTATTTTTTACTGACCGAAGACGCAACGCAAGAGGTTTCGTAAACTCCTCAACAACAGGTGCAACGACTATGACTAGAAGAAAGGGGGTAATTTCACTTGGAGATAATGCAGATACCAGCGGTATTTCAAAAATGATTTCTAAAATTAAAGAAGCAACGACAGCAATTGTTGCTCCCCATAAGAAACACAGAAAAATGGAGAACCATTGTTGACGATGACATCGTTCTGTGTTCCGTATCCATATGGTATATATAAGTGGGGGGAGAAACGAAAGAAAAACAAGAAGACCCCAGGTAAGAAGTGATGTCATTACCAGAATAAAACACGTATGTCTTTATTATGTTTTTTAAAACTTATAGTAATATTCACCGTTTTGTTTCTGTTGACGGTCCATATAGGAATCTGGTTTGTTCACACGAGGTCGTTTGGTTTCTTCATCACGCCGGAATGTGATGTCGACATTTTTCAAGAATCGGTTCATCCCCTCATGAAGGCTGAACGGTCCCTGCGCACGTCCCTGTTTCCCCGGTGCACCATCGAAGACAATCAACGCATCACTGACCATGTCTATAAAATACACATCATGGTCGACAATCATAGCGGATTTCCCTGATTTCTCTATCAATCGACGTAACATCCGTGAGACGATCATCCGTTGTTGACTATCAAGGTACGCTGATGGTTCGTCAATGAGGTAAATATCAGCTTCTTTGACAACGGATGCTGCGATCGCGACTCGTTGGAGCTCACCACCAGACAAGGTCATCAATTCACGGTCTTGAAGGTATTTTAGATGAAGTGCGTCATGAACCTCAGCTTGTAAAAACGAGGAGGAGAAGAGTTGTGGTGCGAATCTCTCAAAATACTCATGGACGGTTCCTTCAAAATCAGGAGTAATATACTGGGGTTTATAACTTATTTTAAGATCATATTCGATGGTGCCTTTCGTCGGTTGTATCACTCCAGCAAGCATTTTGACAAATGTTGTTTTTCCGATCGCATTAGGGCCGACGATCCCAACGAGTTCACCTTGTCGGATGATCCCTTGTTCAACTTGAAGAGTGAAATCCTCAAATTCTTTGAACAGGTTGTCATAGGAGACTAGGATCCTTAGGCCTTGTTGTGGTTTTGGGGGGCTTGCGAAAAACTCTATTTTCGTACCAAAACGGATATTTTCTTCTTTCATATACCCGGAGAGATACGTGTTGATCGCATGTCGTACCGCTCGTGGGAATGTCACGACTCCGTAAGCGCCCTCAGTACCGTACATGATATGGACATTTTCACACAGGAAATCCAAGACCGCTAAATCATGCTCAACTACGATGACTTTTTTTTGCTTAGAAAGATCTTGGATAATCCGCGCGACTTTTAATCGCTGGTAAATATCTAGATAAGAGGTTGGCTCATCAAAAAAATACAAATCAACATCTTTGACCAGGGCAGCTGCAATCGAAACAAGCTGAAGCTCCCCACCTGAGATCGTTCCTTTCTCAATCTCCTTGTCAAGAAGATGAGAAATCCCAAGTTTTGTGACAACCGTATCAAAATTATTTGTCGTATCTGAACTTTTCAGTACGTCTCTTATTTTTCCTTTGACGATTCGCGGGAGTTGATCAACATACTGTGGTTTGAGTACGCAGGTCATGTTCTGTTCTGAAAGTGCCTTAAAATGTTCAAACAGCTCCATTCCTGCATAGTATTCAAGCACAGGGTCCCATGATGGTTTCTTTTTGCGATACTCCCCAAGGTTGGGGACGACCTGTCCTGCGAGGATCTTAATCGCGGTCGTCTTTCCTATCCCGTTCTGACCAAGGATACCAACGCAGCTTCCTTTTTTCGGTATCGGAAGTCGATACAGTCGAAACCCGTTTTTCCCGAATTGATGGACAAGGTCTTCTTTGAGTTCTTCAGCAAGTCCGATAATCTTGATAGCTTCGAAAGGGCATTTATTCACACAGATGCCGCAGCCGACACAAAGCTCTTCGGAGATGATTGGTTTGCCGTCTTCGCCCATCACAACGGTTTCATCGCCAGCGCGCACTCTGGGACAGAATTTGATGCATTCCTGCGCGCATCGCTTTGATGTACACCGGTCTTTGAGCACTATTGCGATTCTCATATCTGCGAACACCGAGAAGAAACATGTTCTTAAAAGGTTTTTTGATGATGGATAATCGTGAAGTGTTATAAAAAAGCAAATGATACAATCAAGCTAAGGTGAAGCCTAGTGGAGATTGATTTGTTTCTTTGGCCCATGCTTATACCAATGATTTTACTGTTTTTCTATTGTATGCGATATAAAAGAGATGTCCTTTTGGAAATCGGGAGTATCACAGCAGCCATGATATTAATCGTTCTTTTGTATTGGCCGTTGCTTACGAGTAATTTTCTTCTTTCGTACACCTACACAGGTGTAAAAATCCTTCTCTTCATTGTTCTTCCTCTCATTGTTTTCTTGTTAATTAATCGCAATTTCACATCACTTCGATGTTCAATATATGGGATTCAAAAAAAGGGGATGAAAAAAAGCATTGTTTGGTGTATTATCTTTTTACCGTTCATGCTCATTGTAACAGCACTGATACAATATGTTTATGGAATAACTTGGAGTGCTGACTTGGTTGCTGGTGTCATCAGTTTTTTTGAAGCCTTCACTGAAGAATTCTTTTTCAGAGGCATTCTCTTTATTTTCTTAATACAAAAGACCAATATGAAAATAGCATCTGTGACTTCGTTTATGAGTTTTACACTCATGCATCCACAAAATCTTACGACCATTTTCATTCTTGGAACAATCGTACAAGGGATTCTTACCCTAGAAATCGCGCGAAGATCACAAAATATAATTGGATCGTGGGTGTTGCACGGGAGTAATCGATTTTTTACTCTGGTATTGCTCCCGTTGTTGATGTAATATGTTTCCTAGTATCGTCCGAACGTGTGGCGAGGAGGTCCTCTGAATGATTGTTGTCGTTGCTCAAACCGTCGTAAAAAAGGAATCTTGCGAAAATCTGGGATATCTGCCCGTTCAATCTGGAAATCGTCATTGCTTTGTACACGTCGGAAGTTGTCATGGTCTCGTTCGGTTAGCAGCGTGATCGCTGCGCCGTTTGCCCCAGCTCGGGCGGTCCTGCCAATTCGATGCACATATTCGGTTGGTGTCTTTGGCACATCATAGTTGTAGATATGGGTGACGTTTTTGATATCAAGACCGCGTGCTGCGACATCGGTTGCTACCAGCACCTTTGTTTTTTGGGTTTTCAACGCATCCAGAGAGCTTGATCGTTTTTGTTGTTTCATTCCTCCATGGATTGCGGAGGCGCGGATGCCTTGACGCGCAAGATTCTTTGATACCGCGTCAGACTCTCTGCGGGTCCCACAAAACACAATGGACAACCCATCGGTATTGCGGTTGAGCAAATGAACAAGAAGAGAGAACTTTTGGTTCTGCTCGTAAATGTCATAATAAATCTGTTTCAATTTACTGTGATCAACATACGATTGGGTTTTGACGATCATGGGATTTTTTAGATGTCTTCTAGCGAGACGATGAACCTCCTCGGAGATAGTAGCGCTGAACATCAGTAACTGTCGTTGCGAAGGTATGTAGCGGATGATATCTTCGACATCGTCGACAAACCCCATCTCGAACATTTTATCGGTTTCGTCAAGGACAAGAATTCTGATTGTGCGTAAATCAATGGTTCCTCTGCGGAGATGATCAAGCATTCTACCAGGAGTTCCGATGACAATCTCAGATGAGCGGATGTCGCGTATTTGTGGTCCGATGCTCACACCACCGTACACGCTCGTGGTCCGTATCCCAAGGGTTTTTCCAAAATCCTTAAAGACGTCTGTGACCTGTACGCACAGTTCTCGTGTAGGAGTCAGAACAAGTGCTTGCAGACCGCGCCCAGGATTAATTTTATTTAGGATGGGAAGACAGTACGCGAGTGTTTTTCCAGATCCCGTCTCTGCTTGGCCAACGACATCTTTTCCTTGGATTATTTCAGGGATACATTTTTCCTGAATTACCGTCAGTTCCTTAAATTCTTGTTCATGTAGTTTTGCTAGGAGTTTTGTATGTATGTTAAGTTGTTCACATTTCATTATTTTCACCTTACTATTCAATTATTGTATCATCTGTAGTTTCTTTCAAGAACAAACCGTTTTTTCTTTATCTCAAATTTTTTTGAAAAAAAGTATTATCAGATCGGCTTGTTGTTGGAAGAATATTATGCCTTCTTTACGTTTTTTGCTTGTGGTCCTCGATCTGATGTTTCAATCTCAAATTCAACTGCATCTCCCTCATTAAGAGATGTTTCCATTGGGACTGCGCTCCGATGAACGAAGACTTCTTTTCCATCCTCGCATTGGATAAATCCGTATCCCTTTCTTGCATTATACCATTTTACTGTTCCTTTCATGTTATTCACGTTTTCCTCAGATTCTATCTGAATTTTTACAAAGAACAAAAACAAAAAGATTCAATTAGTCGAATTTACGAAACTAGGAAACTCTTATTTCTATTCCTTTTGGCTCGCTATAACTTTATCTCCTTTATATAGTTTTTCACAGGACGGGTTATTTCCTCCTGTTGTTCGATGGTTATCGAATTTTTACATGACGATATGAATATCAAGTTTTTGTGCCAGTTCTTTGTATCGATTTCGAATCGTTACCTCGGTAACTCCCGCAATCTCTGCAACCTCGCGTTGTGTTCGCCGTTCACCGCACAGAACAGAGGAGATGTAGAGAGAGGCTGCAGCGAGTCCTGTCGGACCTCGTCCGCTGGTCAGTTCTTGATTTACTGCATGTCCTAATATTTCCAGTGTTTTTGCTTGAACATTGTTACTGAGTTTTAATTCACTGCAGAATCGTGAGATGTAATCTTTTGGTGTGGTCGGCATTAATTTTAATGCAAGCTCTCGGGAGACATATCGATAGTTTCTGCCAATCTCTTTTCGTGATATCTGTGCGATTAAACTAATTTCGTCTAATGTCCGTGGTACATGACATTGTCGGCATGCGGCGTATAATGAGGCGGCAGTCACCCCCTGGATGCTTCTTCCTCGAACTAGGTTTTTCAACGCTGCTTTTCGATAAATCATTGCTGCGGTTTCTCGAACAGATCGGGGAAGACCCATCCCTGATGCGAGTCTGTCGATTCCTGAAAGGGCAACTGCGAGGTTCCGCTCGGTTGCATCACTGATACGGACGCGACGTTGCCATTTCCGCAGCCGATATAATTGAGCCCGATTCCTTGTCGGAATTGCTTTCCCGTATGCATCTCGGTTCGTCCACCCTATCGTCGTACTGAGTCCTTTATCATGCATGGTATATGTCATGGGAGATCCTGTTCGAGCTCGTTTCTCCCGTTGTTCATTATCAAATGCACGCCATTCAGGACCATGATCAATGATATCCTGATCAACAACAAGCCCGCAACCTGAACACACCAATTCCGCTCGAGAATAATCCTTGCTCAGGTGTCCACTACCGCATTCAGGACAACTGAGAATTTCTTCTATTTGTTGTTTATTTTTTTTTGTCAAATGAAATCAGCTCCCCACGTATTTCTATCCATATCTGTGTCATTTTAATAGTTCCATTCATTGATTTTTACTTCAATATCTTCAGTATGATGACATTACAGAAAAGAACAAAAATAAAAAATTTCATACGTTTGGGTCAACAAAAATGTGAATCTTTTATCTCCATTCCTTTGATATATAGATATACGTCTCTTACCTTTATATCGTTTTGCCATACTTTGATAAATTTAGGTTATAAATCTTCTTTAACAGGAAAAAAACATAATTTTTTGCACAAATTTAATATTTAAGAACCAAATAATAAACTAAAAAAATTTTTATGTTGAAATATTTTAATAAAAAATGATATATACTTATTAATAACATATATATAATAACGATATTGTAATAGTTTTGAGTCTATGAAAAAGAAGATAGTAAGTGCCTTAATTTGCACAGCATTCATTTTTTGTTCTATTTTAACAATAACAACGCCAAATATTGATTCGAAAGGAGCAATCAGCGAATTAACAATGAATGAAAGGCTACTATCGGCTTCTGAGGGAAACCCTCAGATTGATAGAATCAACACTGTCGCTTTACACAATACTCAATTGAGCTTTGCGGCATTTACCGATACACACATTGGTGCGAAATATCAAGATCCATTTTTTGATATAGCGGATCATCTGGATCACCTCAGTGAAGATTTGGTAGATGCAACCAACCAGCTTGATTTCGTGGTGCATCTTGGTGATATCGTGAACCATAATACAGCGCAGGTGCATGGGCAAGGACTCCCCCGGGTCGTTAATCAGTATAGGAATAACCTGAAAGCATACGTGATTTCTCATCTGAATCTGCCGTTTTATTATGTGGTAGGCAACCATGATGTGACTGATTATCAGATGAACCAAGAGGATCCGCATAATCTTACAAAATCATTGGTTGACGAACTTTGCATGAATGCTCCGGTGTATGCGATGATGCACGAGGGGATACTCTTTCTGGTTGTCCCTGAATTAGGATGTGTGACTTGGACGCACCCTGTTGAGTATGAATGGATTGAATATATGACGAGTCAGCACCCTCATACGACCACGGTTATCCTCTGCCATCAGGCTATCGAGGACACTACAGAGGAGGATAGCTTGACACCCTACCGAGGGAAGCAGGATATGGACTGGTGGGCGACTCTGTTTCAAAACAACCCACAGATTACACTATGGATCCATGGTCATAATCATTGTCTCGACTGGTATATGAGTGACCAGAGTACCGGACTGACAAACCCCGTTCGAACATTTGGTCATGAAATGGTGTTCTCTTCACCGTACCCTCAAATGGATTGGAACTATCGCCATGAGTTAGATAGAGTGGTGATATACAATATTTCTTCAACCGGTATTACCACAGGTAGCTGGGAGGACAATGGCGACGGCGGTCATTGGGTGTCAGACTATCTCCATTCATGCAGCATCCCAACTACGTTTCATTCTGATGCTGAGAATTGGTATTCATTTCCTCTGTTCCTCCAGGATAACGAAACACAACTGACTGATATGAAACTATTATCACCAGATATAACTCTCCAACTCATTGGCACGGTTCCAATGGAGCTGTTCTTTGATTCACGGATGGAATCACCGAATGGCTCTGCGAAGGAAAATATCTTAGGGTTTGGCAATGACCAAACAGAAAATGTCCTATGGACTGACCCCGGGATGCGAGTACAGGGACCTACGTATCTGACGTTTCCGGAAAAATTTCCTGATACTGATTCCATCCAGGAGGATGGACGGAGTGGCCAACCGTACCGGTCTTTTCCCATGGGGACGATATCATCTGCCGTCCCTGGTCAGACATACAATTTTACGATGACCGCTCGGTGCAATTCTGGGACTGGAAGATTTGTAATGAATGTTAGTTGTTGTGATTGGAATACAAGGTCACAGTATAGTGTTCTGCCGGGGAGCGACTCTCAAGTCTTTTCTCATACGTTTGGGTCATCGTATGAAACGATTTTTGGTCTGTACACTGTCCCAAATAACAACAATGCGTGGTTTTTACAAGGAACATTGGATTTCTTGGATTCAGCTGGGTATGATGTCTCGTTGTTTAGTGTAAAACGACAAAGAACAAGTGATGTGACCGAGGGTTTCCATCTCTATGTGAGCGGTCATTGGTACAACATAACAGGATCTCTTGCTGAAAATAACCAAGTGAATTTCTCTGTTCCGCCTCAAGCTCTATGTGATTATGATGGCGTGATGAATTTCACCGCATTCATCCAAGGAAATCGATATGGGATGGTGAATCTTGTCTATCGTGAACCACTGCTGATGGGAATGAACGCACGTTTCCGGATAAACAGTGAGAAAGATAATGTCTATAACCTGAGTCTGACGAAGACCATCTCGCGAAATTCAGCAGAAAAAATGATGATTTGGGATTCAGCGTTGTTCCAGAAATACCCACGCACTACTGAGTTCCTTGCTCGCTTGTTGATGAATGGCGCAGTTGGCCGTGTCATTCATGTGATCCTGAATAAATTGAATCCAGGAATTGTTACGACGTTTAAGATGTTCCCATTTAGTACTGATCCTCTGTATGAACAAGTGAATCTGACCGCTGATGATGGTTCTGAGATGCGGCATCGGAGTGCGAATGGAAACCTCTGGTTCTCATGTAATTGTCCTGACTCTGAGGAACGTTTTGTTCAAGTTTGGTTATCAAGTAAATAAACAATTATATTATTTTTAGAAACCCACATATTAAAAATATTGATGCTAAGATGCTAGGCGCAGGACATAACCTTTATCTGTGACTTAGCACCAAAGGTCGTCTTTTAAGACAAGTTCCAAAGTAACGTCCTTGATGGTGAAAGAAAGAAACGGAAGACGACAAAGCCCCCTTTTTCGTTCTATCCATCGTTATTAAGGAAAGATGCATGGAATTGATTGAAAAGACAAATAACGAAACAAAGCATTATGGCGAAAGGCAAAAATGCGAGACAATCGATTTATTGCAGAACATCGGGGTGGACTTCTCAAAAAGGTACAGCACTATCAGTTAATTCAGTGGGCTTGCGACTGTGCGGAGCATGTATTGCATCTCTATGGTAAAAACATAGATGAGCGATTAAAAAATGCACTACATGCGGCTCAAGAGTGGAAACAAGGAAATGCTTCAGTTGGTGACGCACGAAAAGCTGCAGTAGGTGCACATGCGGTAGCACGCGACGCTACAACGCCGATTGCAATTGCAGTGGCTCGTTCTGTTGGACACGCTGTTGCAACAGTTCATATGGCGGACCATTCATTAGGAGCAGCGTGGTATGCTTTGAAAGCCGTGAAAAATGCAGGAAAATCAATAGATGCCGAAAGGAAATGGCAAGATGAACAATTGCCATCGGAAATTAAAGAACTTGTGCTCACTGCAAGGAAGAGCAAAAAATTCTTAATAAGATAAGGAAGAGATAAACGAGCCGAACTGAAATGTGCTGGGTGTAGGCCGTAAGCCATAAGTCCATACCCGCCGCAGAACTCCGCTTGAAGATGAGTTCGGTAAAAATGCTTTTGATGTGGGATTGGACAGAGATATTCTGCCTTTTTTCACTATTCATTACGAGATTTGAATAAAAGTTTTATAGCAAAAAAAAAAGATGTTTTTCTCCTCAAAATAACTTTTTATCTGTTTTACTGTTTAGATAAGAAGTTCTCAATATCCTTAATAAATTTCAATGTCCCTTTCTCTATTTGCTTTGTTATAATATCTAAATTACTAAAATCTGGGTTGTCAACTAAAATGTACTCGATAATAGAATCAACACCTTTTGTCGTTGATGGAACGTGGTATTGATTCCAATCGTTTTCTTTAAACAATTTCCAGTATTTTGTTTGAATTTGTTTATTATATCCTGCTAACCAAACTTCAAATCTAAATGTGTCATAACAAAAAACTATTGCGATTCTCAATTTTTTACTTTTTAATGATTCAGGAATAAAGGAAAAATATGTCATATCCATATATCCTTGATAAATGCTCCCCGATACGAAATAATCAGGATATTTGTTATTAAAATACGTTCTTAAATCCATGATATATTCCATCAATCCTTTGTATGCCTTTTTAATGTCACCCTTCTTCATCTGTTTTCTGTATTCATTGATATATTCATGAAATGATTCCATATTCATTCCTCAATCAAACTAAATGACTTTGTTGCGACACTAATTTCTAAAATATAAATAATATTAGAATTTAACTATATTTGCTTTCATTAGACAATAAGGGATTTGAAAATGATTTTTTAGATAGAAACTGGACTTGGTTAACAAAACCATGTTTTTTTTTATAAGTTGCTGGACGTAGGCCGTAAGCCTCTTTATAAAAGGAGAAAAACAGAATTTTTTCAATATTTCCGGGACAGAAGAAACATGTTTACTTAGATTATACATAGCATAACAATACGTATCGTAGGGATATGAAGAGAGGAAACATTAACCGTAGTCGTAAAAAAAATAAAAACACAGAACCTGAACTTAATGAACAAACGATTAAAGCTATTGAAAAAGCTCGTGAGCAAATAAAACAAGGAAAATTCGTTTCCATGGAAGAAGTAAAAAAGCGATTAGGCCTCTAAGACCCCTTTGATAAAAGTTCAATTGAATAATGATTTATTCGTTAAGTTTTTCTAGAAATTCATCCCTGCTGATTTTCGCTTGTCGTAATATCGCCAACAGTGTTCCTGTTTCCAATTCATCATGTAGAGGAACAACACAACCAATCTTACCTTGTTTCGTTTCTTTAACCAACATCATATGACTACCTTTTTGTCTGATTTTTTTAAAACCAAACTGGACAAGAATTTTTATAAGTTCATGTCCGGATAGCCTTGGAAGCTTTACCATATGAGGTGACCTCAAAAAAGGAGACAAAAGGTTTCGATGTTTTTTTCAGGGGGAATTCTTCCAAGTAGAGTTCTGTTGCTTCCTTTAGATTTTCAATTGCATCCTCGATTGTTTTACCTTGAGAAACAGTACCAACTTCAGGACATTCAGCGACATAATATTTTTTTTCTTTATGAACTACTACACTGAAGACATGATTCATAATAATACTATCGGTTTAATGTTATTTAATCTTTCTTCTTGATTTTCAAATGTATTATTATGTGCTGGGTGTAGGCCGTAAGCCTCTTTGCAACAGGAAAAAAACACAAGTTTTTAGGAAATAATAAGACAGAAGAAACAATGAGAATGGAAATCTATATATACCATGGTATACATAGGTATACTTAGGTGTACTATGAGCGCGACAACCATCAAAATTCAACATGAAACCAAAACCCAAATAGATCAATTCCGCGAATACAAAAACGAAAGCTACGATGAGGTCATTAAAAAACTCATCTATATTGTAAAAAACTTAAAAAAAGAACCAGAACTAAGCAAAGAAACCATCAAAGCAATAGAAGCTGCAAGAGAACGCATTAAAAAGGGACATTTCGTCAGCGAAGAAGAAGCCAAATATCGACTGGGGCTTTAATGAATGTACACTGTTATTTATGATGATGAAGCTTTACAAAATCTGGAAAAGTTAGAGAAGAAAACCAGAAAAAGAATTTTCGAAAAAATTCATTCAACAAAAGAAAATCCATTTCATTACTTTGAGCGATTAACTGCTAGAGATGAATACAAACTGAGAGTCGGAGATTATCGAGTTATTGCTGAAATCGATGAAACGACAAAAAGAATTTTTATACTATTTATTGATCATCGAAAAAATGTCTATAAAAAATGATACTTTTAAGGTGCTGGGTGTAGGCCGTAAGCCTCTTTCTGTTTTAACGGTATTTGTCTAATGCGCCCTACCTACGAGCAGTCTGAATAACTGATCCCGATGTTTGGGCTTGCTCCAGGAGCAGATTGGCCGTTTCACCAAATCCCAGGGAGACCTCATCACCAGGTGAATCATCGCATTATCCAAGGGCTGTGTCGTTTCTGTTCCTCTGCTAAGACTCTCGCCTTACCTGCTTGCGCAGGATCCCGATTCAGAGTGAGAGAGGACTTTCCTCAGCAACCATTAAGGTCACCGTCAACCGTCCACCTACGCCCAGCAAAAAAGCATGTAGTTACTCATAGTTATAAACTTTGTCCCGTTAGTTATGTTATGTTTTAGTTGAATGTGAAGCAGTAGAATAGGAGTTTTCATGGGAACCGTGATGTTGATTCACGTTGATTCACCATCACACCATTGCTGTACAACTGAGTTTTTAGCATCGTTGAGACTTCCGCAGGAACATCAACGGAGAGAGTAACGAGACGTTTCTCACCTGCAACAAGGGGAGACACAATCGTTGTCCGTTGGTTGTACATGCGGCTCATATTATCATAGAACGCTCCTCGAACCTCGATGCTTGCGGTCGTATCCGTCCCAAGATTTTCTAGAATCATCTGCAGCCTCACATAATCCTCTCCGTTGCTGACGGTATATCGAGTCGCATTTTCCCAGCGATGCGCAAGCAGTGGCCGTGAGGTGAGCGGATAAACGGTAATGTTGGTGAGACCTTCGTATTCTGTTGGGATTTTCCCAACGGTCATGTGAAGGGTCGTGGTTTCTAAGAAATAATACTGATCGATATAATATGAGTAAGGTGGTATGGTTTGATTCAGATGGACGCCTACCGCCATATGCTGAGGGAGCCGTAGGAGTGACACGTTATAGCCCAAGCCCTGAAGCAAGGCAGCGGTGAGAATTGCTTTATCCTCGCAGTCCCCTTGTTTGTCATGTAAGGTCTCAAGAGGATATCGTGGGTATTCATAGGTTTCATTGTCCGGGTCATCGTTTTTGTATTCAATGCTTTGTACAAATGAGGCGACAAAATTAATTTTCTCGACATCGGTTGTAACGTCTCTTAATAGGAGAATCTGATCAATCAGGAACTGGACATAATGGTCATCATAGGGATCAAAGACATAAGCTGCGTAATCCACGAGATCGAACCGGTCTAAACTATTGTAATAGTCTGCAAACCAGTCAACCTGAGGAATCTTCAGGGTATGAGTACCAAGGTAGTACCAGTTATATTCCCATGAAGCTATCTGATTTTTTTTCATCACGGTATAATTTGATTGAAAAAGGAGTGCCCCAGTGTTGTCAAATAAAGAGATGTTTAATTGGTTCGTCTGAGGAGATGGATCTATAAGGGGAATAAAACAGGTGAGTTGTTCAATGGAGGAAGGAAGAACCACGGTTGGAGGCAGACGCACATCTTCTGTCGATGACCCTTGCATTACCGTCAATCGATACGGGTACGCGGGTAGATCGCCAGTGTTTCTTAGGTTCAGGTGGAGTGTGACGATTGGGGAGCTTATTTTTTTATCCCACCCGTCAACGGAGAGGGACGTAAAAGTAAGATTATCACCGAGATACGATAGTTCGTTTTCGAATATCATTTTTTTCGAGGAATCAACGGCGAATAACCGGTAGATTCCAGGTGGGATCGTCGTACGATATCCTGAAAAATACATGCTTTCGTTATGAATCCCAGCATAATAGGTCTCAGAGAAGAGAATCGACTCAGTTGGACCGGTGAGTGTCAAGACCGTGGTATCTGAGGTGTTGAATTGCACATACATCCGTGGGAAGCCTTGATCATCATCAATAACAAGGGAAAGCAGCGTGAAGTGCGTCTGATGAAGCAACGTGCATCCGGAAAAGATACTTATGAGAAAAAGGATAGTGAGAAGGAGTGTTTTTCCTACCTGCATAGTACCTTCATTTTGCGTTCAATGACGGTTCCCAGCCGTTTCATACCAATATCAAGTTGTTCGTTGGTAGAGTAGGAAAAGTTCAGCCGCATGGAACTACCTCCACCTCCGTCGACGCAGAATGCTTTGCCATGGACATAGGCGACTTTTTCTTTGAACGCGTCAAGGAACATAGCTTCGGTGTCGATCTGTTCGGGGAGAGTGACCCAGGCGAACATTCCGCCTTTTGGTCTGTTGCAGATGTATCCTTCAGGGAAATATTTCTTCATGGAATCCATCATGATGTCCCGTTTCGGTTTGTACATCTCACAAATCTTCATGATATGTAAATCCAGTGAGCCGCTTTTTATAAAATCATTGGCGATATATTGGGAAAACGGTGCGGTGCACAGATCCTGTGCCTGTTTGCATAAAGCAAGTTTCCGCATCACATCCTCAGGTGCAATAATCCAAGCGAGCCTGAAGCCAGGTGCAAGGATCTTTGAAAACGTCGACATATAAATGACTCTGCCTTCATCATCAAATGCCTTGATTGGTTTTATCGCAGGGCTATCATATCGTAGTTTAGCGTACGGATCATCTTCAATAATAACAAGATTATATTCATGAGCAATGTCAATAAGTCTTTTACGTCGTGACTCTGGTAAGACCGTACCTGCCGGGTTCTGAAACGTTGGGATGGTGTAGATGAATTTCACGGGTATGTCCTGTTTGATGAGTTCCTTTATTTTCTCTTCAAGAAGGTCCACCTGCATCCCCTCTTTATCCAAGGGGACCCCGACGAGGTTTGCCTCGTAACTGCGGAATGCGTTAATACCACCGAGATATGACGGAAGACCAACCATTGCGATGTCCCCGGGGTTAAGAAAAATCTTTCCAACCGCATCTAAAGCCTGTTGCGACCCACTGGTAATCATGATGTTTTCCGCAGAAGCTCCATATATCATTCCTTCTTTATGGGATCGTTCAGCGATTGCGTCCCGCAGTTCATTGATCCCTTGTGTTGCCCCGTATTGAAGTGCGACTTTTCCATGATTGTTTAAGACGTTTTGAACAATGATCTTTAAATCCTGAACCGGAAATGACAGCGGATTTGGTAACCCACCAGCAAAAGAGATAATCTCCGGGTCTTGTGTGACTTTGAGTAATTCACGGATTTCAGATTTCCGCATCTTTCCTGCTCTATCTGAGTATAACTGATCGAAATTTACCATGAGACTCACTCAGCAGCAACATCGACCTCGGTTTTATATGTATTTCGTCAAAAGATAGAAATAGAAAAAAACCAATAACGACAGCATTATTTGTCTTGTTTTTTAGGGCGGAATAATTCCTTGCAGTGCTCCTCGAATGCAGGCATGGTTTCTACTGTTTCCCAGTCAAGGTTAAAACGATGCATGAATAACATGAGTTCCTCATTGGAACTGATGGTTTGTTTTTCCTTCAGATTCATGCAGCTGACTTCGTCAGGGTCGTTACTCTCATCGTCCATGCTTCTCACGGGTTATTGAACATGGTTAGTACTTATAAATCTTTCTCCAATCTAAAAAAAAAGAGAAATAAAAAGGAACCAAAGTGTTTAATTTCTTTTTAAGGTAAGGAAGACTGGTTCTCGTATTAACACCAACAGAGTATCCGTTTGGTAAATTGCAGGATGCCTCGCTTTTTGGTAAGCGTCTGCTGAAGAAATAGATAGTCTGTTTTTCCGTCCACCTTTTAGGTTTACGCTGCGTGTGTGTAACGTCCATCCTTCGTATGTGTATGCCATACTGCACCCCCGATTGGGTCAAATATCTCCTTTGTTGATTTAAATCTTCTCCTGTATATTCCTTTCTGTTTTTTGTTTTTTCCTAGCGCCTCAACAGAGGGATGTTTGATAAAAAAGATTATGAATAGTAAGTTTATGTCTACCTCACAGCAGACGCCAAAAGGATGATAGCAGGCTGTAGAATGCGGATGTGATCTAGTGGTTATGATTGAGGCCCTCCAAGCCTCTTGCCCGGGTTCGAATCCCGGCGTCCGCACTCATTTATTTCATTGATAGTCTGCAGGGGTAGCCAAGCATGGCCAACGGCGCAGGACTTAAGATCAAAACACAAGAAAGGTTCGTGTGATGAGACATCCTGTCTCGCAGGAGTCCGAGGGTTCAAATCCCTTCCCCTGCATTTTTTATCCAATATTTGAAAGGAAAATAAAATAAATCTAAATCAAATCAATTATACTATGATTGTTGGAAAAGAAGGTTTTGTTGCTTGGTTCGAGGCAACAATCTATAATAAAATTAGAGAAGCCTGTAAAAACATTTTTATGAAAATATTTGTCCACATTTTAGGCTTACTATTGATGATAATAGGTATTTATTTTTTAATAGCAACTATGCCTTCTTTTACAAGTATAGCGGGTTCGTTTTTGATATTAATCGGACTGGTTGTTTTTTTGATACCATTAGGCGCGAAATAGAAGATATTGATTTTTAGGTTCAACAGGAGTAACGGTTTAATTTTACATGTATTTTGGGGTTCAAATCCCTTCCCTGCATCTTTTTTTCATCTTTTTTCAGGAGAAAAGTCATAGGACATAAAAAAAAATGATTTGAACTCCCATTTACCGATAAAATTCATAGAAAAATATAATTATATACTATAGAACTTATTCAAATATTCTAAGGAAAGGAAAATGGATACGAAATTATCTCAGTTAATAGCACTTTTTCTCTGTTGTATTTTACTTGTTGTAACATACTCTGGTTGTATTGAAAAGGAGCAAAAATCAGAGGAATCTAAAGAAACATTACTACCAGAAGCACAATTGGATAAACCTTCTGTTCTTCCAGATTGGAAAGATGGAAAATACCATGATTACTACGGCACAATAGATATATTAAATGAATTTCAGATAAAATATCCCAATTTAGTAAATGTATTTTCTATTGGTAAAAGTGTTCTTGGAAAAGATATTTGGTGTGCCAGGGTAACTAATGAGAAAAACAATGAGAAAAAATCATCTTGTCTTATTGATGGTTGTATCCACGGTGAAGAATGGGAAGCAGGAGAAGCGTGTTTGTATCTTGCTGAGTATCTTCTTATTAATTTTGGTAATAATGAAACAATTACTCATATTCTCAATTCATCTGAAGTTTACCTCGTTCCGTTGGTGAATCCTGATGGGAGACAAAATAATCGAGAGAGATGGGAGGATAAACATGGTAATGATAATAGTGTTGATTTGAATCGGAATTTTGATATTTATTTTGGCAAACTACGTGGTCATTGCGTTCGACTTGGAAAATTATTTGGCAGGATAAAAATCCCAATAATTAAAATCCCTTTTGTTGACCCAGCATTTGGCTGGTATAGGAATTGTGGTAGGTATGCTTTTTCTGAACCAGAGGCACAGGCTCTAAGAGATTTGATGATAAAACTCAATAATAATGATTTTTCTTTTTATGTGAATTGCCATACAGCAACACATGAAATAGTGGCACCTTGGGCTACATTTAAACCGCCGTTTACAATGAAAAAAGACCATGAAAAGGTTTTGAAGAGTATGGGAGAATGGATTGTAGAAAATACCGAATATGATTTTTCAATGAATTCTGCCGGAAAAATTGGTGGTATAGCGATGGATTGGTGTTATAAAGAATTCCAAATACCTTCCTTTATATTTGAAATTTTATCATTGGAATACGATGCGTTTATTGCGGAAAACAAACATGACCATCTTGTTCACTGGATGAAGACGACATTACCATTTTTTATTTATCTACTTGTGAATATTGAAGATCTCCATGAGTGGAGAACACCTGATATTCAACCATCTTTTCCTGAAGGTGTGCCGCCAGAGCCTTTAAAGTAATCTTTTTACAATTTTTTGTCAACAGGAGAAAAGGTTAAATTTTACATGTATTCCGGTGTTCAAATCCCTTCCCCTGCACT